>ERZ780105.357-NODE-357-length-14668-cov-6.74242_pt1 | contig 14668 bp, 9 predicted proteins | sample MGYA00511172_ERZ780105 | MGnify/ENA primary metagenome ERZ780105 (study PRJEB29588, sample SAMEA2144299) | human gut metagenome | biome: human gut; feature: human-associated habitat; material: faeces | place: Denmark | collected 2008/2010 ...
GGGAAAGAGCGATGCGGCTGGACTGAGCAGATTCGAGTGGGAAAAGGAAATCAGCGCGGACGATGCGCGTGAATTGCTGAAATTGTGTCAACCCGGAGCCATTGACAAGACCAGATATCTTGTGGATTATCAGGGCCATACGTTCGAGGTGGATGAGTTCTACGGAGACAATGAGGGCCTGCTCATGGCTGAAGTGGAACTGAAAAGCCAGGACGAACCATTTGAAAGGCCATCCTGGCTTGGGGAAGAGGTCACGGGCGACAGACGCTATTACAATGCGGCATTGACCCGTAACCCTTATAAGAACTGGAAGTGATTACTGCAGCCTGAAAAGCTGGGCCGGATTGTAATCCTCTGACTCCGGTGCGAACACTCCGAAATTCTTTTTGCCCGTGAAGAATCCTATGCCGCCTATTCTGCCCGAAGGCTCACCTGAGAACTTGAATTCATGTGAAGAGATCAGGACTTTTCCGTCAGTTACGGTGATGCCCCAGAAGAAGTTGGACTGAGTCGTTACAACATCACCGTACCAGAATTTTCCTACATAGCTGACGGCCTCTGATACATTGCCCGGAGCTTTCAGATATGGCTTTGAACCAAGACCGCTCATCTTGATGGCATATCTTTCTGTAAATGAGTCTGTTCCGTCCTCGAGCGTTACTGAATAATTCATGATTTCGTCCGTCTTCTCAATGCATCCTTCCGCATCGCAGTTTATGGTCTTGCATTCGAGATACCCGTCACTTATGCTGTTGATGGCCACATAATAACTGCTTTCGGTATTTTCGGAAACGATCAGATATGTGCCACCTGCCACTATCTGGGACTGCTCAGTCACTTTCACGAATTTCTGCTCCACAGGCGCAGTCGGCTCGGAAAGCTGGACGTTTATCCTGTAAAGACCTCTGTCAGAGGCGGTAAGGTCCATCGCACCGTCACTGAGCGTATATGTGTTCTTGTCGGTGGTGATTTCCATGCGGACACCTGTGTAGGAGCCCTTTGCCAGGACCAGATATGCATATTTGAAGTCTTTCAGCAGCGGTGTGTCCGGAAATGTGGCTGAAACGGTATTGGATGTGCCCGTAAACGAGTAGCCTTTCTCGTAAGCCGTAGAGACTGAGTATGTGCCAATGCATTTTCCGTCGGTGGTAAGCGTGATCCCGGAAAGTTTCTCATTCGAGTGTCCTACAGTATCGACAGATACGCGCAAGACAGCTGCAAGAGGAGTGAAATCCACATCAATCTCCGCAGCCTTGTCGTCCGGAACATTTGCCAGAGCGACCATCGGAAGCAGTTTCCCGTCGAATTCAGCTGTGCTGTTCGCGTCAATGACGGTGCTCATCGGAATCTCAATGCTTGAGGAACCCTCTGTTGCAGAACCGCCCCAGACTGCGAGGAACTTGTCTTTTGAAGTGGCCTGAGCCGAAATGGTAGCCTTGAACTTGTCGTCCTTCACGGTAGCGAGCCCGAATCCCGAGCCGAGCCCTGCCGCGTCACTTGTGATGTAGGAAACCTGGTCGCCCTCTTTCCATACAAGATGGGAAACGTCGCCCTCGTAGGCAATGCCCGTCTTTGTCAATGTAGTGGAGACTGTAATCTCACGCGTTTCGATGGAGGCGCCTTTTTCATTGACCTCTTTCTGGCAGGCGCAAAGACTCAGCGCAGCTGCCGCCAAATAATATATCTTTCTCATTTTCAATGTCTTTTGGATTATTTGCCCCAAGGGTCAATGTCTTCGTCGCCCCAGTTGTCCGTCTTTACGTCACTGTAGCTCTCAGGATCTTTTTCGAACACTTTGGTCGTGGCCTCGTCGAATGCCAGTGAACTGTAATTTGCACCCGGCCTTATATATATGGTCTTCAACAGCGGGCACTCGGTCGCGAACAGGAAGTTCATCTTCTCATTGCCGCTGAAATCGAGTGTGGAAACGCTGGTCCTTCTGCAGTCCACATAGCGGAGCGCCGTGCAGCCGTAGAATGAAACATAGGCGAGGTCGGCATTGTCAGAAATGTGGAGCTCGTCGATGGCCACGCATCCGCGCAGGTCGAGACGCTTCAGCTTGTTGTCCTGGAACTCGCATACGCTCATCTTGTCCAATCCCTTGACTTTCAGTTCGGCCAGCTGGTTCTTGCTGAGGAGAACCTCTTCGAGCGCCTTGCATGAAGTCAGGTCCAGGCTTGAAATCGCATTGTCGGAAGCGTCAAGTGTACCGAGTTTGGAAAGTCCGCTGACCTTCAGTTCCTTGATAGCGTTCTCCTTGCAGTCGAGGAAGTACATTTCCGCAGCGCATGGAGTCACGTCCAGAGAAGTGAGGCTGTTGGTGTAGATGGCGAGGCTGCCGAGTGACTTGCATGAGCTGAGGTCCACGGAGGTCAGCTTGTTGTTGTAGAGGTACAGTTTCGTAAGCGCTGAGCATCCTGCCAAGTTGACGGATGTCAGGCTGTTGTTCTCAGCCTTGAGTATCGTAAGTGCCTTGCATGAAGAAACATCCAGGGATGTCAGTTTGTTCTCCTGAAGGTTCAGTTCCGTAAGTTTCGAGTTTGCGGAAAGGTCAATGTCTGTGAGCCCGCCTGTGAAACCGAGGTTCAGTTTTACCAGGTTCACATTGTTCCTGACATCGACGGCGGTAATGCCTGTCTCGTATAGATTGAGCTCTGTCAATGCGCTGCAGCTGCTGACGTCAATGGACTTGAGTCCTGTGTTTCTGTACGCGATGAGCTGGACGAGCTTGTTGCAGCCTGAGACGTTCAGGCCTGTAAGATTTGCTTCCCAGGCTCCGAGATATGTCAGTTCAGGGCAATGGCTGAAGTCCACGGCAGAGTTGAAATTGTTGCTGCGGATGTGGACTGCCTTGAGCTTCGTGCATTTTGAAAGGTCAATGCTCTGGAGCTGGTTCATCGACATGTTGATCTCCTCGAGTTCAGGGCTGTCCTTGAGACTGAGCGTAGTGATGGCATTGTCCTGAAGGCTGACTTTCTTCAGGGCCGCACAGCCAGTCAGATCCACTTCTGCCAATGTGAAGACCATCTTGCTCTGCTCGTTGTAGCCGTAGTTGTCGTTCGCTACAAGCGTTTCCAGGGCGCTGCACCCGCTCAGGTCCAGTCTGCTGTAGAAGTTGTGGTCAGCATTGACGGTCTTGAGGTTCTTCAGCCCGCTAAGGTCCAGGATTCCGTCAATGGAGTTGTACCTGCAGTTCAGGGTGGTCAATCCCGTCATATATTTGATGCCTTCGAGAGAGGTTATCTCCCTCTCCTGGCAGTCGATTTCAGTGATTGCGGCCGCTTCTTCCTTGGAAATCTTTCCGTCCCCGTCAGTGTCGAAATTCTCCACACAATATGATTTGAACTTCTCGTCGGCGAAATAGACGTGCTTACTCTCCGCAGCATTACGCGAGTACTGGAGAATGGTGAACAGCTGTTTGTCAGCGCCGCAGATGATGCTGAATACGGCTGTCCTGTCCTTGTCCATATCGGTATTCTCCGGAATGGAAAGTTCCACGAAAGTTTCTCCTCCCGCTCCATGCGTAGGTGTCACGGAATACCAGCGCTTGTCCGCTTCGAGTCCGTTCTCGTCCTGGACCATCCAGATTCCGTCTGCTGTGAAGAAAATGTTTTGGGTGGTGGCTTCCGCCTCGAATGTGAGGTTGAATTCCTGGTCCTGGCTGAAGGTCAGGCTGCTTTTCTTTCCGGATGACTCAGATTTTTTGCATCCGCCCAAGAAAACGACACCGACTGCTGCCAGAAGGCATAGAAGATGATTTTTCATAATCGGCTTCATAAATGATTGTTTTTGGTTTTTATGTCGAAGTACAAATATATGATTTTTTTCGACTTCTGCACCATATATTTTCACTATATTTGCCAAATTGAATATAACAAAATGAACTATGATTACATTTGGGTACAAAAATAAATTCAGCGGCGTATTGCGTGCATTGGCCGCTATTGCAATAGGTCTGGTTATGGTATGCAGCACCGAAGCCACGACCAATGTGGTGAAGATAATTGCGGCATTCCTGTTCGCGGCCGGACTGGTGTCATTTGCCTACGGCCTTGCCCACAAGAAGGATGGTGTGTTGAACCTGATGGTGATCAATGCAGGAGTCGATATAGTAATAGGTATTCTCCTGTTCATCTTCCCGGGAGCGATAGCCAATATAATCGTCACATTGATCGGAATCGTCATATTCATTTTCGGACTGATACAGATTTTTGCGCTCGCGGGTACAGCCTCACTGCTGGGCTCAGGCATATTTTCGTTCATACTCTCAGGCGTGGCCCTTGTAGGTGCTGCCATATTGATATTCAATCCGTTCACTGAACGGGTGATGAGCATTCTCGCCGGCATATTCCTGATCTGCTATGGCGTCAATGACCTGATTTCCACCTACCGTGTCAGCAAGGCGCAAAAAGAGTACGAGATCCATTTCAGCTCGACCGAGAGCCAGGACCAGTCCGACATGGACGGATTCGGGGATGTGAAAGATGTGGATTATAAGAAAATCGACGAGCAGTAGGCCTGCGGCCGGATAGAAATCCACGTGAAGAAAGTATATAGGATTATAGGTACAGTCAATGATTCCCCAGGATACTGTAAATAAGATTCTGGACTCGGCGCAGATAGTGGATGTGATAAAGGATTTCGTCTCGCTCAAGAGACGGGGTGCCAATTACATCGCCTGCTGCCCGTTCCACAACGAGAAGACTCCGTCTTTCTATGTCTCTCCGTCAAAAGGCATCTACAAATGCTTCGGCTGCGGAAAGTCAGGATCGGCTGTGGGCTTCGTCATGGAACACGAAGGGATGACTTATGTGGAAGCGCTCAAGTATCTGGCGAGGAAATACGGCATTGAGGTAAAGGAAAAAGAGGAGACTCCGGAAGAGATAGCGCAGAGGCAGAGGAGCGAGAGCCTGTATCTGGTGATGGATTTCGCGCAGCAGTTCTTCAAGGACAGTCTGAAGACTCCTGAGGGACGTTCCATCGGATATGAATATTTCAGAAGCAGAGGCCTGGAGGATGCCACGATAGACAAGTTCGGGCTCGGCTGGTCTCCGAAAGACGGTTCTGCACTGTCCCGGACGGCATTGGCCAAAGGCTATAAACCTGAATTCCTTACAGCCGTGGGCGTGAGCATCCGGCGCAATGACGGCTCCCTCATCGACAAGTTCTATGACCGCGTGATGTTTCCGGTACATTCGGTAAGCGGAAGGGTCATTGCTTTCGGCGGAAGGACATTGATTTCAGATTACAAGAAAGCCAATATCGGAAAATACATAAATTCCCCGGAAACGGAGATTTATGACAAGAGCAGCTCTCTCTACGGAATTTATTTCGCGAAAAGCGAGATATCCAGGCAGAACAAATGCTATCTGGTCGAGGGTTATCTGGATGTGCTCTCGATGCACCAGCTCGGAATCTCCAATGTGGTGGCTTCCAGCGGTACTTCATTGACAGTCAATCAGATTCGTCTCATCAAGAAGTTTACCGACAACATAACCATCATGTACGACGGTGATGCGGCCGGGATCCATGCGGCCCTGCGCGGCATCGGACTTATCCTGAAGGAGGGGCTCAATGTCAAGGTCGTGTTGATCCCTGACGGGGATGATCCGGATTCGTATGCGAGAAAGCACACGCTTGACGAGGTCAAGGACTTCATTGACAAGAATGAGCAGGACTTCATCGCATATAAGACTGCATTGCTGAAAAGCCAGGCGGGGAACGATCCGCTGAAGATAGCTGAGCTCATAAACGACATTGCCGATACGATAGCATTGATTCCGGACAAGATCAAGCAGGCAGTCTATGTGCAGAATTCGGCGCAAGAGTTCAATATCGACGAGCAGATGATTTTCACGCGGATTTCCGAGACAATGCACAAAATAATCGAGGAAGAAAGGAAGGAAGCGGAGAGGGAAAGGCGTCGGGCGGAAGCGGCTGCAGTCAGTCAGTCGGGAGCGGACGGCCAGAGTGGAGCAGCACCGCAGGGTGATGCCGGAGTTCCTGGAGGTGACAATGCCGGGGAGGCAGGTAGTGACGGTGGCTATGATGCGGCTGATGTCCGGGGGAGTGCAGGCTCTTCTGGTGCTGCAGGCGGTTCAGGAAGGAGAACAGGACTTGAGGCCCCGATGATGGAACCTTCGGAAAAGGACCTTCTGTGCCTGATACTCAAATACGGTCAGAATTACTTGGAGTTTGAATCGGATTCTGAATACTATGACTCGGAAGAGAAATGCACGGTGGCGGACTTTATCCGTGATGCAATCGAGGACAACCCGTTCCAGAATACGATATACAAGAGGGTTTACGATATGTATTTCGACATGTATGACAGCGAACTGCCGCAGGATACTATCGTGAAAAGATTGTTGGACGGCCCGGACCGCGTGTCGTCAGGAATAGTCGCGGACCTGATTGAATACAAATATCAGCTTTCCGTGAAGAATTTTGTAAATTCGCTGACTGCAGTGCCGTCATTCCTCGTGCTCAATGTGCCGAATGCCATTATGGTATATAACTCAAGCCTGGTGAAGACGCAGGAAGAGGAGATCGCTTCCAAGTTGAGGGAATTGTCGCGGGTGGAACAGACGGAGGAAGTGATGAAAGAGCAGGACGCGCTTCTTGTGAAGATGCAGAAGGTGGCGGAGCTCCGTAAGAAAATCGCTGAACGTCTCGGCAGGGTGCTGTAGAGCTTGGGGATAATAGACAAATAATTAAAATTCAATATATTATGGACAACAAATTCAAGAGAACGCTTGTGACTTGCGCGCTTCCGTATGCCAACGGACCAGTGCATATCGGTCATCTTGCCGGAGTGTATGTCCCGGCTGATATCTATGTGAGATATCTGAGAATGCGTGGCGAAGATGTCCTTTATGTGTGCGGAAGTGACGAGCATGGAGTGCCTATCACCATTGCCGCTAAACGTCAGGGATGTTCACCTCAGGACATTGTGGACAAATATCATAAGATAATCAAGGATTCATTCTCCGGTCTGGGCATCAACTTCGATATCTATTCCAGGACATCATCCAAGGTCCACGAGAAGAACGCATCGGAGTTCTTCCGCAAACTTTATGATGAAGACAAATTCATCACCAAGGAGTCGGAGCAGTTCTTCGATCCGGAAGCCAAGACCTTCCTTGCAGACCGCTATATTACAGGAACTTGCCCTAAATGCGGCAACCCGAATGCCTATGGCGACCAGTGCGAGAAATGCGGCAGCACCCTCAGCCCGGAAGAGCTGATAGACCCGAAATCCACACTTAGCGGCAGCAAGCCTATAAAGGTGATGACCAAGCACTGGTATCTGCCTCTGGACCAGTATGAGCCGTGGCTCCGCGAGTGGATTCTCGAGCAGCACAAGGAGTGGAAGACCAATGTCTATGGTCAATGCAAGTCCTGGCTGGATGCTCATCTTCAGCCACGTGCCGTGAGCCGTGACCTGGACTGGGGCGTTCCGGTGCCTGTCGATGGAGCGGAAGGTAAGGTGCTCTACGTATGGTTCGACGCGCCTATCGGCTACATCTCCAACACTCAGGAACTGCTTCCGAAGAGTTGGGAGAAATGGTGGAAGTCCCAGGAGACCAAGCTGGTGCACTTTATCGGAAAGGACAATATCGTCTTCCATTGCATCGTGTTCCCGTCAATGCTGAAAGCTTATGGTGACGGCTACATCCTCCCGGACAATGTCCCTGCCAATGAGTTCCTCAATCTCGAAGGTGACAAGATCTCTACATCCAAGAACTGGGCTGTATGGGCTCACGAATATCTGGAGGAATTCCCTGGAAAACAGGATGTCATGAGATATGTGCTTACTGCCAATGCTCCTGAGACCAAGGACAATGATTTCAGTTGGAAGGAGTTCCAACAGCGCAACAACAGCGAGCTCGTGGCCATTTTCGGAAACTTCGTGAACAGGGCCGTTGTCCTGACCCACAAGTATTTCGAGGGCAAGGTTCCTGCTGCGGGAGAGCTGCTTGACATTGACAAGGAAGCATTGGCACAGGTGCCGGTTCTCAAGGAATCATTGGCGAAGAACATTGAGACTTATCATTTCCGCGAAGCGCTGAAGGATGCGATGTCCATCGCCCGTCTCGGAAACAAGTATATCTCTGATACTGAGCCGTGGAAGGTGGCAAAGACGGATATGGCGCGTACTGCGACGATACTGAATGTCAGCCTTCAGATCTGTGCTGACCTCGCTATCGCATTCGAGCCGTTCACGCCGTTTGCTGCCGAGAAGCTTCGCAAGATGCTGGATGTCAGCTTCTGTGCCGGTGTTGACCACAGGCATGGCGAGCAGGAGACCGTCAATACATACAAGGAAGGTGAAGGTGCTGCTCTTCATACCGTTTCGGCTCCGGAAGGTGCTGATGTGAAGGAAGTTGCGGCTGCATGTCCTTGTCAGGGTGTGTGCCTCGGATGGGATGTCCTGGGAAATGGCAATCTGCTTCCTGAAGGTCATCAGCTCGGTGCTGCAGAATTGCTTTTCGCCAAGATTGAAGATGACGCCATCAAGGCTCAGACAGACCGTCTTGATGTCATCCGTGCTGCACGTGAGGCTGCCGAAAAAGCTGCTGCAGCAAATCAGGTGGCTCCGCAGAAGAATGAAGTGGAGTTCGATGATTTCGGAAAGATGGATATCCGTACTGCCACGGTTCTGGAGGCTGTCAAGGTCCCTAAATCTGACAAGTTGCTGAAGCTCACCATAGATACGGGCATTGACAAGAGAGTCATCGTGTCGGGCATCGCCAAGTTCTACACTCCGGAGGAGATGGTAGGCAAGCAGATCTGCATCCTCGCGAACCTGAAGCCGCGTACGATTTTCGGCATCGAGTCCAAGGGTATGATTCTGATGGCCCGCCAGGGTGACGGCAAGATGCGTTTCATCACGCCTGCCGAGACCTTGCACAACGGCGCCGAAATCGGTTAGGCGCATCGCGTTAGTGATTGAATATCAACGTTTTAGCCACTTTTAGAGTTGTGAAAACAGTAACTCTGAAAGTGGCTAAATATTTAATTATCAATGGTTTACGCGGTGCGCGTATCATGCCACATCTACCTGGATATACACCTGAACATCCACCGGGACATCTACCTGGACATTCACCTAAACGTCTACCTAAACGTCTACCTGGACATCTACCTGAACATCTACCTGGACATCCACCTGAACGTCCACCTGAACGTCCACCTGCACCTCTACCTCATCTTACCTCCGCCTCGCCGCTAACCGCTTCTCGACCTCCGCTTCACTGCCTCGCTCCTCAGTCCGTCAACGCAATCAAAGTCCATTCGCTGGTCTTGCCCTCCTCATCTACCGTGAACTTGCGCTCGTAGAAGCAGTCGAGAGTTACAGGGAATGCGCTGATTTCCTGGACATTGCCGTTGAAATCCGTGGTGGAGACGACCCTCGAGCCTTTCAGACCGAGCTTCATGTCAGTAATGACCAGTTTCGACCTGCTGTCCACGGCACTGCCTGCTGCCTTCTTCACCTTGATACTGACCTTGCGGGTTTCAGGGAATATGGTGGATTCGCCTACCTGGTTCTCGCATTTCACGTATCTTTCCACAGGCTGCTCAGACGTGATGGTCCATTCATATTCACGGAAATTGGACAGCGTCACCTTATATGGAGACGACAAGTCTATAATCCCGCCATCAGTGAATCCGGCATCAGGGCACTTGGCCCCGTCAGAAATCTTTACGGTCTTGATAATCAGCTTGTCAGCCCAGACCTCCTCGCCCAGAACCACATTGACAGACAGATTGGATGCGTCTATTCTGGAGGAAACCTGCCCCTCGATCTCAAACGAGGTAATCTCTGCAGGAATCTTCGGCAGCTGCATGTCATTCTTGATGCTGCAGGAAACAGCTCCCGCAGCAAGAAGAACCAATGCTATGTGATGCAGTCGTTTCATATTACAATTCAGCCGGGTCGTAAACAAATGAGAACTCGTCCAGATACAGCACCGTGCCCTTGCCTCCGGTGAAGAAATCGCCGTATTTGCTGGCTGCAGCCACGATGACTATCATATTCGGCTTTCTGGTCAGGTCCCTGTACTCGAGTTTGATTTCAAATGGCTCATAACCATTGACAAGACCCTCCTTGGTGCTGGTCACCGTTCCGCTCTCAAGCTTTCCGTAAGCGATGACATCACTTCCGTTGATGTCCACAAACTGCTTCTTCTGAGTGTCAATATGGTACATCGTGGTTCTGTCAGTCAGGAAAATCTGAATCTGGCAGGTGTCAGGACGGCCTTTGAGTTCAGTGTAAGGAGACTTGGCATGAGTGATGGCAACTGGTCTGTAATCCATGTAACCCTTCAGTGCAAGAGGACGCGAATAGAACGGCGTTCCCCAGTCCAGAGTGGCTCCAGGATTGGACAGGCTGGCAATCGCCTTGCCGAATTTGCCCGTGAAGATGTTGCCGGCAGCGAAAATGTCCATAGTGGCCGCGAGACTCTCCAGTTTGGCTGCCTTCTTGCCCTCTCCCGGCACAGCCACGTGGCTGCTTTCAGGATTGGTAGGAACAGTTCCCAATGAAGCGGAACCAGGGTTCGCCGTATCCCAGATAAGCGGTTCACCCTGAATGTCCGGCATAGGAGCCTTGCCGTTCATATACCATGAGTCGAAACTCATATTGCTCAGGACAGCAGCCGCCTCTGTGGTGAATGCTATCTGCTTCTTGCCCGCTTCCTTGTCTGTCTTGGCGCGGACTACATAGTTCTTGCCCGGTGTAAGACCAGTGAGCCTTGCCGTAAACGATTTGTTTTCGGCGTCAGTCTTTATCTCGCCTGTGAAATCAGTCCACTCCTCGGTCCCCACCATCTTGTACTGAAGCTTCAGCCCGGCAGGTACGGAAGTCGATTTCAGCGAACCTTTCACGTCGGCGAACAAAGCCCATGCATTCACGCTCTTGGCCTCAGCCTCAGAACTCGTGAAATCCAGCAGGAGGTCGAAACTGCGCTCCGTCATCTCGTCATCGAGAACGATCCGCAGTCCGGCAGCTCCGGTATTCGGGTCCACCGTCGCCACCTTGAAGTTCAATGCGTATTTCTGCTTTCCTTTCACGTCGGCGTAAGTCTCTGACCTTGTGAAGGTTCTGTTTGCATTGTTTGTCAATGAAAGTGTCCAGGTCAATATCCCTGAAGGCTTGAAATAACCTGTTTTTCCGAGTGTGCCCTCAGCCTTGTTCCAGACCAGAGACCCTGTGCCGTTGCTTACGGTCAGGGACCAGTTCTTGAAATTGGCATCGAAATCAGCCTCTGCGAAAGTAGGCTCTACCAGCACATCGGAAAGCGTGCAGGTAACATCTGCATTGACCACCTGGTCCGGAAGCACCGTCACATCGGCCTCGCCATAGTAGCGTGGTGAATCGAAGACGGCTTCCACGGTTTCGCGGTTCTGTGCAGTTACCCTGTACTTCGCGCAGTTCAACTGGAGCGGCTCGGTGAGCAGCGTCCTGTGGTCGCTGATGGTGTTCAGCAGTTCACTTCCCTTATAGATATTCAGCGTGAACGGATCATCCGCACTTACGTCAGCCTTGGTCTTTATGACATTGACAGACATGTCCTGCTCAATCCCGGCCGTGAGGTATCCGTGCTTCCCGGAATCCACAGCCTCCCTGCTGCAACCCAGCAAAGCACTGGCCGCAACCGCTGAAAGAATGTATTTCTTATATTTTACAATCATGATAATTATCTTTTCAAAAGTCTGACAATCAAGTTTTTCCTACTTCTTGTAGTAGAACGTGGCCGCTTTTGAAAGAGTCCTCCCGGCCTCATCTTTAAGTTTGAGGGTGAAGACGTGATTCGTATTGTCATAAGTGTCAGGACTTGCACTTGTGATGCTGTAGAGCATTGGCAGAAGCCCGGAAAGCTTGAACTCCACATTGTCCTTTCCCTTCAGCTGGTCGCCGGTAGGGAGGAGGGAACTGAGGTTTTCGATCGCAGTAGCGTCGTCGATGAGGTCGAGGTCCACGCTGCCGTCAGAAAGCACATTCTGCGGGCTGACCATGTCAGGCAGAAGCGAGTTCAGTGCAGGTGAATTCACATTGACAATGAAACTGTTGATTTTTCCAGGAGCCTTGATATTGATGGTGACGTCCATGGTCTCGGCGAGCGGCTGGGCAGCGAAATCAGGATTGCTTGCCCATACGAGCTGAGGCGCATTTTCGTCCGGTTCCGGTTTCTCAGGATCAGGGTTCTCCGGTTTCGGCTTTTCAGGATCCGGAATAGGGATTTCCTCGAATCCTCCCACGGTGACATTTTCGTTCCTGACATTGACGCTGCCGTCCACGGTGAGCGTAATCTGCTGAACCTCACCTGTTACACGCGCATCGAGGTTCAGGATGATGTGGTCCTTAGGATGCACATTCCTGATGGTCTGGGTCAATGCCGCTGTAGAGCCGTCGAGTGACCTCTCTCCGTCTATCTGTACATAGAGTTCTGTAGCGGTGAAGTATCCCTGCCTGTCCAGGTTGTTTCCGCTTTCATTCTTGCTCCAGGTAAGGAAGTCATTGTCATTGGCCGAAACCTTGATGTTGAAGGTGCTGAGCTCGGTGATGAACGTGTCGGTGCATTTTACCGAAACCATCGCGTTCTTCAATGAACACTTTACATTGACAGGAGACGTGGCGCCTGCTACTACTGAAAAGTTCTGGACACCCTCGAAGAGAGGCTGGTCCCAGGCTGCTGTCTTTCCTTCCGGCGAGCCTGCCGTGATCTGGTACGAACCTGTAGGAAGTTCGATGGCCTTGTCCAGAATGTCGCTGTAGGAGTAAGTCTGAGTGCCGCCTCCTTCGAGGTTGCTCTCGATCTTGACTACGAAGGAATTCACATCTGCCAGCTCAGCGGGAGTCGCTTTGGTAGCTGCGGTAGATATGTCGATGTCATTCATCTGTCCGTCGGCAACTACTGATTTGAGGACGAAGAAGCCCTTGTCCGAGGTGCTCTCAACATTTGTCTCCTTGCATCCTGTCAGGACTGCGGCGACTGCCATTATGGAGAAGATTGTACGTTTCATATGTATTTTTCTTTTTATCTGGGTTGGGTTATTCATAAATCAGTTCAATATCATCCACATACAGTGAACTTCCGAAGTGTCCGGCCTGTGAAGAATTGCCTGCCACCTCGAGTGTGCTGTTGGCGTTGATGCCAGGGCTGCCAGAAGAAGAAGACTTGAAGCTTATGTAGATGCTCGCTGCCTTCCTGGTGATGTCATTCCAGTCCAGTGTAGTGCTGTATTCTGTCCATTCTGCGGCTGCCGGGCCTTCGGTGTCCTCCTTCACGGCTATTACATTGCCCTCTGCATCCTTGAACTCCACCTTGACATAGAATTTCTCGCTGCCTTTCGGGGAGAACTTGTATTTGAAAGTGAATTTGTCAGGCCTGCTCGTGAAAGCGTGTCCGTCAGACGAGTGGTTTCCGGAATCGTCCGCCTTGCCGATGAACAACTCGCCCGGGTATGACGTGCCGGAAGCGACAGCGTCAGTGTTGAATTTGCCGACATTGACAGTATATATGTGCGCGGATTTTGTGCCGCTTGTGCAGTCTGGAGAGTAAGCCACTGTCGGGAATGACTTTACGCTAGTCTTTGTCGTGGCCAAAATGCTTGTAGGCATACTCCTCTTGCTTGTTACGGCCCACCAGCTGCTGCCAGCATCTGCGTAAGGCAGATACCAGTCGAGGGTCCTGTCGCTGGACAACTTCACTGAGATCTTTATCGTTTCTGTAGTCCAGTCCTCGAAACCCTTGTTGCCCACCTGAGCATCCGCCTCGGTTCTGACCTTGACGATATCAGTGCTGTTGTACGGATTCTTGTTGTAAATCGCCCTTACCTCGTATTCTGAGTCCGGAGCAAGGCCGGAAATCTTCCCGTAGGAAATGGTGTTCCCGGAAACGGTGCCCTCTGCATTGGTCCAGCTTCCTCCGTCCAGCCTGTACTGGAGAGTATATTTCTCAGGCTTGCCGGTCTGGACATCGAGAGATACGCCTCTGAAACTTCTCGCGAAGGCATTGGCCCCTGAGATGTTCAGTGTAGCCGAATTCTTGTTCATGAGGAAGGAGAACTCGTCGGAAACGGCCTGCGCCCCGTTTTTGTCCTCCACGGTGAGCTTGAACTTGCCCTCGAAAGGCACGGCCTCATACTGGACCTTGTCAGTCATTCCGCTGAAGTCAATGTAGGAGAATCTCGTCTCAGGCGTCATCTTGAGTATCTGGATGCCGAGTGCCGAGAACTTCGCCCTGGTAGCCGCATCGAGTGCGGTAAGGTCCAGACGTTCAGCGAATCCCTTGGCTTTCAGGTACTCGGAGGTGATGTCGAGCCACGCGTGGGCAAAACCCGCAGGCGTATTGATGTCCACGAGAGTGCCGCTCAGGTCGTCGCCCTCGAAGAATGTCACCTGTCCCGCCTTCAGCCTGTCGCCGAGCTTGATGACCGGAGCCTCGGTCGCGAAGTCCGTAGGATCCATGTCAATGTTCTTTTCAATGACTTCAGTGCTCTTGTCAATGATGATGTTCACTGAAATCTTGCCGATGAAAGGCTTGGTGTCCAGATTTACGGTGATGAAGTCATTCGGCTCAGCCTGAATCTCGGTATGGAAGTACTTCATCTTCGCATTCGCCTCAGCAGCAAAGAGTTTGAGGGTCAATGTCCCAGCAGG
>ERZ780105.376-NODE-376-length-14206-cov-7.21737_pt1 | contig 14206 bp, 9 predicted proteins | sample MGYA00511172_ERZ780105 | MGnify/ENA primary metagenome ERZ780105 (study PRJEB29588, sample SAMEA2144299) | human gut metagenome | biome: human gut; feature: human-associated habitat; material: faeces | place: Denmark | collected 2008/2010 ...
AGGTGCTCCGCAATTCGCCGCTGGCTATGCCGCTTACCGGCTCTAACTTACCGCACTCGGTAGTAGAGAAAGGCATAATACACAGGGTTTCCCCCTCCCCCTGACCCATAATCCTGGTACTTAAAGGAGGAGGTTACGATGATGCGCTGCTCCAGTGTCTCACCCGTCGACATCGGTGTGGGGGCCCAGCGTTCTTTGAAGAAAAGGGTATCATAGTGTTCTTTCGCATCTAATGTGCTGATGTCATACTCCTTGTCGGAATCGTCAACGCGCCACCCATCGCTGTCCAGTGCCCACTCTTGCAGGCACCGGAACCGGAATCCTCAGGGGTGATGATACAAAAAGGTTGCTATATTGTACGGTTTTTGATTAAATTTTGCTTGGATATTGTTATTTTGGTCGAAAAAAACGATTTTTTGCAAAAAGTGAGTATATTTGCAGAATTGCACCAAGGTAATTCAATATCATGATACAGCAGGACGTTTTACATAATATAAGTATCCGGAAATTCAGGGATATGTTCCCGGAAATGCCCGGAAAAGGTTTGGGAGATGATCTTCTCATAGCGGACTTGAAATATGACGACGAACTGAAGATGTTCCAGTATCCTTTCAGGTTCGACGGCTATATGCTGATTTTCTGTCAGAAAGGACGTATCCGGCTGGATGTGAACCTGGATTCTTTCCAGATAGAAGAGAATTCATTGGTACTGAATGTCCCTGGCAATATCATCCGTGTCCCTGAGGTTGAAAGCGACAATAAGGACCTTCATTTCATCATTGTGGCGATGTCCAAGTCTTTCATGATAGGTGTCAGGTTCGATTTCAACAGGCTGTTCAATGAAAGCGTCGCCCTTCTGGACAACCCGTGCATCCAGCTGAATGACATGGAGCGCTCTGTCTGCAAGGAATATCTCCAGCTCGCCTCCACCATTCTCGCCACATCCATCCCGAACAAGAAGGAAGCGATAGGCTCGCTGGTTTCGTCCATTTCCTATTTCCTGGGGTCAATATGGGCTGACCGTCTTTCCGAGGCTGAGCGCAAACCGCAGGCCCCTTCTGCAAAGGCCAAGAATGTATATGACCAGTTCCTGCGTCTCGTCACGGACTACCATACTACAGAGCGGAACATGGCATTCTATGCCGACAAGCTCTGCCTCACGCCTAAATATCTGTCAAAACTGGTGAAGACTGTGAGCGGGCGTTCAGCTCCGGAGTGGATTGACTCTTTCGTGATACTCGAGTCGAAGAATATGCTGAAATATTCCGACCTCTCCATAAAGGAGATAGTGTCGAAACTGAATTTCCCGAACCAGTCGGTGTTCTACAAATTCTTCAAGTCGCATACGGGTCTTACGCCAAGCCAGTACCGCAACGAATAAAGATTCCTCAGGATGACACAGATTATTTCTCGAAAGTTGCTAACTTCGTGAAAAATTTGGTGTTATGATCAGCGAAATGCAGATAGACGGGATCATCAGGGAATTGTTCTCGGAAATCAGTTTCTCCAGAGAGCCGGCAGGGCTCTACGACCCATTGAAATATATGATAGAGGGCGGAGGCAAGAGGCTTCGTCCAAGGCTTTGTCTTACAGCGTATTCTCTCTTCAAGGATGAATTTGACGACAGCATTCTCCAGCCTGCTGCGGGACTCGAAGTGTTCCATACATTTACATTGATACATGATGACATCATGGACAAGTCACCGCTGCGCAGGGGCAATCCTACTGTCTGGACCAAATGGGGTGAAGACGGCGCGATTCTCTCCGGCGACGTGATGTGCATCGACAGTTACCGCCGCGTGTCCATGGCTCCGGAGGATGTGCTCGGCAAGGTCCTGAAACTGTTCAACAACACGGCTGCGCAAGTCTGTGAAGGTCAGCAGTATGACATGGATTTCGAGCATGAGGAGAACGTCACGATGGACCAGTATATGCGTATGATCGGGCTCAAGACAGCCGTGCTTATCGCATGTGCGGCTAAGATGGGCGCGGTCATAGGCGGTGCAGATGACGAAGCGTCAGGAAATCTCTACCGATATGGTTATTCGCTCGGTCTGGCATTCCAGATAGCTGACGACTGGCTCGATGCTTTCGGTGACGAGAAAGTGTTCGGAAAGCCTATCGGCGGCGACATTGTGAACAACAAGAAATGCTGGCTCACCATCAAGGCCTGCTCGCTCGCGCCGGAAGAGATGGAAAAGGCATTGTCAATGCCGGTGGACACTCCGGAAGAAAAAGCAGCCAAAATAGCTGCCGTCAAGGCGATATATACACGTCTCGGTGTGGATGAAATGGCTCAGAATGAAATAGTCAGCCTTACCGATGACGCTCTGCAGTCGGTGGAGAGCCTGAATCTCGGAAAAGTGCGTTTCGAGATGCTCAAGCGCTTCGCGGACAAGTTGGTTGGAAGAAACAATTAAGGTCAATGGAAAAGAAGGAATTGGAGATAATGGCGCCTGCGGGCAATTTTGAATGTCTGATGGCAGCCATTGAGGGTGGTGCTGACTCTGTATATTTCGGGGTCGGCAATCTGAATATGCGTTCTCATTCTGCCAATAATTTCCAGCCGGAAGATCTGGCGGAGGTTGTCAGAATATGCAGGCAATATGGCGTCAAGACGTACCTGACATTGAACATTGTCCTTTATCAGGAAGACATTGAACCTTCTCACAAGGCACTGGATGCGGCGAAGGCGGCAGGCGTGGACGCGGTCATCGCTTCGGACATGGCTGCGATAATGTATTGCCGTCAGATAGGTATGGAGGTGCATATTTCCACACAGTTGAGCATTTCCAATGTGGAGGCGCTGCGCTTCTATGCCCAGTTTGCGGATGTGGTCGTCCTGGCCAGGGAGCTGAATCTGAATCAGGTGAAGGACATTTACGAGACCATCCTGCGGGACGGAATCAAGGGCCCGTCAGGAAAACTTGTCCGTATAGAGATGTTCGCTCACGGGGCGTTGTGCATGGCCATTTCAGGGAAGTGCTACCTCAGTCTCCAGACTTATGGCGCTTCGGCAAACCGCGGAGCCTGCTATCAGCTCTGCCGTCGCGGTTATGAGGTCACCGATCTCGAAACCGGCAACAGCCTGAACATTGACAACAAATATATAATGTCCCCCAAGGATCTGTGTACCATCGAGTTTATGGACAAGATCATAGACGCGGGTGTCAAGGTCTTCAAGATAGAGGGCAGGGCGCGTTCGGCAGAATATGTGAAGCGTTGTGCCCAGTGTTACCGTCAGGCGGCTGATGCTGTCTGTGACGGGACTTATACTCCGGAGCTCGCCGCGTCTCTCAAGGCGGAACTCTCCGAGGTGTTCAACAGGGGCTTCTGGGACGGATACTATCAGGGTGCGCGCCTGGGTGAATGGAGTGCGGTTTACGGCAGCTCCGCCACGAGGAAGAAAGTGTATTGCGGCAAGGTGACGAACTGGTTTGACCGTATCGGCGTCGCTGAAATCGCTGTGGAATCTGTGCCGCTCAAGGTCGGTGCCCACTGTATGGCTACGGGCGCGACTACCGGAGTTATTGAGTTTACTGTCAATGACTTGCGTGTGGCACTGAAGCCTGCGGAGGAAGCCGTGAAAGGTGTCAGATGCTCTGTCGCCATCGTGCCGGAAAATCCCGGTGTCAGGGATGGTGAGGTCGAGATAACCCCTGCTCCGGGTGATGTTTCAGCCGGTGAATCTGTTGAGAGCCGTGCCGGCGCTTCTGTCAATGCAGAAGGCAAGATTCCGGTAAGGCTTCGCCGTGGGGACAAGATCTACATTTGGAAAGACTGTTAAGTTTTGCGATTATGACCGGAGAAGCAACTGTAGTGAAAAATGCGGGCAGTCATTTCATGCTGTCATTGCTGCCTGAATGGAATCCTTTTCCGGCAGTCCTGAAAGGCCGTGTCCGCCTGAAATCCAGCGAGGCCACGAATCCTGTCGCGGTAGGTGACAGGGTGCGCTTCGAGACTGATATGGACGATGCGGCAGACATAACATTGACACATCCTGCCCTCATTACCGAGGTTCTGGACAGGAAGAATTATGTCATAAGGAAGTCCACGAACCTGTCCAGACAGTCGCATGTGATAGCGGCCAATATCGATATGGCGTTTGCTGTGGTGACGCTCTATTTTCCTGAAATAAAGCTGCCTTTCCTGGACAGGATGCTGGTGACCTGCGAGGTTTACGGAGTGCCTGTCACCATAGTCATGAACAAGGTGGACTTGTATGGAAAAGAGGCGCCTGAGGCTGTTGACAACTTTATAAATATTTATACAAAAGCGGGTTACCGTGTCGTACAGGCATCCGCCAAGAATGGAGAAGGCATCGACGAGCTCCGCAGCATTTGTGACGGGAAAGTCTGCCTGTTCTCCGGAGAGTCAGGCGTGGGCAAGTCATCATTGATAAAAGCTCTGGACCCGTCGCTGGACCCGAAAATCGGTAAGATTTCCATCGCCCATCTGCAGGGCAAGCACACCACTTCCTTATATGAGATGTACCGTCTTGCTTCCGGCGGGGCAGTCATCGATACTCCTGGACTCCGCGGCTTCGGCCTGGTGAATTTGGAAAAAGGGGAAATAGCAAGCTACTTCCCCGAAATGCTTAAAGCTGCGGAAAACTGTCGTTTTACGCCCTGCACTCACACTCATGAGCCGGGCTGCGCTGTGAAAGATGCCGTAGAGAACGGTGAAATCAGTCCTGAGCGCTATTCATCCTACTTGGGAATGATCGAAGACGACAAGAAGTTCCGCTGATTGCCGTTGTTTTTCTGCACTATCTTGTTATCTCAGCATTGAGCCTGATGTCCTCTACGGAAGCGCCGACCATGACATTGAACTTGCCGTTGTTCGCGCGGAAGTCGTGGATATTGACATCATAGAATTCGAATGCTGATTTCGGCAGGAAGATGGTGACGAGTCTGGATTCTCCCTTGTTCAGATAGATCTTGTCATATCCCTTGAGCTCCTTCTTCGGGCGTGCCACTGTCGGATTCTGCTCGCCTACATAGACCTGAACGACTTCTGCCGCGGCTTTCGAACCGGTATTTGTCAATGTGAAGGTGACGTCGAAGCCTTCGCCGCTCGGTGTGACTGCGATGTCCTTGTAGTCGAAGGTGGTGTAGGTGAGTCCGTATCCGAACGGGAAGCGGGTCAGGAGTCTGTCATAGCCTCTGTAGCCCATGAACACGCCTTCGCTGTAGGTCACGTATCTGTTGGTGAATCCGCGTTTGTTTTCGGCCTTCTTCTTCGGATAATAGCTGTCGTGGACAGGATTGTCTTCCCATTTCGCCTCGATGCTGATAGGCAGTCTGCCTGACGGGGAGAATTCTCCGGCGAGCATTCTTGCAAGCGCGAGACCGCCCTCCTGACCAGGATACCATCCCAGGACGATAGCCTTGACCTTGTCCATCCACTTGGACATGTCGAATCCGCCGCCTGCGTAAACTACAGTCACGACGTTCTGATTATGTGCCGCTGCAAAGCTGATGAGCTCGTCCTGTCCTGCAGGGAGTGTGAATGTCCTGTCCGAGTTCTCTTTCTCTGTCTTGGTGTTGAAACCGGCCACAACTATCACTGTAGTAGCGCTTTCGATGGCCTTCACGTTCTCCGGTGTGTCGTATGAACCGTTCTCGTCAGGTGTCACGAGCTGTACCGGGTAGTTCTTTCCGAGTTCCTGCATTCCTGCGTACAATGAAATGGAATACAACGGGCTTACTTTTCCGCTGCCGCCTCCGCATGGTATAACGTCTGCGTTAGGGCCGAGTATGACGGTCTTGGTCCTGCGCCCCGGCTTGAGAGGGAGGATGCCGTCGTTTTTCAGGAGAACAGCAGATTCGCTTGCCATCTTGTAGGCGGTTTCGCGTGAGTACTGGTTGTCCTCGGAGATGTTCTTGTCTAGCTGAGGTCTGTCGAGGAAGTCGAATGCTATCAATGTCTGGAGTATGTTGCAGACTTTCTCGTCGATTTCGGCTTCGGTCACGACACCGCTCTCGATAAGAGGCTTTATGAGTTCCTTCTTGAAGTACTGGGCACCCGGCATTTCGAGATCGAGTCCGCCTTTGATGCACTCGAGGGTGGAATATGTTGAGGTCCAGTCTGACATTACAAATCCGTCAAATGCCCATTTTCCTTTCAGGTTTTCTCTGATGAGGAACGGACTGGCTGAAGCGTGGACATTGTTCGCGAGGTTGTAGCTGGTCATTACTGAACCTACGTGGGCCTCTTCGACGGCGGCCTTGAAGGTAGGGAAGTAAATCTCGTTGATGGTCCTTTCGTCTGCGTCTGAGCTGACGTGGTGTCTGTCATATTCCTGATTGTTCAGAGCGAAATGCTTGATGGTGGCCATGACGCCCTGGGACTGAACACCTTCTATATAATTGACAGCAGTGCGGGCTGCGAGGTACGGGTCTTCTCCCATATATTCGAAGTTTCTGCCGCACAACGGGCTTCTGTAAATGTTTACTCCCGGACCGAGCAGAATGTGCACTCCGCGAGCTCTTGAGTCTTGGCCCAATGATACGCCCATCTGGTATGCCAATGTCTGGTTCCATGTCGCTGCAGCGGCTACTCCGCAGGCGAAAAGTGTACTCTTGGTGTTGTTCCTTACGCCTTGAGGGCCGTCAGCCATCCTGATTTCAGGGATGCCGAGCCTGTCAATGGCTCTGATGTGGAAGCCGTCCGTGGCGCCTGAGATGTAGTCGATTTTCTCATCGAGAGTCATCTGCTCCACGAGCTTGGCCGCCCGCTCTTTGCATTCTTTCGTGATTTCCTGAGCTGTCGCGCCCATTGCCAGGATGCAGGTCAATGCTGCCGAGAATAAAATTCTTTTCATTGTCTGTCTGTTAGATGTTATTTGGTTTTTAAATGTTGATTGGCCGTTATGTGTTGTCTTCACAAGACTCATAAAGTTAGGCTTTTAATTTTACATGACAAAAATTTCCTTCAGGAGAAGGCGACGCGGAAGGTCGCTGAACTCGGGCGCATTTTGTCGGATTTGGGGCGGATATGGTGACTTTTCGCATAGAAAAGCAAAAAAATACGTAAAATTACGTAGATGATTTGTTTGGATTGGTACTGTGATAATCCTAAATTTGGCGGAGTTAAAAAGTAATAAAAGTAATAACCATGAAAAACAAATTTTTTGCATTATTTACAATCCTTCTGAGCATATCATTGATTACCACCTATTCCTGCAAAAAGGAAAAGGTTAAAAGCGTATCGGTGACAGAAGTCGGATTGAACAAGACCTTGACCACTCTCATTGAAGGAGAGACTGAGACCCTGGTTGCTACCGTGATGCCGGAGAATGCTACTGACAAGAGTGTCGTGTGGGAAAGCGGTAATGAAAGTGCGGCTACCGTAAGTCAGGAAGGCCTCGTGACTGCTGTCGGGGAAGGAAAGGCGACGATAACCGTGAAGACCAATGACAGCGGATTCAGTGCGTCATGCGAAGTGACTGTGAAAAAGAAGGTCATCGCTGTGACGGGCGTCGTATTGGGCAATACCGAACTGACTCTCGTGGAAGGTGAAGAGGAGAAGCTGGCAGCGGCAGTGACACCGGAAAATGCTACGGACAAGAGTGTCGTATGGGAAAGCAGTAATAAAAGTGCGGCTACCGTAAGTCAGGAGGGCCTCGTGACTGCTGTCGGGGAAGGAAAGGCGACGATAACCGTGAAGACCAATGACGGCGGATTCAGTGCGTCATGCGAGGTGACTGTGAAAAAGAGGGTCATCGCTGTGACGGGTGTCAAGTTGAGTGCTGCGTCTATGACACTTCGTGAAGGGGATAAAGGAACACTTACAGCTACGGTAGAGCCTGCAAATGCGACCAATAAAAATGTGGAATGGTGGACCAGTGATCTTGATGTTGTCAGCGTGACCAGTACATCGGGCAGCAGCAATGGTTATGTGGAGGCAAGAAAGGCAGGAAAGGCCACGGTTACAGTAAAGACCGAAGACGGTGAGTTCAGCGCGTCATGTGAGATCATTGTAGAGAAAAAGGAAGTTCCGGTGACCGGAATCACTATAGAGCCGTCTTCATTGAAATTGCCTGCCGGAGATACATATTCTCTTATTCCGCATGTGCAGCCAAGTGATGCTACAAATCAGAATATCAAATGGTTAAGTACCAATGAGAGTGTCGCTACCGTGAATGCGGAAGGCAAGGTGACGGCTGTTGCAGCCGGCAGTGCCGAAATACGGGCTATGTTGGAGGGAAAATTTGCAACCTGTCCTGTCGAAGTTGATAATGTCACGATGACAATGAAAAAAACGTCATATATGGTGATTTTGTCATTGTCCAAAAAAATCAGCATCGAATCTGACATTGAGACGAATTTCACCTTGGACAAGAGCAAGATTACAGTTGTTTCTGCCGATCCGCTCATCGCTACAGTCGATCAGGACCTCAATTTGGTTGCTCCCGGCAAGATAGGAAAAGCTCTCGTAACATTGAATTACAGATATGGAAATGGCCTGCTGAGTACCAGTTTTATGGTTACTGTAAAAAAGAATCTTAAAGACTAAGAAACTGTTCGGCATACAAGGTTCAGGTAGAAAAGGAAAACAGGATTTTTCTTCTTATATTTGTGGTTTTAAGCAAAAATATAAGAAATATTGCCGAACCTTAAGGATATGGACAACAAAAAATTCAAACTCTGGAATCGTATCACAGCTGCCGCAGTCTTTGTCATTGCAGCCTTCACATACCTTTCCACCATAGAGCCGACCGCTTCATTCTGGGATTGTGGCGAATTTATCGCTTCATCGTATAAATTCGAAGTAGGTCACCCGCCAGGAAACCCTGTATTCCAGCTCATTGCGAGATTCTTCACAATGTTTACGGACGGAGCGCATGCAGCCATTGCAGTCAATGCCATGAGTGCGCTCTGTTCCGCATTGACCATCTTCCTTCTCTATCTCACCATCGTTTTCTTCGCCAAGAGGCTGGAAGGGAAACCGGCTGAGAACGGAGAGTGGAGTCTGAGCCAGACGATATTGATCTGCGGCAGCGGCGCCATCGGAGCATTGGCATACTGCTTCTCTGATACATTCTGGTTCTCCGCAGTCGAGGGTGAGGTCTATGCGATGTCGTCGCTTTTCACCGCCTTGGTAGTCTGGGCGATGACCAGATGGTACGAGCTGGCGGATACGCCATATGCAAACAGATGGATACTGCTGATATCGTTCCTCATGGGACTTTCCATCGGAGTACATCTGCTGAACCTTCTGACGATTCCGGCATTGGTCTTCCTGTACTTCTACAGGAAACGCGAGGACGGGCACTATACCTTCTGGCAGTACGTGGGCATATTCATGCTTTCCGTAGTCATAGTCGGTCTGCTCTTTTTCGTAATCATTCCGTACCTTCCTAAGGTAGCAGCTTACGCTGACCTGTTCTTTGTCAATGTGTTGGGCCTCCCGTACAACAGCGGTGCGGCATTCTTTATGGTCGCGCTCCTCGCTCTCTGCTTCTGGGGTGCATTCAAGACATACAAAGAAGGCAAAGCATTGATGAATACGGTATTGCTGAGCTTCACAACCATTGTGATCGGCTTCTCTGTATTCGCGATAGTGATCATCCGTTCCAATGTGATGCCTCCGACCAATGAGTACCAGCCGGACAATGCATTCACGCTTGTGCGCTATCTCTCCCGAGAGCAGTACGGAACCACGCCTCTGGTTTACGGCCAGTATTACGGTGCACCATACCATATGGAGGAGAAAAAGTACTGGGCGCCGTTGGACGGAAAATACAAATATGTAGATGCACCGGCAGAGCCTGTTTATGAGAATACCGGCAAGATGCTGTTCCCGAGAATGTGGAACGGCGGCGACCAGAAATTCGTGAAATTCTACGAGTCCTACACCGGCGGGAAAGGCCGTGTGATACCGGGCGCCGACTATAAGAAGCCGTCATTCGGGGCCAACCTGAACTTCTTCTTCGATTTCCAGATGAACTGGATGTATTGGAGATACTTCATGTGGAACTTCGCCGGAAGGCAGAATGATATACACAGCCCTGTACCGGGAGACAAGTTCTATGGGAACTGGGAATGCGGCATCAAGCCTATTGACGAGTTGAGGCTCGGGGACCAGAGCAATGCGCCTGATGTCCTGAAGCACAACAAGGGCAAGAACCACTATTATCTCCTTCCGTTGATTTTAGGTATCTTGGGACTGTTCTTCCAGTTCGAAAGGGACAAGAGAGGCTGTTGGCTGAACTTCCTGCTGTTCTTCATGACGGGAATCGCCATTGTCCTGTATCTCAACCAGTCACCTTATCAGGTGCGTGAGCGTGACTATGCTTACGCCGGGTCATTCTATGCGTTCGCGATATGGATAGGTTTCGGTGCAATGGCATTGTTCCACTGGCTGGGCGAGAGCCTGCGCTCGAAATATCCTGCCGCATTTGCGGGAGCATTGACATTGGCCTGTCTCTGCGTGCCTGCGCTGATGGCTTCGGAAAACTGGGACGACCATGACAGGAGCAACAGGCGGACAGCGGTCGAGATGGCGAAGAACTATCTGAATTCGGTCGGACCTCAGGGTGTGCTGATTACGCACGGGGACAATGATACTTTCCCGCTGTGGTATGCGCAGGAGGTCGAAGATGTGCGTCCGGATGTGCGCATCGTGAATACTTCACTGCTCGGAACGGACTGGCATATCGGCCAGATGAAATGGGCCTGCAACGAGTCCAAGCCTCTTCCGCTGACTGTCGGGCCTGCGCAGTATCTGTACGGTACCAATGATTTCATCTATATCTCGGACAACCGTAACCAGGTGCTTCCGATATCAGTAGTGATGGATGTGTTCAAGCATCCGGATGCAAAACTGGTTCTGGAAAACGGCAAGAAGGTCGATTACATAGTGTCGCGCAAGATGAGCATACCTGTAAACAAGGAAAATGCTCTCAAGTCCGGCATTGTCAGTCCTAAGTTCGCGGATATGATTCCGGATGAAATCATCCTGACCATTCCTAACAAAAAGAACTACATTACCAAGGCCGAGCTCTTTGTTCTGGATTTCCTCTCCAATTATCAATGGGACAGGCCTCTGAATGTGCTCAGCCAGGGCGGTGACTTGAATATCGGACTGCGCGAGTATCTGATGTACGAGGGATATTCCAGCAAGCTGGTTCCGTTCAAGAACAAGATAACTGCTTCTGATCCGGGACTCGTGGATGTGGATGAACTCTACGACAAGATGATGAACGTCTATACATGGAATGATATCCGCAAGGATAACTATGATGTTGATTATCAGAACTATTACACGTTCCTCGGAGTGCTTCCGCAGCGCGAGCTGTTCGTGTCCACGGCCAATGCACTGCTCAAGACAGGTGACAAGGAGCGTGCTCTGAAGGTGCTGGACAGATGCCAGGAGTCAATGCCGGACAATGTCTGGCCGCTCGAGTCCATTCCGCTCGGCTTTACTACCAATGATTATATGGTGGTGAATATGGTAAGCGATTATTTTGCTGCCGGAGCCCCGGACAAGGCCTCTGAACTCGGATTGAAACTCGGCCGTGAACTTGTCCAGTCCACACAGTTCTATATGGACTTCTACGACTATGCCCAGTCTGAGTTCGAGACCTGCTGCCAGTTCCTCTATTACCTGATAGATGAATTGGAGAAGGGAGGAGCGGCTGACGCTGTCAAGGAACTTAAGACCTCATTGGTCAATATCCTGAGCGTCGGTTCCCAGATGGACGAGTATCTTAACGAGGCTGACACCGTTTCGGCCAATGATTCTGCTAAATAATTACAGATGAAACACATAAGGAATTTCTGCATAATTGCTCATATAGACCACGGAAAGAGTACCCTTGCCGACAGGCTCATTGAACTTACCCAGACATTGGGTGCAAGAGAGATGGAAAATCAGGTGCTGGACGATATGGATTTGGAGAGGGAAAAGGGCATCACCATCAAGAGCCACGCTATACAGATGGAGTACTCCTACAAGGGTGAACCCTATGTGCTGAATCTCATTGACACTCCGGGCCACGTGGATTTCTCATACGAGGTGTCCCGTTCCATCGCTTCCTGTGAGGGGGCTCTGCTGGTGGTGGATGCTACGCAAGGTGTTCAGGCTCAGACGATTTCGAACCTGTATCAGGCGATTGAGCATGGCCTTGAGATTATCCCGGTTCTGAACAAGATAGATATGGATGCGGCCAGGCCGGATGTGGTGACTGATGAGGTTTGCGAGCTGCTCGGCTGCAAGCCTGAGGAGGTGTATCAGGTTTCTGCAAGAACGGGGTTGGGTGTGGCGCCGCTTCTGGATGCCATCGTGGAAAAGATTCCTGCTCCGACAGGCGACCCTGAGGCTCCGCTCCAGGCATTGATTTTCGACTCGGTATTCAACTCGTTCCGGGGAATCATCGCGTACTATAAGATCAAGAACGGCGTTATCCATGCAGGCGACAAGGTCAAGTTCTTCAATACGGGACAGGAGTATGTGGCTGACGAGGTAGGTGTCCTCAAGATGAGGCTCTGCCCGACCAAAGAAGTGAGCTGCGGCAATGTGGGCTACATCATTTCCGGTATCAAGACGGCTGCCGAGGTCAAGGTGGGTGATACCATAACTCATGTGGAAAGGCCTTGCGAGAAAGCCATTGCCGGTTTCGAGGAGGTCAAGCCGATGCTTTTCGCCGGAATGTATCCGGTCCAGGCGGACAAATACGAGGAACTGCGTTCGACATTGGAGAAATTCCAGCTCAATGATGCTTCATTTGTCTATGAGCCGGAGTCTTCTATGGCGCTCGGTTTCGGTTTCCGCTGCGGTTTCCTGGGACTGCTCCATCTGGAAATTGTCCAGGAAAGGCTTTTCAGGGAGTTCAATATGGATGTCATCACGACGGTCCCTAACGTTTCGTACAAGGTATATACGAGCAAGGGGGATTGCATTGACGTGCACAATCCTTCCGGTCTTCCGGCGCCGACTCTCATTGACCATATCGAGGAACCTTATATCAGGGCCCAGATTATTACCAATACAGAGTTCTACGGGCCTATAATGAAGCTCTGCATCGACAAGCGGGGGACGCTCATGGGCGAGCATTATGTGACTGCGGACAGGGTGGAGCTGACTTATGAGATGCCGCTTTCCGAGATCGTGTTCGATTTCTATGACAAGCTCAAGACGATTTCCAAAGGATACGCTTCATTTGACTATCATATAAAGGGTTATCGTCCTGCCAAGCTGGTCAAGCTCGATATTCTGCTCAATGGTGATCCTGCGGATGCGCTGTCCACGCTTATCCATGAGGACCGTGCCTATGATTTCGGCAGAAAGATCTGCTTGAAGCTCAAGGACCTGATCCCGCGTCAGCAGTTCGATATCGCCATCCAGGCTGCGATCGGAGCGAAAATCATTGCCCGGGAAACTGTCCGCCAGGTGCGTAAGGATGTGACTGCCAAGTGCTACGGCGGGGGGGGGGCTCGAAAGAGAAAGCTTTTGGAGAAACAGAAGGAGGGAAAGAAGCGTATGCGTCAGATAGGTACTGTCCAGGTGCCTCAGAGTGCGTTTATGGCTGTACTTAAACTCGATTCATAATGAAAAAGGTAGCTGTTCTACTGACTGTCCACAACAGGCGGGAAAAGACATTGGCCTGTCTCGAAAACTGCTATCGTCAGATAGATTCGATGAAAGGGGATGATACATATTCCTTTTCGGTCTATCTGGTGGATGACGGTTCTACTGACGGGACTTCTGAGGCTGTTCTGCAGACTTATCCCCAGACTCATGTCATCAAGGGTGACGGTTCATTGTTCTGGAATCACGGAATGAGGACTGCCTGGGACGCGGCTGCTGCGGATGAACAGGATTTCTATCTTTGGCTCAATGATGATACATTGATGAAGGAAGGCGCTCTTTCCTGCATTATGGAGACGTCTGAGTTTCTCAGGCACAAGTCCATCGTGGTCGGTACTACAGAGGATGCAAAAGGGAAATTGAGCTATGGCGGGCGGACAAAATCGGGGAAGCTTGTAACGCCGGATCCTGCCATTCCTGTTCCGTGTCAGATTTTCAATGGCAACATTGTCCTTGTTCCGTCTCATGTCTATCGGATTCTAGGAAATCTGGATCCTCATTACAGTCATAGTTTCGGAGACTTCGACTATGGCGCCAGGGCAATGAAGGCCAAGGTTACGGAGGTCGTGGCTCCGGGCGTCCTGGGCATATTTCACCGAAAACCCACGGG
>ERZ780105.388-NODE-388-length-13900-cov-6.85533_pt1 | contig 13900 bp, 5 predicted proteins | sample MGYA00511172_ERZ780105 | MGnify/ENA primary metagenome ERZ780105 (study PRJEB29588, sample SAMEA2144299) | human gut metagenome | biome: human gut; feature: human-associated habitat; material: faeces | place: Denmark | collected 2008/2010 ...
CGAGCACAGGTATATGCTGCGTGAGGCGACCACCGGCAAGACGATGACGGACAAGGTGAAGTTCGTCTTCATCGAGGTCGAGAAGTTCAGCAAGGGCGTGGATGAATTGACCACCGATTTCGACAAGTGGCTCTACATCCTGAAGAACCTGTCGAAACTCCTGGAAAGACCGGCAGCGCTGCGGGACAGGATCTTCAGCCGCCTCTTCGACGTCGCCGAGTACGCCAGCCTTGACAATATTGACAAACAAAATTACGTAAAGGCCATGACAACAGCACGTGACACCCATAATCAGATTGAATACGCCAAGGAGACCGGCCTTGAAGAAGGACTCGCGAAAGGACGTGAGGAAGGACGCGAAGAAGGTCGTGAAGAAGGACTCGAGGAAGGTAGAGCAGATGCAAAACAACAAATCGCGATCAACCTGCTTCAGTTGGGGACGCCATGCGAAATTGTGGCGAAGGCTACCGGACTATTTTTGGAGGAAGTTATTAAATTAAAAGAAAATAGCTGAACTCGCATTTCCTCTATGAACAATATTGTCGAGTTTATTGAGAGGCGGAAAAACGAAAGTAGGAAGAAAATGCTTCATTTTTCTTCCTACTCAGATTTAGGATCTGATGTCCTTTGTTTGTTTTACGATAATTTCCTTCACTTCAATTTCCCCATTCTTAACCTCAATGAATGGTTTTCCATTTTTTAACCTACAGTTGCGTATCCGCTTGCGGTAGAAAGGAAAGAACGGAAATTTTTGCCTGCCTTGGATTCAATGTGCATAGTCTTGGTTACAGCATCGTATCTTACACCTGTAAGAGCCTGAATCAAACTGTAACTTGCCAGAGCTCGAGCATACCATGAACCACATTCGTATTGGTTGAAAGGATTCCTCTTTATTAAAAATATCACCATAAGTTGGTATTTCTAAAGTCTGTGAATATGGTTACATTTGTGGTTGTCGGATAAACCGAACTGACAAATGACGTTATAGAACAGAATTCAGAAGATGGAAACAGAACACAAGATAACATTGGCCCGGATAGCAGGCAGTATAGTGCTGCTGGCGGTAGCGCATTTCGAACCGGGACTTACAGAAACATGTCAGATAATTCTTTATGCCGCAGCGTACCTGGTCATCGGCGGCGATATCGTGTGGAATGCATTGAGAAATGTGGTCCGGGGAGAAGTATTTGACGAGAACTTTCTTATGGCAGTCGCTACGGCGGGAGCATTCGCTACGGGGCAATACCCTGAAGCCGTGGCAGTTATGCTGTTTTACCAGATAGGCGAGATGTTCCAGGATATCGCCGTGGACAAAAGCCGTAAATCCATAACCTCGCTTATGGATATCCGTCCGGACTATGCCAATCTCGAAACCAGCGAAGGAGAATTTACACGTGTGGCTCCGGATGCCGTGCCGAAAGGAAGCATAATTGTCGTGAAGCCCGGTGAAAAAATCCCGCTGGACGGTGTCGTAATTTCAGGAAATTCATCATTGGATACAGCAGCATTGACAGGAGAAAGCCTGCCGCGCGAAGCTGGAGAGGGGAGTCAGGTGATAAGCGGGTCAATGAATATGACAGGACTGTTGAGGGTGCGGACAAGCGGCACTTACGGCGAATCTACTGTGGCCAGGATTCTGGATCTTGTAGAGAATGCTGAAAACGGCAAAGCGAAAACCGAGAAGTTCATCACCCGTTTCGCAAAGTATTATACCCCTGCCGTCACAGGCGCTGCCGTACTTTTGGCCGTAATCCCTCCGCTAGTGGACGGGCAATGGCTGCTCTGGCTTCACAGGGCATTGATCTTCCTGGTCATTTCCTGTCCTTGTGCGCTGGTCATCTCCATTCCTCTGACATTTTTTGCAGGAGTCGGCGGCGCATCCAGGCGCGGCATCCTCATAAAAGGCTCGAACTATCTTGAATCATTGGCCCGCCTCGGGACGGTGGTGTTCGACAAGACAGGAACATTGACAGAGGGCAAATTCAGCGTTACAGCTGTCTGTGCATCAGGAAATCACGATGAGAAAGAGCTCTTGTCGATGGCGGCAGCGGCCGAGAAATACTCTGACCATCCGGTCGCCACGGCCTTGAAAACGGCAGCAGAACCCGTCGTTTCCGATATTGTCAATGTGGAGAACTTTGCCGGTGAAGGGCTGAGAGCGGACGTTGGCGGCCATGCGGTCTATGTGGGCAATGCCAAGCTGATGCTCCGCGCCGGTGTCCGTGCCTCTGAACCCGAGAAGCCAGGCACGGTAGTCCATGTGGCCGTGGACGGGGAGTATGCCGGATACATCATTATTTCTGACTCCGTGAAACCACAGTCTGCTGCGGCCGTGGCTGCTCTCAAGGCCGAGGGCGTGATGAAAACCGTTATGCTGACAGGCGACAGAAAGGCTGTGGCTGAGGAAGTTGCCTCTGCGCTTGGACTCGATGAAGTGCATTCGGAACTGCTCCCTGCCGACAAAGTGGAATATGTGAAGTCAATGATGACCGCATTGCCGGAAAACAAGAGCCTTGCGTTTGTCGGGGACGGTATCAATGACGCTCCTGTCCTGAAAACCGCTGATGTGGGAATAGCGATGGGAGCTGCAGGAAGTGATGCAGCGATCGAGGCCGCTGATGTCGTGCTGATGGATGACAATCCCGGAAAAGTCGCGGCTGCAGTTACGCTTTCACGCAGGACAGTACGCATTGTGCATCAGAACATTGCATTCGCTCTCGGGGTGAAACTGCTGTTTCTTATTTTGGCCGCATTCGGTGTCGCCACTATGTGGGAGGCTGTTTTTGCTGACGTGGGAGTGACAGTAATCGCTGTGCTCAATGCCCTTCGTGCGATGAAGTAGATTTCATGCCGCGAAGAGGGTTTCCTCATATTCCAAAAAATCGCTATATTGTCGTGCAATGTACAGATGATTCCGGCATTTTACCCAATGTCCGGCGCGTGTCGGGTGTGAATCATTGAAAACCAATGTAACATTATGAAAAAGAACACATTGATTTTGGCCCTGACGGCAGTAACTATAACTTTAACCACATTGACAATGAGCGCTTTTTGGAATTCAAAGAAAAAATCGGCGGAAACTGACAGCGAGGGACACGTACTGGTCTCATTATGGGCTGATTATCAGCAGGCTGTCTCGCTTGACCGTCCGGCAAAACAGGTCGAAATCCTGTCGAAAATCAAGTCGGAAGCGTCCGAAAAGCGTCTTGCGTGGGACTTTTATGACGCGGCGAAGAAATATGTCTCCGATGCTGCATCGCGTAACTGGAAACTTCAGGATTCATTGAAACTGAACCTTGGAGAGGAAATAGCGAAGTTCGATGAGCCGGTGATGTCGTTCGTCTGGAAATTGTCCAAAGGCGATGAAACTGCCGAAGCCATTTTCGAATATGTCCGAGCCAATGCGAAGAGACTGGAAGCCTCCTGCAATCAGCCGTTCTGGACTTCCTACGATGGCAGGTCCTATGTTCCGGGTATCCCGGGAAGCGGATTCGTGAAGGAGTTCTATGCCAATGATTATCAATACGCATTGTGGACACTTCTTGCAAAGAACTTCTATACGGGCAAGTTGTTTGCCGATATTGTCGAGGCCTTGGCCGAATATCAGGGTGACAGTTACCCTATGAGTGCGTTTCTCGAATATGTTCAGCTGGAGAAGTCCTGGAGCAATGCGGACGGGAATACTCACGCATCCGTAAATAAATCCGCTCTGGAGGCGTTTGCTGGCAAATATGCCGGCAAGGCCGTGTCAATGTTTGCCAAAGCTGCCTTGTTGGAGTTGGAGTTTTCTTCACTTGGAGAGAATAAAGCAGGCTCAGATGAGTATAAGGCGCTGTATGACAAGTGCGCGGCATTTGAAAAGGAGAGGACTGCATTTTCTGGTGTCGAAAGCAAAGTAGTCGGCGACCTGAACACTGTCGAAAACCTGTGCAGTCATTTGACTGCCAAGTCGGTAGAGGTGAGACTTGAAGACGGGAAAATACTCGTTCTGCTTCAGAATCTCAAGTCGGCAAAACTGTCGATGTCTTCTGATGAGGCCAGTTCGAAAACGGTGCTGTCCGAGAGTCTGGCCAATCAGAAATGCAGTTTCTATGTAAAGGATACGGTCTCGGTGGACTTGCCTGTGGTAGATGACGGGGATTATGTCATTGTCGCGAAAAACGGGATGAACGTCTCATCGAGGAGGTTCTGCTCTCACCGTATTTCAGTTGCATCAAGGACTGACAGCCGGGGGAAATGCATCTATGCGGCCGGATGGAAAAGCGGAAAGCCATTGGAAAGTGCTGATTTGCAGCTGTATAAGAACGGAAAGGTCATAGCGTCTTGTGCTGGTTTCAAGTTTGACGGATTCACTCCGCTGCCCCAAGAGTTAGTGTCCGTGATGAAGGACAATGTCTATTATACATTGACCTGCTCCTACAAGGGCGAGGATGGTTTCCTGAGAAAATCCGAGCAGCTGTCACTTAACAGCTGGTATAGTACGGTGGATTCCGGAGATGACGCCAAGGTGCGTCTGTGCGGTGAGATCTTCACCGATAAGTCGGCCTACAATCCTGGCGAAACGCTTGAGTTCAAGGTGCTCCTATATAATATAGAAGGTAGAAACAATGCGCGTGTGGCACCTCAAGGCACGGAATGCAAAGTGGTCCTGAAGGACGCGCAGGACAATGAAGTGTCGTCTCAGCTGCTGACTACCAATGAATTTGGTTCATTGGCCGGAAAATTCGCGCTCCCGAAGGGACTCAGGAACGGATACTGGTATGTCAATGTCCTGACCGGCGGAAAAAAGCTGCTTACGGTCAAACCGGTACGTGTGGACGAGTTCGTTCTTCCGACTTTCGACCTGGAGTTCGACAAGACCGAAACACTGTTCTTCCCTGGTGACGAGGTAGCAGTTTCGGGCCGTGTGCGCAGTCTGTCCGGTCATCCTGTATCTTCTGCCAATGCTGTTTACGAGGTGACTTCATACGGAGACAAGATCGACTCGGGCAAACTGAAGATGTCCTCGGACGGCAGTTTTGTCGTCAGTTTCAAGGCTCTTCCCTCTCAGTGGAGCCGATACTATAATGTGGAAGTGAGAATTTCTGACGACACTGGAGAAACTCATGAATATAGTCGCGCAATATGGGTGGCGGATGAGCTGACTCTGGAACTGGAACTTGCGAATGGCGCTGAAGGCCAGGCATTTGCAACCGATGAGAAGTCAGAAATCACTCCTCGCAGATGGCAGAGAAAAGAAAGTGTGAGCATACTTCGCGGCAATGTCGCTTCTGTCCGGATGGATGTCCTGTCCGATGATGGGGAAGCCGTGCCTGTAAAAGTGAAATACACTCTTCAGAATGAACAGGGGAAAACACTCCTGAGCGGCGAAGCGGCTTCCGGAGAGGCAGAAAACATTGACCTTAAATCTTGTCCGTCAGGACTTTATACTATCAAGGCCGATGCTCAGGCCAGAAGTCAGAGCGGAAAGGAATATACTGATTCGTCGAGTCTTAGGATTCTTCTGGTCAATGATTCCATGACGGTTCTGGACGCGCCTGTGAAGGATTTCATAATGTCGTTCGCTCAGCAGGTGACGGAGGGCGAAAATGCTTCCATCTGGTTAGGAATGGCCGATGACGCTCCGGTCTGGGCGATTGCCGAGATTTTTGGAGAAAAAGCCAATGTGTTGGATATCAAGTTTGTACAGCTGAGCGGAATGCGCGGCAAGGATGGCTCTCTTGTAAAACTGGAGTTCCCGTACAAAAAGGAGTATCCTGATGCTGTACTGGCAAAAGTCTTCTATTTCAGGAACGGCGATTCCGTGTCTTATTCATATGAGTTCCATAAGGTCCGCAAGTCTGACATCCTGCCGCTGGAGTTCTCTTCATTTGAAGACAGGACATTGCCTGATACGAAATATACATTTTCAGTGAAGACCGCCCCTGAAACGGAATGTCTGGCCGCGGTGTTTGACAAGAGCTCGGAACTCATTGAGCCGAATCATTGGCCGGTCTATTCTCCTGTCGAGTACAATGTCTGCACTATTAGTTACAACACTTCACCGGGTTCAGTGGATGCGGACGGCAGAGATGACGTAATCGCTTATGGCTCAGTGCGCAAGTCCAAGTCTCAGGTGTTCTATGCTATGAATGCGAGGGCTGACGTGGAGATGGAATGTGTAGAAGACGCTGCTCCTGTCATGGAGTCCAAGTCATTGGAATGCGGATCCGGAGCAGAACCGGCTGTAAGAGACAATTTTGCCAGCACATTGACCTTCCAGCCTTTCCTGCGCCCGGACAAGAACGGCAACCTTTCGTTCTCTTTCCGCACGGGCGGCACGCTGTCCACTTTCATCGTATCTCTGTATGCCCACGACCGGAGTATGCGCAATTCCGCACTTCGTAGGGAAATGACTGTCTCGCTGCCTGTAAAGGTCAATGTCGTGGCTCCTGAATATCTCTATCGTTCTGATAATTACCGACTTGCGGTCGGGCTTTCTTCGGTTGCGGAAAACGACGTAGAAGGAACATTGACCCTTAACATATATAAGGGTGGAGATTACAAGGCTCTCGAGTCATCGGGCGCGAAGCCTGTTTCTGTGCAGTCCCTGCGGGTTAAGGTCCCTGCGGGAGAATCGCTGCGCTCGCTTTTCGATGTCAATGTCAATGAACTGATTCCCGAGTGCGGAACTCTCGGATTCAAGGTTGTGTTCAAGGCGGAAAACGGCGGCAACGCATTCTCTGATGCGATGTTTGTGCCTGTTTCTGTATATCCTGATAATCAGCGTCTTACGGAGGCTCATTCGGCTGTGCTGCTCGCAGGTGCAGACCAGGATGCCCTGATTTTACGCCTGAGGAAGATGTTTGTCAATGCTGCCGGGGACAATGCCGAGGTGAAGGTGCTCAGCATTCTGGATATGGTCCGTGATGCCGTGCCGTCAAAGGTGGAACCTGCCGGCAATGATGTGCTCACACTTTCGGAGGCTCTGTACGTGAGACGGCTGGCCGATGCGCTAAGAGCTGCCGGCAGAATGCCTGCGAGGGACAGTGTAGTGCTTTCCGATGAGGAATTGATGAAGAAGATGCTGGCCTGCCACAATGCGGATGGCGGTTTCGGATGGTTCGAGGGGATGTCTTCGTCTCCTGTCATAACGGCTGTACTGCTGGAGCGGTGCGCGAAGATGCTGAAGGCAGGATTGCTTGACGGCTCAGAGGCGGTGGCCGGAGATGCCGCGGCCGCGAAGAATGTGGAAGAGGTGCTCGCTTCTGCCGTGAAGTATATTGACAAGAGACAATTCGCTTATCTTCAGCCGGTTCCGTTCTGGTGCGGCGGCCTTTCGGACAGCCAATATATGTATGTGCGGTCAATGTATGCTTCGGTGAAGTTTACTGAGTGGGATTCCGTTTCCGGTATCTTGGGCAGGCTGTTTGGCAAGAGGGCGAAACAGTTCCGCTCTGATGCTAAAGCGTACCTGGTTCCTTCCAAGGAGCGCGGACTCAATGGCCACATACTGGATAAGGCGCGAAGACTATCGACATTGATCCGTCTGAGTTCTTCCTCCGACGGCATCGCCTTGGCGAAGTCGTGGGGCGTGAGGGTCAATGCGGGTGCCCGTCTGGAAAGGTCGCTCGAGGCGGATGTGGTGTCGCTTCTCGAATATGCCGTGATGCACAAAGATGGCGGAATGTATTATCCGAATGCCGTGATGCCGTTCCGCGGACTGCTTGAGAGTGAAGCTTACGCGCATTCTATGCTTTGCGATCTGCTTTCGGGCTATGCTTTCAGGATCCAGAGTGCCGGCAAGGGCTCTGTCAATGCTTCTGAGGCCAAGCGTGTCGCTGACGGTATCCGTCTATGGCTTATGCTGCAGAAGCAGACGCAGCACTGGGAAGCGACTCCGGATTTCGTGGATGCGATAAATTCCGTTATGGAAGGGGATGCGGCCGTGAAATCCACGAAAGTGGTGGTGCTTTCAGCGGTTACGGATTTGCCTTTTGCGGAGGTGAAGGCTTCCGGAAACGGATTCACTGTCGAGAGGAAGTTCTACAGAATAGGAGCTGGCCCGAGTGCGTCCGGGGAGGATCCTGCCGGAATGTCTGAAGCGTCCTCTGTCAGCGTGTCTGCTGAAGCGTCTATGGGCTCGTCGGGAGTAGGGTCCGGCACGACAACTGATAAGGCAGGACGTCAGGAGATCAGGCCGGGGGACCGTGTCAATGTCGGTGACAAGATTGTGGCCGAATATGTTATCCACAATGATGAGAACCGTAGTTTCGTGAAGCTCAGTGCACCTCGCGAGGCTGCATTCAGGCCGGCAAACCAGTTTTCCGGAAGATACGGATGGTGGCTCTCGCCGCTGAGAATCACGGATTGGTATTCTTTCACGCCTCAAGGCTACCGCAATGTCAAGTCTGCTCTCACGGAGTACTATTTCGATTCGTACCCGGAAGAGAATACGGTAATCAGTGAGGAGTTCTTCGTGACTCAGACAGGCACGTTCTCGGCTCCTGTCGTGACGATCGAATCCCTCTACGCCACTCACTATCGCGCCAATGCCCCGGCACTTCCGCCTTTAGTAAGTCGCTGATCACCAGCAGAAGTGATTTTGTCCGGAAAATGGTGGGAGTTTACGGATAAGTTGTTCAAAATCAACAATTTGTCCGTAAAAAGGGCCGTTTTCCCGGACAAAACCTGATAAAAATATAATTATGAAACAGAACAAACAGGAATATTTCAAGAAGAACGCCGAGTGGCTTGAGGCCAAATCCAAGGAGGACGGTGTCAATGCCCTCGAAAAGGGAGTGCTCTACAAAGTCCTTCAGTCAGGCCCTGAGTCGGGGAGGCAGCCGGGGATGACAAACGTTGTCATCTGCCATTACCTGGGCAGGACGATAGACGGCAAGTGCTTTGACACCAGCCTGGGCGGCTGCCCGCTTGCGATACGTATGCGAGAGCTGATAGAAGGCTGGGTCATAGCATTGAAACAGATGCGCATAGGCGACAAATGGGAAATATATATCCCGTCGGAACTCGGCTACGGTAAAATCTCCCAGCCCGGCATCCCGGCCGGCTCCACATTGATCTTCGAGGTCGAACTGATCGGTATCCAATAGGACAGTTTGAGGTTATTGGGCAGGACACTCTGGGCTTACTTGATTTATTGCTTCTCTCGACGAGGTGTCGCGGGGAGGGGTTTGTGTGCTTCTAAATGTGTTCATTTTTTATGGAATCCGGGAAAAAAGATATAATTTTGCAGTTTGTTCCGAAATCCCGTGGCGATGGCGGAACTGAGCGTGTCCCGTGAACGCGGAATGAGCCGCTGACATATGGACAATTGTAAAACGGAAAAATAAAACAACGTCATATTATGATGACCTCTAACGAGATACGACAGAAATTTCTGGACTTTTTTGCATCAAAGGGCCACACCATTGTCCCTTCTGCACCGATGGTCGTAAAGAACGACCCTACACTTATGTTTACCAATGCCGGAATGAACCAGTTCAAGGACATTTTCCTCGGCAATGTTACACCTAAGACACACAGAGCCACCGATTCACAGAAATGCCTCCGCGTGAGCGGAAAGCACAATGACCTCGAGGAGGTGGGACACGATTCCTATCACCATACGATGTTCGAGATGCTCGGAAACTGGAGCTTCGGCGACTATTTCAAGACTGAGGCCATCTCCTGGGCTTGGGAACTTCTCACGGAAGTTTACAAGATAGACAAGACAAAACTCTATGCCACCGTATTCGAGGGTTCCAAGGAAGATGGGACATCCCTCGACGAGGAGGCCCGACAGACATGGCTGAAATATCTCCCGGAAGACCACGTTCTTCTAGGAGATAAACACGACAACTTCTGGGAAATGGGTGACACAGGTCCATGCGGCCCATGCAGTGAAATCCACATTGACCTTAGAAGCGACGAGGAAATCGCAGCTGTTCCGGGACGTGAGCTTGTCAACAAGAGCAATCCTCTCGTCATTGAAATCTGGAACCTCGTGTTCATGCAGTACAACAGGAAGGCAAACGGCGAGCTTGAACTCCTGCCGAACCACAACATTGATACGGGTATGGGCTTCGAGAGGCTCTGCATGGTACTTCAGGGCAAGAAGAGCAACTACGATACGGACGTGTTCACGGGAATGATCAGCAAGATCGAGGAACTTTCAGGTCACGGTTATCACGAGTCTGAGGATACTGAGGTGGCAATGAGGGTGATTGCCGACCATATCAGGGCCATCAGTTTCTCAATCGCTGACGGCCAGCTTCCTTCAAACGTGAAGGCCGGCTATGTGATCCGCCGAATCCTCAGAAGGGCAGTCCGTTACGGTTATACGTTCCTCGGATTCAACGAGCCGTTCCTCTGCCGTCTCGTACAGCAGCTTGCCGATGACATGGGCGGTGCATATCCGGAACTCAGAACTCAGCAGAAACTCATTGAAAGCGTCATAAGAGAAGAGGAGTTCGCATTCCTAAGGACATTGGACCGCGGCATCAGACTCATGGATGACTATCTTGCGAAAGCGGCTGAGACCAAGGTGATTGACGGTAAGGATGCATTCGTGCTCTACGATACATACGGCTTCCCGATTGACCTTACTGAGCTGATCGCTTCCGAGAAGGGCTATAAGGTGGACCTCGAGGCGTTCAATGTGGAACTTCAGAAACAGAAGGATCGTGCGCGTCAGGCCACGTCCAACGAATTCGGTGACTGGATACAGTATCACAACGGCGAGGAGGAAGAGTTCCTCGGCTACGATTACACCGACATTGACGGGGCGAGCCTCATCAAGCAGCGCACCGTAAAGCAGAAGAACAAGGTCATGTTCCAGCTTGTCTTCGACCGCACTCCGTTCTATGCGGAAATGGGCGGCCAGGTAGGCGACACCGGATATATAGAGTCCGAAAGCGGTGAAAGGATCAAGATTCTGGACACCGTGAAGGAGAACAACCTCACGATCCATATAGCAGAGCGTATTCCTTCAGACTGCTCAGAGTCATTCTCGCTTCATGTCGATGCCGCGAGAAGGCTGAAAATCACGAACAACCATACTGCAACCCATCTTCTCGACAGGGCGTTGAGAGAGGTGCTCGGCACACACGTTGAGCAGAAAGGTTCGTATGTATGCCCTGACTATCTCCGTTTCGACTTCTCGCATTTCTCCAAAATGACCGACGAGGAGCTCGAAAAAGTGGAGAAGAGGGTCAATGAACTGATCCGCGCCAATTATCCTCTCGTGGAAAAGAGGGACGCGACAATGGAAGAGGCCAATGCAATGGGCGCAATCGCATTGTTCGGTGAAAAATACGGCGACAAGGTCAGAGTCGTGAAATTCGGCGACGCTGTGGAGCTTTGCGGCGGAACACATGCGCAGGCGACCGGACAGATCGGTACATTCATCATCCTGTCTGAAGGCGCTGTGGCTGCAGGAGTAAGACGTATTGAGGCCGTTACAGGCGAGGCAGCATGGATGCATACCCGTGCTCTCTTGGAGACATTGAAAAATGCAAAAGCGTTCTTCAACAATACCCCGGACCTCGGTGAGGCTATCCGTAAGGTCCTCGACGAGAATACCGGCTACAAGAAGGAGATTGAAGGATTCGTTCAGGAAAAGACCGCGCGTCTTGCTGAGAAGCTTTCCAAGGAGGCTTCCGAAATCAATGGACTGAAAGTGGTCAAGTTCACCAACAGCGTGGACCCTGCATTGATAAAAGGCGTGGCAGGACTTCTCCAGAAGCAGTCTGAGAACTTCGTGTTTGCCGCTGCATTTGAATATGCGGAGAAACCGAACCTCGTGCTCATGTACTCTCCGGACCTTGTTGCCAAAGGAAAGAATGCAGGCAAGGATATCCGCGAGGCTGCCAAATTCATCCTCGGCGGCGGTGGCGGACAGCCTGGACTCGCAACCGCGGGCGGCAAGAATGTTGCAGGGCTGAAGGACGCTCTCGACAAGCTTGTAGAAATAGCGACAGCTTAGAATCAGCCGTAACACAGACAAAGGAGTAAGGAATGAAGAAACTCGACCAGTTCATCATCAAATCATTTTTGGGACCGTTCTTCGGTATCCTGATGGTGGTCGTGTTCATTCTCATGCTCCAATACCTGTGGCTATATATAGATGAGCTCGTAGGTAAAGGCTTGGGACTCAGGATTATACTTGAGTTCCTCGGATGGGGCAGCGCCACTATGCTGCCGCTTTCCCTTCCGCTTGCCACACTTCTCGCTTCTGTGATGACAGTGGGGCAGATGGCCGAGAACAACGAGCTTATCGCCATGAAATCTGCCGGCATATCATTGACAAGAGTCCTTACACCTCTTATAATATGTGCCGGCATAATCAGTATCCTTGCATTTTTTGCGGTCAACAACCTCGTCCCGGTCGCCTACAACAAGATTTTCACGCTTCGTGATGACATCGGAAAGACAAAGGAGGAAATCAATATCCCTACCGGAACTTTCTACGACGGCATTGACGGATATGTGCTGAGAATCGACTCGAAGGACGACAAGACGAATATGATGCACGGAATTCTGGTCTATGACCATACCGCGGGCAAGGGCAATGTCAGCCTTACGATCGCGGATTCCGCAATGCTCAAGATGTCCAAGAGCAAGGATTACCTCACGTTCCAGATGTTCAGCGGAATAAATTATTCCGAGACGAACAAGATGAATTACAGGGATACCTCGCTGCAGCTGCAGAAGACCAATTTCCGCAACCAGAAGATGATAATCCCGTTGCAGAACTACGCCTTCCAGAAGTCTGAGAAGTCCAAGTTCGGCGACCAGGTAAGGGCAATGAACCTTACACAGCTCGGTCACGGAAAGGATTCCCTTACACATCTGAACGATTCCACATGGGCTGTGAATACGGCATCATTCTTCTCCAGACGCATCCTCAGGTTTGCGAACCAGCTGGATACTGCAAGCCATTTCCAGGGTACGACATTGTTCGACAGGAGCAAACTGAAAAAATGGGGCAGCAAGGAGGAGGAACTCAGCGCGTACCGCAATGCCGAGAATATGGCAATCGAGTATTGCACCGCTGTAAGCAGCTATGAGAATGATGTTTACGGTTATATCTACATCCTCAGACGTACGGACGTGGAACTGCTCAAGAAGTTCGCGGAGGCATTGGCCTGTTTCATCCTTTTCTTCATCGGAGCGCCTCTCGGGGCATTTATCCGGAAAGGCGGACTGGGCGTCTCTGCCATCATCGCCGTCCTGTTCTTCGTACTGTACTGGGTAGTCGATATTACCGGAACAAAACTGGCACGCGACGGAGCTATTACAGCAGCTGCCGGAGTATTCATATCCACCATTGTCCTGGCACCGCTCGGAGCATATTTCACGTGGAAGGCAGCGCACGATTCGGCAATCTTCAATACGGAGAATTTCGGTTCATGGTGGAGAAAAATCAAGAGCAAGTTTATGAGCATATTCAGAAAGACAAGAATTGTCTATATGGGAACGCCGGAGTTCGCGGTTGCTCCTCTCAAGGCCCTCATTGAGGCCAAGTACAATGTCGTAGGTGTGGTGACCGTGGCTGACAAGCCGAGCGGAAGAGGATTGAAGGTCAATGAGAGTGCTGTGAAGAAGTTCGCAGTGGAGAACAATATCCCTGTCCTCCAGCCGCTCAAGCTCAAGGATCCTGAATTCCTGAAGCAGCTCGCAGCATTCAAGGCAGACCTTTTCGTGGTCGTCGCATTCCGCATGCTGCCGCAGGAAGTCTGGGCAATGCCGAAGCTCGGCACGTTCAATCTCCATGCAGCTCTTCTGCCTCAGTACCGTGGCGCTGCTCCTATCAACTGGGCAGTGATCAACGGCGAGAAGATGACAGGTGTGACTACCTTCATGATAGACAAGGACATTGACACCGGCGGGATTATGCTCAGGGAGGAATGCCGTATAA
>ERZ780105.395-NODE-395-length-13758-cov-4.96147_pt1 | contig 13758 bp, 10 predicted proteins | sample MGYA00511172_ERZ780105 | MGnify/ENA primary metagenome ERZ780105 (study PRJEB29588, sample SAMEA2144299) | human gut metagenome | biome: human gut; feature: human-associated habitat; material: faeces | place: Denmark | collected 2008/2010 ...
AAATAAGCTGCCCCCCCCCCCTGTGGCTACACCGCCTTTACCGCTGATTTAACGGAGTTTCTGAAATTTGGTCAGGAAAACACCGTTACTGTCAGACTTGACACAAGAGAGAACCTTAACATTCCGCCCTTCGGCTTTGTCATAGATTACCTTTGCTACGGTGGTCTGTACCGTGATGTCGAGCTTGAAGTGAGAAACAGCACATATATAAAAAATGTCCTCATCGAGAACACCGGCCTGCGTGATATCTCGGTGAGTATCGACACCTCATGCAAACTAAAAGTCGGCAAGCTGGTGGCAGAGATCTTTGACGCAGACGGCAAGGTCGCAGCATCGGCGATGGGGGCCAAGTTTAAGCTCACTGTGCCCGACGGCAAGCTTTGGTCGCCGGACAATCCGTATCTTTACACCTTAAAAGCAAAGATAGTCGACGGCGACACAGTCCTCGACGAAAAGTCCTACCGTTTCGGTCTCAGGACAGCAAAGTTTGAAAACGACGGCTTTTACCTAAACGGCAAGAAAATGAAGCTCCGTGGGCTTAACCGGCACCAAAGCTTTGCTTACACGGGCTATGCGATGCCAAAGTCAATGCAAAGACTTGATGCGGATATCCTCAAAAACGAGCTCGGTGTCAACGCTGTGCGCACCTCGCACTATCCGCAATCGCAGCATTTTGTAGACAGGTGCGATGAGCTCGGTCTGCTCGTATTTACCGAGATACCAGGCTGGCAGCATATCGGAAACGATGCTTGGAAGGATCAAGCGGTTGAGAACACCCGTGAGATGGTCACGCAGTATATGCACCACCCGTCTATAATTCTTTGGGGCGTCAGGATAAACGAGTCGCAGGATGATGACGGACTGTACAAGAGGACAAATGCCGTTGCTCACGAGCTTGACCGTTCCCGCCAGACCAGCGGTGTCAGATATATTGAAAAGAGCAGTCTGCTTGAAGATGTTTACGCATTCAATGACTTTTCACACAGTGGCAATAACGCTGGTCTTAAGGCCAAAAATAGCGTTACATCCAACAAACGCCGCCCGTATCTTGTCTCGGAGTGCAACGGACACATGTTCCCCACGAAAGCATTTGACGATGAGCGCCACCGCCTGAGTCATGCTCTGCGCCATGCCAAGGTACTTGACGCAATGTACGCTGCCGACGACATCTGCGGCATATTCCCGTGGTGCATGTTTGACTACAACACGCACAAGGACTTCGGCAGTGGGGACGGTGTATGCTACCACGGCGTCATGGATATGTTCAGAAATCCGAAGTTAGCAGCCGCCGTTTATGCAAGTCAATCCGAGGAAAATCCCTGCTGTGTCGTATCCTCGTCCATGGATATCGGCGAGCACCCTGCCGGTGATATCGGCAGCGTCTATGTGTTCACCAATGCCGATAGCGTGCGACTTTTTAAGAACGGCTTGCTCGTAAAGGAGTTTTACCCCGACAGCGAAAGCTACCCTGCGCTGCCCCACCCGCCTGTTGTAATTGATGATTTTATCGGTGATCTTCTCGAAACGCAGGAAAGCTTCGATGCCAAGACCGCCGAACAGCTAAAGGAGTGCCTGTGTGCGGTTGCAAAGTACGGCACAAGTGCTCTGCCGCCGAAGTATCTGTTCAAGCTCGGAAAGCTCATGCTGCTCAAGGGACTAAAGTTTTCCGACGGCGTTGAGCTCTATGGCAAATATGTGAGCAACTGGGGCGGTGAGGCGACCGAATGGCGCTTTGACGCTGTCAAAAACGGCGATGTCGTAAAATCGGTTATCAAAAAGCCCGGTCAAAAGGCACACATTGAAGTTGAAGTCAGCAGCACCGAGCTTTACGAGGGTGACACATATGATGTCGCCGCCGTCAGGATATATGCAAGAGATGAACTCGGTAATTCCGCCGTATATTATCAAGAACCAGTCATTTTAAGTTGTTCCGATGGTCTTGAAATCATCGGCCCGCATGTTATCTCTCTCAAGGGCGGCTGCGGCGGCACATATGTTAAAACGACCGGCATTACCGGTCACACCGAGCTGATGATAAATGATATCAAAGTCGATTTTATTATTAAGTGACATTCTAAGACTGATTCTTCAAGCAAAAAGCAGATCATCAGAGTATTCATTCATACCCTTCCGCCACATGTAATACTTAATATTTAATATATATCAAAAACCCTGTTGGCAGACGCCAACAGGGTTTTATTATGGAGCTGGTGGGGTGACTCGAACACCTGACCTGCTGATTACGAATCAGCTGCTCTACCGACTGAGCTACACCAGCAAACCACAGCTTTGATATTTTAGCATAATGTACAAGCAAAGTCAATCGAAATTATAATTACAGTATGTATTATTTGTTGTAACTTTATTGCAAACTGTGAACGATCTCAAAAATTACAGCATTGAATTTCAAGGTTTTTTGAATGCAAAAGGTTGCAAAATAGTTACCATAACGAAGTGCGAAAATTATTATTCAAATAGTCATCAACATTTTCAACAGGTTTTTCAACATGCATTATCGCCTGCTATATCAGCGATTCTTGCAGTATTTCATTTTTTTGTAAAGTCTAAAACGAATATAAACAACAAAATAGAAACAATAAATTGTTTACATAACTCCGCATTGCTTGAACGAGTAGTATACTCCGCCGCCAACAATGATATGGTCAATGAGCTTAACTCCCACTACATTTAGCATATTTTGCACAGTGACGGTGCAGTCCTCATCCTCACGGGAGGGCTCCGGCATGCCGTTGGGGTGATTGTGCGCAATTATGACGCCCGATGCCCTGTACTTCATCGCAAGCTCTACAAGTGTCCGCACACCTACCTCGGTCGCATTGACAACGCCCTTGCTTATCTGCTTGCAGGTGATGACCCTGTTTGCGTTGTCAAGCAGCAGCGCATAGCAGACCTCATCCTGAAAATACATGAACTTGGCTATAAAGTACCGCCCGAGCTGCTCTGCTGACTCAACGCTCTTTCTCGGTGCCATGACCTCCTCCATGTAGCGGCGGCTTATCTCAGGTATAAGTTTCAGCAAAACCGCTGCATTCTCACCTATGCCGTCTATCTCGGAAAGCGCCTTCTGGTCTGCCTCAAGCACGGCTGCAAGCGAGCCAAAATGGTTCAAAAGCTTGTGTGCAAGCTCGTTTGTATCTTTGCGTGGCAGAGCGTAAAACAGAAGCATTTCCAATGCATTGTGGTCATTAAAGCCATCCAAACCGGACTCTAAGAAGCGGCTCTTCATTCTCTGTCGGTGACCGTCATGAACTCCCATTGTGCACCTCTCAAAGCTCCATGTTGGCGTATGCGTTAAGATCACTTCCGGCAGTGTTGCCCGCAAGGAACTCATAGTAGCCTTGGCAGCCTATCATTGCCGCATTATCGCCGCACAGCTTAAGCGGCGGAACGAACAGCTCGCATCCGGCTTTCTCGGCGGCGGCCTTAAAATCCGCCCTTATCCTAGAATTAGCCGCAACGCCGCCCGCAACGGCTATCTTTTTATATCCAAGCGCCTTTGCCGCCAGCATCGTGCGGGGCACCAGGCTATCGCTGACGGCAGCGGTGAACGATGCTGCGAGCGAAGGCTTGTCTATCTCTTCGCCCTTCTGCTCGGCATTGTGAACGATGTTGATAACGGCGGTCTTGAGCCCCGAAAAACTCATGTCATATGGGCTTCCCTCAATATGCGTTCTGGGAAGATGGTATTTCTTGTCGTCTCCGCCTTGGGAGAGCAGGTCAATTGGCTTACCACCAGGGTAAGGCAACCCGAGCACTCGTGCGGTTTTGTCAAAGCACTCCCCTGCCGCATCGTCACGGGTAGCGCCGATGACCTTAAGATCTGTGTAGCTGCGTACATCGATTATAAGCGTATTGCCGCCAGATATCGCAAGGCAGAGAAACGGCGGCTCAAGCTCGGGATAGGCTATGTAGTTTGCCGCTACATGGCCTTTTATGTGGTGCACAGGTATAAGCGGCACATTAAGGCTCAGTGCAACGGCCTTGGCGAAGTTTAGCCCCACGAGCACCGTGCCGATAAGGCCGGGCGCATAGGTCACCGCAACGGCATCTATATCGCTTTTTTTGATACCTGCAACCTGAATCGCACGCTCTGAGAGCATCGATATGACCTCAACATGGCTTCTCGATGCGATTTCCGGCACAACACCGCCGTACACTGCGTGCAGATCTGCCTGAGAGAAAATCTGGTCGGTCAAGACCCTTCTGCCGTCCTCAACTACCGCAACGGCCGGTTTGTCGCACGACGATTCAAACGCTAATATCTTCACTGTCTTATCCTCACTTAAGAAATCTTGTCATCAGTATGGCATCCTCGGTCGGCTTGGCATAGTAATTTTTTCTCAGGCCGACTTCGGAAAAGCCGTTTTTTCTGTAAAGCTCAATTGCCGGAACATTACTCTTTCTGACCTCAAGCGTCACAAAGCTGAGTTCTTTTTTGTTTGCCTTTTCAACAAGGGCGCTAATAAGGCTGTCTGCAATGCCGAGCCTTCTGTGTTCAGGCGAGACGGCGACATTGGATATATAACCCTCATCGAGAACATACATCATGCCAACATAGCCGAGTACCAGCCCGTCATCGTCAATGGCGGCGATAAACACGTGCATATCATCCGGAAGCTGTGAAATGAGCGCCTGCCTTGACCACGGCAGAGAAAAGCAGAGCTTTTCGAGCTCCTCTATCTCGTCAATGTGTTCCAGCGTCACATCGGCAATTTCAAAATGCATCGGGTGCCTCCTGCTCAAGCTCGTCAATTACCGCAAGCACTTCATCCGAAAGGCGCTCAAGCGTCTTTTTCCAGCCCAGCCCCAGTGCAGGCGGTTTGATATCGTCCTCCGCTAAGCACATGACGCGCTCGTCAAGGTCCTGATATCGCCTTGAAAGCTCATCGGTCTGCGCAAGCGTCATGCAAAGAGCTATATCATGCGAGGAAAGAAGCTCCCTTGTTATCTCAGCCGGTCTGCGCTGAGGTAAACTAATATCCAAGCTCTCGCAGGCTTTGACGAACTTGGGTGCAAGTGCATCACCTGCGGTCAGCCCTGCCGAGTACGCCGTTACAGCGGCGCTGTGACCCTGCTTATTTGCATTGAACACCGCTTCGGCGGCCATCGACAGCGTATTATCATCGCAGACAAAGAGTATACTGCCGACATTGATTCCGTTAAAACCGTACAGCTCAGACTGCCTGTCATCCCAATGCTCAAGGCTTCTGTCGCCCGCCATACTCTCGATATGGTGCGTCAGCTCATGGTGCAGCGTGCTTTTTAGTCTACGTCTGAACAGCTCGTCATCCATCTCGCCGTAAAGCTCGACAAATGAGCCGTAGTACAACTCGATGTACCTGCCCATGCCGTTGCGGAAATATGTGCCGAGGGTGTATCTGCCGTCCTCAGCGGTGACAGTCTCCTCTACGAAGCTTACACCGCCGTTTAAGTTTTCAAAAATGCCCTCAGGCAATTCGTCTACAAGCTCGTCAAGCACGAGCCCTGCTTCTTCATAGCTTAACATCAGTGCGCCTCCGCCCAACTATGTCCTTTTTTTGCATCAACTATGAGCGGAACGGAAAGCTTTGCGACACCGCTCATTTCCTCGGAAAGAATTTTGATTACCGCATCCGCCTCGTCCTCGGGGCACTCGCATATAAGTTCGTCGTGCACCTGAAGGATGAGCTTTGACTTAAGCCCCTCGGCCTTGAGGCGATCATAGACATTCACCATCGCAAGCTTGATGATATCCGCCGCCGTGCCCTGAATAGGCATATTTAGTGCCACCCTCTCGCCGAACGAGCGCATATTGAAATTGGACGACTTGAGCTCGGGCAAGGCTCTGCGGCGATTATACAGGGTCTTAACATAGCCGTCGGTCTTTGCCTGCTCGACAATGTGCTTCATATACTCATGCACACCGCTATATTTATCAAAATAGGCGTCCATATAAGCCTTTGCCTCGTTCGGAAAAACGCCGATATCCTGCGCAAGCGACCATGCGGAAATGCCGTAAACGATGCCGAAATTAACGGCCTTTGCCCTGCTGCGCTGCAGGCTCGTGACCTCCGAAAGCGGAGTGTCAAACACCTGCGATGCGGTCACCGCATGTATATCCTCACCGCTTGCAAACGCCTCCTGCATATGCTTATCGTTTGATATATGTGCAAGCAGGCGCAGCTCTATCTGGCTGTAGTCTGCATCAACGAGCACCTTGCCCTTTGAGGCGATGAACATTTTTCTTATCTGACTGCCGAGCTCTTTGCGTATGGGGATATTCTGCAAATTCGGCTCGGTGCTTGAAAGTCTGCCGGTCGCAGTAACGGTCATTTGGAAATTTGTTCTTATCCTGCCGTCCGGCTCAATTAGCTTCAAAAGGCCGTCGGCGTAGGTGGATTTTAGCTTTGTAAGCATCCTGTAGTCCAAAATACGCTCAATTATCGGGTGCTTGCCCCGAAGCTTTTCCAAAACATCGGCGTTTGTGCTCCAGCCGGTCTTGGTTTTCTTCCCCGAGGGCAGCATAAGGCGGTCAAACAGCACTTCACCGAGCTGCTTTGGCGAATTGATGTTGAATTCACCGCCTGCAAGCTGCCATATCTCGTCTCGAAGCTTCTCAATGCCGTCGTTTAGGCTTGCGCCGAACTCACTCAATGCCGTTCTGTCGACCATAAATCCGACCGATTGCATATCGGCAAGCACCCGACACAGCGGAAGCTCGATATCGTAATAAAGCTTCTCCATGTCAAGCTGCTTAAGCTTCTCCTCGGTCACGGGCTTGAGCCTGTATATTGCCTCCGTGCCGTGAAGTTCGGTGTCGAGATAGCGCATGCTGACCCGCTCCAAGGGATAGTCGCTCTCGGTGGATTCGAGAAGATACGCCGCAAGCGCAGTGTCGTACACAAAGCCATCCAAGGGTAAGTTTTCGGCAATGAGTTTAGACATCAGGTCTTTTACATTGTGGGATGCTTTTTTTATCTCGTCAGAGAAAACAAGCTTCAACAGAAGATTATAATCGTCGCCCAAGCTGTTCCAATGCGCCGTGTAAACGCTTTTGCCGTCGCAGAGTTCGATACTGTCAAAATCGTCGCTCATTTGAACCGCAACAAGCTCTGAAGCCTTGAGCGCCGCCGATATTGTCTCAAAATCGGCATCGTCAATCACGGGGTAATGCTCGATGGCTGTGTTTTCAACCTCCGCTTCGGTCTCGGCAATGCCCCATTTTTCAATGAATTTGTTAAAACCGAGCTTTTTAAACAAGCCGTAGAGCTCGGGCTTATAGTTTTTGTTCCAAAGCGCATCCCCGGGCTTGAAGCTTATTGGCGCTACGGTGCAGATGGTCGCAAGCTCATATGACAACTCGGCACTTTCCTTGCCGTCTCTGAGCTTTTTGCGCACGCCCTCTTTTATTTCAAGCTCATCAAGGTTTGCGTAGATATAATCAACGCTCGTGTAGCGCTGAATCAGATCCATTGCGGTTTTCTCACCGACACCGGCGACACCCGGGATGTTATCGGACGAATCGCCCATAAGGGCCTTGAGATCAACGATGTGTATTGGGTCAAATCCGTACTCCTCCCGAAACAGCTCGGGAGTGTACTCCTTCGTCTCAGTTTGGCCCATGCGGGTCTTCACATGGCACACATGTGTAGTCTCGCTTATAAGTTGGAAGCTGTCCTTATCGCCGGTGACAATGCGGCAGTCCCAGCCGGTTTTTTCACAAATCTTGCCCACAGTGCCGAGAAGGTCGTCCGCTTCATAGCCCTCGAGTTCAAGGCGCAGGATGCCCATATCGTCAAGCACCTGCTTCAAAACCGGCATCTGCACCGCAAGCTCCTCCGGCATACCCTTGCGCTGCGCCTTGTAACCGTCATAGCGCAGATGGCGGAATGTTGGTGCTTTAAGGTCAAAGGTCACACAGACGGCCTCGGGCTTTTCACTGTCAAACAGCTTCTGCAAAATCGCCAAGAAGCCGTAAATGCCGTTTGTAGGTGTGCCGTCGGGTGCATTGAGCTGCCGAATGCCGTAAAATGCTCTGTTAATTATGCTGTTTCCGTCTAATATCAGAAGTTTCATTATCATTCCTCGCCGCGAAGTCTGATTATTCTGTCCCGTAGCTCTGCCGCAAGCTCAAATTCGAGCATCTTTGCAGCGGCCTTCATCTGCTTTTCAAGCTCGGCTATGAGCGCCTTGCGCTCGCCCCTCGTCATCTTCACACCGTCTTTTCTGTGCGTGGCGCTCGAAGCGTCGGACGATATCTCTATCATGTCACGAACGCTCTTGATTATGGTTTTGGGGACGATGCCGTGCTCTGCGTTATACTTTGCCTGCTTTGCACGGCGGCGCTCGGTCTCGTCGATGGCAAGACGCATGGAGCGCGTGACCGTGTCAGCATACATGATGACCAATCCGTCGGCATTTCTTGCCGCCCTGCCGATTGTCTGAATAAGACTCGTTTCGCTTCGCAGAAAGCCCTCCTTATCGGCATCCAGGATGGCAACAAGGCTCACCTCGGGAAGGTCGAGACCCTCACGCAGAAGGTTTATACCTATGAGAACATCAAATTCGCCGAGACGCAGACTTCGGATTATCTCTATTCGCTCGATAGCATCAATATCATGGTGCATATACCGGCACTTGATACCAACATTGCCGAGATATTCTGTCAAGTCCTCCGCCATTTTCTTTGTGAGCGTTGTCACGAGCACTCGCTGCTGCTTTTCGATGCGCCGGTTTATCTCGCCAATGAGATCATCAATCTGTCCCTCGATAGGGCGCACGGATATCTCGGGGTCTAAAAGTCCCGTGGGTCTGATTATCTGCTCTGCGACCTGTCCCGCTCTTTCACGCTCGTAATCTCCCGGTGTTGCTGAGACATAAACCGCTTGGTGTATTCGTTCCTGAAACTCCTCAAACTTGAGCGGACGGTTGTCAAATGCCGAGGGAAGGCGGAAGCCGTAATCGACAAGTGCTTCCTTTCTCGCCCTGTCGCCACGGTACATTGCACGCACCTGCGGAAGCGTTACATGGCTTTCGTCGACAAACAGTAAAAAATCCTCCGGGAAATAGTCAAGCAGCGTCATCGGCGCACTTCCGACGGGTCTACCGGAGATTATCCTTGAATAGTTTTCTATTCCCGTGCAGTAGCCGAGCTCCTGCATCTTCTCGATATCATAATTTGTACGCTGCGATATGCGCTGCGCTTCGAGAAGCTTGCCGTTTTCCTCGAAAAACTTCACCCGCTCTTCGCACTCGGCTCGGATATCGTCAATTGCCTTTGCCATTTTTTCTTTGCTGACTACATAGTGGCTCGCAGGGTAAATGGCAGCGTGGTTAAGATATCTAAGCACGGTGCCGGTCACAACATTGACCTCGCTGATGCGGTCTATCTCATCGCCGAAAAACTCGACCCTTATCGCCTTATCGTTCGAATAGGCAGGGAAAATTTCAACGGTATCGCCACGGACTCTGAACATATTGCGCTCAAAGGCGATGTCATTGCGCTCATAGCGTATCTCGATAAGCTTTTTTAAAAGCTCGTCAAAGTTCTTGGTCTGCCCCTGTCTGAGCGATATGACCATATTTTTATAGTCGATAGGATCGCCGAGGCCGTAGATGCAGGAGACAGATGCAACAACGATGGTGTCCCTGCGCTCAAAAAGACTTGATGTGGCGCTGTGCCTAAGGCGCTCAATCTCGTCATTTATGGAGCTGTCTTTCTCGATAAATGTGTCGGTATGCGGGATGTATGCCTCAGGCTGGTAGTAGTCGTAATAGGAGACGAAGTATTCTACTGCATTTTCGGGGAAAAACTCTCTGAACTCGGCGCAAAGCTGTGCTGCAAGGGTCTTGTTGTGCGCAAGAACAAGCGTAGGGCGGTTGAGCTTTGCAATGACGCTTGCCATGGTAAATGTCTTGCCCGAGCCCGTAACGCCTAAAAGCACCTGCTCATCTATGCCGTTTTCTATGCCGTTTACAAGCGTATCTATCGCTTCGGGCTGGTCGCCCATGGGTGCATATGGTGATACAAGCTTGAATTTGTCCATTGAAAGCCTCCGCTCTAGTTTATCATTGTATTATATCATGTTTATTACAAAATCACAAGAAAATCAGCCGTTATAAAACGGCTGATTTTCTTGTTTTTATTCTTTTTAGCCTGCAAGAGCAAGTCTCGATATCATGGCGGCAAACTGCGCTCTTGTCGAGCCGCCCTGCGGATAGAGCGTACCGTCACCCATGCCGATGACAACGCCCTTATTGATGCACCAGTTCATCGCCGGTACGGCGTAATCGGAGACAAGGCTGCCGTCGGTAAATGTCGAGGCCTTACCGGAGGCGGCAGTTCCGTCATTTGCGTATCTGTACACAAATGCGGCAAGCTGCTCTCGGGTCACGCACTCGTCCGGGCGGAAGGTGTTGTCGTCATAGCCCATAACAACGCCTGCATTATAACCCCAAACGATGGCATCCTTGCACCAGCTTTCATCCACATCCGTAAATGGGCAGGTCTGACCCGCAACGGAGGGTGTTCCGGCGAGGCGGTACAGGACGGTGACGACCTGTCCTCTGGACACTGCGCCCTCGGGGGCAAAGCTGCTTGCGTCAGCGCCTATCATGAGTCCGTTATCATAGCAGTACTTGACATTGTCATAAAACCACGAGCCCATGCCGACATCGGTAAAGGGCATATTGTTTACGACCGCATCGGGCTTGGAGTTCATGTAGTCATCGGGTATGGACATCATCCATGACATACCGAGCTCACCGTAGTGGGCGGACATGATACCGACTATGTTGAAAATGAGCGTTGCAAACTCGTCGGGGCACTTTGTGACTATCTTGATGACGGTAAGCGTAAGAGGCCTTACCATCTTCTTGACCTGCTCGAAGTTGTACTCGGTTATGCCGGCTTCACGCATGGCATCAAGGAACAGGTTTGCAACAAAGTTCACGACTTCTTCGGTGGACTTGTTCTTTATCATATAGATAAGCTCGCCGATGTTTTTTGCCGCATTCTTGCTGAGTATATCAACGAATGTATCCCACTGGTCGGGATATGTGCCGATGAGCGGCAGGACGATCTCTGAAATGTCGTCCTGAGCGGCGTAGACCTCAGCTCTTTTGGTGAACACCTCGGTAAACAACTTCTGGACAAAGCGATCGAGGAACTCGCCCTGTGTCATGGTAATGCCGTTTTTGAGGTTTAATATCTTGGAGATGGTCGCTTTGGGGGTAACGGTCACATACTTGAAATTATCAATGCGATAAGTGCCCGCATTTTCAAAGGTCGAGAACACCTCAAGCATGTCAGCCTTGAGCACATCATAGTTATCGTCGAGCTTTGCGCTGGGCAGAACATGATCGACACCGTATCTGCCGAAGCCCATGCACTCGGGTGCAACCTTGACGACGAGGTCGTTGTAGTTAACGATGTTGTGGATGTTATTATAGATGCTGCTGCCGATTTTATTGACATCTGCACCCATGGGCGGCTCGTAGCAGTAGAAATACACATCGTCAGCCGAAAGCTCGACATTTTTGCCGATGCTGCCGCCGGGTGCGATGATATCGTCTATCGCTCCGCCGAGCATGTTGGTTCCGGCCGCACCACGGCTGTAGCCGGTGCACCAGAGCTTAACCTTGCCGGTTATCTCCGTGTGCTTTGCAAGATAATCCTTTAAAAACGCCAGCGCCGTGTCACGGCAGATGGCAAAGCCCGTATGGTCGCCCTCGAGACCGACATTCAGGTCGCCTGCCCACTCGGCATAGTAACCGCAGCCACGCAGTCCGATACCGATGACGGTGTACTTCTCGCCGTCTATGTATATGACCTTGTTTGCGATGCCAACGCCGAAGGTGTTCCTGCCGGGTCTTTCGGTAAAGTCCTTGTTCGCTTCAAAATCCTTGAAGCCTATCTGATCAAAGAAATTGATGAGGTTTGCAGGCCCCTCCTTGTACCTTGCGGGGTCGGCAACATTACCCGCCGCAAAGCACATTGCCATGGTCACGGTCGCAAGATCCTGCCTGTAGTTATAGCCTGTTTGAGTAAAATACTCGTCACTATAGGTAAACGGGCAGGGGTGATCCGTTTTCGAATCGTCATGTCCGGCATTGAACATGACTGTGCCGGTTATCGTCTCATACTCGTCTCCCGCCGCAAAAACCGACAGCGGTGCAAGGGAGATAAGCAAAACGAGCACCAGCAGGATGCTTATGGCTTTTTTCATACACTATCCTCCACAATATATATTTGATTTTGCCTTTTTGCCTCTTTTTCAGCTATCGAGAACATAATGATGAGAAGTGCGGCCTCGGGGAACGGGCAGAATATGCCCGGGTTAGTCATCGACATAGCAAGTATTCCGGCGTAGGAAAAGCCGAAGATTATCTGCTTGCTGTGCAGATTTGTGACTATAAGGCGCATTCTCTCTCCGAACAGCCAACAGTATGCCATTACACCGATGACTCCCATTGAGCCCATTACCTGAATGATGGCATTATGATAAAACACGAGGCTGCCGGGTACGATAGCTTTGAATATTCCTACATTTTTTGTGCTTCCCAGTCCCACACCGTTTATTGGGCAGGCAAGGAAATCCTTAATTCCAAGTTCAATGAAGCTTACTCTCGTCTCACTGGAGGATATGATGCTGCCCTCGACAAGTCTGCTCGAATATAAAACGGGAATATACTTAACACCGATATAGCAAAGCACGGCGACTAAAACAAGAAACGCCCAGTTATACCATTTGTGCTCGGCGATGCTCTCCCGTCTGAGGTGGCAAATATAAACGCCGCTGACAAAGCCGATCATTGCGCCGAAAAGCAGGCCGCTTCTCGACCCGCACATGACAAGTGCAAGACACATAACGGCATAACCTATAAGATGTATCCTGCGCCGCTCGATCAAAAGGCACGATGCAGGCAGCGTCATTAGAAGGACGCTTGCAACATAGTTTCTCGGCTTGAAAAAAAGGACGCTTCCCTTTTCGATGAACCGCTCCAGATTAACGGCATAGAAAATGAGAACAACTGCCGAGGCAACCATTCCCGCCGTAAAGAGAATGTCCGCCATGCGTTCAACACGGTCGTACTCTCTATCGTTTTCGAGTCGGGAATTAACGAGAAAATACAGGCCGAGCATAACAACGCCAAGACCGAGCATATAATAAAGGCTCGTCGGTCTGAAATAATCCTTTGCCGAGATAGTCCCGACACCGCCGATGAGCAGCGCCGCCGAAACTGCGCACAGCGGCATGGTAAACCTGCCCTTTACAATTGGTCTGCGGTAATGTGCAATGTTGAACACGGCAGCTATAGCAAACGGCACGGCAGCATATGGCACATACGGGACGAGCGATGTGTAGTCCGTATAGTATTTTGTTGAAAGGAGAAAAATGCACAGTATAGGGCAAACTACCGAAAGAAGATCGTCGCAGAAAACGAGCAACAGCACAACCGCCGCAACAAGCAGGTACATAACCGGAAGCTGCGTATCCGTCATAAGTGCAAACAGTGAAGATATAAACATTACAGGAAAAAAACCTTTGCTGTTCCACGCTTTTGAAGCTATATACTGTCCGTTTTCAAAAAAATCTTGCAAATTCAAATCGCTGTCCTCTTAATCAATGATCTTTATAAGCTTGCCGTAGAGCTCATCAGGGCTTACGGGCTTAATGATATAGTCGCAGAAATCGCCCGTCCCAGCTTGATTGTCGCCGATGAAAGCATCGGCAGTCATTCCCCCCAAGGGGGACA
>ERZ780105.417-NODE-417-length-13157-cov-5.32636_pt1 | contig 13157 bp, 8 predicted proteins | sample MGYA00511172_ERZ780105 | MGnify/ENA primary metagenome ERZ780105 (study PRJEB29588, sample SAMEA2144299) | human gut metagenome | biome: human gut; feature: human-associated habitat; material: faeces | place: Denmark | collected 2008/2010 ...
ACTACTTGAGTTGCTTGATTGAACCACTTGAGTTAGCTGACTGAACCACTTGAGTATTCTTCTTCATGTGCTTGCATGCAACCATAAAACTTTTTCAGCAACTTTTCCCGGAAGTATGGAAGAAGGCAAAGTTGAAGGCAAACATGAGGCCAACACAGAAACGGCCTTCAGCCCGTACTTAAATCACATGCGAAAGTTTAGTTTTGATAAATTGCATCAAATTCTAAAAAAAATGGCATGTAGAAAGAATAGTATTGATAATGAGCAAGATAATATCATGTATTTCGCTACTTTTGTCGTATATTTGCCACCGAAAAGAACCAATAAACGTGTTGATTCTAAAAACAATAATTTTTAGTTTGTTGAAAAGAAAAGAGAGGGTATGTGAATGCCTCTCTTTTTGATTTTATCCGTTTCGAACATTGATTAATGTTCAAGATATAGTCCGTTTAGCTTTTCCAGGAAAACACAAACTTCATCATTTATCATTTCCATGAACCCATGAGTCTTCTTGTTCGATACACCAGGATATGGAGTATAGTAATGCTCCTCAATCGGTTCTCCCTGGTTTCTGCCAAACATCAGGTAAGCTATGTGATGCTGCTTGAGTACTGTAAGCAATGTCTCTGAAAAAACACTGGAATCACCAATAGATTCTACTCCTGTTGTCAGTCCGAAGGCATTGTTGTGGTCTTGGGCAAAAGGCAGAGCCTGCTTCACAATCTCTTTGATGCTCTTCTGGTAGAGTGGGAGGTCGATGGCATTTTTGCTTTGCAGATATGTCACGTTGATCACATCAATCTTGTTGTCCGGATAGCGATCCATCAGATTCTTGCCCGGCTGGTAGGTTTCAGAATAACTATAAACTACATTCGTTACATCCTCGTCATCCAAGAGATCCTGTATCTTCTTGTAAAGACTGATATAGTCGTCTTTGCTGAGTTTACAGTACCATGTCTTACCGTCTACAGGAAGAAGATTGAGTACTACAGGTGCTTTGATACCATAACCATCTTGCAGTGTATCAAGATATTTGGCAACCTGTTTGGTATATTCCTCCAGCATATCATCATTGCCGTTATAATCAGGCATTGTCCAGTTCATGATGAGTAAGCCTCCCTTACGAAAGTGTTTCAGCACATCTTCCCGGATAGACTTGAATGGAACGCCGTCTATGTTCTGTGATTTTCCATTTTCAATGCCAGCCAACTCATATCCATTTGCAGCCGGTCTGTAACCGCAGAGAGTTTTCAAGTCGCATCGGTCGCTGTCACATTGCCAGCGATTCCAGCCTATTCCGGTTAAGGTTCCATACATCTGGCCTATCAGCGTACCTTTGTTGGCATACGCCTTGATGTTGGTTTTCAGATTCTCTGTGCGGGTTGTGAGACCGCTCATGGCAATCTCGTCATACGATTTCTTTTTCTTCTCACCGCATGAAGAGAAAGCCAGGAGGGCCGCGAACATCAATATAATATATTTGATTCTCATAATTTGTTATTCATTATAAGCCTTTTTCATTGCTTCCACTACTGTAGGGAGTGTCCACTGAGGAACAGTTCTGTCTTTTTCGCTGAAGATGCTCATCCAGTAGAAGGTCGCTACGCCGTATGCCTTTGCCTGCTTCACGATGTCGGCAGCCTGGTCGGCAGCAGCCTGAATCTCGCTGGCAGAACTGGTTTTGCTGACACTCTTGCTTCCGTGTGTACCATATTCGCCGATGATGCAAGGTATGCCCTTGCTGATGAACTTATTTTTCAGGCGGGTGAACATATTCTTGATATCATTGCTGCAGGAAGCATCCCACTTGCCTTTCTGGGCAAACCAGTCCCATGGAGCATAGGTGTGAACCTCTACGGCGATATGCCCCTCTACCTTGTCGGTAGGGATAGTGAGGTTGTTCAAAACCTCGTCTCCGTTAGCTGCTGCATAGGTATTGATGATGAGGTTGCGGGTCTCGTTGTTGCCACCGGTAGCACGTACTGCATTCACGAAACTCTGGGCATATCCGTTCAAACCCTTATAGCTGCTTGCGCTCTTTGGTGCATTCCAGGTGTTGTCGGCATCAAGCATCTCGTTGTAACCTTCGAAGAGCAGGTGCTGGTCGTAGTTCTTGAAACGGGTGGCAATCTGAGTCCAGAGGCTCTCGAATTTCTCCTTGTTCTCCTTGTAGTTGGCTTCATCAGCCTTGATCCAGTGCTTTACTTTCTCATCGTCTGCACCTGTATCATGGTGAACATTCAGGATGCAGTACATTCCGTTATCAATGACGTAATCTACGATTTCCTGTATTCTGTTCATCCAGGCTTCATCCACGGTTCCGTCAGCCTTCATGTGCTGGAACCAGGTAACGGGGATGCGGACGGAATTAAAACCGTTCTTCTTCAGGAAATCTACCATCGGTTTGGTGGTAGGAACCTGTCCCCATGCTTTCTCGAAATCAGTAACAGAATTGCTGTTCATGTTCATCCCCATGGCTACCACATCTGTGCAGTTGCCGAAATTGGTACCGATGCCCATGTTCTTCACAGCATCCACAGCACTTTCCTCTACATAGTTTGCGTTCAGGTTTACCTGGTCGCGGGTAATCACGTTCTTGCTGTTCATAGCTGCTTTCCACCAGTCGTTGGATGGCATATTGCTTCCATACCAAGGCATGAAGAAGCTCCATTTCGCGCCAGCGTTCCAAGCCTCATCAATGCCGGCTGTAGCCGTGTTGTTATCGATGTTAGTACCACATTCAGCCAGAGCAACGAGCTTGCCTGGATAGCGAGCCTGAATCTCCTTAAACTCTTGTGCCTGCTTGGTAGCATCGTAGCCATAAAGGTCGCGACCGATGATATCTACATACTTGTCGCCAGGATACCAGTCGGCATCATTGTTATAGGTATTGGCATCCCCATTGTAGTTTTGTGTGGTCCAAGCCCATATCAGGTTGTGGATGCCCTTGTTCTGGAAGTAGTCAAACATGGTTTGCCAAAGCTTCTTGTAGGTTTCTGCACCATCATATCCCCACCAGAACCAGGACTTGCCACAGCTGTCACCAGATTTCAGACAGGCATTGCCGGCAGCTTCGTGGAATGGTCGCCAAACGGCAACAACGCCTGCATCCTGCAACTTCTGCAGAACTTCCACCACCTTGTCCATCTCCTGATAGAACCATTTGTTCTCCCAAGAGCCAGCAGTAAATACGTTGGCTGCTTTGAAGGATGTTTCTGATGGGGTGCAGGTCACACCGCTACCATCTGTTCCTGGAACTGTGCTTTCTGTCTTAGGCACGTTGAAGTGCCACATCAGCGATACCAGTCCGCCCTGGTCTGCCCAGTTGGTGACAGGGGTGATGTCGTTGTAGTTGATCCATCCGTTAGAACCCTGCGTAGGAACATAGATGTGGATGAAATCATAGCAGTTGATGGCTGGGTACTTGCCTGTAGCCTTGAATATCTTTTCTGCCTCTTGGGTGTTCCAGTTCACGTTGGCGATAACCGAAGAGATGGTCTTGCTGCCATAATTCAGCTGCAGATATTTGTAGAGACGCTTGGTCTTGTCTGTAGCTGAAGGGTCTGCAAGATTCACATCGCCTACTTCGCTTTCGTGATAGATAGAGAAGGAGATATTGTTGATCTTGTTGATGTCGTAGGTTTCGAAAGCTCCGAAGTCCTCCAGACCTTTCAGATAAATTTCCAGTTGGTTGTTGGCATTGTGCTTCATGCTGCTGATGGCGTTGGTTTCGCCCGTCAGATTCCATTCAGCTTGCTTTCCTTCTGAATTGTTGATGGTAATTTTGTCACCATAGGTCTGTGCCAAGGCAGTGAATGAAATCATTACTGCCAGGAGTGAGAGTAATATCTTTTTCATTGTCTTGCTACTTTTAAGGATTTGTTATTGATTTTGATAATATAGACCCCATGTGTCAATTCTCTGAGATTGATGATGGTCTTGTCGCCAACGGTGATAGGGGAGAGTTTGATGTTCTTCCCATCCAGTGCGAAGGCGCTTACCTTGTTGTTGGTACCGTCTACGATGATACGGTCACCTTCGAAGGCAAACTTGTTGTTGGTTTCTACCTGCTTGATGCCTGTCGTTGTACCATAAGTGAAGGTGGAAACCTTCCATAGTTCGTAACTGGCAGTAGTAGCTGTAGATTTTACTGTCATCTTATCATTTCCGAAGGTTACTTCCGGTAGAGTGCTCAGTGCAAACTCTATCCTGCTACCATCGTTGAATGATACGAACAGCGACTTGCCGTCTGCAGCTTTGGCAGAGATGCAGCTCAGAGCTATCAGTAAGGATAATGCTATTTTTTTCATATCGGGTTGATGTTTTGGTTTTAATTAAAAATGTGGCGCAGTTGATAAAACTACGCCACAAATTTACGAATTATATTTCACATAAATGCGTTTTTTATGTTAAATATATCTATCTTATGGGAGGATAGTAATCTTGGTTACGCCTGTCAATTCGCCCTGAATAGCAAAGCCACATGAGTGTGCAACTTCTACAGCTGTTTCATCAAAAACATATTCAAGTTTACTTTTTGAAGGATCCCAATCTGCAATAGTTGTTATAGTTGGCCAACCATCTTCATTCTTATTGATCTGTACTTGTCCCTTGACGGTAGGGTCTTTGTAAACAATCAGTTTAGAACCAACTTTTACCTTTACTTTCTCAAATACGTCTTTGGTCAAATAGAATTTTCCACTGCCACTTGACCATGAGAAATCAAATGGATATGTTATTTTCCCATTATCCATATTCGTTACAAGTTCTGCGATATCTTTTTCGGCAGGAACCACCTTGAACTCAGGACCCTCAATCTTGTTGCCGTCTGGGTCTTCCACCACAATCTTGTATGCACCTACTTCTGCTGTGGCAGGAACCTGGCAGACAATCTCGGTGTTGGTGCGAGATGTATAGCGGTTTACCTTGTAATAACCGATGTAGAGGTTCTGGATGTTCTGGAAGTTCTTACCTGTGATGGTGATGGTTGAACCTGCTGTAGCTTCTCCAGGAGTGATAGAAGCGATAGCCGGATTGGTAGCTGCCTTGATGCTCAATACATCCTTCACTTCTCTGGTTGTACCATTCTTCAGGTTGAGCTTGAAGCCTGTACCGGCGCAGGCTGCAGGAACAGACACTGCGATGGCATTGGCATTCTGTGCTGCAAATTTCTCTACGGTCTGCTCTACATCGCCAGGGAAGGTGATGCTTGCTACGAGGTCAAGGTCTGTACCCTTGATGATGGTCTTGTCACCAGCAGTGATGGCTGCAGGAGTGCAAGCGGTAACTGTTGGCTTAACCAATGTATAGGCTACTGTTACAGTCTTGCCGTTGGCGAGACTCAGGATAATGCCTGTACCGTCCTTGGTTGTTTCCTGTGCATCCTCAGGAACAGTGGCAGTTACCTTGGTTGTCTCTACCTTGTTGAGCTGAGATGCTGCAGCATTAGGGAATGCGATGCCTGTAATCAGATCCATATCCTTACCAGTGATGGTCAGTTCTCCACCATTCTTCACTGGATTAGGAGTTGCGACGAGCTGGGTTGGCACCACGGTAATGATGTTGCCTACAGGAACCTCGACACCGCTCTTGGTTACTACATAGAAGGTGCCATCGGTAGCCTTGACAGGAACAGCAACGGTAATTTCAGTTGCACTCTGTGACTTGAAGTCTGCTGCATTTACTGTAGCGCCCTCAAACTTTACGCTGGCAATCTGGTCGAGTGATGAACCCTTGATGCTCAATATTTCGCCTGCCTTGATGTTGCGGTCTTTGATAGGAGTTGGCTCAGGTGTATTGATTGTCAATTCTTCCTTGGTTTCTAGAGAAGAACCATCTTTGATCATATCTGTCAGAGTAATGATTCCTGTACGTGCTTCTACTGGAATCTTTACCTTGATGGTATAGCGGTCGTGAGCAATGAACTCTTCCTCTTTTACTGTGTCCTTCTCAACGAAGACAACACCATGCATCAGATTGAGATAATCACCCTTAATAGTTACAATATCGCCTACATTACCTACCTTATTAGATTCTTTGTCGCCTACATAGAAATCTTTGATTTCGATGTCCTCGCGATAGGTGATAGAAGATACGGATGTAATCTCACCACCCTTCTTTGTCTTCAGAACAATCTGACCCGGTTCGCATTTTTCGGCAGGAACCTGTATGGATATCTTGCTTTGCTTACCGCTCTGAAGAATCTCGTATGCGGTAATTGGGTCTGCACCCGGCAGGTTGATAGACTCAATTTGGTCCAAGTTTGTACCATAGAAGTACAAGGTACCGCCACGGAGTACTGGGCATGGACCGAATGACTGGAGGGAGATGTCGTTGCCATACTGGTCGGTAGAGAGATCATCTCCATCGTTGCACGCAGTCAGCGATAGCCCTACGAGGGCTACCACCAACATGGCGAATATGTTGCTTATCTTTTTCATATCAATTCAGATTATAAGTTTATTTGTTTGGAACCACACGGATGTTGTCAATCTTGATGATTGGATTACAATCCACACCGGTAGGAAATACGTTGGCATTGTCGTAAGCACCCTTCACAATGAAGATGTTGAAGGCACTGAAGTCGTTCACACCACTGTATTTCAATCCCTTGTTGCCGTCAAAGTCATAAATGAAGTCTGCCAATGGGATAGTAACGGTTACCCACTTGCCCTCCGTATTGTAGAGCTTGTCTTCTGTATTCTGCCAAGGCATGTAGAGGGCACGTGCCAGTTTACCCTGTTCTTTTAAGAAGGTGTTGTTGGCTCCTGCCAATACGGTGCCATAGATGTCCTTTACACCTGCTGCGCCATTGGTTACCTGGGTTACACTACCGAAATAAATCTGCATAGGAGCAGCCGACCAACTGTTGTCCTTAGGTATGCACATCTCAAACTTCAAGCTCATGTTCTTCCAGTCACTGAAGTCGGCGAGATCCTGCATACGTGGACGGCTAGAGTAGGTCTCTGGGTCCTGCCAGCTTCCTGGCCAGTACTCGAATGAGAAGTTACCATCGTTCCACTCACCATTTGCTTTCATGGCTGTCTCACCGAGTACCATGTAGTTGCCAGAGAGTGATGTGGCATCAGATGTGATGGTACGATTGTGCCAACCATTGTTGCCCAATACATCTCCGCCTTCCTTCCAAGGCGTGTCGAAGTCGAAGAGCATACCGCGGTTGTCCATATAGCGGAACCCTGCCTTGGTGGTACCGTTGATGGTAGTGATGTAGATAGGCTCATGCTTAGGCATATCCTCCGGCATGTTGAAGCGGATACTGTTCAGGCTGATCTTCAAGTCCTCGTAAGGGATGGTGTAGTTTTCACCTACCTTGATGTTCAGATGACTGTCGTCGTAATCTAGGAAATAGTCGCCCTTGATGGTTACTTCTTCGCCTGGAGCCGCCCACTCGTTACTCATGCCATTGATAGTTGGGGCTGGAACTACGGTCTTGAAGTCGTAGTCCAAAGTGTCCTTGTTGTTGGTGATGAAGTAAATCTTGTCAGTCACTTTGCCTGGAATGGTCTTTGGTACCGTTACGATGATGGTGTTGTCCGTCATGTAACTGGTGTTCAATACGGCAGCCTGGTCGTTGAAGTTGATCTTGGTCACACTTCTCAGGTTTCTACCCACAATACAGATGGTATTGTTGAGAGAAGCTTCTGTGAGCAGAGAGTCCTTGCTGGCTGCATCCACAGGACGAACATAATCGATGGTAGGAGTTCCGCCTGCCACTTCATACTTGTCTGGCTCGTCCTCGCAAGAAGTGAATCCTGTGCTGGCTGCAACAAGTGCCATGGCGAATAAAGCCCCATTTATATTTTTGATATTCATAATGAAATTCTCTTAATTGATTAATAACTATATGTATTACGTACATCCACATGGATTGGAGAAGCGTTGCTACCCAGGTTAGGGTTCAAGGCTACATCCTCTGTTGGGAATGGCAATGTAAAGCTGCTGGCTGTTACATTAGGAGCTGCTGTATTCTCATCATACTGCATCTTAGAGCTGTCCCATGTACCACTGTTGTAGTATGCCTTGTAAACTTCATCACAGTTCCACATAGCATTGCGGTGCTGTGCCTTCAACTCCTGAACGCATGCATCTGTATCGTAGTATGCTCGGCGCACGTAGTCGTACCAGCGGTCACCCTCACCAGCAAACTCTAGGCGGCGCTCCTTCCAGATGTCATCGAATGTAAGAGAGGTCTTTCTTACGAATCCCTGCCACTCGTATGCACGTCCGCGTACCTCATTGAAGCAATCCAGGGCAAGCTGGTCGGTATTGTTACCCATCAGAACCTGTGCCTCTGCGTAGATAAGATAAATGTCTGACAGACGGAGAAGTGGAGTAGGGAGAGCATTTGACATGCGTCCTGGAGTGATACCCAACTCTGCCTTGTGGTCTGCGTTGTCACCATAGAGATGCTTTACATTGTTTCCGCCGCAAGGACCCTGGAACTGACCGGTAGCAGCTGAGTTGTAGCTCTTGTTATACCAGAAATCCAAGTAAGAGAATCCCTTCTTGATACCATCCTTCTGTGCATTGGCAGGAAGATCGTGGTCTCTCCAGAAGTAAGAATAAACATCGCCTGGCATCATGATGGTAGCCTTGCGACGGTGGTCTGGATCTACACGGCTTGCTGGATCATCCTTAGGAGATACCCCAAAGGCTTCCATCAAATCTACCGATGGACCTGCCCAGCCACCCCAGCAGTCACCATTCTCGTCGAAACCATCTGGAGCCAGGTCGCTCTGGAGGGTATTCTGAGAAGTCCACTGAGAACCTACTGTCCAGCGCCATGCAATCATAATCTCATCGCAGAACTGGTTTGAGCCACGGAAGATATCTTCGTAGTGCTCCATCAATCCTCTGCCTGAGTTCTCGATGACATCTTTTGAATATTCGGCAGCTTTCTTCAAATCTTCCTGGTTCAGGGTGCCTGAAACACCAGCCTTGGTCAGATAAACCTTGGCGAGCAGACCTTCTGCGCAATAGTAGTCGATGCGGCCTGTGGTGCTCTTTTCCTTAGGAAGAAGTTCCATCGCCTTTTCCAAGGTCATGACGATGTATTCATATACATCTGCCTTCTCTACCTTGCTCTTCTGGTTGTAGTCACCCTTGCCAAGTGTTTCAGAGTTGCTGTGGATGATAGGCACATCACCAAAGGTACGTACCAGATAGAAATATGCCATCGCCTTCCAGGCAAGGCATTCACCCAAGCACTGGTTCTTCACCTTCTCTGAGGTGTTGACTGCCTTCTGCAATGATTCGTAAACGGTGCTGCAGTGACCAATCTCTGCCCAGAGAGAGTAAGACATATTCACCAAGTCCTCATCGGTACCATTGGTACTGAAGTTCATGTAAGGACTTGCCCCCCAATACATATTACCCGACATAATCTCACCTACCTTAATGAAACCACGCTGGAAATCATACCAAGGTGAATTGTAGAGATAGTTCACGCCAGAGATGCAGGAAGCATCACCATTGTAATAGTTCTCTGTGTTGTAATTGTCCTCTACCGGTTTGTCAAGGAAGTCACCGCAAGAGGTCATTCCCATACCGAGGAGCATTACAAATGCTGTATATTTAATGTTCTTAAATTTCATAACTGTTCGTTTTGGATATTAGAATGATAAGTTCAGACCGAATGTAATGGTGGTTGGAGAAGGGTAGCGACCGAAGTCCAAACCATATACATTTGCACTCTGAGTAGAGAGACCTACCTCTGGGTCGTAACCGCTATAACCGGTGATGGTGAAGAGGTTAGACGCTGTGAGTGTCAGTCGGAGGTTGGTGAGACCAATCTTCTGGATGAGCTTCTGGTCGAATGTGTATCCCAGAGCCATGCTCTTCAAACGTACGTATGAACCATCCTCGATATAACGGTCGCTGAATGCGTCGTTATCGTTAGGGTCGTTGATGGATGCACGTGGGTACATCGAGTTTGGATTGTCAACGGTCAGATTAGAGATGTTGTCATACCAGTTACCGGTCTGGTTACCATCCTTGGCTACGAGGTGAACTCGCTTGTTGACATCCTTCAACTGGTTGCTCCAAGGTGAGTTCATGTGGGTCATCTTCATGTTCAGATAGTTGGCTACCTTGGCGCCTACAGAACCGTTGATGAAGATATTCAGGTCAAAGTTCTTGTAACGGAAGGTATTGTTCCAACCGAAGGTCCACTTTGGCAGTGGAGAACCGATGTTGGTCTTATCATTCTCATCGATGATGCCATCACCGTTGATATCCTTGTATTTCAGGTCACCTACATAGGTGGTGTTGCTGCGGCTGAACTTGGATGGATCATCAATCCATGCATAGTGCTTGGTTCCGTCAGCATCTGTAGTTACAGAGATTGGGTTGTTCTTCTGCAGAGTCTGTACTGGCGAACTGATGATGTCGTTATAATCCTTATATACTCCCTCTACTACGTAACCATAGAAACCGTAGAGTGATTCTCCTGGTACAGAACGTGATACAACATCGCTCCACTGTCCCTTACCGAGCAAGGCGGTACTGCCCGAAAGACTCTTCAACTTGTTCTTGTTGATAGAAATGGTAATGTCTGAGCTCCAGTCGAAGTCTTTGGTAACAATAGGGTGGGTATTGAGTGCAATTTCCAAACCTGTGTTCTCGATGTTACCATAGTTTCCGTATGGGGCAGCGAGGACTGAAGATACATTTCCGCTGGTACCCATGATAGAAGGCAGGTTGAGCTGCATCAGCATGTCCTTACTCATCTTCTTATACCAGTCAACGGTCAGGTTCACGCGGTTGTCGAGGAATCCGAGGTCAAGACCTACGTTCCACTGCTCCTGAGTCTCCCACTTGATATCCAGGTTCTTCAGGTTGGCAGGACGGAAGCTGGTACCGAGGGCTGTATCCATGGTACTCATGGCAGAACCCCACTTGTAACTGCCGATATTGGAGTTACCAGTCTGACCCCAACCGATACGTAACTTACCATTGCTCAACCACTTGATGTTCTTCATGAATTTTTCGTTGGTGAAACGCCAACCCAAAGCCAATGAGTGGAAACCTGCCCAACGGTTATTAGGACCGAAGTTAGAGCTACCATCATAACGATAGGTATAGGTAGCGAGATAACGGTCGTCGTAGTTGTAAGTCTCACGGGTGAAGAAGGAAGCCATAGATGAACTTCCCCATCCAGCGTTAGGCTTAGGGTCGCCCTGTCCCAATGCCGGGTTGTGAACTACATCGTTAGGAAGCTGGGTGTTGAGTACTGCTAAATAGTCATATTTTGATTCCCAGCACTCCTGACCGAGCATGGCAGTGATACTATGTTTGCCGAATTTGGTAGAATACTGCAGATAGTTGTTCAATGACCAGAAGGTATTACTGTTCTTCTGTTGACGGCTCTCGTTGTTCTTTCGCTTCCAGGTACCGAGGTCAATCATCGGACTGTAGGTGTCTGCCTTGGATGCACCGATGTCGAAACCCAACTGGCTGTGCCAGGTCAAGCCCTTCATCAGGGTGATATCCGCAAAGATACTACCATTCAAGCTCTGACGGTCGAGCAGGATATCATCTTCCATCGCCATGGCGATAGGGTTAGGATTGGTGAATCCTTCTTTTGATACGCTGGAATAACCGCCGTCGATATTGTAAATCTGAATATCTGGGGGAGTTGTCAGAGAGTAGTTGATCAAACCTTCAGAACCATCAGCCAGTTTCAAGCTCTCTGATGTCTTGGAATAAGTAGCATTCAAACCGAGCTTGAACCATTTCTTCAACTGTGCAGAGAGGTTCACACGCATAGAGTAGCGCTGGAATTCAGAACCGATGATGGTACCGTCCTGGTCTGTCCAGTTGCCTGAGATATAGTAGTTTACCTTATCTGTACCACCCTCTGCGGCAATCTGATGTGACTGCTGCCAGGCGGTCTGGAAGATAGCATCCTGCCAGTTGGTACCGATACCGAGGATAGATGGGTCGCTATATACAGGGTCTGGCTTGGAGATTTCTCCCTGGTTGGCGAGGTCATTGTAATATTCTGCAAACTCACGCAAGTTCATGATATCCAGGCGTTTGTTCTGTCGGCTTGCAGCTACGCTGCCGGTATAGGTAAACTTAGCTTCGCCTGCCTTCCCCTTCTTGGTAGTAATCAAAACGACACCATTGGCACCCTGAGCACCATAGATAGCAGTAGCAGAAGCATCCTTCAATACCTCCATGCTCACGATATCGCTAGGGTTGATTAAAGACAATGGAGATACGGCAGAGTGAGAACCATTACCGAGCTTGTCACCCAAACCGAGTGATGAACCACTGTTGCTCTGGGAGTTGAAGATGACACCATCTACAACGTACAATGGCTCTGAGTTGGCGTTGATGGTAGCGATACCACGAACGCTAACGGCTACGGCAGAACCTGGCTGACCGGAAGTCTGGACAGCGTTCACACCGGAAATCTTACCCTGGAATGCCTGGTCTACGTTGGTGATAGGAGTCTGCTTCAATGTCTTTTCATCCATGGAAGCAGAAGCACCAGCGAGGTCGCTCTTCTTCATGGTACCATAACCTACAACTACTACTTCTTGAAGACTGTTGTTGTCTTCGGTCAAAGTAACGTTGTACTTGGTCTGACCGCCCACCTTGAATGATTTGGTGATGTAGCCTACGTAAGATACTTCAACGGTCTGTCCGGCAGACACATTCAAAATGTAGTTGCCATCCATGTCAGTTACAGCGGCATTTTTTGTGCCTTTCACTTTTACTGTTGCACCGATGATAGGACCCATTGCATCGGATACGTTACCAGTAATCTTCTTGGTCTGTTGCACAGCCTGATTCGTTGTGATCTGGGCTGCGAAAGTTTGCTGAGGGGAGATGCCGAGAAGACTCAGGGCAGCTACACTAGCAAGCAACTTTTCTCTACTTTTAAAGTTCATACAATTTTTGTTAGTTGGTTAAAACAGTTTGGCTCTTTCACTTATATGATCGATACGGGAAAGAATCCAAAACGGATTAGTGCTCTCTGATTATTCCTTCGTCATCTTTTTCTGATGAGAAGAAAGGGCTAGAGGCTAGCTCTAGGTTGCATTTGCTTTTTCCATTGTTGTGATTATATTTATTACCTCAGTTCGGGATAACGAGCTCTATCTAAAGACTTTATAATGTTTTTATAT
>ERZ780105.424-NODE-424-length-13101-cov-5.48919_pt1 | contig 13101 bp, 15 predicted proteins | sample MGYA00511172_ERZ780105 | MGnify/ENA primary metagenome ERZ780105 (study PRJEB29588, sample SAMEA2144299) | human gut metagenome | biome: human gut; feature: human-associated habitat; material: faeces | place: Denmark | collected 2008/2010 ...
GCTATTTATCGAATTTGAGGTGGGACCTTGTCCCCCTCACACTCCCCCTGCTGCGTATTGGGGTTTACTCTGTTGCAATTATTATTCAGATTTTTTGCACGCTGAAAGCAGCGGCCTGAGCCGCTGCTTTTTGTTTGTATAAAGATAAACAGTCTCGTATAAATTTCTTAACACGGAATTAATGTATTATATGGTATAATATTATACGCTATAATCGTATAGGTGATAAGATGAAAAACACAAACTTCACAAAAGCCGATGTGAAAATATTCCGTTTGCTCAAAAACTGGGCGATAACCATTGCGGTAGTCTCCGTGGCGTGCATACTCTGCTCGGCGATAAAGCACATAAGCTCTTCGGATCCGTATGTGCCGATGATATTCGTCCTTGCGGTGCTTATCATATCGCTGCTAACCGACGGATATTTTTACGGCGTACTCACATCATTTGTCAGCGTCATCGTCGTTAACTGGGCATTTACATACCCGTACATGAAATTAGACTTTTCAATTTACGGCTACTCGACGACCTTTCTTACCATGCTCGCCGTGTCGCTCGTTATCTCTACCCTCACAACAAGAGTTCACGAGCAGGAAAAGCTCCGTCACGACACCGAGCAGGCGCAGCTCAGGGCAAACCTCCTGCGTGCAGTGTCGCACGATCTGCGCACCCCCCTCACCTCGATAATCGGCTCGATAAGTGCCGTCATTGACGGTGGCGAGGCGCTCTCCGAGGAGCAGAAGGCGGAAATGCTCACCGATGCAAAGGAGGATGCCGAGTGGCTCGTGCGTATGGTGGAAAACCTGCTGTCCATTACCCGCATAAGCGGAAGCACAGAGCCTAACATTCAAAAGTCACCGGAGCTTATCGAGGAGATAGTCGGTGACTGCGTAACGAAATTCAAAAAGCGAAATCCCGATGTTGCGCTCAAGGTCAATGTGCCGGACACGCCGCTCATGGTCAGCGTCGATGCTATGCTCATCGAGCAGGTTTTGATGAACCTCATGGATAACGCCGTACACCACGCCGAAGGCATGACCGAGCTTTGCGTCAATGTTACGCAGCGCAAGCGGTTTGCGCAGGTCGCCGTTTCCGATAACGGAAAGGGTCTTGACCCTTACATCCTTGACGATATCTTCAAGGGTCAGCTCGTTTCAAATGACGGTACAAGTCCCGACAGCAACAAATTCAGAGGCATCGGTCTTGCCGTGTGCAAGTCCATAATCACCGCCCACGGCGGCAAGATATCCGCCGACAACAAGCCTACGGGCGGCGCAGTATTTACATTCACACTACCATTGGAACCGGAGGAGACAGAAGAATGAATATCAGAGACAAGATCCTCATAGTTGAGGATGAAAGAAGTATCACAAACTTCCTGCGCACGATACTCGTTTCTAACGACTACGATGTCATCGTCGCAAGCTCCGGGGCGGAGGCCTATTCCATGATAACCTCCCACTGCCCCGACCTTATCGTGCTCGATCTCGGTCTGCCGGACATTGACGGGCTCCAGATAATAAAATCGGTGCGTGAGTGGACGCTGCTGCCGATAGTCGTCGTTTCCGCCCGTGCACACGAGCGTGACAAGGGCACACGAGCGTGACAAGGTGCAGGCACTTGACCTCGGTGCAGACGACTATATAACAAAGCCCTTCGGTGCAGGCGAGCTTCTTGCCCGCATCCGCACGGCGATACGCCACACCCGCACGGGTCTTGCCAACGAGACCATCGCCACCACCGGCAAGTTCAAGGCCGGTGACCTTGAGATAGACTACGACAAGCATCAGGTGCTCGTAAACGGCGTGAACGCAAACCTCACGCAGAACGAATACAAGATAATCGGCCTGTTGGGCAAGTGCGCAGGCAAGGTCTTGACCTATGACTACATCATCAAGGAGCTGTGGGGTCCGGGCACGAAGGGTAATAACCAAAGTCTGCGTGTCCACATGGCGAATATCCGCCGCAAGATCGAAAAAAACCCCGCCGAGCCGCAGTATATCTTTACCGAGATCGGTGTCGGCTACCGCATGGTCGAGGGCGACTGAGTTGTTACCCGATACATGATATAATCAAGCAAAAACTATTTGAGGAGTACCCATGAGGCAAATTTTAAAAGAACACCTGTTTCCTGTTTTAATGCTCATCATCGGTGCAGCGTGCGCCGCATTCTCCATTGAGTGCTTCCTTATCCCAAACACCATCCTTGACGGCGGCGTGACGGGTATCAGCATGATGATAAACTACACCTCCGGCATTGCACTGAGTATTCTTATCGTCGTAATAAACATCCCGTTTTTCATCATCGGTTTTAAGGCGCTTGGCAAGCGTTTTCTGTTCAGAGGTGTTTTTTCCACGGTGGCCTTTGCCCTGTTTCTCGAGGTTTTCAAGGGCGTTGACACGGTGACCAATTCCGAGCTGCTGGCCGTCGTGTTCGGCGGCGTGTTGCTTGGTGTCGGCGTAGGTCTCGTTCTGCGCTACGGCGGCTGCCTTGACGGGACCGGGGGCGCCCCTCAACCGGCGGCATCATCTTCATGATAAACATCTTTATCTACCTGACCGCCGGTCTGCTCTTCGGCTGGGACAGAGCGCTTTTGTCGCTGCTGACCTACTTCATAACCTTTAAGATAATAGACCTCGTCGAGGAAGGCATGAACCAAGCCCGAGCCGCAATGATAATCACCGAGCACGCTGAGGAGCTTGCCGACGCTATCTATGCGAAGCTCGGCAGGACCTGCACATTCATAAACGCCGAGGGGCTGGTCTCCGGCAGTCTCCGGCAGCGGCAAGACGGTGCTGTACTGCGTCATCACCCGTGTCGAGGTCAATGAGCTCAAGCGCATCATAAAAGACTCCGATGTCAGCGCATTCGTCACCATCTCCGAGGTGTCCGAGATACTCGGCAACCACATAAAGCGCAATCACATAGAGACTAAGCCTATTGACGAGGCGGTCAAAAGTGAGTAAAATTAAAGTAATATTTTTTCGGAGGCCGCAGCAATGGATAACCGCACAAGCAAGGAAAACTACTATCTTGATATCGCCGACGCAGTTTTGCAGCGCTCGACCTGTCTGAGGCGTATGTACGGTGCGATAATCGTCCGCAACGACGAGATAATCTCCACCGGCTACAACGGTGCGCCCCGTGGCAGGATAAACTGCACGGACGCAGGCCGCTGTGCAAGAGTCGAGATGAAGATCCCCTCCGGTGAGCGATACGAGCTGTGCCGCAGTGTGCACGCCGAGGCGAATGCGATAATCTCCGCATCCCGCCGTGACATGATCGGCTCGATACTGTATCTTGTCGGCCGTGACGCCGTGACCAAGGAGCTTTTAACAAACGCAACGAGCTGCTCCATGTGCCGCCGCCAGATCATAAATGCCGGCATCGCAAAGGTCATCATCCGCACCGGCAAGGACAGGTTCACGATAGTCGATGTCGACGAGTGGATAAAAAACGACGACTCCATGTTCTGGACCGAGTAATCGCAAAAAAGCTGCTGTACCAACGGGTACAGCAGCTTTTTTATACTTCTTTGCAGGTGAACAAAATGACCTGACGCTGTTTTGCTATCTCACTGAGGAGCTTCATCGCTTGTGCGGTACGCTCGGCATCGAGGTTTACGAGCGTGTCGTCGAGTATCAGGGGACACGATGCGTCCTCCGGCAGTGCCAAGGTGCAAACGGCAAGGCGCACCGCAAGATACATGAGGTCGAGCGTTCCGGCGCTTAAATACTCCGTCTCACGGGGCACAACATCGCCAGCGAGCCTTGTCCTTGCTGTGAAGTCACGGTTAATGAGTATGCTCTCATACCTGCCGCCGGTGACGACGGACATATACTGCGCCGCAAGTCTGCCAAGCTCCGGCGAAAAACGGCTCTGTATATCGGCATCGGCCTCACGCAGGGTCTCGACCGCAAGGGCAATTGCGTCAAACTCAGCCTGCATGGTTTCGTGCAGGCTCTCCATATTTTTAAGTTCCGAGCCGAGCACCAAAGGGTCGCCGAGCGTTTCTATGCGCCCCTTTATCTCGGAAATGCGAGCCGAAAGCAGGTCGCAGTTGCGCTGCACGGCGCTCAGCTCACGCTTGAGCTGAGCCGCCTCGTTGTCGCCTGCGCTGAAGTCGAGATCCTGAAGCGCTCTTGCCTCGGCCGCCTCCTGCGAAAGGCGTATGCGGGAAAGCGCCCTCGCCGTGCGCTTTTCGTCCTCGTCGGCGGCGGTAAACTCATCGTACAGCCGCATATATTCATCAAAGCAGGCCTTCACGCCGAGCTCGTCTGCAACCTTATACTTTGACAGCAACAGCTTGCGCTGCCGTCCGGCATCGTGCGCCTCGCTGCGTGCTCTGATGAGCTTTGCGTACAAAACGCCCGCCAGCACGAGCAGCACGCCGCCCGCTATGAAGCCGTAGAGCCTGAAGCTTGCGGGGAGTGCAAACGCTGCCGCCGCAATGAGCGCAAGTGCAAGCACTATAAGCACTACCGGTAAAGTGGGATTCGACTTAATTTCAGACGCCGCCTTGAGCTCAAGGCTCTTGGCAATATCCGCCTTGACCTCGGGCTCTGCCTCCTGCGGTGCTCTGTTGCCGAGGAGACTGCCGCTGAGGGCCGCACGGCAGGCGGCACGCGTCACGCTTTTGGGCGGCGGCTTCATGCGCATCGCTTGCGGCAGTTATCTCGCTGCGGATATCATGCAGCTTCAAAAGTGCCTCACGGCGAATGGTCTTGCGCTTCTCGGCCACGGCTTCTTCAAGCTTTTTGCATGTCTCCCTGCCCTGCTCTAACTGCTCTGTCAGCCGCTCGCTTTCCGCTGCGGCAGTGTCAAGCTCGGCAAGACGGTTTTTCGTCTCCGTCATGCGCTTTTCAAGCTCGGGGAGCTTGCCCCGGGTGTTGTATCGCCGTGAGCGCAGCCAAACTCTGAGTTGGGTGTCGGCTTCACTGAACGAGCAGCCCTCGTCGCCTGTGGAAACTATTGCATTTATGCGTTTTTCAAGCTCGGGGCTGCCGGTGAATGCTATCGAGCCCTGCTCGACAAAGGCGCTGCGGCGGAAAACCTCTTTGCTTGCGCCGGTGAGCGCCTCGCCGGCATTGCTACCGTCAAGTCCGTCAACGGGAACATTCGTTCCCGTGTAAACGGCGGAAAACTCGCGCATAGGCGCAGATTTTAATTTTGTCGTTCTCGTTATGGTTATATCCTTACCACCCGCTGAAAGCTCCATCTCGCCCTGCATGGCTGCTCCCGACCATGGGGCGTAGCGCAGCTTGTCCGGCAGGTAGCCGGTCTTTTGGCGCTCGGAGCTGTCGACACCGTAGAGCATTGCACGGATAAAGGCGCACCATGTGCTTTTTCCGCTCTCGTTGGGTGCGCAGATGACATTTAAGCCCTCGTTCAGCTCAAGGCTCTTGCCCTCAAGCTTACCGAAGGACGCCGTCAGCTTATTGATCGTCATGGGTGACCACCTCCTCACGCTTGTCAAGGGCAGCCAAGCCCCAGCGAGCCGCCTGGACTATGATCTCCCTCTCGGTTTCATCCTTTGCCTTGTCGTATGCGCTCCTGAGCCTTTGCAGGAACTGGCCACGCAGGCTGTCCTCGCCGGAGCGCTCCCAGATATCATGGGGGGGAACGGGCTCTCATGGCGCAGAACGGTCTCGTCACGAAGCTGCAGACTGTAAAACCGCTCCTCCAGTGCCTGACGCAGAGCGTTTAAATCCGGCGCTTCGTCGGTTTCACCTCGGAGTATGATGCGGTAGATATCCCTCTGCGTGTCGCCGGACAGCGCTTCCTGCACTGCCGTAAGCGGAGCTTTGTCGCCAAGCTCAACAGGCAGTATCTCATACCGCCGCTCGGCAAGCGACACAGGCTTTATATTGCAGCCGGTGTCGGAAACATCGACGATGTACACAAATTTTTCGCCGCACTCGTCAAAGCCTCTGCCCTCGGGGCAGCCCGGCCATGCGTAATATGTATTGCCCGCCTTATTCAGGCCGGAGGCTTGGTGGATGTGCCCGAGAGCTATGTAATCCATGTTAGATGCTGCGATATCCTGCGTCGTTATGGGATTATATTGAGTTCCCTTGCCGACCTCGCCGTGGATGCACATGAGGTCTAAAACGCCGTTGTTCTTTTCGGCGGAAAAGCCGCTCAGAAGTGCGGGACTGTACTTATCCGTGAACGCTGCGCCCCACACACGCACGCCAAGCTGTGCAAGTTCAACGCATTGGATGCGGTTTTCAGTGAAGATATAAACATTTTTGGGGAAGGTGAGCCTTGCATAGGGCGAGCGGCGTGAATAAAAATCGTGGTTTCCGGGGGAAATTATCACGGGCACGCTCATGCTGCCAAGCGCACGCACGAGTTCCTCGGCGGTCTCGGTGTATGCGCTGTCGGAGTCAAGAAGATCGCCCGACAGCAGGACGAGCTGCACTTGCTCTGCTTCGGCGGTATTCTGCATTTGTTCCATCTTTTTCAAAAGCTCACGCTGCTCCTGTCTGCGCTGTGCCGCCTTGGCGGCAGGCAAGCCCTCGAACGGCGAGTCGAGGTGCAGATCGGCGGCGTGGAGTATCCTTATTCTGCTCATTTAAGTCTGATTCCCTCCGCTTTAAGGCATTTTCCCGTCTCGGGGTCAATTTCAAAAATGCAGCCCTCCAATTTGGCGGGACCCTTTGCCGAATCGTAGCGTCTCGGGGGATCACCCATGAACTTGCCTATCGACTGCTCGGGGTCGATGCCGATGGCGGAGTAGATCGCACCGGTCATGCCGAGATCGGTTATATAGCCCGTGCCGTTGGGCAGCACCTCGGCGTCCGAGGTCTGCACATGCGTGTGCGTTCCCCAAACGGCGCTGACTCTGCCGTCAAGCAGAAAGCCCATTGCACGCTTTTCGCTCGTGCCCTCGGCGTGGAAGTCAACTAAGATTATCTTCTCCCGTATCTCCTCCATGTAGCCGTCGGCAATGACAAATGGGTTGTCGGTGTTCGTATCGAGGGTAAAGTGCCCCATCAGGCTCATGACGCACACATCGCCGAACGAGGTCTTATACACATCGATGCCTCTGCCCGGGCACTGCGGTGCGCAGTTTGCCGGACGCAGTATCTTGCGCCGCTCCTCCAGATAGGGCCGCAGCTCAGTGCGTGTCCAAGTGTGGTTGCCGAGGGTGATGACATCCGCTCCGGCATGGAATATCATATCCGCCTGTCTCGGCGTTATGCCGACAACATTTGCGTTCTCGCCGTTGACGACGACGAAATCGATCTCCATCTCCTTGCGTATCCTGCGCAGGTTTTTATTCAAATAATCAAGGCCCGGCTCGCCGCAGACATCGCCGACGGCCAAAATTCTCACGCTCATGGCTCTTCCTTTCAAATTGAAAATATGTAGTTATTATAGCACATATTACTGCGATGTAGCAAAACAATTCTGGACATACTATGTTACGGAGGTGTAAACAATGCAGAAATCGAACTTCTTACTCGGCATGGGCATCGGCGTGACCGTCGGCAGCATCGCAGTTGCGACCATGACCACCGGCAAGAAAACCAGCAAGAACATCATCGGCAAGACCCTCAAAACCATGGGTGAGGTCGTAGACGCAGTTTCGAGCTCCATAGGCATGTAAAACTGCGGGTTTTGAAAAAATAATACTAAAATCCGCAAAAAACACTTGCAATTATCCGGCTGCCGTGCTAATATATTTAGGCGTTAAGCGATAAGCGCCGCTAGCTCAGCTGGATAGAGCGTCTGGCTACGGACCAGAAGGTCAGGGGTTCGAATCCCTTGCGGCGTGCCAAAAAAGATAAACCCTGTAGTCGTTGAGATTACAGGGTTTATCTTTATTTATCAATGCTTTGAGCTGTTTTGCTCGTGGTCGTTTTTAACTCTTATGGTTAAAATTTAACCATTATAGAGGTATTTTAACCGCTCATTTTACGACAAAATTTACGACAACACATTTTCCCAGCTCATTCAGCCATCACTATACCATAGTAATACGCCGACATTTTGTCTTTCGGGCTTTTTGCATCTTTATCGAAAAGAAACGCCTTTGCCATTTCGCCGTAGAACTCGGGAATGCCTACTCCGTGTTTTGATGCAACATCCTTGAACGCTGCGAGGCCGTCTTTTGTCGCATTAAGCTGCTCTTTTAGGGCTTCATAGTCCGCAAAAGGCTTTTTTGCCGCCTCAATGTCTCTGCCGTTTTCGTCAAGTATGCTGTCGATGATTTCTTTCGGCAGCGCCTGCTCGCCGATTTTGAAATTCTGCAAAAATTCTCGTTTCATATGCTTATACTCCTGCAAGGTCTTTGCGGGTTTACGCCCTCGATGCATAGGCACACCATGAGCCGCCTTCCTGCGTTCTCTTTTCAGAAGCTCTTCTATGACTTCTTTTCCGCCTAATCCAAGTTTGCCTGCTATCTGTCGGTATGTGTAGCCAGCCTCTACCATGTCCTTTACAACTGGCAGCAGATCTTGCTCTTTTTCATATTTTCTTGGCATAGCAATACCCCCTATGTAGTACTTTCATTTTCCTACATAGGGGGTGTTTTGTCTATTGTCCGTTTTTACTGGGGCAGTGCATTGCATTGCCTGTTTTTTCGTTTTTATTCGGTCGGCGACAGATATTCGTCGAGCAGGGACCTGACCTCGGCGCTGCCCGATGCCTTGGTCACCGCCGTGCGGAATTCCCCGGTGGTCACCTCACCGAACATATGCTCCTGATACCATGTGCGCATGAAGCCGTCAAAGCTGTCCTGCCCCATCGCCTGACGCAGCTTCCACAAAAACACGGGGCCTACCTTGTACACGGCGCTCACATAATCCTCGCCGCCGCTTTCCTCGCTGTAATACTCATCGAAGGAAAGGTCAATGTACTTCTGCTTTATCGTGCAGTCAAGCGAATCAACACTCGCCTGCACATCCGCTTCGCTTTCGCCGGTGTAAAGCTGATACACAAGCTCACCGAAAGCGGCAAAGCTCTCGTCCAGCCACGCCTCGCGGTACTGGTCGTTGCCGACGACGGCGTAGAACCATTCGTGCGCGACCTCGTGCGCAACATCAAGGCGCAGGCTCTTATCTCCCTCGCCGGAAAGACCGTCGGCGAAGGAATCTGCAATGCGCACAAGCCCCGGATATTCCATGCCGCCGGCATCGTAGGGTGTCTGCGCCACATCAAGCGTTTTGTAGGGGTACTCTCCCCACGCGCTTTCAAACGCATTGACCGCGTCGACCGCCGCCTTGAGCGAGACCTCGCCCTGCAATTTGTCGCTGTCGCTGCCGGAATAATACCAGCTATTGACGGTGACATCGCCGGCTTTGGCGCTGAGCTTTTCAAAGCCGTTGCCGGCTATTACGGCAAAATCGCGAACCTTTTCAGCCTTCAAGGTCCATGTTCCGTCGGAATTTTGCGTTTCGCTGCCGGTGGATATCACGGTGTAGCCCTCCGGCGCGGTGAGCATCATCTCAAAATTGCCGCATGACGAGTAGAAGCATTCCCCGTCGGTGATATAGGGTGCTTCGTTCCATTTGCCGTCTGTATACTCGGCAAGGACCGGGTATGCCTGAGACAGGCACACGGTGCTTGCACCGGCAAAATCATCACCGTTCGGTGCCCAGCACAGGCGTTCCCTGCATGACGGTATCTCGGTGGCGTAATCGACACTGATGCTTGTGCGCTCACCGGATTTAAGCGGCGAAGCGAGCTTAACATAAACTACGGATTTATCGTTGCCTGTCTCAAAGCTCAGCTCGTTGCCCTGCGCATCCTTAACGCCGCGTATGCTGCCGGGGGTGTACAGCTCGCTGCCGCTTGCGCTGTTTTCAAGCTCGAGGTTTGACGCGGCATAGTCGCGCAGGCAGACGCTGTCCCATGTATCGCCGCTTGTGTTGGTAAAGCTGATGACGCAGGTTTCCGTCAAGCGCGCTGCAAGCTCCTTGTTTTCGGCGTCGGCAGCTTCAAGACTTGCCGTGATGCGGTAATCCGGCTGCGTTTCGGATGCCGAGACCGGCTGCGTTTGCGCGGCTGCGCTTGGCTCGGGCTGGGTATTATCCTTGCCGCACGCCGAAATGCTAAGCAGCAGCATCAGCGCAAGCAGCATTGCAATCAAATTTTTGTGTTTCATCCCAAAATCTCCATACAAATAAAATTGACAGGGGACAAGCCCCTGTCCTCTGTCAGTATAATGCCATTATGTGAACGATTCTACCGGATTTTCTATAATTCACAATATGTTTACATCAGCTGCGCCATTAAATTATCCAGCGCCTGACTGAATAAGCCGATATGCACGCCGTCGGTGAAACGGTGGTTAAGCTCCATGGACATACCAAGTATTTTTCTGCCGTCGCGCTCACGGAATTTGCCCCACACGATGCGCGGTACAGCATCATCCGGGTCAAAATCCCGCTCGTTTGTAAGCGCGGTCAGCTCTATCCACGGCAGGCAGGAAATGTAGATGAGGTCTGCGCCCTCCTTGTCGAGCGACAGAAATGTTTCCTGCGCCGCACTGCGCTGCGCTGCCTCGCGGCAAAAATCGAGAATGCCGCCTTCGCAGGGCATGGTGACGATATGAAAGCTCTCCGAGCCTTTTTTTAGGTCGGTGAAGCTCGGTGTGCGCGCATCGAAAAGGCACAGCTCGCCGTCAACGAGCGCATAGCGAAACGCCTCGACGGAGTTTAGCGCCTTTGTGGCAAGGTAGGTCATGGCGTAGTAAAACGAAACTCCGTTTTGCTTTGCAAAATTATACGCATCCGTCACATCGACATTGAAGGTCACGCTGTAAAATGGGTTTGACACCCCGGAGAAAAACTCGAATATCTCTTTTCGCTCCCACGCGTTAAGGTCGATTTTTTCATCTTGCCCTCCGAATTTTTGATAAGTCAATAATAGCATAAAAATTCAAACACCGCAATGCAAACGCATTGCGGTGTTTGGCGTCATACCTCTGGGCAATGGTATCTCGGTTTACCAACACTCACTTTTCCGTATTCGATTGCGCCCTCGGGGCAGTCGCAGATGCACTTCATGCAGTGGAAGCATTTATCGTCCCAGACAGGCTTGCCGGCTTTAAGCTCGATGTTGTGCGTAAGGCAATTTACCGCGCATTTGCCGCAGCTTATGCACGCATCGGTGGCGTAAAACTTCTTTGCCTTGACAAACATGGCGTAAAACGCGGAATTTACGATGCCGCTTTTGAGCTTGTCGGCAACACCTGCGTGACGCTCGGGAAGCTGCGCTCCCTCGGTGATAAGTCCGGCGTAGGTGTCTATCACGGGCAGCGCCTTGTTCATGCTGTAATATAGGTCAATGTCCTTTTGGATAAGATAGCTCGGCGCCAAAAGCAGCAGGAAGATGAGCGCAAAGGCTTTTTTGTGCTTGAGCGTAAACACATTGACCTTCGTAAGGTCGGGGATAAAGCTGCGGTGGCGGTACTTGAGTATCTGCTTTTCGAAAATGAGCACGATAGACGGCAGGACGAACACAACGGTGAGTATGCCGAACAAAACGCCCTTTGCCATGACAAAGCCGATATCAAAGCCGAGCTTTAAGTGCATGAAGCACAGCGCAAGAAAGCCGAACACCGTGGTCAGCGAGCTGCCCGCCAAGGCGGCAAAGCTCTTGGTGACGGCGGCGGCCATGGCCTCCTCACGGGTGGGGTAATGCTCCTTTTCCTCGGAATAGCGGTCTATAAGGAAAATGGAATAATCCATCGTAACGCCAAGCTGCAGGACTGCCGCAACGCATTGGGTTATAAACGAAATCTCCCCGAGGAAGAAGTTCGTGCCCATGTTGTAAAGTACGGCAATGCCCAGTGACAGCAGGACGATGAGCGGCTGAAACCACGACTCCATCATGAGCGCCATCACCGCAAGCGCAAGTGCAACGGCAACGGCGATGTATAGCGGTGCCTGGCTGTCGCAAATTTCCCTCGTGTCGTCAACGATGACCGACAGTCCGCTCATGAACGCATTTTCGCCCAGAAGCGTTTTTATCTTCGCAATGGCCTTCAGGTCGCTGCCCTCGCCGCCTGCGGGGTCGTAGCGTACGAGCATCATGGTCTTTGTGCCGTCGGCGCTGTAGAAAATATTCTTGAGCACATCCGGCAGTGCATCGGCGGGTATGCCAATATCAGCAAGTGTGTCGACCCATATGACCGAGGAGACGCCCTCGACCTTGAGTATCTCGTTTTTGAGCGCAAGGGTATATTTAGGCTGCATATCCTCTGTTATGACGATGGATATGCCGGCCGTATTAAATGTCTCGTCGAGCACCTGCTCGCCCTGCATAGACTCCAGCTCATCGGGCAGGTACGACAGGATATCGTAGTTAACGCCGGTGCAAGCAAAGCCGATGAGCGCCGGAATGAGCAGCAGCAGTGCAAGCAAAAGTACCGTTTTGGGATGCTTGGCCTCCCACAGTGCGATCTTTTTCATGTTTTCACCCGAACGGAGAGAATTGTTTTTTATTTTATACCAAATACGCTGTTTATTCAACACGCTGTATCGACGGTACGCACAATTTGCTAACAAAAAATCGATTTTATGTTTGCCAACTGCAAAACATATGCTATACTGATTACATGATGTGGTACAGTTCGGAGGTGCCGTATGGCTGACGCAAAATTCAAGGAGCTTTTCGACTTCTTTCATAATCCCGGCGAAAAAACCGTGAATGTCCCCGCCGCCGCACCGAGAAGCGGTAAGACGGTGTGGATATTCGGCAGGGGCGCAGACTGCGACTTTATCTATTCCTCCCCGAAGGTTTCAAGGGTACATTGTAAAATAGAGTACATCGATTCACACTATTACCTGACGGATCTAAACTCTACGAACGGCACATATCTCAATGGCCGCCGTATTGAGCGTAAGGAGCGGCTGTTCACCGGCGATATCATCGGCATAGGCAGCGAGGATATCGTGTTCACAAGTCAAATGCTGAAATAAAAAGGGCAGGTCTCACGACCTGTCCTTTTCAGCGTGCAAAAAAGTCCATGACCTTTTTGCACGCTTCAAAAAACGCCACATTTTTTGTGAAGCTTTGCTTCACGAAAAATCTCGCTATGCTCGTCAAAAAGCCTTAACAGGCGTTTTTGATGGCTATTTATCGAA
>ERZ780105.437-NODE-437-length-12752-cov-13.5665_pt1 | contig 12752 bp, 8 predicted proteins | sample MGYA00511172_ERZ780105 | MGnify/ENA primary metagenome ERZ780105 (study PRJEB29588, sample SAMEA2144299) | human gut metagenome | biome: human gut; feature: human-associated habitat; material: faeces | place: Denmark | collected 2008/2010 ...
GTCATCCGTCACTTGTCCTGAAATAGTCACCCCTTGAGCGAGGCCTTTCACAGGAGCTACCAGCAGCATGAACAATACCATGCAAACCTGGAACATAAGTGATTTGTTTTGCATAAAATGAATTTTTTAGTTTATAATATTTGAATTTGTTTCTGTTTTTAGCAAGTTTCATTCTCCGTCAACTATAAGAAGAGTGGCTTAAGGTGGTTCCTTGTACATCTTGGCACATCGACCACTTCTGCTAAGGTTTTATCGGCAGAAGATGCACAATCTGAATATTGCAAATTGTTTTAGTTTGATGCAAAATTATTGTTTTTTACATATTACAACTATATGAATTTGTACACTTCCATATATTTCCATTCAATCTAAATAAATGTTCGCACCATGACCATGCGCTGGGCACTCATTGACCACGCGCTGGTCCCTCGGTGAACATGCGCTGGGCATATGTTGCCCAGCACGTGGTCAACGAGTGCCCAAAATATGGAACGACTTTTGGGCACTCTTAAAACATATCATTATTAACCCATTGTCGGAACGTACATGCGCTGCCTTTATTTAATAGCTTAAGCCAACGTATAAGGGTATATAAAGAGAAAAAGTATCTTAGGATTTTTCCTTTTACCCTAAGATACTTTCAAAAGTTCCTAACCAACTACTTTCTATATATTCCGAAGCTATACCTAAAACATCTGTGCCACACGCTTCACTCCTGCTACCAAGGCATCAACCTCTTCCTTGGTATTATAGAGCGCAAAGCTGGCTCGAACGGTTCCTAAGATGCCATAACGGTCCATCAGAGGCTGAGCACAATGATGACCTGTACGAACTGCAATGCCAAGACGGTCGAGAAGTGTGCCCATATCCATGTGATGAATATCGCCTACAAGGAAACTTACCACAGCATCCTTGCCTTCTTGCTCTCCAAAAAGTCTGATTCCATCGATGGTTCGCATCTGTTCCATACAGTAGCGTGTAAGTTCTTTCTCGTGCTGGGCAATATTGTCCATACCAAGAGCCGACACATAATCGATGGCTTTGGCCAAACCATGAGTAGCCACATAATCGGGAGTTCCTGCCTCAAACTTGAAGGGCAACTTCTCGAAAATGGTCTTTTCGAAGCTCACACTCTCTATCATCTCGCCACCCCCCTGGTAAGGAGGCATACGATCAAGCCATTCTTCCTTGCCGTAGAGCACGCCGATACCTGTAGGTCCATATATCTTATGACCACTGAAAGCGAAGAACTCGCAATCCAAATCCTGTACATCGACCTTGAAATGAGGTGTGCTCTGAGCTCCATCCACCATCACGGGCACATCATGCTCATGAGCTATCTTGATCATCTCTTTCACTGGGTTCACCGTACCGAGCACATTGCTTACCTGGGTAATACTGACAATCTTGGTACGTTCGTTGAACAAACTGGCGAATTCATCGATGTTTATTTCTCCTTTTTCGTTAATAGGGATAACACGGATGGCAATGCCTTTCTTGGCTGCCTGCAACTGCCAAGGCACAATATTGGAATGGTGCTCCATAGTAGAGATGATGACCTCGTCGCCCTCGCTCATAAACTCATCACAGAAAGAGGAGACAACGAGATTCAGACTCTCGGTAGTACCACGGGTAAAGATGATTTCCTCTACTTTGGGAGCATTGATAAACTTGCGTACTGTCTCGCGGGCAGCCTCATGAAGATCTGTAGCCTGCTGAGAAAGGTAATGCACACCTCTATGCACATTGGCATTGACGTTAAGATATTCGTCACGCATAGCATCAAGCACACATAAAGGCTTCTGTGTAGTAGCAGCATTATCGAGATAAACCAAAGGCTTGTCGTACACCGTTCTCGAAAGTATCGGGAAATCGGCTCTTACTTTGTTAATATCATACATAATTTTAAGGAGTTAAGAAGTTAAGGAGTTAAAGAAGTTAAGACATCGGTAAATCTGTTTTCAAAAGGAATCTCAAACAATATAACAATTGTCTTAACTCCTTTAACTTCTTAACTCCTTTAACTACATATTATTACTTGCAAAGCTTGCATCCCTCACACTTGTTGAGTTCACCACGGAAGCGTTTTTCTACAAGATGATGAAGGCGATCACGAAGAGGCTCCAATTCCATCTTGTCAATAACTTCGTTGATAAACGCAAACTGAAGAAGCAACTTTGCCTCCTCAAGGCTTACACCGCGCTGCTGCATATAGAACAAGGCAGCATCGTTAAGCTGACCGACAGTGCTGCCATGCGCACACTTCACATCATCGGCATATATCTCCAACATAGGCTGGGTGAACATACGTGCAGTCTTGGTGGCACAAAGATTTTGATTAGTTTCCTGAGATATTGTCTTCTGAGCACCATGACGTACCAACACACGACCAGCAAAGGCTCCTCGGGCCTCACCATCGAGTACATATTTATAAAGTTCATTGCTGGTACAATGTCCCACCTGATGATCAATGAGTGTGTTGTTATCCACCACCTGATTCTTATCGGCAATGACACAACCATTGCAGAAACATTCTGCTCCCTCGCCCTTGAACACCAAGTCGAGACGGTTGCGGGTGATACCATTATGAAGGGTAATCACATTATGGTTCACACGGCTGTTGGCCTGCTGCTCTATATAAACATTGCTGACACGACGGTTCTTGTAATGAGTCTCCTCAAGACAATAAAGATCAAGACTCGCATTCTCGCCTACAAAAGCCTCAATAACCTGTGTGGCAAGGAAATTCTTGTCGTCAGCTGCATGGTCGCAGAAAAGGAACTTTGCCTCAGCACCCTGCTCCAAGACGATGAGAACACGACGATTCACCATCAGGTCGACATCCGAGCGAAGAATATTGATGACCTGCACAGTACGCTCCACCTTTACATTCTTGGGCACATAGATGAACAAGCCATCCTGAGCCAAGACTGTATTCAGGGCAGTAATGCCATCCTCGTCTGTTTTGGCAATCTTAGCATAGTATTTCCCGATGAATTCAGGGTTTTCTGCAGCAATCTTGCTCAAAGAATCCACGATAACGCCCTCTGGAAGTTCAACCTTTGGAAGAGCTTTGTTATAGAAAGCATCATTAACCACGAAGTATAGCGAAGTACTGAGATTGGGCACATCACAACGGAAAGCCTGATAAGGGTCTACAGGAATCTCCAGTCGATTCAGGTTCAAACCATAGTCGGGCTCGAAGATGGCACTCATATCTGTGTACTTGTATCTCTCCACCTTGCGAGAAGGAAAGCCCAGGCGACGGAAGTCCTCAAAAGCTGCATTGCGCACAGCATTGAGCACCTCGGCACTGTTCTTCTTGATCATTCTCGACGAAGACTGATACAAGTCTAAATATTGTTTTTCTGAATGCATAGCCATCCTCCTTATTTTTTTTCATCTACCTCAGCCTTGATCCAGTCGTAGCCACGAGCTTCAATCTCCTTGGCAAGTTCAGGACCGGCAGTCTTCACGATTCTACCTTTATAGAGTACGTGAACCACACTTGGCTTAATCATATCGAGCAGACGCTCATAGTGAGTGATGACGATGGCAGAAGTCTTGTCGGTATGCATCTTGTTCACGCCATCAGCCACAATACGCATCGCATCTACATCGAGACCAGAGTCTGTCTCATCAAGGATAGAGAGCTTTGGCTCCAACATTGCCATCTGGAAAATCTCATTGCGCTTCTTCTCTCCACCAGAGAAACCTTCGTTTACAGAACGGCGAGCCAACTTGCTGTCAAGTTCTACCAACTCTCGCTTCTCGCGCATCAGTTTCATAAACTCACTTGTATTCAAAGGCTCCAAACCTTGATACTCGCGCTTGGCATTGATGGCAGCACGCATGAAGTTGGTCATAGATACGCCAGGAATCTCTACTGGATATTGGAAAGAAAGGAACAAACCTTCGCGGGCACGGTCCTCTGGCTTCATATCCAGCAGGTTCTTGCCGTTGAAGATAGCCTCGCCCTCAGTTACTGTATAGAGAGGGTTGCCTGTGAGCACAGCACTCAAGGTTGACTTACCAGAACCGTTAGGTCCCATAATCGCATGTATCTCGCCGTCATTAATAGTCAGGTTGATACCTTTCAATATTTCTTTGCCTGCAATAGTTGCATGCAGATTCTTTACCTCTAACATAATTTTAGTCAATTTTTATCGATTTCATCGAGAATTATGATGATTATCCTACGGTTCCTTCGAGTGAAACACTCAGGAGTTTCTGTGCCTCAACGGCAAACTCCATAGGCAACTTGTTGAGCACATCCTTGGCATAACCATTTACGATCAGGCCGACTGCCTCCTCAGTTGGAATGCCTCGCTGATTGCAATAGAAGAGCTGGTCTTCAGAAATCTTCGAGGTGGTTGCCTCATGCTCGAACACAGCGGTATCGTTTTGCGCATCCATATATGGGAAAGTATGTGCTCCACAATCACTGCCCAACAACAATGAGTCGCAAGAACTGTAGTTACGGGCATTGTCGGCATTAGCTGTGGCACGTACCAGACCTCGATAAGAGTTCTGGCTATGTCCTGCCGAGATACCTTTCGATATAATGGTACTCTTGGTATTCTTACCCATATGAATCATCTTGGTACCTGTATCGGCCTCCTGATAATTGTTGGTAACAGCCACACTGTAAAACTCAGCTACAGAGTTGTCGCCACGCAGGACACAGGAAGGATACTTCCAGGTAATGGCGGAGCCCGTCTCTACCTGAGTCCAACTCAACTTCGAGTTGACACCACGCAAGTCGCCTCGCTTGGTCACGAGATTCAAGACTCCACCCTTTCCATGTTCATCACCAGGATACCAGTTCTGAACGGTAGAATACTTCACCTCGGCATTATCCTTAACGATAATCTCGACAATAGCTGCATGGAGCTGGTTCTCATCACGCATAGGTGCTGTACATCCCTCTAAGTAAGAAACGTAGGCATCGTCGTCGGCAATAATCAATGTACGCTCAAACTGACCTGTATTGCGGGCATTAATGCGGAAGTAACTGCTCAACTCCATAGGACAGCGAACACCCTTTGGAATATAGACAAAGGAACCGTCACTGAACACACAGCTGTTCAAGGCTGCATAGAAGTTGTCGCGATATGGCACTACTGTTCCCAAATACTCTTTCACCAAATCGGGATGTTCCTTGATGGCCTCACCAATACTGCAGAAAATAACGCCCTTCTCTCGAAGCTTCTCCTTGAAAGTTGTCTTCACCGACACGGAGTCCATGATGGCGTCTACTGCGGTTCCACTCAGAGCCAAGCGCTCCTCCAGAGGAATGCCAAGCTTGTCGAATGTCTTCTCCAACTCAGGGTCTATCTCCTTGTTCTTAGGCTTCTTAGCCAATGGGTCGGCATAGTAAGATATCTCCTGATAGTTGACAGGTGGCACATGTACATGTCCCCACTTTGGTTCCCTAAGTGTCTTCCAGTAATGGTAGGCTTTCAGACGAAATTCGAGCATCCATTCGGGCTCTCCTTTCTTCTGAGAGATAAGGCGCACAACATCCTCGTTGAGTCCTTTCTCTATGATTTCAGTATGCACGTCGGTGGTAAAGCCATACTCATATTTCTGGTCTATCACGTCCTTGACAACCTGATTTTGTTCTTTCTCTTTCTCTGCCATTGTTATTCAGAATAACCTTTCGTTATTTTAACCATAAATAGGGATAAACCTCTTGAGGCTCATCCCTACCTTATTATATTATATATATGATAGAGCGAAAGGAAAGGTGATTTGACCGAAACTACGTTTCTTTCTCCTCATTTCCAATTCTTCGCTCCTCATTCACTCTTCACTTTATTAAAGTTTCTGCTCTACCTCGATCTCTGTGAAGGTCTCGATAACGTCACCTTCCTGAATATCGTTGTAGTTGACAAGGCTCAAACCGCACTCCATACCGGTAACCACCTCCTTCACATCATCCTTATAACGCTTCAAGGCTCCGATATCTGCTGTACGAATCACGATTCCGTCGCGGATAACACGGGCTTTATCCTTGGCATGTACCTTACCCTCGGTAACGAGACCACCGGCGATAGTACCCACCTTACTGATCTTGAAGGTCTGCTTCACCTCTACCTGACCAGTAACAATCTCCTTCTTCACCTTGTCGAGCATACCGACCATAGCGCTCTTGATATCGTCGATAGCATCATAGATGATGGAGTAAGTGTTGATTTCCACACCCTCACGGTCGGCAGCCTTGCGTGCATCAGCAGAAGGACGAACCTGGAAACCAACGATGACAGCATCTGAAGCAGAAGCCAGCATGACGTCGTTCTCAGAAATCTGACCCACAGCCTTGTTGACTACGTTCACCTGAACCTTTTCGGTAGAAAGTTTGATGAATGAGTCGCTCAAAGCCTCAACAGAACCGTCGGTATCACCCTTCACAATGACATTCAACTCGTGGAACTCACCACGTGCGATACGGTGAGAAATATCACCCAAAGTCAAGCGCTTCTGAGTACGCAAACCCTGCTCACGCTGCAACTGCTCACGCTTATTGGCTATCTCGCGAGCCTCCTGTTCAGTCTCGATAACATGGAACTGATCACCGGCAGTAGGAGCACCATTCAAACCAAGGATAATGGCTGGCTCTGCAGGAGCAGCCGACTTGATATTGGCATTACGCTCATTGAACATCGCCTTCACACGACCCCAAGAAGTACCGGCAAGAACAATATCACCAACCTTCAAGGTACCATTGGCAACCAATACGGTAGATACATATCCACGTCCCTTGTCAAGAGAAGACTCGATGATGGTACCTGTGGCACGACGGTTAGGGTTAGCCTTCAAGTCGAGCATATCAGCCTCAAGGAGTACCTTGTCGAGCAGATCGTGAACACCGATACCCTTCTTGGCACTGATTTCCTGGCACTGGTACTTACCACCCCACTCCTCAACGAGCAAGTTCATGTTAGCCAAGTCCTCACGAATACGGTCTGGGTTGGCACCTGGCTTATCAATCTTGTTGATGGCAAATACCATTGGCACACCTGCAGCCTGAGCATGGGCGATAGCCTCCTTGGTAGTAGGCATCACAGAGTCGTCGGCTGCGATGATGATGATGGCGATATCGGTGGCCTGAGCACCACGGGCACGCATGGCGGTGAATGCCTCATGACCTGGAGTATCCAGGAAGGTTACCTTGCGACCGCTTTTCAGTGTCACACTGTAGGCACCAATGTGCTGGGTAATACCACCCGCCTCACCGGCAATCACATTGGTATTGCGAATGTAGTCGAGCAAAGAAGTCTTACCATGGTCAACGTGACCCATCACAGTTACGATTGGAGCACGTGGAACCAAATCGTTCTCATCATCCACTTCCTCGCTGACAGCTTCCTGAACCTCAGCGCTGACATATTCGGTCTTGAAGCCGAACTCCTCTGCAACCATATTGATGGTCTCTGCATCCAGACGCTGGTTGATAGATACCATGATTCCAACACCCATCAAGGTAGAGATAACCTGAGTAACGCTGATATCCATCATCGTAGCCAATTCGCTTACGGTAACGAACTCTGTGAGTTTCAGTATCTTACTCTCCTTCTGCTCCTGACGAACCTGGTCCTGAAGTTTCTCCTGCACAGCCTCGCGCTTTTCCTTACGGTACTTAGCACCCTTCTTGTTCTGGCTCTTGCTTGTAAGACGAGCAAGGGTTTCCTTTACCTGGCGTGCTACAGCCTCGTCGTCGACCTCTATCTGACGCTGGTTATTGCCCTTGTTGTTATTGTTCTTATTCTTGTTTTTATTCTTTTTCTTGCCGCCACCATTATTGTTATTGTTCTGGTTGCCGCCATTGTTATTGTTGTTCTTGCCGTTATTGCCCTGCGAAGACTCGGCATTGATGTCTACACGCTCCTTATTGATGCGCACACGCTTCTTACGCTCGCTATGCTGCTGGGCAAACTTGTCCTCACGCTCCTTACGGCGCTCCTCCTTGGTCTTCTTCTTAGGACGAGTGCTCTGATTAAGGGTAGAAAGGTCTATCTTTCCGAGCACCTTAGGCTCATTGGCAGCAAACTTCTGCTCGCTCTTCAGTGTGAAGACCGTATTGGTTGCAGCTGGCTGAGCTGCTACAGGCTGACTGGCAGCCTTTTCTTCCTTAGCTTCAGGCTTGCTTTCCTTCACCTCAGGCTTACTTTCCTTAGCTTCTGGCTTGTTGACAGGCTTGACTTCCACCTTTTCAGACTTATTTTCCGCCTTAACTTCTGGCTGCTTGGCAACAGACTCTACATCAGACTTCTGAGTTTTTTCTACTACAGAAGCTGTCTCAACAGGCTTTTCCTCCTTCTTAGGAGCATTGTTTACTGGCGCAGGACTGACGGCAGCAGTCTCTGTTTCCTTCGCCTCTGTCTTTTTAGGAGCAGCAGACTGAGCAGCATTTGCCTTGCCGATTTGGTCCAGGTCAATCTTGCCCAGCGGCTTAAACTGCTGCTGGCGGCTTGACTCGAGGATGCTTTCGGCGCGGTTGTCCTTAGGCTCTGGCGCACGCTTCTTCTCTTTGGTCTTCTTAGTGAAGAGCTTTTCTGCCTGATTACGAACTTCCTTATCCTGACTGAAGGCATCATTGAGCGCCTTATATTGTTCGTCGCTCAACTTGAAGTTCAGTTCGGCTTTCACCTCCCCTAATTCGTTTCTTTTTTCCAGGAATTCAACTGCCGTCTGAAGTCCTATGTTCAATTCACGTAGTGCTTTGTTTAATCTGATGCTCATATTTATACTTTATATCTCCTTCTTTTATATTTATTAATTTTCGAACTCGGCACGCAATACTTTCAAGACACTGTCAACAGTTTCCTCTTCGAGGTCTGCCTTCTCAATCAGCATGTTGCGTGGAGCCTTCAGCACCTGCTTGGCGGTATCAAGCCCAATACCCTTGATGGCATCAATCACCCACTGGTCAATTTCGTCAGAGAACTCGTCCAGATAGATATCCTCATCAGCATCTGCCTCATTGATTTCACGGAATACATCGATGGTGTACTCGGTGAGCATGGAAGCCAACTTGATGTTCATACCACCACGACCAATAGCCAAACTTACCTCCTCTGGCTGCAAATACACCTCTGCCTTGTGATTTTCCTCGTCGATATTGACAGAGGTAATCTGGGCAGGAGCCAACGCACGCTGGATGAAGAGCTTGATGTTGCTTGAGTAATTGATAACGTCGAGGTTCTCGTTGCAAAGCTCGCGCACGATACCATGTACACGGCTTCCCTTTACACCGACACAGGCTCCTACTGGGTCTATGCGCTCATCAAAAGACTCTACTGCTATCTTGGCACGCTCGCCAGGCATACGTGCTATGCGACGGATGGCAATAAGACCATCATTGATCTCAGGCACTTCGGCCTCGAGGAGTCGCTGCAAGAAGATGGGAGCTGTACGGCTGAGGATAATCTTTGGATTGTTGTTCTCGTTGTCCACTCTCAGGATGACGGCACGCACGGTCTCACCTTTACGATATACGTCGGCAGGAATCTGCTCTGACTTAGGCAGGATCAACTCATTGTTCTCATCGTCTACAATGAGTACTTCGCGCTTCCATACCTGATATACCTCACCAGAGATAACCTGACCCACACGGTCCTTGTACTTGTTGTACAATGAGTCATGCTCCAGCTCGAGAATCTTGGATGCCAATGTCTGACGAAGGTTCAGAATGGCACGACGGCCAAACTTATTGAAATCAACCTTCTCGCTCACATCCTCGCCAACCTCGTAGTCAGCCTGGATCTTGCGTGCCTCAGCCAATGGGATCTCTTTGTTCTCATCCTCCACCTCGCCATCTGCTACAACCACACGGTTGCGGTAGATTTCGAAGTCACCCTTGTCTGGGTTTACGATGACGTCGAAGTTTTCATCACTACCGAAAATCTTGGCAAGCACATTGCGGAAGCTTTCCTCCAACACGCTCACCAATGTAGTACGGTCGATATTCTTGGTTTCTTTAAACTCGCGGAATGTATCAATCATACTCGCAGTTTCTTCTTGCATTTTCTTTACTGCCATAGCTTATTTGAAACTTATTACGTATTTTGTATATTTTACCTTATCCATCTGATAGGTATGCAGCACGTCCTGCTTCACAGGGCGCTTCTTGCCTTCTACCTTTACTTTCTCCTCAACACTCACACTGAAGTCGTTGCCATCTACGGAATGCAGAATGCCCTTCACCTTCTTGCCATCAGCATCGAGCACCTCCACCTCCTTACCGATGAAGTTGACGTACTGCTGTGGTACCTTGAAAGGCTGTCCAAGTCCTGCCGAACCAACTTCCAGCTCATAGTCCTCCTCATCACGATTCAAGTGGTCCTCTATAAATCTGCTCAGGGCCACACAGTCCTCTATCCACACACCATCGGCATGATCTATTTCAACGACAATCTTGTCGTCAGGACTGATTTCAATGCTTACCAAGAAATATTCCTTGTCTTGGAGCCATTCGTCAACTAATTCTTTTACGACGTTTTTATCTATCATATATTTCTTATTAAAATAAAATGAGGAACTCTTTGTGAGCCCCTCATTCCACTGAACGTTGCAAAATTACGATTTTTTTTGGTTCTGACCAAAGTTTTTTGAATATTTTATTCTACAACATGCACATTTTTAATCATTTGTGTACCTTTTCGCCCTCTTTTTCGCTGGGCCTCAGGAGTTTTTTATATTCTTCGGGTGTATTGAGTAATCTGACAGCTTCCTTCACCTGCTTGTCATAACGTAAGGAATTTCTGATAGCTCCACCCTGATAATAGTAGGCTGCCACAATATCATTTTCGAGCAAGCGCTTGATGTACTGCTTGTTATAGTCGAGATCCTTGGCCACATTGTGACTCAGTTTCTTGGCAAGGGCATCGAATTCGGGCTTCGCATCATCATAATAACCTTCAAAACGGGCCAGTTTCATCAGGTCTTTCAGATACTTCTCCGTCTCTCTGTCATACTTGAAGTCGGCTTTCAGTACACGAGCCTTAAACTCCTCGTAATCAGCATCGGTAAGAGCAAAATCCTTGGCCGGAGCTATCGTAGGATGCTTGGCTATATAATCCACCTCGTAGTTGAGCATCAGCTCGTTACTGTCGCGTGCTCCTGCCAGATAGTAAGCGATATTGGGCAGCGAGTCGGGCTTCACCTCTACATCTGGCTTCACGCCACCACCATCACGTACCTCACGTCCTCCTGCTGTATAGAACACCTTGGTAAGCGAATCGGGCACATGCTCCACATATCCACCCTTGGCATGCTTGTAGTTGAGAGCCTGCACACATCGCCCGCTGGGAATGTAATACTTGCTCGTGGTAAGTTTCATCTGTCCATTGTAAGGCAAGTCCATCGTAGCCTGAACAAGTCCCTTTCCATACGTGCGCGTACCTAATATAATAGCACGATCATAATCCTGCAGGCTTCCACTCAATATCTCGGCTGCGCTGGCAGTATTTCCGCTCACAAGCACCACGATAGGCATCAGCGTATCAATAGGCTCCACCGTGGTTTTGTATTCATTGTTGGCACGCTGCAGCTTACCCTTCATCGTTAGCACGACCTTATCCTTGGACAAGAACATATTCACAATGCTCACCGCCTCGCTTACAGAGCCTCCGCCATTGTTACGCAAGTCGAAGACAAGTTTCTTGGCTCCCTGCTTCTTCAAGTCGATAAAAGCACGGCGCACATCCTTGGCACACTGGTCGGTAAAGGAATTGAAATTAATATAACCTATTCCACCGTCCAACAACCCATAATAAGGAAGAAATGGCATCTGTATGGTGCGTCGGGTGAGCTTCACCTTCATCACCTTGCCCGTACTTGGGCGCTTCACCTTAAGAATAAACGACGTGCCAGGCTCTCCGCGAAGGCGGTCGCTCACATAGCTCACCTCCTTGCCCTTCATCGTAGAGTCGTTAATACTCAGGATGATGTCACCCTTCTTCAGTCCCGCCTCCTGGGCTGGCATTCCCTCGTAAGGCTCGCTGATAACGGTATAACCCAACTGATAGTTGTATCTCACTACCGAACCTATACCGGCATACTTGCCCGTAAGCATATTCTTGAGTTCCTTCACTTCCGACTCGGGATAATACTCTGTGTATGGATCAAGGCTCCGCAACATGGCATTGATGCCGTTGCCTATCACCTCATCAGCATCGAGTGTATCCACATACATCATATCCAAATTCTTATAGATAGACGTAAAGACATCCATATTCTTAGCTACCACAAAGTCGTGATTTTTCTCCTTTTGTGCCCATGCAGGCATGGCGAGCACCATGGCGAGCACCATTACATATAATTTATTTATCATCTCGTTTATTTATTTCTAAAAACTACACTATGCGTTGAAATACGCCTTTCGCCTACAAAAATACTCATTTATATCCTAAAAAGAAGCCTAAATCACAAAAAAATGATGTTTTTTTACTGAAAATTCATTTTTTTCTGAAAAAAATTTGGTGGAATAAAAAAAAGTCACTACCTTTGCAACCGCAAATGAGAAATCATTTACCTCTAATGCTTCAATAGCTCAGTTGGTTAGAGCACCTGACTGTTAATCAGGGGGTCGTTGGTTCAAGCCCATCTTGAAGCGCATCAAGCAAAGCCTTGCAAGTCATAAACTTGCGAGGCTTTATTGTTTTTATACATTTCTAAGTTGCGCCCTACTTTGGGCTCACCCGATAAATCAGGGGGAAAATTCTTTAATTCTTTATAAAATTTGTACC
>ERZ780105.441-NODE-441-length-12566-cov-6.94677_pt1 | contig 12566 bp, 12 predicted proteins | sample MGYA00511172_ERZ780105 | MGnify/ENA primary metagenome ERZ780105 (study PRJEB29588, sample SAMEA2144299) | human gut metagenome | biome: human gut; feature: human-associated habitat; material: faeces | place: Denmark | collected 2008/2010 ...
CGCGCCTCCTTCTCTCCGAGATTTCGTCCGCTGGCGCTCCGACATCTCCAGTAGGCGGTCTTGCGCGCCTCCTTCTCTCGGAGATTTCGTTCGCTGGCGCTTCGTCATCTCCCGTAGGCGGTCCCGCGCATCTCCTTCTCTCGGAGATTTCGTTCGCTGGTGCTCCGACATCTCCCGCCGGCGGTCTCGCGCGCCTCCTTCTCTCCGAGATTTCGTCCGCTGGCGCTTCGACATCTCCCGCCGCCTGCGGCGGGGCGGTGCAAACCGGAAAAAGAAAATCAGCGTTCAAGTGAACTTGACGCTGATTTTCTTTTCTGGTTTGCGGAGAGAAGGAGATTCGAACTCCTGATACCCTTTTGGAGTATACACGCTTTCCAGGCGTGCCTCTTAAGCCACTCGAGCATCTCTCCAGAACTGCCCTGTAACACGGACAGGGTTGCAAATATACGAATTATCTGTTAATTTACAATGATTCGCGCTTCAATTTCTCGATGTAGTGATCGATACGCTTGAGCTCCCTCGGTATGTCAATACTCTGAGGACAATGCGGCTTGCATTGACCGCAGCCTATGCAGTGGTCAGCCTGGCGCACAGTCTCCACAGCACGGTCGTAACCTACCAGGAAACGCCTCTTGAGCCTCTGGAAATGCTCCTGCTCGCAACTCTGCGCTATATCACCCGAATTGACACTGTCATTGTAATGCCTGAAGATAGTCGGGATGTCGATACCGTATGGACATGGCATGCAGTATGTGCAGCCCGTACATGGAACAGTAGGGTAGTCCTCCATGAGATTCGCCATCTCCTTCAGGAACGCTATCTCCTCATCAGTCAGCGCCTTGAAATGCGAGAAAGTCTCCACATTCTCTATCAGCGGCTCCATGGACGACATGCCGCTCAGCACAGTCAGCACATTCGGATACGAACCGCAGAACCTGAACGCCCACGAAGCCACGGACATCTGGGGCTCTCGCTCCTTCATCTTCTCGGCTATGGCCTGAGGCAGCTTGGCAAGACGCCCGCCTAAAAGCGGCTCCATAATCGTGGCCGGGATATTCCGCTTGGCGAGTTCCTCATAGAGATAATCCGCATTGACATTCTGAGGTGCCTTCGCGTGCTCCCAGTCCACATAATTCATCTCTATCTGTACGAAATCCCAATGATACTTGTCGTGCAGCTCCAGGAACCTGTCGAATACATCACGCCTTCCGTGGAACGAAAAACCCAGATTCCTGATTCTGCCCTCCTCACGCTCCTTCAGCAGAAAATCAAGCAGCCCATTATTCACATACCTCTCCTCGAAACCCTCAAAACCGGATGTCCCGATAGCGTGAAGCAGATAATAGTCGAAATAATCAGTCCTCAACTGCTTCATCGAATCGTAATACATCTTCAGTCCGGCCTCACGCGAAGGATCATTGAAATTCGACAGCTTCGTCGCAATGTAATACGAATCACGTGGATAGCGGCTAAGCGCAATTCCGGCAGCCTCCTCCGACTGCCCCTGGAGATAGGCCGGTGACGTGTCGTAGTAGTTAACCCCGTTACGGTAAGCATAATCCACCATTTCATTGACAGCATCCTGGTCGATGTAGTCCTTGCCGTCATCACCCTTCTTCATCGGCCACCTCATGCAGCCGTAGCCGAGCAATGAAATCTTATCACCGGTTTTCGGGTCGGTACGCATTTCCATCGCCGCATTTCCAGCGACCTGAACGCGCCTGCCTGAAGGAGAGCATCCTGTCAATGAAGCAACTCCGACAGCCAGCGCTCCTGCTCCGGCCGTTTTTATAAAATCACGTCTGTCAATGTTCATTATTCTATTATTTTCAAGCAGTCCAACTTGCTGACATTCAGCGCTCTCAATCCCTCCTGTGGACACTGAGCCCGTTTACATGAATTGCACTATATGGCCTTGACGGGCAGAGGAACTCACAGGCCCCGCATCCGATACATCTGCTTTCGTCCACCGTCGGAATCCTCAATGAATTTTTGTCCTTCGGATCCTTCTTGACCATTATGATGGCCCCCGCAGGACAATGCCTTGAGCAGTTGCCGCACGAAACGACGTCCCTGTTCACCACACACAAGTCCAGATCCACCTTGGCCGTTCCGATATGCATCGTGGTCTTTTCCTCTATGCTGTATTTCCTGATCGGCCCGGATGGACACACCTGAGCGCAACGGTTGCACTCCACGCGGCACCATCCGTGCTCATAAGACATTTCCGGCTGCATAAGGTGCTCCAGCGAAGACGAAGGACGCAGCACCCCGTTGGGACATTGCGACACACAGAGCTGACAGGCCGTGCAATGCTGGTAGAACTCCTTGACACTCAGCGCTCCGAACGGAACCAGAGGAGTCTCCCGCACAGGCGCCTTCTTTCCGAGGACAACCGCCAGACCGCCGTCCACCTTCTTCTCCTGAGCCTTCATTGTCAATGCCCCAAGGGTCAATGCCGTAGTGCTGATAAATGTACGTCTTCCGTTATCTCCGGCCGCAGCCTTGTCATTGACCTCAGCCTTCCTCACAGTCTTTCCGACCTTCCAGAAAGGCTTGTATTTTATCGCGCCATGATGACAGGTGCCGATGCAGTCGAAACAGTCCACGCACCTGCTGTAGTCGATTCTGTGATTGTCCAGGTCAATGCAGGATGCCTTGCAGTTCTTCTCGCAGAGGTGACAATTCCTGCATTTGCCGGTATCGATCACCGGGCGGAAAATCGCGAACCGGGAGAAGAAACTCAGAACCGTACCGACCGGGCAGATGGTATTGCAGTATGTCCTGCCGTTCCGTGCGGCAAGAATGAATATGACCACGAAAGTAACAGATGCTATCACGAAAGTAGGCAAACTCTTGAGCCACACGTCCTTATGCTCGAACGCGTACCCGCCTGCCTTCTCGGCTATCCATGCGCAGAGATTGTTGCCCCAAAGCCAGATCGGCGAAAGAAGATTCTGCACGATGCGGCCGAACGAACTGTATGGCGCAACCAGCACGGCAACCGAAGTGAACCCGGCCACGAGAAGGACAATAAAAACTGCCAACACGCTGTACCTGAGCCACTTCTTCTCAGGCGACCAGCTGTAGGACTTCTTGTGACTTTTACGCCAGATACTGAAAGACCTTGCGACGACATCCTGAAAAATCCCCAACGGGCATATGATCGAGCAGTAGAGCCTTCCGAAGACCAATGTCAATAGAATCAATGCGATGACAATCCCGGCATTGAGAGCGAGAACCGCCGGCAGGAACTGGATTTTCGCCAGGAAGCCGAACCATCCGGCAGCGAGCCCGGTGAAATCCAAGAACAGCAACGTGCACAGAATGAACACGATACCTGCTGTTACGGCGCGGATTTTCTTAAGCATATAGTCGTAATGTTTTTAGTCCAATATTATAAGAACAGGAGCCGGGTGATTGAGAGTCAGCTTGACCTCGTCCGTCTCCGCAATGTTCAGCGTAGCCTTCCACCAGTTGTCAAAAATCACACCCGAAGTCTGCCATTTCAGCCCTTCCGACTTGATATTGAGCGAGTTGTCCGGGGACAATATCGATATTTCCCTGCCTTCGCCGACGAAAAACGATGTCGTCTCAGTTATTGCGAACGAGGTAGTCCAGTCGGAAACCATGTCTATCTGCAGGCCCTCAGGAATGTCGATACCGGAGAGCATCTGCTTCTCTTTCAGGCCTCCCAGCTCCTTTGCATACTCCATCAGGTAGGACAGATTTCCTATCGTATGGTCCTCCCTCTTTCCGCCAGCTCCCAGGATATGGACTGTGTCAATGTCCCTGAAATGCGTCAGAGCATAGCAGAAAGCCTTGTTCAGGTCATTGTAGCTCTGTTCCGGATTATGTACGATCCGGTCCGCGTATTTCTTTTTGAAAGTCTCAGGCAGCGAATCCAGATCCCCGATTATCGCATCCGGCAGCCTTGGATGGCCGAAAATCTTGTCTGACCTCCGGATAAACGTGACCGCCGCCCCGTCACAGCAGACGATATAGTCCGCAGTCCGGATAAGGTAAAGCGGAAACTCATTCTTGGGAAAATCGCCGTTGCAGATGATAGCTAAAGTCGCCATTATTTCTTACGTATTATGCTCAGCCCGTGCCGTACAGGGAGAATCACCGTCTCCACACGCGGGTCCGAAGCCGCCAAATCATTGAACCGGACTATTCCGCTCGTCTGCTTGTCCGTCGGAACCTGCTCCGCATAGACCTTGCCGTCCCACAGAACGTCGTCGGCCAGGATAAAGCCGCCGGGACGGGTCAATGTCAATGCAAGTTCGTAGTAATCAGGATATTCCCTCTTGTTTGCGTCAATGAAAGTGAGGTCGTAGAGCTTTTTCCCGTCCTGTCCGCGCAGAAACTCCACAGCATCCCCGATGTGCAGGGAAACGCGATTGCTAACCCCGGCCCTCTCGAATCCCTCCAATATCAGGTCCTCCAGCTCGTCATTGATCTCCAATGTGTCGATATGGCCTTCCCCTTCCAGAGCGAGAGCCATGCATATCGCCGAGTACCCCGTAAAAGTACCGATTTCCAAGACATTGCGCGGAGAAATCATACGGGTCATCATGTACAGGAACTCTCCCTGCACCTTTCCTGTAAGCATCCGGGGGTAGTTGGTGCGTATATTGGTCTGCCTCTCCAGCCAGTCCAGAGCCTCGTTACTTATCGAGCAATGCTCTTCAATGTATTTGTCCTGAGCACTTTCCATAATCTATAACAATATCAGACAACTTGTTCTGTCCGGTGCGAAAATCCGGCAGGCCATATCCCTGATCATGTCTGCCGAAACCGCCTCGATTTCCCGTTTGATTTCTTCAGCAGATGCCACCTTGCCGTAGGCGAGCAGACTCTTTCCCATACTCAGGCATTGAGCCTCCCCGTTGTCGGAACTTATGGCAATCTGGCCGAGGAACTGTTTCTTGGCCGCGCGCAACTTTCTGTCAGTCAGGGCATTGTCCTGAAGCTTCGAGATTTCTCTCCTGACCGCGTCAATACATTTTTCCGTATTCTCTTTCTCGCAGCCGAGCGAAATCGCCATTATTCCGGTATCAGAATACTGGGTGTATGAACTTTCCACGCCATAAACCCAGCCGTGCTTTTCACGCAGGATATCGTTGAGGATGGAATTCATCGCAGGACCGCCTAAGATGTTGCTCATCAATGATGTGGCGATTCTTTCCCTTTCCTCATACAGAGACGGGGCATAGCCTCCGAGCACCGCATTGGCCTCGTGGTTCCGCTTGTTGATGACCTCGTCGAAAACATTGTCCAGAGTTACGGACTCGGGCCTTGTCAGCTCGCCGGAAACCATGCCGCTTCCGCTGAAGAACTTGTCGAAAGTCCTGAGCAGATCCGCTTCCATGCGTTTTTCGTCAATGTCGGCCACAATCGTAAATACCATTGATCCGGGAACGAACTTTTCCTTGTAGAACCGTCTGAGTTCTTCGGCGGATGTGGCTCTGACGCTTTGGGGAGTCCCCAAAATCGGCATTGACAATGAATGTCCCCTGAAAAGCTTCTCCTCGAACCGGTCATAGACATCCTCGGACGGGCTGTCCTTGTAGGACTTTATTTCGTCAATGACCACGCCGCGTTCGGTGTTCACTTCATTGTCCGGAAAGGTCGCCTCCGTGGCTATTTCCATCAGGAGCGAACTTGCTTTGGACAGGTCTTCCTTCAGTATGGTGGCGTGCAGAACTATCTCCTCCTTGGTGGTGTAGGCATTCAGTTCTCCGCCGAGTCTGTCGAGGTAACCGTTTATCACTGAGGAACTTTTGTGTTCGGTCCCCTTGAACAGTGTGTGCTCCGTAAAGTGAGCTATCCCGCTGTGGAATCCCTGTTCATATCTCGTCCCGCAAGCAATGCCCAGCGAACAGTAGGCTACGGCCGAACCGCTTCTTTTCACGGCGTAGCGTATCCCGCAATCAGCTCTTCCGCTTATCATCTTACCTCGTTTTAGCGATTATCTTCAGGTCTCCCTTGAGGAAGCCGGCCTCGTCCTCCTTCTTGAGTGTGCGTTTCCTGTAATAGAAAAGTTCGTGAGTTCTCGCGTCAATGAGAATTCTCCAGCATACTGAACCTTTTTCCGGTTCGGCTGGTGCTACGACATAGCTGACGAGTGTTCTGCTGTCACCTGACAGGAACAGGCTGTCCGCCACCTCGCCGTCCACGATGTCCAGTCCTTTCCTGGCCATTTTCCTGCAGAAGGTGGAATCGACCGTCTCAGACAGGTCTTCCCTGGCGATGACGACTCTTCTGCCTGACGATTTTCCCAGCGGGGTGACGTATGTCCTGAGTCCCGAGAAGTTTCCGTTAAGGGATTTGGCAATGTAGCCCTGCATGATGTCCACGAGTCCCGGAATCATCGCGGCTTCCCTTCCGGAAGGTATGTCGGCTGCAGCGACAGGGATGCTTACGACATTGACCATATCATTTACGGTCTTCGCCGTGGCGCGGCCTTTTACGATGGTGAGCATCATGATGCCTGGCTTGGATTCCGGGCGGTACTTGACCTTTACCGGCAGCATGAAGTAGTATTCCTCATTGTTCTTGAGCGAGTTGAAGTCTTCGAGAGAGCAGAATTCAAAGGCCGAGAGGCTCCATGTGTTGTTCACGGCCTCACGGATGACCGGGTCGATAAAGTGGTTTCCGGAAAGGACCACTTTCATTGTCCTGGTCGTGAAATCGCTCAGTTTCTCTTTTCTTGTCGTTATCTGGGCCTGGCCGAAAGCAGTTATTGTCAATGTCAATGCGGCCAATGCTGTAAAAAGTCTTCTCATTGTACGATATTTGTAAGAGATACAAAGTTACAAAATAATGATTATTTTTGTGAAACAGAATAAACGTAAGATTTATGGAAACGGATAATATCATGGAGCGTCGCGAACGCGAAAGCCAATTGGCAAGGGAAAAGAAACTGAAGCGTACAATGTGGATTCTGGTCGTTGTTGCCGTCGCTTTGGTTGCAGTTTTGGGATACGTATGGAGCCAGAAGTCTTCATTGATCAGCGAACTTGAGGATGAGAAGAGAGACCTGACTGAGCAGATGGAGAGTCTCCAGAACGATTATGCAACATTGTCATCCGACTATGACAATATCAATTCGCAGCTGGATACGTCCAGGGCTGAGGTCGCGGATCTTCTCGAAAGGATCAAGAAGACCAATGCGACAAACCGTGCGAAAATGCGTCAGTATGAGAAGGAGCTCGGCACATTGCGCAGCATCATGCGCAACTACATCGTGCAGATCGATTCTCTCAATTCATTGAACCACAAGCTTACGGCGGAAGCTGCGGCAGCAAGGCGAGAGGCTGCGGCAAGCAAGGCGGAGAGCGCACAGCTTTCACAGCAGGTAGAGAACCTTACCGGCCAGGTGGCTGCAGGCTCTGTCATCAAGGCACGTGGACTGCATATAGCCGCATACAATTCTTCGGACAAGGTTACGGACCGCAGCAGCAGGACAGTCAGACTGCTGACTTCGCTTTCACTGGTGGAGAACGACCTGGCGCCTAAAGGACCTGTACGTGTGTTTATCCGCGTGAAGGATCCTGACGGAATCATCCTTACGAATTCCAACCGCTCGTCGTTCACTTTCAATGGTGAGACAATGGTTGCCTCGGCTTCCAGAAGAGTGGATTATGAAGGCAGCGAAGTGGACCTGAGCATATATCTGAACGATATCCCGGAATATCGCAAAGGTGTATATACTGTAGAGGCTTACACTGAACAGTCTTTCCTCGGAAAGTCTGAACTGATGCTCAGATAATCATTGATTTACATTCACGTCCCATTCTGCAGAAGTTTCTGCACTTACTGTGGTTTCTATTCCGAGGCTGTTCCGGTCTGCCGGGAAAGGAACCTGGGACTTGATGTCGAAAGCAGGAGGTTCTCCAAGTATGCCGGACTGGTCTGTTCGGAGATAGAGGCACGTGCGGACGAAATCCGTGCGACATTGCCTTCGGAGGCGCATCCTGAATATCGGGACACATTATATATAGGAGGCGGTACCCCATCGGTGCTGCCTTTTGACGTATTGGAACGCATCGTCTCCTGTCTTAACAAAACGGTTTTCGGTTCTGAAAGCCATGACTATCTGGAGTTTACGCTTGAGGTCAATCCTGAGGATATCGTGGAGAAAGGCGAGGAGTATCTGCAGTCGCTTGAGCGTCTCGGAGTCACCAGAATCAGTATGGGCATCCAGTCTTTCGATGATAAAGTCCTGAAATGGATGAACCGCAGACATGATTCCGCCCATGCTGAACAGGCATATTGGATGCTGCGCGGCCACGGTTTCAGGAACATCAGCATTGACCTGATTTTCGGCATCGGAGGCTTGTCGCGGCAGACTTGGGAGGCGACTGTGCATAAGGCGATGGGGCTGAGTCCTTCGCATATTTCGGCATATCAGCTTTCCGTGGAGGATGGCAGCGCACTGGCCAGGGAAGTCGAGGTAGGTCGCTACACTGAGGCTTCGGAAGGGGAATGCCGGGCTCAGTATGAGATGCTGTGCTCCATATTGGAGGAGAACGGCTACCATCATTACGAGGTGTCCAATTTTGCATATCCGGGCTTCGAATCCAGGCACAATTCTTCGTATTGGCGTCGCGTGCCGTATGTCGGTCTGGGCCCTGGAGCCCACTCCGCTGTCGCGGATGAAAGGGGACGGGTCAATGTCAGGAAGTGGAATACCGAGACGGAAGATGATTATGTTTCCGAGAGCGAAGTGCTTGATGATGAAGATGTCAGGGTCGAGGAGATAATGCTCGGACTCCGTACAGATGAGGGCGTTTCTCCTTCGTTGCTTCCGCAGGCGACCATGTCCAGATTCCTGGAGGAAGGTGTGCTGTGCCGGACTGTTTATGGGAATGTGAGGATTCCTGAAGACAGGTTTTTTGTTTCAGATGAAATAATTCGTGAATTGTTATGATACTCGAGTCCAATGTTTATGTAAGACGGATAGAAGCTGTCCGTAGGCTTATGAGCAGCAAAGGCATTGATGCTGTGATTATTAGCGGCTCTGACCCGCACGCGAGCGAATACCCTGCTTCGCGCTGGAAACAGGTGGAGTGGGTGTGCGGATTTACGGGCGAGGCCGGGGATGTGGTGATAACTCAGGACCACGCCGGGCTCTGGACGGACACGAGATATTTCATACAGGCGGAGCAGCAGCTTGCCGGAACAGGGGTTGCGCTCCATAAGACAAGAATTTCTGGGGAGGTCAGGATTCCGCAATGGCTTGCTGATTACGCATTTACGGACAGATGGGGAAGCGTGGCCCTCGCTGTTGATGGGCTTTCCCAGCCTGTCTCGTTCATAAATGAACTTGAAAACGCGTTCGGCTGCAGGCAGGTCCGGATTCTGGATCTTCCTGACATGCTCGACGATTTGTGGATGGACAGGCCTGCGGTTCCGGCGACACCGGTTATCACATTGGGAGAAGACCTGACAGGCGAGTCGCGGCTGTCCAAACTGGGGCGACTGAGGAGTTTCATTGACGGAAAAAACTGTGACGCCATACTGGTGACGGCGCTGGACGAGATTGCCTGGCTGCTGAACGTTCGCGGGTCCGATGTGGAGTATAACCCGGTGGTATTGTCGTATCTTCTTGTCACTCAAGACAATGCTGAGTGGTTCGTGCGCAAGTCCAAGACTGTGGATGACGAGACTTATGACAGTTTCGATGAACTGATGAAGGACGGGGTGGAGATAAAGTACTATGATGATATATGTATCAGTCTGTCTGAATATGCATGCTCGGGCGCGCGTCTTTATGCCGATACCTCTACATTGAACTATCATCTCTACAAGGTGCTGAAGGATGTGGGGGACAATTTCTCGATGGTGGAGGGCGCGTCTCCTGTGCCGCTGTACAAGGCGGTAAAGAACGGGACGGAGATAGAGGGAATGCGTGAGGCGCACGTTGAGGACGGTGTGGCAATGGAGAAGTTCCTCTGGTGGCTGGACTGCTGCATGAAGGACGGCATCGGGCTGTCAGAGTGGGACGCTGCCCGCTATCTCGGTTCGTTACGTGCTGAAATTCAGGGATATAGAGGCGACAGTTTCCAGACGATTTCCGCTTACGGGCCGTCTGCTGCTTTGCCGCATTACGTTACCCCGGAAGGTGGCGGCAGGATGCTCGAGCCTCACGGACTTTATCTGTGCGACTCCGGCGGGCAGTACCTGTTCGGCACGACTGATATTACCAGGACTGTTCCGCTCGGGCCATGTGACGGGCTGGAAATGGAGGACTATACATTGGTGCTGAAAGGTCATATAGGCTTGGCAATGTCGGTTTTCCCCGCAGGTACGGCAGGCTGCCAGATAGACTATGCCGCCCGTTCTCCGCTCTGGCAGGCAAGGCGGAATTTCGGCCACGGCACCGGCCATGGAGTGGGTTTCTTCCTCAATGTGCATGAAGGGCCTCAGGACATCCGCCAGAATCTGAATCCGCAACCGCTTGTGCCCGGGATGATTACCTCAGATGAGCCCGGTCTGTATCGCGAGGGGCTTCACGGCATAAGGCACGAGAGTCTGCTGCTCTGCAAAGATGCCGGGGTCAATGAATTTGCCTCCTGGCTCTGTTTCGAGCCTCTGACGCTTTGCCACATTGACACTTCCGCCGTCATTGCGGACTTGCTGACGAGCGACGAGCGCGACTGGCTCAATGCCTACAACGAGCGTGTATGGCAGAATCTTTCGCCGCTTTTGCCTGAAGAAGTTGCTTTGTGGCTTAGAACCAAGACATTACCGATTTAGTCATTCTTGGTGACATCTCTGCCCCGCTGTTGGTTTTTTTCGGTGGAATCGTTATCTTTACGAGTGGTGTGGTGACTTGTCGGGAGTCGTTTCCGCAGTTAAAGCCATGCCTGAAGAACAAGATGAAAAGTGATTCTCTAATTACATTTGTTGCAGGTGCCGCCATCGGTGCCGTGCTTGGAGTCCTGTTCGCTCCGGAAAAGGGCGAAGTTACCCGCAAGAAAATCAAGGATGCAGCGATAGAAGGCTATGATACGGCGAAGACGAAGGCCAATGAAGCTTATGCTTATGCCAAGGACAAGGCCGGTAAGGTGCGCAGGGACCTGGAAGATCTGAAGGCTGTCCTCACGGAGGAGGGCAATGAAATGAAGGACGAGGTGAGGGCTAAGGTCCTCGACCAGCTCGACCGTCTCGAGAGGGCCTTGGAGAGGGAAGAAATCGATGAACAATACGATGCCTGATGAAAAACAGTTTTACAGAACCTGCTGAAAGGCTTGCGGAAAGTGCTGCCCAGTACATTGACCTGAAGGTCGATGAAGTCAAGGTGCGCACAGCGAAAGGCCTTTCCATAGCTCTGAACAGGCTTCTTGTGGCTATATTGCTGCTGACATTGTGCAGTATCGTGCTGATGTCCGCGGCATTTGGAGGTGTGCTGCTTTTAGGTGACCTGATAGGCAGTTATGCGGCCGGCGCGTTTATAGTGTCGGCGATTTTCCTGGTGCTGCTCATCGTGCTGTTCCTGTTGCGTGACAAATTGTTCCTGAATGGACTGGTGCGGATGTTTGTCCGGCTGTTCTTCGAAGAAGAAGGAGGCGAAGATGAGGTACGCTGACATAAAGGATATGGCAGGGCTGGAAGCTGCCCGCAAGGAGCTGAATACCAAGCTGAAGGCCAAAGGGGCTGAGGTGCTCTCCCGCTGGGAAGACACCAAGGATGCATATTCTACTGTAAATCTTTTGGCCTACGGCCTGAAAAGCATTTCCGGACCTGTACCTTTCGACAGGATTGTGCTCTGGGCTATCCGTGCCATACGTAGATTCTTATAGGCACCAAGTGCGGAGTTCCGCGCAACGCTGCAGGATACTAAAAAAGGATGGCCTGAAAAAGACCATCCTTCTTTAATTATGTTGTGTCAGTGATTATCCGATAAATCCATTTGCATGGAGGAATGCGTTCACGGCAACTGTAGTGAATACTACGAAGATAAGTGAAGCAACGATGATTCCGATAACCTTGATTCTGTTGAACCAGGTCTTGTTGTCCCAACCGATGGTCTGGAACATGCTCCAGAAACCGTGGCAGAGGTGGAACCATATTGCAACGAACCAGATGATGTAGATCAGAAGAACCCATACGCTGCTGAATGTCTGCTCGAGAAGCATGTAAGGATTCTCAGCCTCGCCTCCGGTGAATTCCAAAAGCTGCATCTTGGCCCAGAAGTGTGTAAGGTGGAAGAAGATGATGCCGAGGATGATGATACCGAGTACGAACATGTTCTTGGCTGACCATGAGTCTGCCTTTGCTCTGGACTCTACTTCATAACGCTTGTAGCCGCCGCGAGCCTTGATGTTGTACCAGGTGAGGTAGCATCCGTAAACGATGTGTACGATGATGCCGAGAGCCAGCACAGGGACCATGATGGTCACGATAGGAAGCGCCATGAAGTCGCAACCAAGCTGGAACAGTCCGTCAATCTTGTCCCAACCGCCTGTGAATGAATCTATTACAGAAAAGAAATTGATAGTTCCGTGGAGCAGGAGGAATACAATAAGAAATGCACCGCTGACAGTCTGGATGAA
>ERZ780105.451-NODE-451-length-12402-cov-5.6681_pt1 | contig 12402 bp, 10 predicted proteins | sample MGYA00511172_ERZ780105 | MGnify/ENA primary metagenome ERZ780105 (study PRJEB29588, sample SAMEA2144299) | human gut metagenome | biome: human gut; feature: human-associated habitat; material: faeces | place: Denmark | collected 2008/2010 ...
GTCCGGGAGGTTTGGCGCCAGCCCTTGGAGGACGGCGAGGTCACCGTCTCACGAGTTGCCGGAAGCGCTACATACCCGAGCAATTTCATGCTCGTGTGTGCAATGAACCCCTGCAAATGCGGCTGGTACGGTCACCCGTCGGGGCGCTGCCGCTGCTCGGCAAACGAGGTGCGCAGCTATCATAACCGCATATCCGGCCCGCTGCTCGACAGGATAGATATCATCGTTGAAGCCCCGGCGCTTGAGTACGAGGAGCTTAAAAACCGTGCTCCCGCCGAGTCGTCGGCCGAAATAAAAAAGCGTGTCGATGCCGCACGGAAAGCGCAGCAGGAACGCTTCAAAGATACAGATATAAATTCAAATGCGAATATGGACACGAAGGCACTCAACCGCTATTGTATACTCACACCCGAGTGCGAGGCGCTGATGCATCAGGCGTTTGACCGCATGGGTCTGACTGCCCGCAGCTACGATCGCATCCTGCGAGTGGCAAGGACGATAGCCGACCTTGAAGGGGCGGAGAACATCGAAGCGACCCACATCGCCGAAGCGATACAGTACCGTACCTACGACTTCAGAACGAATATCTGACCGCAACCCCCACCCCGGTGTCGAGTGACATAGGGTGGGGGTTATGTGCATTAGGCGAAAATCACAAACTTTTTCGTGAAAAGTGCACGAAATCACAAGGAATATGCTGTACATGTTCAAATATTGACTCTTTCGACACGCAATTATATAATAAAAACAATAGAAACATCTACCAAAGCACCGTTAGATAGCTATATTATAGATAGGGATAGGGGGAAAATTAATGATCAGCCTTTTGGTGGGTATTTTCGACCTCGTTTGGGGGATAGTTGGCGGATTGCTTAGGTTTATACTCGGAGTGTTTTTCGGCTTTTGGCGCACTCTGCTAAGGCAAAAATGGTGAACGAAATGACAAAAGACTATTATGATGCCGACGCTGTTATCACAATTAAAGGACGGGAGTACGCCCTGTACAGAAAGGGTGCTTTAAAGGCGACGCCGTACATGGTAGATGTTTCGACTGGCGAAATTCCGGAGGGAGAGCAACGACCGCTGCTTGCGGAATACTTGATACAAAATAGTGTTGATATTGAGCCGTGGGAAACGAGAACAACTCATTGGTGCGTGAGACAGGCTATAAAAGTCGCACGGGGGACGCCTTCGGATTTGCTTGATGTCCATGTTTCTGCGTCTGTGTTTGCCAAACCACAAAAGAAGACTAAGAAAGAGTGCTTGCCGATTACGGAGGAAAACATCGTCAGTGTTCATAAACAAGTGCTTGCAAGCACAAGTTATGGAGCAAATTTCACGATGATACATGATGTGCTCAATAGATTTCCGCAAAATGATGACCGTGAATTGGTCGCAATGAAGGTGTCTCTTATTGACCTGACCAATTCAACTAATATCAGTAAGCACATAAAGAAGATCTCTCTTGCTGAAATAGCTGAGCTGATAGTGCGCATCCAAGATTTTGACAAGCGAGTTTCTCAGGGCGACCCGACTTTGGTCAGCCAGCTTGCCAAAACTAACGGAAGCATAAACTTGTTCTCCTTTGCATCTAAGTATTGCACATATCATAATGTTGATGCTTACGGAAAAGATGACTATTCTATTTTCGACAGTGTGGTGCAAAATGCCTTGCCGCTCTATGTTCCCAATCTTAAGAAGTCCGAAATAAGCGAATGGCGTGAGACCTATGATTATCCTGCGTTCAACAACTGTATAGGACAACTGCTCGACCGAAACGATATTCATATACCGTTCAGACGCAGGAAATTTGACCATTTCCTGTGGTATACTAACCGCAAATGATGAGCCGAGAGCGACAAAGCCGCTGCGTTATTTCCGCAGCGGCTTTGATATATAATCTGCATACAAAAAAAGAAATGACCCTTGACTGCACGGTTTCTTTACACCGTTTCTAAAGCAGTCAAGGGTCATTTCATTGAATTCTTAGTATCTAACATCATTGGTTACCTCTCTTTCATCAGGCTGTGATGCCGCCGGTCATTGGACACAAATTAAACACGGGAAGAACAATATTGTCGACTCTTTGGTCGTTTCCATAAGCGGAATAAGCTGAGTGTTTTTTGTCCTGTCGATATTCTGACTTCGGCATCGGTCCTCACTGTCGGCAAATCCGATTTCTGAGGACTTTCTTACTTGTACATCGGTATCACCCTTTCTGGTTTCGGTATCACCCTTTCTGGTTATAGAGTAACAAACCGCAGTGTCAAATTCAAGAGTAATAATTTACGAATTTAAAGCGCAAGACTTGTGCAGCCATACGAAGTTTGATAAATTATTGTCAAAAGCCTTGACTTTGCCGCATTTGAGCAATATAATAAAGGTGTTGTGTGCCAAAACCGCAGGTCATCCTGCGGTTTTGTTGCGTTTGGAGTGCAAAGGTGTTATAATTACTGCGCTTTAGAAAAAATCAGGGAGACTGAAAGATGATAAATGATATTATTCTCCTCAAGCTCGGCGAGATAGTCCTCAAGGGACTCAACCGCCGAAGCTTTGAGCAAAAGCTCATCGGCAACATCAACCGCCGCCTGTCGGCTATCGGCAAGTTCAAAGTCTACTGCATGCAGTCGACTATTTATGTCGAACCCGTGGACGAGACAAGTGACATGGACGCTGCGTTTGAAGCGCTCGGCAAGGTGTTCGGCATTGCGATCATGAGCAGGGCGGCCGGCTGCGAAAAGGATGCGGCGAAGATAGCCGAGCTTGCGATAAGCTACCTCAAGGACGACATGGAAGCTGCAAAGAGCTTCAAGGTAGAGGGCAAGCGCAGCGACAAGAGCTTTCCCATGACCTCCATCGAGCTTTCGCAGTATGTCGGCGGCGAGCTTGCCGAGGCATACCCCGAGTGCAGGGTCGATGTGCACGAGCCGGAGCTTGTGGTTCATGTCGAAATCCGTGACCTTGCAGCCTATGTCCATGCTGCGCCCACCCCGGGAGCCGGCGGCATGCCGGTCGGCTCGAACGGCATCGGCGTTACGCTGCTGTCCGGTGGTATCGACAGTCCGGTGTCGACCTATATGATAGCAAAGCGCGGTGTGCGGCTCATTCCCGTGCACTTTTTCTCCTTCCCGTACACCTCCGAGCAGGCCAAGCAGAAGGTCATCGAGCTCGCCGAGATACTGACTGCCTACTGCGGCAAAATGACCATCGAGATAGTGCCGTTCACGCACATTCAGGAGGAGATTCGGGCAAAGTGCCCCGAGGACTATTTCACCCTCATCATGCGCAGATTCATGATGCGCATCGCAAGCCGCATTGCCGAGGCAAACGGTGCAAAGGCGATAGTCACCGGCGAAAACCTCGGTCAGGTCGCAAGCCAGACCATGGAGGCAATGGCATCCACGCAGGCGGTCATCGATCTGCCGGTTTTGCAGCCGCTTATCGGCATGGACAAGGAGGAGATAGTGCAGATAGCCCGAAAGATCGGCACATTCGAGACCTCAATACTGCCGTATGAGGACTGCTGTACCGTGTTCACCCCCAAGCACCCCAAGACGAAGCCCAAGGTGCATGAGGTTGCGGAAATTGAGTCCGTTCTCGACATTGACGCACTTGTCGACGAGGCCGTTGCGGGCATAGAGAGGGTGAAGGTCGGATGATGGACAAGGTTCATAATGCCGAGATACTCTCCGTCGGCACGGAGATACTTTTAGGTCATACCGTAAACACCGACGCAAGCGACATTTCGCAGATGCTCTCGGAGATCGGCATAAATGTAAAGTACCACACCGTTGTCGGCGATAACCCTGCAAGGCTTGCCGATTGCATTGAAATTGCGAAAAGCAGGGCGGATATCATCATCTCCACCGGCGGTCTCGGCCCCACCTGCGATGATCTTACAAAGCAGACACTTGCAAAAAGCTTCGGCCTTGAGCTTGAGATGAACGAGTACGAGCGCTCGTGCCTGTACGACTATCTCACCAACCGCGGCTACAGCAAGGAGATGACCGAAAATAACCTCCAGCAGGCCATGCTGCCTGTCGGCTGCACGGTTTTCCACAATGATTGGGGCACCGCCCCGGGCTGCGCCTTTGAAAAGGACGGCGTTATCGTTCTGATGCTGCCCGGCCCTCCCAAGGAGTGTAATGCCATGTTCAAGGCCTGTGCCGTGCCGTACCTGCGCTCGCTGTCCGATGAGCAGATAGTCTCACACGCTATCCATGTTTTCGGCATGAGCGAAAGTGCGCTCGACCAGCTTTTCCGTGACGAGATGAATGCCATGACAAACCCCACCATGGCGCCCTACGCCAAGGAATCCGACTGCCTTTTGCAGATAACCGCCAAGGCAAAGAGCGCCGAGGAGGCCGAGAAAATGATGAAGCCCGTCATCGAACACTGCTGCGAGGTGCTGGGTGATGTTGTTTTCGGCATCGATGTCGAGAGTGTCGAGGAGCGGGTCATGCAGCTTTTAAGTGAAAAGAAAATGACCTTCTCCGCAGCCGAGAGCTGCACCGGCGGCGAGCTTGCAAAGCGCTTTACCGATATGCCCGGCGCAAGCGAATTTTTCCTCGGCGGCGTGACTACCTACACAAACGGCGCAAAGGCAAAGCTTTTAGGCATAGACCCCGAGCTCATCGAGGCAAAGGGAGCTGTCAGCCGTGAGGTCGCCATTGAGATGGCCGAGCGGGTGAGGGCGCTTTTAGGCACCGACATGGGCATCGGCGTAACGGGACTTGCAGGCCCCGACGGCGACGGTGTTCACGAGGTGGGCACGGTGTTCGTGTCGCTGGCGACAAAAGACGGCACATTCGTGCGAGAGCTTCATGTCGGCGACCGGCGCACCCGCAGCTACATCCGCCGCGTTTCCGGCAATTTCGTGTTCGACATGATGCGCCGCTACATGATGGGACTCAAGATAGAACAATAAAAAATGCCCGTGCAGTTTAAAACTGCACGGGCTGAATTTTTAGTTAGATGAACAGGGCGCTCAGCGCAATGAGATACTGTGCAAGCCAATAGGTGATGTGCACCGCACGGTTTTTACCGTTTGTCGGGTTGCCGCTGAAGCACTGCACGGAAAGAATACTGTCGCTGATGATAAAGCTCACGCCTGCAATGCCGAAAAGCAGCGTGCCGATGCTGAAATTAAAGATCGCAGTACCAACGGCGGAAATGCCCATGAAGCAGACGAAAGCGCAGTAGCCGGCAAGCGGGAAGTACAGCTTGCCGAGCTGGAGGGCATGCTTTTTTGAGTTCTGATACTCAAGCAGCATAGCGATGATCAGAAGCGGGATGGCGGCGATCCATGCCTTGGGGGCGATGCTGTAAAGCGCTATGACATAGAAAACATGGCCGACCAAAAACGACATTGCGCCCGAAAGGAAGCACAGAGAAAACTTCTCGGTGAACACAAAGCGAAGTGCCAAAAGCTCGTCGCCCAAAAAGCCGAAGAACAGGCCGAACATCAATAGCACGGCAAAGTGGCGGTCGGTCGTGTGGAACACGGCGATTGCAGCTATCACGATGCAGCAGACGGTGGTCAGTCCTTTGAAAAGAACGGCCATGACGGGGTCGTTGTTTTCCGTGACCTGCGTAAATTTAAGCCCGAAGAACAGACCCGCAAGCACGAGAATGACGATAAAAGCTATGTACATAAAAAATACCTCCAAGTAATAATTCGATGGGGGATTGCAATAACTATACCACATGTATGATTATTTGTAAACAATTTATTAAGAAAGTAATGGGAAAACTGTTGCAAAAGCGCCGTTGTATGCTAAAATATATGCAGCAAGCTGCGATCAGGAGATAAAGATATGAAAAACGAAAAAGCTGCAAAGGCACTGAGCGCCGTTGTTAACGGCACGGGAAAAACGCTTGAATTTATAGATAAGGCGGCAAGAAAGCTTGAGCCGCTGACGGGGCTGCCCATAATCGGCGGCACGATGGCCGTGGTGCAGGATATCATCTCGATGCTGGACGATTACTATCACGGCAGGTATAAGAAGATACCCACTGCGGCGCTTTTGGGTTCACTGGGCATTATCGCCTATCTTGTGAGCCCGCTTGACCTTATCCCCGACAATGTGCCCATCCTCGGCTTTATCGACGATGCGTTTATTATAAACACCGTCGTCACCCTGTGTGTGGACAAGGAGCTTGAACGCTACCGTCAGTGGCGTAATGACACAATGATCGAAACAGTCTGAGCCTTTGGCTCGGACTTTTTTATGGAAATTCCGCCGGCGGGATAAAATTATTGTAAAAATGATACGAAATTGATCATAACGGAAAATTTAAGCTTTACATGCGGCGGATTTGCGGTAAAATATATTTGTGAGAATAGCGACTTTCTAAAATTGATCATATCCTTTTTTTATGGGAGAGAAATGTAATGGGAATTGCTGAAGTGCTTTCACTTCTCGGCGGCGTTGCGCTGTTTCTGTTCGGCATGTAGCTGATGGGTGACAGCCTTAAAATGGTTGCCGGCAGCAAGCTTGAGGTCGTGCTGTACCGCCTTTCGGGTACGCAGCTCAAGGGCATCCTGCTCGGCACGGGCGTAACCGCCGTCATACAGTCGTCGTCTGCGACCTCGGTCATGGTCGTCGGCTTCGTCAACTCCGAAATGATGAAGGTACGCCAGGCGATAGGCGTCATCATGGGCGCAATAATCGGCACGAGCATCACTGGTTGGATAATATGCCTTTCCGATATCGGGGGCAACACCTCCGGCTGGATGGAGCTTCTGTCGACGGAGACGCTGACCTCGGTCGTTGCGCTTATCGGCATCATTCTTTACATGTTCTCGGGCGATATGTCCCGCCGCCATGTCGGCGGTATACTAATGGGCTTTGCGGTACTCATGTTCGGTATGAAGGCCATGAGCGGCGCCGTCTCCGGACTGAAGGATGACGAAAATTTTGTACGCATACTCACCGATTTTTCAAACCCCATCCTCGGCATCATCGTCGGCATGGCGTTTACGAGCGTTCTGCAGAGCGCCTCGGCTGCCGTCGGCATTTTGCAGGCGCTTGCAATTACCGGCGCCGTGAGCTTTGAGGTCGCATTCCCCATCATCATGGGCATTGCCATCGGCGCTGCAGTTCCGGTGCTGCTGTCGGCAATGGGCGCAAGCGCAGACGGCAAGCGCACTGCACTTTCGTATCTCATCATTGACCTTTTCGGCGTTATCATCGTCAGCGTTATATTCTATGCCGTCAATGCATTCGTGCACTTTGGCTTTATGAGCCGAACCATGACGGCGGTGAGCATCGCACTCGTAAACACACTTTTCAGGGTCGTCATCGTCATGATACTTGCACCCATGACCGGACTTATCGAGAAGTTCGTTTCGCTCTTTGTCAAGGACGACAAGGAGCGCCTCAAGGGCCTGCGCGATATGGACCTTCTGGAGGAGCGCTTCCTTACTCATCCGGCGCTCTCTATTGAGCAGAGCCGCCAGGTCATAAACTCCATGGCACGCTGCGTCGTGAAGAATGTCACCGATGCGCTGTCGCTTGTGGATAAATACACTAAGGACGGCTTTGCCGATGTGCAGAAAGAGGAGGAGCTCGTCGACCGCTACGAGGATAAGCTCGGTACATATCTTGTTCAGATAACGAGGCTTGAGCTTACAAAGCAGCAGAATATCATGGTCGGCAAGTACCTGCACTCGATAACCGACTTTGAGCGTATGAGCGACCATGCGCTGAATATCGCAGAATGTGCGCAGGAGATGCACGATAAGAAGCTCAACTTCTCAAAGTACGCAACACATGAGCTGTCTGTACTGCGCTCTGCCGTGTCGGAGATAGTAGCGCTGGCTGTAAAGGCTTTTGTCGAGGATGACCTCAGCATCGCATATCGCATTGAACCCTTGGAGGAGAAGATAGACAGCCTGTGCGACGAGATGAAGCTGCACCACATCAACCGCATTAGCGATGGTACCTGCACTTTGCAGCTCGGCTTTGTGTTCAACGACCTGCTGACCAATCTCGAACGCATGGCCGACCACTGCTCGAATATCGGCGTTGCCATGATAGAGCTTGCAAGCGGCGCACTCGAGACGCACGATTACTACAACAAGCTCATGGAGGAGACCACCGATCAGTTCAAGGAAAGCTTTGCAAAGTACGATGCAAAGTTCAAGCTCTGATATGATAAATACGACCCTTTGCTACATAGAGCACGGCGACGAGTACCTGATGCTCCACCGTGTGAAAAAGGAAAACGATATTAACCGTGACAAGTGGATAGGCCTCGGCGGCAAGTTTGAAAAGGACGAAAGCCCCGAGGAGTGCCTGCTGCGTGAGGTGTATGAGGAGTCGGGACTTCGGCTCACTTCATGGCGCTACCGTGGCATCGTCACCTTTGTGAACACCGTCTGCCCGACCGAGTATATGCACCTGTTCACCGCCGATAAATTTGAGGGCAAGATAGGCGCATGCGACGAGGGCGAGCTTGAGTGGATCAAAAAAAGCGAGCTTATGAAGCTCACACTCTGGGAGGGCGATAAAATTTTCCTCCGACTGTTAGACGAAAACGAACTGTTTTTCTCGCTGAAACTGAGCTACGACGGCGACGAGCTGATATCGGCAAAGCTAAACGGCAAGAACATTTGAGACCCCATTCTCATACCATGAACCGAGAGGTGACGGTATGAGAATTTTTGTTGTTTCCAAAGGCGACAGCCTGTATTCCATAGCCCGCAAATTCGGCGTATCGCCGACGGAGCTGAGCTACATAAACGCACTGTCGGACCCCGACCGGCTCACGGTGGGGCAGACGCTCGTCATCCCCGGGGGCAGCGCACCGCAGGGTCAGATAGAGGTAAACGGCTACGCCTACCCCAATATAAGCGACACCGTGCTTTCCGAAGCGCTGCCGTACATGACATTTCTGTGCCCGTTTTCGTGGCACATCGACGCTGCCGGCGGCATCACGCCGATTGACGATAAGCGCATGATAAGTCGTGCGTATGAGACGGCGACTGCACCAATGCTCACGCTCACAAACATCGGCACATCAGGCGGCTTTTCGAGCGATATCGCCCATGCGATATTCACCGACGATGCAGCTCAGACCACGCTTATCGACAACATTCTTGCGGCGCTTCGCAGTCGTGGCTACTACGGTGTGAACCTTAACATCGAATATGTCTACCCCTTTGACAGAGCCGGGTACAATGCCTTTTTGAAGAAACTTTCCGAGACGCTGCACCCCAAGGGGTACTACCTCACGAGCGCCATTGCGCCCAAGACCTCCGATGACCAATACGGACTGCTCTACACCGCCCACGACTACGAAGCGCACGGCAGGTACTGCGACCGTGTCATCATTATGACCTACGAATGGGGCTATACCTACAGCGCTCCGCAGGCCGTGTCGCCGGTCGACCGGATGCGCAAGGTGCTCGACTATGCCGTAACGAAAATTCCCTCGGGCAAGATCTTACTCGGCTTTTCAAACTACGGCTACAACTGGGTGCTGCCATGGCAGCAGGGCAGGGCGGCATCCGTGATATCCAACACCGCCGCCATGAACCTTGCGGCGGCCAACTTTGCGCAGATAAAATTCAACGAGCAGGCGCAGGCACCGTTTTTCAATTACACAGACCCATCCGGCGTGCGCCACGAGGTGTGGTTCGAGGACGCAAGGAGCGTCAAAGCCCGCCTGCAGCTGGTCTCGGAGTATAACCTTGCGGGCATCAGCTACTGGACGATAAACTATCAGAATCGAGCCGGCTTTGCCGTGCTGGAATCGATGCACGGCGTTGAGAAGATAATATGAAAAATCTGCTGTATCATGCGATACAGCAGATTTTGAAGCGTGTCAAAAAAGTCCTGTGACTTTTTTGCACGCTTCAAAACACGCCACATTTTTTGTGAAGCTTTGCTTCACGAAAAATCTCGCTATGCTCGTCAAAAAGCCTGATAACTCAAGCATTTTTGATGGCTATAATCTAATTTGAGGCGGGACCTTGTCCCCCTCACACTCCCCCTGCTGCGTATTGAGCTTTACTCGTTGTGCCTATTTTTTTTAGTTCTTTGACAGACTTAAAAATCTGCTGTATCATACGATACAGCAGATTTTTATTTACGATTTTACGATTAAATTCTCTCTGAAATGACCTGTGCGGCCTTTACGCCGGAGGCGGCAGCCTGTGCAAGACCACGGGTGATGCCTGCGCCGTCACCGATGGCGAAGAAGTTTGAAAACTGCGTTTCAAGGTCGCCGGACAGCTCAAGACGGGATGAGTAGAACTTGACCTCGGCACCGTACAGCAGCGTGTCATAGTTTGCCGTGCCCGGGGCTATCTTATCAAGTGCGTAGATCATCTCGATGATATCGTCAAGCTGCCGCTTAGGAAGCGCAAGGCTCAGATCGCCCGGGACTGCTGCCGAGAGAGTGGGGCGGGTCATCGATTGCGCAAGACGGTGCTCGTTCGTGCGAACACCCTTGACAAGATCACCGAAGCGCTGAACGAGAACGCCGCCGGAGAGCATATTGCTCAGCGAAGCGATGTGCTTGCCGTAGCGGTACGGCTCGTCGAACGGCTCTGTAAAACGGTTCGAGACCAAAAGGGCAAAGTTTGTGTTATCGCTTTGCAGAGCGGGGTCGGAATACGAGTGGCCGTTGACGGTGTTGATGCCCTCGACATTTTCCGCAACGACATGGCCGTAGGGATTCATGCAGAAGGTACGCACCTTGTCGCCGTACTGCTTGGTGCGGTATATAAGCTTAGACTCGTAAACGACATCGGTGATGTGCTCAAAAACCGTGGCAGGCAGCTCGACACGCACACCGACATCGACCTGATTGTTTATAAGATGCACGCCGAGCTTCTTGCACTGGTTTGCAAACCACTCGGCTCCGCTGCGGCCGGGGGCTGCGATGAGGTACTTGCAGTCAACTATATCGCCGTTTTTAAGCGTCAGCGTATAGCCGTCCCCCTGCCTCTCGATGGCCTCAACGGCGGTACGGAAGCGGTACTCGATGACATTTTTAAGGTCATCGTACATGTTCTGCAGGATACGCAGATTGTTCTCGGTTCCGAGATGCTTGACCTTTGCCTGCAAAAGGTGCAGGTCGTATTTGAGCGCCTCACGCTCAAGCGCCTTGGCCTCGGGAGTGTCGGTGGAGAAGGTCTTGTCCGTTGCGCCGTACTTCATGTTGACGGTGTCGACATAGTTTATAAGCTTCATGACCTCGTCGTCGTCCATGAAATCCGTGAGCCAGCCGCCGAAAGCGGTGGTGAAATTATATTTGCCGTCGGAAAATGCGCCTGCGCCGCCGAAGCCGCACATGGTGTCGCATACTGGGCAGTGGATGCATTCCTTGACCTTGCCCGCAACGATGGGGCAGTGGCGGGAGTATATATCGCCGCCCTGCTCAAGCACGACTATCCTAAGGTCGGGGTGACGGCGAATAAGCTCGTATCCGGCGAAAATTCCTGCGGTTCCGCAGCCGATGATGGCAACATCGTAATTTTTTTTCATAGTTTTCACTTCCATCCTTTATATAGGCCCAAAACAGCCCTGTGTATTATAGTGATTAAGTGGGGTATAGTAATTAATAAATTGTAAATTTTCTTTGCAAAACCCTTGAATATTGGACACATCCGCAAAGGTGTGCATCGCCCGTGTCTTGAAGAAATTTTGCAATTGGGGTAGAATGTTGGCAAAAAGAACAATGATAAGGTGGTGAGAGGAATGTCCGAAGGACCTAATACGAGAGATGTCGGCAAGCAGCTGAAGCAGGAGGCGTTTTCCATACCCAATCTGCTGAGCTATTTTCGCCTGCTTTTGATACCGCTGTTCATTCAGCTTTACATGAACGAAAACTTCACCGAAGCGCTTATAACCCTCGCCGCCAGCGGACTTAGCGATGTCATCGACGGCAGGGTCGCACGAAAGTACAACATGGTGACCGACCTCGGCAAGGTGTTAGACCCCGTGGCCGATAAGCTCACGCAGTGCGCCATGATGTTCTGCGTCGCCATGCGCTATCCGGCGATGTGGTGGCTTTTGGGGCTTCATGTGGTAAAGGAGCTTATCATGATAGTCATGGGCTGGTATGTTCTTAAAAAGACGGATACTGTCAACAGCGCAATTTGGTGCGGCAAGCTGTGCACGGGCGTTATCTATGCCGTCATGATGGTGCATGTCATCGTGCCGACTATCCCGCAGGCTGTGTCGGCTGCCAGCGCAGCAGTGTGCGCAGGACTTATAATTTTGAGCCTTGTCGTTTACACGGCAAGATATATAAAGCTGCTCGGAGGGAAGAAATGAAGCTTTTGTACGGTATAATATATATAGCGGCGCTCGGCGTGCTGTCACATTTTGTCGGACAGGCTCTGCCAAGGAATAAGTTTGACGCAAAAGGCTTTTCCTACTGCACGGC
>ERZ780105.456-NODE-456-length-12363-cov-11.2884_pt1 | contig 12363 bp, 17 predicted proteins | sample MGYA00511172_ERZ780105 | MGnify/ENA primary metagenome ERZ780105 (study PRJEB29588, sample SAMEA2144299) | human gut metagenome | biome: human gut; feature: human-associated habitat; material: faeces | place: Denmark | collected 2008/2010 ...
TTGTTAATTAACTTGTTCATTTTCAAACGATTATGTAATTATTAACAGAGTATTGTTAGGATAATTCTCGCTTCAATAGGATTAGAACGCATACTTTGAGCATATAAATCCACGCCCAGTGCATAATGGTAAGTTTTAACAAAAACAGCTATGATTTCCTCAAAGAGTTTTAACGCTTGGTTTAAGCCTTTCCCTCCACATTGTTTCAAGGTAAAAAGAGATTTAGCGTAATTATCGTTACAAATTGGAGAATATGTGTGAAGATTATGATAAATTGGATTTCCATCTGCATCCCACATTTTCTTTCCATGTTTTCTCGTGTTGCTGAACTTTCTGAAAAACTTCTTTTCAACAACAGCAAACTTACCTGCTTGTTCGAGATATTCATTGTAATCTCTAAAACATGCAGGATTATCGCAAGCATAGCTTTGAATCCATTCTCCACCTACTTCTCTTATGGCTTTTTCATGCTCTTCAGCCTCCTTTAGCGTATCTTTGAGTTGTTCCACAAATGTGTTACAATCATCCGTAATGGTTGCTAAAGTCAAAGATGCTAAAAATCTTTCTTCTACAATCTTCTTGTCTATACAAGGAGACATGCAAAAGTCCCTATCTAAAGGAGATATGTATGCAAAAAGTTTTGCCACATAAGAATACTTTCGAGTACATAGGCACTGTTCCAAGCATTTGCCTATAATTTCAACTGATTTTGAAGTAAATTCATAAAATACCATACAGTCAGATTTTTAGTTGTTTTCCTCTGCCAGCCATCGACAAAGTTTATATATGTTATCCACCTTCCAAGGCTGCGCCAAGAAAGTCGGTAGCGATAGTTAGTTATTGTTATCCTGTGTTGGCTTATCGCTCACCTGTTGCCTACAAAGATACAACATATATTTCAAAAATAGTACAATTATAATGCATTTTTAACACAGTCTTAATCATATTATCCTTTATCTACTAATACCTTATAATGTTGTATGCAACTATCTTGCAACACATTGCGATTACTTATTTTACTTCTTAATTATATTTGCATTTTTAACCTCATCGTATTTGGCTATAGCCTTCAATACATTGATGCGAAACGATGTGGAAGGATGGGCACTATTCTTTTGGTCTATCTTCGGTTCTCCCTCACCAAGTATTTCAAGCATTTTTATCATATAATTTGGGTCTTCACCTATCCATTGCAAAAAGCGATAAGAGGCTATATCTGCTTCCATTTCTTGAATCCGACTATATTTCAAATGATACCTACCATAAGCATCTATTGTAGCCCATTCTAGATTTTTGTCCAATCCATTCCTTACATCTTGCCAAGCTTGTTCCCTGGCCTTCTGACCAGATGGACTACTATCAGAATACATAGCTTGACCTATTGCAGTTCCTGCTGCCTGAATACCAGAAGCAACACCTGCGATAATTTGATTACGCTTTTCTTTCTTCTTTACGGCATACAAGTTTTGCAAAACATGCCCTAAAGCATAATGAGCCAATTCGTGACCAACTACAGCATATATTTTTTCAAAAGTTCCCATCTTATTAAGAAGACCGCTATTAAGAAGTATTATAGCATCTGGCGTAGAATAAGCATTAACTTCACGGTCTCCTACTATATAAACCTTCATTTGTGGATTATAAACCTTAAGATTGAAAAATTTATATACTGAATCCAAAACCTCTACAGAATTTTCATCCGTCAAGCCTTTTTGAAAATCCGTTCTAAACATCAAATCATTTTTTATTTCATTTACAGCAGATTGTGCTGTATTCTTGCCTTTTTTCAGAGCTGTTTCAAACTTTTGATACTCTGTATTATATTTGGGTAGATACCACCAGAAGTTAGCTGGATTGTCGTTAGGCAAAGCCATAACTTCACTTGGTACATCAAGTTTCTTGATATACTGGAAGCATTCAGCTTCTGTCTGAGCCTCAGCAACAATAGTATTGCAAGCTAATACTATTAACATCAAAATTACCTTCTTCATAATTCTAAATATTTAAATTATTTTTCTTTTGAACATGGAGCATAGAAAAGCGATGTGCTCTTCTGAAACCCTTCTCCAAAGCCTCAGCAACAGTAAAAGCATAACCTTCTCCTTCATTTTCCAATTTTACTCGATCATATTGTTGGTCAACTGGGATATGATAAATTTTTTCTCCAGTTTGCTCATTTATATTGAGTTTAATCGGAGCATATTCACCCATTTTAATATCCTCTCGAATCGCAACATGCAGCAATTCAGCACACTTCTTTGCATAGTCAGACAACTGAATCGTAGTTATGAACACTGGTTCAACATCAGCTAAGCGCAAATTGTTACGAATCACATAGTCCAGGGCTGAACCATAAAGTTGAAATATATGCTTCTCGTGAATAATCTTTTCTTTAGCCCACATCTTACATTGTATAATATATACTTTGCCTGTTGCCCTATTAATGGCAATTACATCACGGCCACGGTCTTCTTTTTTCTTATTGCATCCTTCCTGTATCACTCTGTATTTAGGAGTAACACCATCAGACTGTTTCTCGTTAAAGAATTTCCAAGCAACAAAAGTTTCATAGTCTCTACCTATTTGCCAACTATTTTTGTTATGACTAGCCATATAACGGTCAAGAACTAATTGAGCCCTCTCATCCTCATTTTTCCTATCATATTCATCTCTAGATAACCATTGACGAGTTTCATCCTCTTGGCTATCTTCATTGGCTGACTTCAATATTGTTCCCATAGAATCATTATCAGAAAAATAATCTTCTAAATCTGGTACAACCTTCATGAGGTAGTCAAATTTATACTGAAATTCTTTCAATGCAGCAATATCGCTTTTGTACTTTTCTTTAATTTCTCGCAACCTGTCTTCTGCCTTAAGATGCTTTTTACTGTTCTTGAAAACCTCCAAAGTGCCATCACACAATAAGCAAGAAGACACATCAGCATAAAGAGAAGCGACCGAGGCAAAAGGTTCCTTTGAACTTAATATTTCATCCCAATGCCTTTTATCTGCTTCTAAATTGCAAAGTTTATTCTCAGTATGAGCTAATTTTCCCCTTAACTCAATAACCTCTTGAACTGAAATATTCTCTTTCTCTTTAACTTGTACTTCAAGGGCATTGATAGTTTCTTTCAATCTATCAATTTCCAGCATATTAGCCTTGATTCTTCTTACTTTATTCTCAAAATCAGCTGACAGCTTATCATACTTACCTTTAGTCTCAGCCAATTTACCTTCGGCATAAGCAACATTAGCTTTAAGCTCTTCCTCCTTTTCTTTTATTTGTTTTTCTCGGAGATAAACCTTATTTTCTCGAAGTCTAACTGATTCACTTTTCTCAAATGACTCGCGATTTTGTTTGTATTGATTTTCTTTCCATATTGTTTTCTCCTCCTCAAAGTATTTTTTATAAGCAAGATATTCCTCTTCTGAAAGAGTTCTTTCAGAATTACTAGAATTAGAGAAAAAACTAAATATTCCCATATCACCACATTTTTACTATCCTACATGTACCTGACTTCTTGAAGAAAGACCCTGAATTTCCCTGAGCACCTTATTTTCTGCACGGAGGGCTATCACTTCTCTCTCCAGCTCGTTCATATCACTTATTTTATACATAATAGGGCAATTTTATCCCAGAAGCAGTTGATTAACAGCATTTTATGCAATTTTTTGCCACAAAAACGCCCTTGTTATATTATTAAATATCATCAAATAATCTACAAAGCTTTCTCTTATACAATCTAATAAGTTTCCTTTTTAAAAAAGGAGAATTGGCATTTATTCTATCTAATTCCAATTCTTCCATTACAAGACATTAAAGTTTACAGGTTCTTCGCCCGTACGCAATTTGTAGTCTTCATAAAGCATCTTCTGCATCTTGTCAACCATGGCTTTCTTTGTTGCCTTGGCTGATTTCCAACGTCTAAGCGCCTCTTCTCTTGTTAATTTATTCATATTCTATCCTCCATATATTAATCACTAACTATATCCGTTCTTTTAAAAAACAAATCACCCGCTCTGTCCTTCAAACTTTTTACGGGAGAATACAACTGCAAAGATAATCATTATCTTTGATACTTTCGCTTTTTTATTCCATAAAATGTAAATTGATTTGATTTTAGATGTTTAAAAGCATGTAAAGACAAAAATTCCTTGTCTATTTTCATCGGATATAACCCCATCCTGCTCATTCCCCAACTGCATTACACATCGGCAAGACCTCATGCTTCTGCCGTTTCTCTCCACCGGCTGCATCTGGTTGAAGGTTATCACAGTTGGTTGTGATAAGAGGCAGGAAGATACCCGAATGTTCAAATTTATGCCCTATGAGCATAAATGCTTACGATTTGTATCCCCATACATTCTATTTCCCCATTCTCGAATGCAGCAGTAGCAAAATCCTCGGCTTGAGCCTCATCCATCGCCGCGACATAATAGGTCAACATCTCCCCCAGTTCCGTTTCTATATCAACATAAAAATAAACCATAGGCAACAATACTATTTATTCGATTCTACATTATTATTATTAAACAAATCATTTGGTACAGAATTTCTTACCAAAGCCTCCCTATAAACATCCATGATTCGTTTTCTGAGATGCATCGGCGCAATCACTTCCAAAGAACGGCTTCGAGACAACAATGCCATCACAAAGTCGTTGGTAATCTTGACATGCACAGAAATCTTGAACACTTTACCATCATCCACTAAAACCCTCTGAGTATGATGCAGCGGCATTGCCTTCAAGAAATAGCCATCCCTATTATCATATTGCAAGATAACCTCCTCTACGGGCAAACTCTCATCATTCCAAATACCATAACAATCACGATACATCCCATTCACATCAATATCTACGTTTCGTTCAAACAGGGTATCATGCACCACCAGATTGCGGATTCTATCAATGCCATATGCCTTTAGCTGATATCCATCTGCATCATAAGTCAAAACATACCACAGTTGGTTAGATTCCTTGATATAATGAGGCAAGATATTCTCTTTCGTTATCACCTCACCTCCATGTCGATAAAGGACATATTGGAAAGAGATGGTATGCTGATTCCTCACCGCATATATCAGTTGAGGCATATACTTGCTGAAGACAGCCCGATGATGCTCTGGCAAAATATACGACCTCATGTTAGGACTTTCATCCACGGCATTGAGCAATTCGAAGTTAAGGAGCATTTCAGAAAGCCTATCCTCCCTGCTCGAAAACCTCTCATTGATGCGATAACTATTCGTTGCCCTATCAAAGGAAATTTCTATATGAAACAGCATTTCTATGTCATTGATGTCTCTTTGCAGAGTTCTTTCTGAGATAGGAGCATCCACATGGTCATTAATATAACTCAATAGTTCATGTACGGAAACACAGCTGTCCCCATACTGACCATTGGTTGCATAAATCTTATTGATGATAAGCAACATTCGACGAATGCCATCTATTTGTCTTGCCATAACAGAAACTGTTTACTTCTTACTTATCACATCTCAGTTCATGCACTCTTTGTAAAGCTGCGGCCTTACTGCCCTCCACATTAAGAGGAGGTAAAAGACAATCGATTAAAAAAGATTCCAACTCTTTGCTCTTGTCATTGGCAAGATAAGCAAAAAGCAAATTACGCTCCATCCATGCGGTCAAGCTATTTTCATCTTCCGCACCAAACTTCGTTTTTTTATTGATTTGGTAATTTTTATCACGAGGAATCTTCTGATAACCAAACAAACTGCCCAAAGTTTTTCTGAACGTAGAATTACCACCATTACCATGCAGATGATTTGTCCATATTCGTCTTTTCAAATCAGAAGCTATACCTGTATACAACACACGATAATCCACTCCGTGCAAAGAGATTTCCGTATATTTAAAATTACCCAAAACGTCAGGAATATTACAGCCAGCCTTTAACACCACGATATAATTGCCTTCCACGGCAGGAAGTTCTGCTCTTTGCCCTTTTGCGGGGTCAAAGAGTGTAAACTGATCTAACAATTCTTTTATATCCATATTTTTTATCTTTATTGTTTGACATTCCAATTAATACTGCAAAAATAAAAAATCTCAGCGACAAAACATGTCAGCGAGAAAAATATTTTCTTTAGACTTTAAAAAATAGCCCATATCATGCAAGCAATAGCACCACAAGATATGGTGGAGTCAGACAGCAGAATGCTCCACAATATGTGGAAACTGAACAGCCCTATTGAAAACTTCCAAATAAGAAAAATGTAGCTATGAAGGTACCAGAAGATATAGGTTAAACCTTTGATACTGGAAAATGCAGACTCAAAAAAAGCCCCACAGAGTAGCCTTACGACTACACTGTGGGACTTAATATATCAACTCAACTTTCGCTGAGTTCGGAACTTACCGTTGCTTTACTCAAGACCGAACAAGGCTCTCAAGCCACCGTCTACACCCGAGAAACCCATGAAGGCAAGACTCAGGAGAGCTGCTGTTACCATGACAATGGCAATACCCTGCATGCCCTTAGGAATGCGAACCAAAGCCTGCTGCTCGCGGATGCCGGCAAAGACAATGAGCGCCAAGGCAAAACCAAGAGCTGTAGAGAAGGCGTAAACCACACTCTGAAGCAGATTGAAGTCTTTCTGAATAACCAAGATGGCTACACCCAGCACGGCACAGTTGGTTGTGATAAGAGGCAGGAAGATACCCAATGCCTGATAGAGAGCTGGCGAAACCTTCTTGAGGATAATCTCCACCATCTGTACCAAAGCGGCTATGACAAGGATGAACGAAAGGGTCTGAAGATACTGCAAACCGAAAGCATCGAGCACGTACTTCTGAACACACCATGTAATAATGGTTGCCAAAGTCAGGACGAAGGCAATGGCACCACCCATACCGATGGCGGTATCAATCTTCTTCGATACACCCAGGAATGGGCAGATACCGAGGAACTGCGACAAAACAATATTGTTGACGAATATCGCAGAGATAAATATCAATAAATATTCCATATATTACTCCTCCTTATTTCTTTACCTTATTAAATATTGCAATGATGTAACCCAAGGTGAGGAAGGCTCCTGGAGGCAAGATGAACACCAGAATGTTGGTGGTCTCTGGCAAAAGAGTTACTCCGAAGAGGCTGCCTGAGCCGAGAATCTCGCGTGCACAACCCAGAATGGTGAGACCGAGGGTGAAACCTAAACCTACACCGATACCGTCGAACAAACTTGCCACTGGCGAGTTCTTGGCAGCAAAGCTCTCCGCACGACCCAGGATGATACAGTTAACCACAATCAGTGGAATGTAGATACCCAATGCCTGGTTGATGCTGTCGGGTGCATAGGCGCTCATAAACATCTGCAGAATGGTTACGAAGGCTGCTATCACTACGATGAATACAGGGATGCGAACCATATCGGGAGTGATCTTCTTGATACAGGAAATCACAAAGTTGGTACAAATCAGCACCGCCATAGTAGCCAGTCCCATGGAGAGACCGTTGATGGCGCTGGTGGTGGTGGCCAAAGTAGGACACATACCAAGGAGCAACACGAAGGTTGGGTTCTCCTTGATAATACCATTCATTAAAATCTTAATATTACTCATAGTGGCTTATCCTTTCTTTACTTTTGTGGCACCGCTCTTACCGTCTGTACCCTGCTGGGTATAGGCTGCGTATGCCTGGTTAATAGCCTTGAGGAAAGCACGACTGGTAATGGTAGATGCCGTGATGGCATCAACAGCATTGCCACTCTTGTCGTCCTTGCTCACGTGCAGGTCGCCATCCTTTGGTGTCTTGCCAATGATGCTGCCCTTGCCGTCTTTCTGGAACCAAGTGCTGGCCTTGGCACCAAGACCTGGAGTCTCTGAGTGCTGAAGAAGGGTGTAACCCAATATCTTGCCCTCTTTGTCGAAACCTACCAGTACCTTCAGGTCGCCACCAAAGCCGCCTGTGGTGCTCTCTACAGCTGCTCCGAGAGAGTTGCCACTCTTGTCGGAACAAGCATGAACAATAAAGGTAACCTCCTTGCCGTCTATAGTCTGCGGTACCTCTTTTGGGGCAGCCACCTGCAAGTCGTCGGTTCCCATCACGCTCTTGATACCAGCTGCCAATGACTGCTCAGCCTTCTGGGCGATAGGACCTGATGTGATATGGTTCACATAAGCGAGCACTGCACCTACAACGAGTGCCACACCCACCAATACGAGAACCATGTTCTTCAATGATGATTCTAATTTCTGCATGTCTCTATCCTCCTTATTTCTTTGCAGGCTTCTCACCGAAGCGCTTTGGTTTAACGTATGTGTTAATAAGAGGTGTGAACGCATTCATGATGAGAATGGCGAACGACATACCTTCTGGATAGCTACCCCAGTTGCGGATGATGACTGTCAGCAGACCAATGCATACACCATAGATGAGCATTCCCTTGTGGGTCATTGGTGATGTGACATAGTCGGTGGCCATGAAGATGGCACCCAACATCAAACCACCGCTGAGGATAACTGCAAATGGATTGGCATATACAGGGTTGGCCAAGTGCATCAAACCGCTGAATACAAACACGGTAGCGATGATGCTTACAGGAATGTGCCAGGTGATGACCTTCTTCCAGAGCATGTATGCCAAACCGAGCAAGAGGGCGATGGCACAAACCTCACCCGTTGTACCGGCACCGAAGCCCTCGCCTGTAGCACCAAAGAGAAGGCTCAGAGAGTCGGGCAACTGCTGAAGCACAGAGCTGTCGCCTGTCTTGATGGCTGTCTTCATGATAGCCAGAGGAGTGGCAGCTGTTGTGGCATCGGTATAGCTGAGCAGCTGTCCAGCCACAGGCCATGAGGTCATCTGTGCAGGGAAGCTGACGAGCAGGAAGCAACGACCTACCAAAGCGGGGTTGAAAGGATTGTTGCCCAAGCCACCAAAACTCATCTTACCCACACCGATAGCAAACAAGGCACCGATGATGATGATCCAAAGTGGAAGGTTGCTGGGCAGGTTCATGCCGAGCAAGAGACCGGTAATGATGGCAGAACCATCGAGCAGACTGGTCTCGGTCTTGAGAATATATTTTGTGATAGCCCACTCAAAGAAGACGCAGGCAGCCACAGAGGCAAGCAGTACTACTGCCGAACCCAGGCCGAAGAAATAGAAGGAGACCAAGATGGCAGGTACGAGAGCTACGATGACTCCGTACATGTTCTTCTCCACCGACTCGTTGCCATGGGCATGTGGCGATAATGAAACGATTAATTTACTCATTTTTATTTCTGTTGGGAAGTTTACGATATATTACTTCTTTGTGTTGCGAGCACGGATAATACCCATCACTGCTGCCTTACCACCGATGATGTTGTCGAGGATAGGACGATGAGAAGGACAGGTAAACTGGCATGAACCGCAGGCGATACAAGAGGTTACCTCTTCTGCCTCCAAACGCTCATACTCTTTCATCACACTCAGTGTGGCAAGCAAGTAAGGCTCTAAGCCCATAGGACAGGCCTCCACACACTTGGCGCAACGGATACATGGCTCAGCCTTCTTGCGGTGAGCGTCAGCATCGGTCAGGACGGTGATGGAGTTGGTGCCCTTGGTGACAGGAACATCAAGGCTGATCACTGCCTTACCCATCATAGGACCACCTGCCAAAACCTTGTTGTCGCCCTCGGGCAGACCGCCACAAGCCTCTATCATCTGAGAGAAAGGTGTACCCATACGAACGAGGAAGTTGCCAGGATTCTTCACCTGCTTACCAGTAACTGTGGTGTAACGCTCGAACAAAGGCTTGTTCTTCATAACTGCCTGATACACAGCAAAGGCAGTACCTACGTTCTGAACGATTGCTCCAACATTGACAGGGATAGCTGGAGGAGCAGGAACCTGACGGCGGATAACGGCATCAACCAACTGCTTCTCACCTCCCTGAGGATATTTCTTTGCCAAAGGCACAATCTCGATACGTGAATCGCCGGCTGTCTTTTCCTCGAAGAGCTTGATGGCTGCAGGCTTGTTGTCCTCGATACCGATATAGCCCTTCTCTACCTTGGCAGCCTTCATCAGGAGGTTCAAACCTACAAGAATCTCATCGGCATGCTCCATCATAAGACGGTAGTCGGCTGTGATGTATGGCTCGCACTCCACACCATTGATGATGACACACTCGGCCTTGGCACCTGGAGGAGGACACAGCTTGATGAAGGTTGGGAAACCTGCACCACCCATACCTGTGACACCAGCCACCTTGATGCGGTTGACGATCTCTTCGGGAGTGAGCTCGGGATGAGATGCTATCGTCTCCAACTTTTCAGAACGGTCGATACTCTCCTCCCACTCGTCGCCTTCTACATTGATGATAATACAAGGCTTGCGGTAACCGGTAGCGTCGATAGACTGATCTACCTTGAACACAGTTCCCGAAACAGAACTGTAGATAGGAGCACTGACAAAACCACCAGCCTCAGCAAGCAGAGTACCTACCTTCACCTTGTCGCCCTTGGCAACAACAGGCTTTGCAGGAGCACCGATGTGCTGACCAAGAGGGAAAATGGCCTGCTTAGGAAGGGCTGCCACCTGAGTAGCCATCTCGGCTGTAATCTTATTCTCTTCTGGGTGAACACCACCTATTCTAAATGTTCTCAATTTCATGCTTGTTCCTCCTTCTTTACAGGGAAATTAACTTTCACGAGAGCACCTGTTGGGCACTCATCAACACACTTGGTACACATGCGACACTTGTTGAAGTCGACATAAGCCACATTGTTCTCAATGGTGATGGCATCAAACTTGCAGACTTTCTGGCACTTACCGCATCCGATACAAGCAACGCTACAAGCCTTCTTGGCTACTGCGCCCTTGTCGTGATTGACACACTGAACATACACACGACGACCCTTAGGACCCTTCTTGCGAAGCTCAATGATGTGGCGTGGACAAGCCTTGGCACAGGCACCACAGCCAGTACACTTCTCCTCATCCACCTCAGGAAGACCTGTCTCGGGATTGATAGAGATGGCACCGAACTGACAGGCAGCCACACAGTCGCCACAGCCCAGACAGCCAAAACCGCAACCTGTCTCGCCTGCTCCACAAGAGTTCATAGCTGCACAGGTATGCAAACCATCATACTCGGCGATGCGAGGACGATGCTCGCAAGAGCCATTACAACGCACTACTGCCACCTTAGGATCGGTGTTGGCCACAGCGATACCCAAGAGATCGGCTACCTTGCCCATCACGTCGGCACCACCTACAGGACACATCAGTCCTTCGATGCTGCCGGCATCAGCTCCCTTGACCAAAGCTGCTGCCATACCGGAACATCCGGCAAAGCCGCAACCACCGCAATTGGCACCAGGCAGAATCTCGCCCACCTGACCTAATCGAGGGTCCTCATCGACGGCAAACTTCTTGGAAACTACGAAGAGAACCAATGCGGCAATAAGCGCAATGGCACCGAGCACCAAGACTGCAATCATAATAAAGTTCATAATCTTTGTATTTGTTTTAGTTATTAATATTATTACTTTCCATTGACCTATAGAGTTTTTACTTCTCGATGGAGAAGCTGAGTCTGCGTTTCAGCTTGCCACGAAGCAGATACAGACATATATAATAAGGTATAAGTATGCCCAAAGAAGAAAGGGCTGCCATACCTTCTGAGCCCGAAACCTTCAATACTGTCACCAAGGCTACAACCATCAGAACCAAAGGCAGAAGATAACCATACCAGCTGGCACGGAAGCCTACACTGGTATCGGCCAAAACTCTGACCGAGTCGCCAACATGGTATTGAGAAGCATCTGATGTGGTAACTTCCACCAACTTCTCCTTGGTTTCGGAGGCATTGCAGTGGGAGGCTACCTTACAAGCGCTACAAGCCGATGACTGGAGGATGCGCACACGTACTGTTGTGCCATCGACGCCATCGACTACACCGGAATGTTTTATCTTATTGCTCATGCAGTAATTCTTGTTCTTGTATCTTTTTGTCAACCCTGTTTGACTTGCTGTTTTGCTAAGTCGAGTTTACAAAGCTATTTTCAATGCAAAGATAATACATTATTTATAATTGGCAAACAAAAATATGTTTTTTTCAAAAAAAAAGAAACGCAAACGTTTTCTTTGTTTGCGTATACTCTGTTTTTTCGGAATCAAAGGCAACTACTCTGTTCCCCAAACAGTAATGAGTAATTACTTGAATACTACAATATGTTTCGACCTGTACGGTTGGCACGCCCAGAAGATCCAGAAGCTCTCCAACAACACGGGCTGAACCAACGGTCACCGGCCGAAGGGAAAGGTAAAGGGCAGAAGCTCCCCAACAGCACGCCCTGTTTTACTCTAATTGAGCAAGCTTTGAGCGTATTTTTTAACGTTAAT
>ERZ780105.458-NODE-458-length-12314-cov-33.8413_pt1 | contig 12314 bp, 10 predicted proteins | sample MGYA00511172_ERZ780105 | MGnify/ENA primary metagenome ERZ780105 (study PRJEB29588, sample SAMEA2144299) | human gut metagenome | biome: human gut; feature: human-associated habitat; material: faeces | place: Denmark | collected 2008/2010 ...
GAAGGAACCCGCTACTCCAAGGAGTTTGCGGCTTTTTTAAAAGGAGTGTATGGAGACGATTCCTACGACCTCCCGTTCGCTTGACCGCTATTATCACATAAACGGGGATACGTTTGAAAAGCAGTACAAGGAAGTGCTCAGTGGCTATCGTGAATGGTCAGAACTCTCACATGCAGAAGACTGGCTTTTCTTTCCCGAAAACATAGGTGAAAGCATCTGCATTGACGAAACGGCTCCAAGCAACGGTGAGCTGTACACTATAGTAAGCAACAGATCTTCACGTGGAGGTAAAGGTACCATCATTGCGATTGTAAAGGGTGTGGCAGCATCTGCTGTCACAGAGGTGCTTATGCGCATTGACGAGGACAAAAGACTGATGGTTAAGGAGATAACAATGGATATGTCAAATTCCATGCGACTTATAGCCAGACGCTGTTTCCCGAATGCAATGCGTACCATAGACCGCTTCCATATACAGAAACTTGCATGTGATGCCTTGCAGGAGATGCGTATCGCGCATAGATGGGATGCCATTCAAGCAGACACGGATGCCAGGGAAGAAGCCAAATGCCAGGGCGAAGCATACACTCCAATTGTGCTTGCAAACGGGGATACACACAAGCAGTTGCTTGCTCGCAGCAGATATCTGCTTTTCAAATCAGCCGACAAATGGACAGAAAGTCAGAGACAAAGAGCAGAGGTGCTCTTTGAAACGTATCCAGACCTAAAAGAGGCTTATTCACTCACACATTCGCTAAGAATGATATTTTCCAAGAATACCATCAAAGATGCAGCAAGACTCTCGCTTGCACGCTGGTACAACAAAGTGGACGATTCTGGTTTTAAGAGTTTCAATGTTATTGCAGCCACACTTTACGAGCATTATGATGAAGTTTTGAATTTCTTTGTCAATAGGGCAACTAATGCCTTTGCAGAATCATTCAATGCTAAAATTAAGGCGTTTAGATCTGCTTTAAGAGGAGTCACGGATATAAAATTCTTTCTTTTCAGACTTACAAAACTATATGCTTAATCCCCTAGATATATCGGGTGAGCCGAAATCTTAACCCGCCAAGTCTCGGGAACACCTGGCAAAATGATAATATACCAATGAAACAGAACGATTTTTACTACTTTTGTAAAGCCTAAATCGAGAATTTTCGCTTATGAACCATTATGGACTTGATAGTTTCCAATAGAAGAACTATCTTTGTCCCCGAATTTAATAACTTTAAAATAGAATAGTGTATGAAACATGTAAATGCTTATCCTTTTGTTGGTAAGGATTACGAGAAAGGATTCTTGAATAGTGGTAAGAAAGTCTTGATATTAGGGCATAGCCACTATGATGCAGAAAATGCAGGATGTCCTTGCCATCATAGTTTTACTATAGATATGATGGACGGATTCTTGAGTGGAGAAGATGGAGCTTATTATAAAGGCTTTACAAGCCAAACCAAAGCTTTGTTGAATCGAGAGATTTCAGTTGATGATAGAGAATATGTATGGAATCAAGTAGCATTCTATAATTTCATTCAGTTCAATATTGAGGCTCCTGGTGTGAAAGAGACCGATGAACAATTTAACGATTCTATTCCTGCCTTCAAGGAGGTTCTTGAAGAGTTGAAGCCTGATGTTATCATTGTTTGGGGCTATGGTCTCTTCGATAGACTTTATGGTCTTGGGGAAACGGATGGAGAAGAAATGTCTCTTACCAATGGAGAAAAGGTTTATACTCGCTGGTTTAGTATAGGTGGTGATGATAAGGCTCTTATGATTCGTCAGCATCATCCATCTCGATCTTATTCTTGGTGTGAATGGGCTAAGGTATTTCAAGATTTGTTTAATAAATAGAATATGAAGTAAAAATGGAAAACAAGAAGTTTTTTACTTATACATTGATTGCCGCATGCTTAATTTGCCTTGTTGCAGTATATTTCCGTGTGTTCACAGATATGGAACTGCCAGGAAGAATCATGGCTGCAATTCTGGGTGTTGTAATTACGGCTTCAATAACGCAACTACTACTGGAGGGACAAACTGAGAAGGAACTCCGACTAAAGGAAGGGCAGGCGAATAATCAAAGGGAATCGGATGAAAAGCAGAAAGAATGGCAGGAAAATCAGACTCGCAAGGCCCAAGAATGGCAAGATGAACAAGCTCGTAAGGCTGAAGAATGGCGATTAAAGCATGACAGAAGTAATGTTGTCTTTGGTGAGAAGTTGAAAATTTATCAGAAATTCCTCGACACATTGTATAATGCTGTGAAGGATGGTGAACTTACTGAATCTGAAAAGTTAGAGCTACAGTATCAGACATCACTTGTGGCAATGCACTGTGAGCCAGATAATATCCAAAAACTCAGTGGAGCAGTCAATCAGGTGATAACTGTAGTTTGCGAACCAAGTAAGAAGAGAAGTTCTAACGAGAATGCTTTGCTAAAAACATTGTTTGACGTTGTTGAGGCTTTGCGTAAAGATTTGTATGCTAAGGATTTTAAGCCGTTCCCTAATGATGTAAAGGAACAAACGATTGGAAATTTCAATGCGGCTTATAGTAAGGCAAAAAAAGGAGATGAAGACGAGGGAAAGGAAGCAAAGCAACATCTGTTGGTAGATTTGAATGTCCTTTCTGATGTTAATCATGCAATGTTGAATTCAAGTAAAATCGAAGGAAATTCTGTTTCTGCGGAGAATAAAGCGACTACTGTCGTTGACCAACGAAAATACAATACTTCGCTTTGGGAACAAGCGGTTGAGAGATGGACAAAGGCTCGCTGGACTGTAGCATCGCTTGAAAGCGAGGAATGCCCATTACAGATTACTCGTAATGATGGAAATCCAGGAATGATAGACATGGGATTCTATGATAATCATTATTATATTCAGGCTCGTTATGAAGGGGATTGGAATTTCTCTAAGTGCTTGAAGTGGGATAATGGTGGAAGAAGACAGCGTGAGATGTGGTGGGAGTATCCAACTCTGTCAATGGATGTACCAAAAGGTGGCTTTATTGATAAGTTCAAGTCTTCGCCTGAACTCCAGCAACAAATCATTAAGCGAGTGGAATATTTGCAAGACATAATTTTGAAGACTCATAGAACCCATCTTTGGATGCAGGAAGTGGGCGAACCTAAAAATTGGAATTTGTTCACTTGGTATTGGACAACGCTTGCTTGTGAAAGCCAGAGTGAGGAAAAAGGTAAGATTTATATGGATACTTTGCCTGTTGATGGCAAAGATGCTGTTGCTATCCAATTGGGTAATCGTGCAAATAGTATTGAGCAATTAAAGGATATCTTGACACATATAGGTCTTTCTGATAGACTTGGAGAGATTCAAGAAGATGGTTGTTTCATAACTCTGGAAGAGGTGGCTTCGTTAAGACCTGAAGATGTTGGAAAGCGTCTTAGACATTGGGCTTGCCTTATTTCTCAGAAAGTCTTGAATGAAAAATGACTGGATAAAGTGGTAAAGAATCATGCTAAGATGAAAAGTTTCGCTGCAATAGATTTCGAAACCGCCAATCAGCATCGTTCCAGCGTGTGTAGTGTCGGGGTGGTAGTTGTGTGTGATGGTAAGGTGGTGGATAAATTGTATCGGCTGATAAAGCCTAATCCCAACTACTATACTTATATATGTACCCAAGTGCATGGATTAACGGAGGCGGATACTGATACTGCATTGTCTTTCCCCAAAGTGTGGGCGGAGATTGCTCCTCATGTACAAGGATTGCCATTGGTGGCGCATAATAGTCCATTTGATGAGAGTTGCTTGAAGGCGGCATTTGCGGCTTATGGTATGAAATATCCTAACTATCGCTTCTATTGCACTTGCCGTGCTTCAAGAAAATTGTTGGGAGACAAACTGCCAAATCATCAACTTCAAACTGTGGCTGCTTATTGTGGCTATGATTTGACCGCGCATCACCATGCTTTGGCGGATGCTGAGGCTTGTGCTGCTATTGGTATTAAACTTATCGATTTTGAGAAAGAGTAAAAAAGATAGGAGAACTATCTAAAAAAATAAGTCAAACAATTTAAAAAGTTAAGATTATGGGAAGAGTTTTTGCTGTACGCCCTAAGCGTATCAAGAGATCGAATGGGCAAGTGTTGACTCCTGAGATGGAGATTACTGTTACAACTAAATCATATACTTGCGATCCATTTTATAATGGAGCGAAGGAGATACAGGAGCAGTACATGCGTATGTATCAGTTCGACTATAAGAAGAGTTGTTGCAGCAAAGCAGATTTTGAGTTTAAGCAATTAGACTGATATTTAAATAAGAGGGTGTATCAGGATTTCTGACACACCCTCTTATTTAAGTTATCATATAGAATCTTTATCCTGCAAGAAATCAAATACGTCCATGAAAACGATGCCGTCATCGTTTTGGTATTTCTTGATGAGGTCGCCTGTTATCACATACTTCATAAAACTATCGTCTATACGTAGCAAAGAGGCAAGTTCTTGTTTCGTCTTCTCCTTGTCAGGCAAACTGAGAGCCGACTGGATGTAGCAGCGTTTGTAGCCTTGGTTGCAAACAAAGTCAACTTCAAGCATCCGTCTCACTTTGGTTCCTTTTTCGTCCACGCCGTTGATTTCTACGTTGCCAATGTCCACACTATATCCACGGTAGCGAAGTTCATTATAGATGGCATTCTCCATCAGATGGGTTTTCTCTTGTTGTCGGAAGCCGAGAAGTGCATTGCGAATGCCTAAGTCGGAAAAATAATATTTCAATGGCGTTCCGATATATTTACGACCTTTTACGTCATAGCGATTGCATGGCTCAAGCAAGAACGCATCTGCAAGATATTCGATGTATTTCTTGATGGTTGCAGAGCTTATAGAGACATTCTTTACAGATTGGAAAGTATTGGCAAGTCGTTGTGGATTGGTAAGTCCGCCAATTCCTGATGCGAGAATCTTGAATAAATCGTTGAGTTCTGCATCGTTCTTTATCTTGTTTCTGTTGATGACATCTATCATGTAAGTCTCAGTCAAGAGGCTGTTCAGAAGTCTCACTTTCTCTTCTTCTGTCTTTTGTAGAACAACAGGCGGAAGGCCACCATAAAGCAAATATTCGTTCCAGCCATCCTGTTTGTCGCCATCATATACGGTCATAAATTCAGCAAAGCTGAGTGGTGAAACGGGTATTTGGTATCCTCGTCCACGAAATTCGGTTATTATATCCTTGGATAGGAAGCGTGCATTGCTTCCCGTCACATAAACATCAGCATTGGGAATATGCAATAATCCATTTAGTACGTCTTCAAACTCGTCAAGCATCTGTACCTCATCAAGCAGAATGTAATAAGGTTGGTCGTCAGCAATCTTCTCTTTTACATACTTATAAAACTTGTCGGGATTGCGAAACTCCTTGAAGGCATAGTCATCGAATGCCATTTCTATGATGTGGTCGGGCATGACTCCATCGTCTTCAAGGAAACGCTTGAAGAGACGAAACAGCAGAAAGGATTTTCCGCAACGGCGCATACCGGTAATGATTTTTACCAGTCCATTATGGCGTGAACTAACCAACTCTTGTAGATATTTGTCTCTATTTACAATCATAACAGGAAAGATTTTTGCGGATTTCCGCGTTTTTCTTTTGCAAAAATAGTACTTTTGTTGATTCTACGTAGGATTTTTGCGGATTTCCGCAGTTTTCTTTCGCAGAATTAACGGTTACGTCTTGATATTTTAAGTTCGTTAACTTATAATGGGAATAGGGAGAATAACTATTTTCGGTTATTTATTGATGTTTCGTTCGGTGATTTGTAGAATTCCATATTTTTCTGCTTTTAGTTAGCTCTCCATGTTTACTCTCAGGTCTGTAACCGACTGGATATCTTGCTCGAAAAGTGAATCAAAGATTTTTTTAAAATAGAATTGGCATAAAACCCTTCACCCTTCATCTATCCCTTGGAATCCCCTGTGTTTATCGGGGTTTCAGGGGGAGAATGGCTCAAATCCACCCTTCATCACCCTTCATCCTAATTGGTAAGTGGCTGTAAGCGGCTCCGCGTTTATACTTTCCATCGTTCAATCAAGAGCTCTTATAAAGGGCGAAACACAAGCATCTCTTGAAGTTGAAAGTCAACTTGTCTGATAAAGATTTAAGCCTCAATACAAGCATCATAAATGCCTTAACCAGGTCTTAATAGACAGCCAGGCTTGGTCTTAATAGACGACCAAGCTTGGTCATAATAGACGCCCTGGACAGGTCTTAATAGACGCATGAGCCAAGCTCTGTCAGTCTGTCGAAATCTGAAAATGGCAAAAAGATGAAAGGTGATGAAAGGTGATGAAGGGTTAAAATTTGCATTTCAGTCTCAGAACCCCTGTGTTTATCGGCATTTCACGCGTACAGATGAAGGGTGAAGGGCTTTTGCGTGATTCATTTTTATAATTACTGATGCTATTATTATAAATACTGATGCAATAAAAGTGCCTACTTATGGCACAATAGTGCCCTGCGAGGGGCACAATAGTGCCTTTCAAGAAGCAATTGTACGGCAATGGGAAGTAATATGTCCAACTTGGCTTTCTCAAATGGGGAAATGGAGTTAATAAGTTTATTCAACTTTCGCTGGGTTCAGAAGTTATAGAAGTTAAGTTTTTGGTTCAGTCATAAGGCGTATTTTGGCATTCGATATTCAGCAGTAATCTTTTTGCCTCGATGCCTCCTGCGTATCCTGTCAGTGAGCGGTTGGTGCCAATGACGCGATGGCAAGGGATGAGAATGCTGATGCCATTGGCACCGATGGCTTGTGCCACAGCCCTTATACCTTTCATCTTGTTTATCTTTTGTGCAATCTCTTTGTAAGTTCTTGTTTCTCCATACGGAATTTCAAGTAAGGCTTGCCATACTTGTTTTTGGAAGTCGGTACCAACGGGATGTAAGGGAATTTCGAATGTATGGCGCTTGCCTGCGAAATACTCATCAAGTTCTTTCTTTGTTTCTTCCAGGACGGCAGAGGGGGCAATGATGCATTCTGCATTCAGCAGTCGCATGAGCCGATGCTTGTTGCGTTCGGCACATGGCATTTTGTTCCAATCGCACAGGCATAGACAGTCGCCTGCCGATGCCAAGATGATTTCGCCACAAGGTGAGTTGTAGTATTGGATGAATACTACTTGTTGTCTGCGTAAATCTTTCATGATCAATATTTCTCATCAAACAAAAAACAGCGGCCTACGCCGAAGCATAAGTCGCTGTAATAGAAGCGTGGACCAGCCAGGGCTTGAACCTGGGACCTCCAGATTATGAGTCTGTTGCTCTAACCAACTGAGCTACAAGTCCGTGAATTTTGCAATTCGGCTGCAAAGGTAATAGCTTTTTGCTAAATAACCAAATATTTTGGGCATTTTTTTCGATTAATCAGAAAAATGCCGTATCTTTGCACCATCATCTTATAGCACTTGAAGTGCTTCATGACAAATGGCAAAAGAAATAAATAGTAATTCAGGTCTTTCCGACGAGCAAGTTGGACAAAGTAGAAAGAGGTGTGGACTCAATGTTCTCACACCTCCTCGTCGTATATCATTATGGAAACTCTATTTGGATAAGTATCGCGATCCCATTATCCAAATCCTTCTTGTTGCAGCCTTGATCTCTCTGGTCCTGGCCTTCATAGAGCACAACTTTATGGAGACGATAGGCATCTTTGTGGCTGTATTCTTGGCCACAACGGTGGGCTTCTATTTCGAGCGGGATGCTGCCAAGAAGTTTCATATCCTTACAGCCTTGAGCGAGGAACAGCCTGTAAAGGTGCGCCGAAACGGGAGGGTGATAGAGATTCCCCGCCGCGATGTGGTGGTAGACGATATTGTGTTGATAGAGGTGGGCGACGAGGTGCCAGCCGATGGCGTCTTGCTCTCTTGTACCGATTTGCAAATCAACGAGTCATCGCTTACCGGTGAGCCTATGACAGAGAAATCGCTCGAGGAAGGTGGCGACGGAGCTTATGCCCGCAATGTGGTTTTGCGTTCTACCATGGTGATGAATGGACGTGGAGAATTCAGGGTGACGGCAGTAGGCGATGCAACAGAAATAGGCAAGGTGGCGGCCAAGTCGACTGAGCAGACGGCAGTGAAGACTCCTCTCTATGTACAGTTGGACAAGTTGGCTACTATGATTTCCAAGGTGGGCTCAATAGTTTCGGTAGCCGCTTTTGTACTGTTTCTCGGTCACGACATCCTGACCAATCCTGTATGGGGAGGCAAGGATTATCTTTATATGGCCGACCTTGTGTTGGAGTATTTCATGATGGCCGTCACACTGATAGTGATGGCTGTGCCCGAAGGTTTGCCTATGGCCGTCACACTCTCCTTGGCTCTCAATATGCGAAGAATGCTCAAGTCGAACAATCTTGTGCGCAAGCTTCATGCCTGTGAAACGATGGGAGCTGTCACCGTGATTTGTACCGACAAAACTGGTACGCTGACGCAGAACCAGATGCAGGTGGACACCCTCTTGCTGAAACAGGGAAGCGAACATTTGCTCCACTTGGCGATAGCCGTCAACACCACTGCCGAACTGGACAACGACCGAGGTATAGGCAATCCTACCGAGTTGGCATTGCTGCTATGGCTCAAAGCTAAGGGGCACGACTATGCCGAGTTGCGCAAACAGTGCACCGTGGTGAGCCAGCAACCATTCTCGACCGAGCGAAAGTATATGTCCACCCGTGTTCTTGCAGGAGGCACACAGTATCTCTTTGTGAAGGGAGCTCCCGAGATCGTGCTGGCAAAGTGCGACTTGGACGATAAGGAAAAGCAAAAAGCACAGGAAGAGCTTGCTGACTTCCAGCGCAAGGCGATGCGTACATTAGCCTTTGCCTATCAGAAGGCAGAAGACGGTAAGATGACCTTGCAGGCTATCGTTGCCATTACCGATCCTCTGCGCAAGGAGGTTCCCGCAGCAGTGCAGGAGTGCAGAAAGGCTGGTATAGAAGTCAAGATGGTGACGGGCGACACGGCAGCTACGGCTTTCGAGATAGGCAAGCAGATAGGCATCTTCGAGGAAGACAATACAAGCATAGGGGCCGATGGCGAGATGACTCCGCTTGAGGAACAGATGATAACGGGCGAAGAGTGGGAGGCTCTCTCGGATGAGGAAGCCTATAAACGCGCACAGAATATCCGTGTGATGAGCCGTGCCCGTCCTACTGACAAACAGCGATTGGTGGCCATGCTTCAGAAACATGGCGAGGTGGTGGCGGTAACAGGCGATGGAACCAATGATGCCCCGGCGCTCCACTATGCTCATGTTGGGCTTTCGTTAGGCTCGGGCACATCGGTAGCCAAGGAAGCTTCGGATATGACCTTGCTCGACGATTCGTTCAAGTCGATAGCCAATGCCGTGATGTGGGGACGCTCGCTTTACCGCAACCTTCAGCGTTTCCTCTTTTTCCAGTTGGTGGTCAATGTGGCAGCCTTGCTCCTGGTGCTTGGCGGTTCGATCATAGGCACCGAAATGCCCCTTACCGTTACCCAGATATTGTGGGTCAACCTGATAATGGACACCTTTGCAGCCTTGGCTTTAGCCTCTTTGCCTCCTTCGCACGAGGTGATGAAGGAAAAGCCCCGCAAGGCTTCCGACTTTATCATTTCCCGCAGCATGGGTGCAGGAATCCTTTTCTGTGGCATCAGTTTCTTTGTCGTGATGTTTGCTTTCCTGGTATATTGTGAGCGTCGCGGCAGGGGAGGAGTCGATACGCACGAACTGACATGGTTCTTCACCACGTTTGTGATGCTGCAGTTCTGGAATCTCTTCAATGCAAAGGCTTTGGGCAGCAACAGGTCTGCATTCCGTCACTTCCTCCAGGATAAGGGCATGCAGTTGGTGCTTCTGCTGGTCTTGGCAGGTCAGTGGCTCATCGTTACTTTCGGTGGTGAAATGTTCCGCACCCAGCCTCTCTCGCTTAAAGAGTGGGCAATCATTATTGGCTCAACCTCGCTCGTTCTTTGGGCAGGCGAACTGTATCGTGCTGTGAGGCGAGCAATGTGTCATCAAGAGGAATAAAGACAGGAAAACAAGATGAAAACAGTATATTATACTATTCAGGAAGGATGTAGGCTGAAAGACGGTACTGCCATCAAGTCTTTGAAGCCCTGTGTGGCCACTATCGGCTTTTTCGACGGAGTGCACAGAGGACACCTGTATCTCATACGTCAGCTGGTGGAGAAAGCCCACAGCCAGGGACTTGAGGCAACGGTCATCACCTTCGACGAGCATCCGCGCAAGGTGTTGCAGAGCGACTATCAGCCAGAGTCGTTGAGTACACTCGACTCTAAGTTGCTTCTCCTCTCCCGCACCGATATAGACAATGTGGTGGTGCTGCATTTCGATAAAGAGATGGCATCGCTTTCTGCCAAGGAGTTTATGAGCAAGGTGCTGTGTAATCAGTTGAGCGTGAAATCTCTCTTTGTCGGTTACGACCATCGCTTCGGTCGCAACCGTGAGGAAACCTTCGAGGATTATGTGCGCTATGGACGTGAGATGAACATGGAGGTAGTTCGCAATGACGCATTCCAGCTCGACGGCATCAATGTGTCCTCTTCGGTCATCCGTTCCTTTCTGCGCGAAGGCGAGGTGGAGCTTGCCAATATGTGCTTGGGCTATCCTTATACCATCGTAGGCAAGGTGGTGAATGGCTTTCATGAGGGTCGCAAATTAGGCTTTCCTACTGCCAACATAGACATCTCCCATTTGTGTCAAATGATTCCTGCCGCCGGTGTCTATGCCGTCAAGGTGAGGCTGGAACAGGGAATGGAAATGAAGTGGGGCATGATGAATATAGGCACGCGTCCTACCTTCGGCGGAAAGCGCACAACGATCGAGACACATATCTTCCATTTTGATGGCGACATTTATGGTCAGTTGCTGTTGGTGAGCTTTGTGCACCGCATCAGGGGCGAGCGTAAGTTCGAGTCGCCTGAGGAACTTGCAGAGCAACTCCGTGAAGACGAGGAAACCGTTGTGGCGCTGTTGCAGAAAGATAAAGAGAACGAATAGAAACAAATTTAAATAAACAGATACAAACGATGAAAGAGGTAAAGAAAGGTGTTATGGATATTCTGCTGTATGGCATTGTGTTTGTCGTAGTACAGCTTATAGTTTCATTCTTGGGAATGCTTGTCTGGTCATTTGTTCAGCACGAGGAACTGGCAGATGTGCGAACAGCCATGCTTTCGGGGCACAATCCCGTGCTGCTTGCCCTTACCTCGGTGTTCAGCAGTGTGATTACCCTGGTCGTTTTTCTGAAGACCAAGTGGACTCCCATCTCTCGCAACTATCTGTTGTCCAAACCTTGGCTCACTCTTCTTTGGGTAGCTTTGTTTGCTTTGGGTGCCATGATTCCACTTGAGTTTGTGTATGAGCAAATCGGACTGGAAATGGACGAGACCACAGGCCTCATATTCGAAGGGCTGCTCAAAGAGCCCTGGGGGTATGTGGCTGTAGGCATCCTGGCACCATTGACCGAGGAGGTTGTCTTCCGTGGTGCCATCCTCCGTACCTTGCTGGGTATGATGAGCAAGCGCAACCATTGGGTTGCCATCATGATTTCGGCTGCCATTTTTGGTGCTGTGCATGGCAATGCAGCCCAGTTTGTCAATGCCCTGTTCATGGGTCTTCTCTTAGGATGGATGTACTATCGCACCCGTAGCCTTGTGCCAGGCATCCTGCTGCATTGGGTCAACAACACGATGGCTTATATCCTGACCAACCTTCTTCCTCAGAGCGACGGCAAGCTTATCGACCTCTTCCATGGTGATGAGAAGACGGTATATTATGCCGTAGGCTTCTCCTTGTGCATTCTCATACCGAGTTTCCTGCAGTTGGTTGCAAGATTTAGAAAAGCTTAAAAAATGTCTTTTAGGGCATTAATACTTTAAAACCAGCAAATAATGACAAAGTCTTTAACCTTCATATTATTGTCTTTCCATACCTTGTGTTGCATGGGTGGAAACACAATTACGACAGCTAAGCAACCGACTCTTGATGACTTGGATAAAGTGATCAGCGCCAGTAAGGAATATACCAAAAAGTATGAGCAAGAGGTTGGTATGCTTAAGATTAAGTATGTTCATGCAAAAAGTGCGCAAGACAAGTTGGCTGCTTCTCGTGATTTGTTTACTAAATACAAGTCTTTTAAGTTAGATTCTGCATATGCTTATGCTGAACGAAAGTTGTATTATGCCAAGATTCTTCATAATTACGAGGATAGTGTCTATTCAGAATTGGATATTGCTGATATTTTTAATAAGACGGGCAATTATGTGGAGTCGTATAAGATTTTGT
>ERZ780105.466-NODE-466-length-12147-cov-13.5186_pt1 | contig 12147 bp, 9 predicted proteins | sample MGYA00511172_ERZ780105 | MGnify/ENA primary metagenome ERZ780105 (study PRJEB29588, sample SAMEA2144299) | human gut metagenome | biome: human gut; feature: human-associated habitat; material: faeces | place: Denmark | collected 2008/2010 ...
TACCAGATACGCTTCCGATAGAGCTGTATTATTGGAAGAAGGAGAACTTGGAGTTTGGCATTATGGAAGCAGAAATATCTGGTTTTCATGTTCGCATAACCGACTTGGAGCGAAGTGTTTGTGATGCAGTGAAATACAGAAACAAATTGGGGCTGGATGTTTGTGCGGAAGTGATTCGTTCTTATTTGAGAAAGCCCAATCGCAATCTCACTCGTTTGCAGGATTACGCCCAACGCCTCAGAGTGTTTAATACATTGAAAAATTATCTTGAAATAGCTATAGAATAAGATGGGAAAGAAAAACTACGGTAAGTCTGTTAAGACCCGCTTGCTCAATCTGATGAATGAGACTGGCTATAAATATATGTATCTCTTGGCAAGATATTTCAACGAAAGGTTGCTTTACAGAGTATCTGTTAGTCAATACAAGGACAATTTTTTGCTGAAAGGTGGCTCTTTGCTTTATGCTATGAACGGACTTGAGGCACGTCCTACAGTAGATGTTGATTTCATGGCAGATAGAATTAGCCGTGATAGGGATTTCCTTGCGCATGTGTTCCAGGAAATTTTGGGCATTGTATGCGATGAGGATGGAGTATCGTTTGATGTTGACAGCATCAAGTTAGAACCTATCACCGTCGAAAAGAAATATCCTGGCACCCGATTCTATTTTACTGCCCACATGGATACCATTTCTTATAACATGTCTGTTGACATTGGCTTTGGTGATGTTGTAACTCCATATCCAACAACTATTGACTTCCCATTGCTTTTGCCTGACATTCCATCTGTGAACATACAGGCATATTCCTTGGAGACTGTTGTTGCCGAGAAATTCCATACGATGATAGACCGAGATGTGCTCAACAGTCGCATGAAAGATTTCTTCGACTGTTACCAACTCCTGACAAAGAGAGACTTGTCTGATGACACATTATATGATGCGATAAAGGCGACTTTCGATAATAGAGGGCTTACATACAATCCCGAATTGCAGTTGTTTACAGAAAGTTTTGCGACAGACGCAGCACGTATAGTTCGCTGGAAAGCATTTCTGAAAAAGATTCAATGGAAAGAAACTCTTGATTTCAAGACTGTTATGGAAGTTATAAAGGAAAGGTTGCAGCCTATGGCTGAAAAATATTGGAAAAAGTAGTTTACCCTTTTATCATTCTTTCGTCTTTGAATATAAAGAACACTAAAAATAGAAGATTATGATAGACAGAGACTTGGCTGAACTTTACGGAGTGGAAACTAAGGTGTAAAATCAAGCTGTTAAACGTAATATGGAGAGATTTCCTGAACGTTTCCGTTTTCAACTAACTAAGGAGGAAATGGCTGAACTGGTCGCAAATTGCGACCGGTTCAATAGTTTGAAGCACTCAACAGTTCGCTCATATGCTTTTACTGCGAATTGGTTGAAAGAATCAACAAAGGGTAATACACTACTATAATACGTATAGCAGAACATTCTCGTTTGTGGATTGTTTTTCGTACTTTTGAATAACATAGAAAAAGATAACTTAAAAAGATAAAATATGGCCAACAAGATATTTCTTTTAGGATTATTTTTGCTTTCTGTTGCTAACGTGAAAGCTCAAACTCGGACGCAAACGGATTCGCTCACAATGGAGACAATGTTGCACAATCTTCCAGAAGTGATGGTAAAAGGTTCTCGCCCCATTGTCAAGGCAGAGCGGGGTATGCTGTCGTACAATATGCCGCTACTCTTAAAACAATTGCCTGCCGACAACGCTTACGAGGCATTGACACGCATACCTGGTGTCAGCGATGCCACAGGCAGCATATCGTTCTCTGGCAATGAAGTAACGTTGATTATCAACGGACAAGCCACAACATTGACGCAGGAACAACTGACAGAGCGTCTGAAGGCAATGCCAGCCGCACAGTTGTCAAAAGCCGAGGTGATGCTGTCTGCCCCTGCTCGCTATCATGTGCGTGGCATGGCTATCAACATCGTCACGAAAGACTACGCCGGTACCAATCAGCTTTCGGGACAAATCATTGGTGGCATGCGGCAAAACAAATACGCCAATGAGTTTGGTAATTTATATCTTTCCTTGCAAAGAGGCAAGTTTGGACTTGACGCACAATATAAATATGTAAACGGCAATTCCTACGGTGAGTCTTCACGCATAGCCAATCATCCACTTGGCAACAATCGTATACACTATAATGATGAAACCGGGCAGAAGTCGTTTGGCATTACACACGACTACCGACTGGGGATGAATTACACCTTTAGCAAGAACAATCGTCTTGACGTAGCCTATACGGGACAATGGGACAAGACAAACTCAAACAGCCGCACGACAGGTTCAAGCATAAGCGGAATGCATCGTGACAGTCATGAATATCTGCACAATGTGGATGTTAACTACGCGCTTCCTTTCGGACTAACCCTTAGCGGTTCGTACACTTACTATCGCACGCCTCAGCAACAAGCCCTCGATGGTACGATAACTACGAAAACAAAAATGAAACTGAACGCAACCTGACAAGTGGCAGCGAGCAGACCATCAACAAATGGATGTTCACAGCCGACCAAACCCATTCTTTGTCACATGGCTGGGGATTGTCGTATGGTGTGAAAGGGCAATTCACAAGCAACAAGAGTTATCAGACCACAATAGACAAGGATGGGAGCGTTTTGCCCGATGGGACAAGCAGCGTGGACCTCAACGAGCGTATATGGAACATATATGCAGGTTTCAGCAAGCAGATAAACAAGGCTATTAGTCTTGAAGCATCTGTTGCTGCCGAGCAATATCACTCTCCGATATGGGATAAATGGCGCGTATATCCTACGCTCAATGCTTTGTGGAACGTCAACGACAACCATTTGCTCAATCTATCATTCAGTTCCAACTCTGAGTTCCCGAGTTATTGGTCCACTATGAGCAACGTGTTCTACTCATCCACCTACACAGAGATTCATGGCAATCCTGACCTGAAGCCCTTCTCTTATTATAATGTCAACCTGATGTGGCAGATAAAGCGACGTTACACGCTAATGGCTTTCGCAAGTCTGAAGCCCGATTATTCCGTGCAGCTACCCTACCAGACCACCGACCGCATGGCGGTGATAATGAAGGAAACCAATTTCAACTATTCAAACAGCTTCGGGCTACAAGCCTCTGCCATCTTCAATGCAGGCCAATGGCTCAACGGCAACGTGTTTGTCATGGGAACCTACAAGCACGACAAGAGCGACAATTTCTTTGACCTGCCTTTCGACCGCAAGAAGCTGTCTGTCGTCCTTGGAGGCACCGCATCCGTAAAACTCTGTAGCACGCAGGATCTCCGTCTCATCCTTAATCCGTTCTATCAGACAAAGGCTATACAAGGAGTCTACGACATAAGTCCTATCTTTAGTATGGATGCCAAACTGCAATGGTCGTCGCACGACGGAAGATGGGGTGTGCGACTCAACGGCAGCAACATCTTCAACAACCCATACGACACCCGCTCCGTGCAAGGCAACCAAGACTACCGTATGAAGATCAACTACAACTGGGCATCTGTCACCTTCGCAGTTATCTATAAGTTTGGTGGCTACAAGGAGAAGACGGTCAAGGAGGTAGATACCTCGCGCATGGGACACTGAGGATGGTATAACTTTTAGCATGTAAATATAGAAATAAAAAGTGCATCTCCAAGAAGTTCAAGTCTCTTGGAAAATAGGGAAGAAAAAGATGAAAACATTGTTAGTCATCATAATGAGTTTGTGCATACACGTAACTTATGCACAGAAACCAGATACAACTAAAACTTTTATTCAAGGCAAAGAACTTGGTGAAGTTGTTGTAAAGTCATCTTATCTTACAAGAGAAGATGATCATATCCTTGCTATTCCTACAAAAGAGCAACGTAAACATGCTGTAACTGGTTATGATCTGTTGAGCAATCTCATGATTCCGGGAGTGTCTGTCGAGCGTTCGACTGGAAGTGTGGCAACTCCCAATGGGGCTGCGACTCTCTATATAGATGGGCGTGAAGTTGATTTTCGAGAGGTACAGTCTTTAAGACCGAAGGACGTTTCTCGAGTGGAATATTTTGATGTGCCGACTGGTAAATATGCAAAAGATGCATATGCTATAAACATCATCATGAAGCCACTCAACAATGGTGGCTACACGCAACTTGATGCGTCTCAGAATGTAGGCTATCTCTATGGTGATTACAATCTTATTTCGAAATTTGTCACAGGAACCAAAAGTTTGAACCTTTGGGCTGGATATTCTTTGGAAAATCCGAAATCGTCTATGGACGAAAATGAGACTTTTATTTTCCCTGATTATCAACTGAATAGACTGCAGCATTACAATAATGCTGACAATAGGCAAACGGAAAAATATGTACAGGCATCAATCAGCAACCGAGGAAGAAAATATATTTGGATGCTTAGAGGTGGTATGGCATGGAATGCCTCAAAAAACGGTGTCAATAATGGAATGACGGAGTATTGGAAAACTGCTGCTGCAATCAAGAACGGTAGCATTTTGGACATTAACACAAGAAACAAATCTTATCGTCCAAGTGTCTATTTTTACGGATTGCACACATTTTCTAACACAAAATCGTTGGATTATGTTTTTGATGGATATTATTCTCGAAACGATTATGACCGTCTCTATAACGATGATAATGTGTCTTTTCGTTCACTTGTCAAGGAAGATTATTATTACATCAAAGCGAATGCAAACTATTCTATGGCGTTCTGTCATAGAAATAGATTGACTTTCAGTTTATACGAGTTCATGAGAATTAGTGATTCCGAATACATTGGGACTTCTGCATATAATCAAAATTTGCATTCGTCCGAAACCATCCTTTTTGCAGACTATTCCCAACGTTTAGGGAGTTTTTTCTTTGATATTAATCCTGGACTGTCATTTCTAACATATCGTTTAAAGGGAATGAAGTCAATCAATCATCTTACTCCGAGACTTCAAGCAAGGGCTACTTATAGGATAGATAAAGTACAGCAACTTCAATTTATGTTCGCTTTGGGAAACACCTATCCGAGAATAAATACGATTAACAATGTAGAACAGCAGATAGATCCTATCATCATTCTCAAAGGTAATTCTAACATGGATAATTCAATTCTTTTGAATCCGCGATTAAGCCATACCTTGAACCTTAACAAATTCGCTTTGCAAACGGGAGTGTCATACTTTTACCAGAATCATTCGATTATTTCGGATTACTATATTCGAGACGGGCATCTTATTAGCACTTTTAGAGATGACTGTATCTATCATCGTCCCAGTGCAGATATGTCTATAACCTATAAACCTTCTGGTACACTTAATATGAAGTTATCCGGTCAATGGGTTGAACATTTAGTTCGAGGAGGAGCAGAGCATCGTAATTTGTCTGCATTCTCTGGGACTGCTATGATAAATTACTATGTTCGGGATTTTTCTTTTAGTGCATCAATAGCGTCACCGGCAAGAGATTTGATAGACAGCCAGATTAGTAGAAAGACATTTTGGCGGTATCAACTATCGGCAATGTGGAATCATGGGAATTGGGCTATCGAAGCTAATGCAAACAATTTATTCATGATGAAGAATAACATTGTAGATGAATTATCTGCATCATATTATTCTTTCAAACAAATAGATCAAAGTCGCAGTTTTAACCAGTATGCAACTTTAAAGATTGTTTATAGTTTTGACTATGGCAAGAAGACATCAAAGTCACCAGATTACAAACATCAAAATAGTGAAAGTGCAATCTTAAAATAAGAAGGCAAAGACATAATCAAGTCATTGGTAACATGTTCATGCGAAATGCAAATTAAAAATTGCATTCAAACAGTTAATTATAATTATATTTTACACATATATAAATATTAAAAATTACGAATTATGAAAAAAATACCATCTATAATGATTGTAGTTTGGGGAATAGCGGTATTATGTACACTATTCTTGAGTTCATGCAAGCGACCAGAGGTCTTAGACAATAGTACTCTTGTAAATAGCGCAAGAAACGTGGCTTTGACCTTTGGTCCTGCGTATATTCCATATTTTAAAGAGGCTAACGTATCGGATGTTCAAGTTTTCAAAAAGAAGGATTACGGAGGAGACGGCCGCCCTCAAATAAGAAAACAGATAGGAAGAAAGTTCTATACTGTAACTTTTACATATGATAGTACTGCCGTTAAATTTGATTTTGGATTTGCAGCAAGAGTCAGAATATGGAAAGATACAGGGGAACCATTAGATGTTATATTTGGTAATGGTTGGGGAAGAAATTTTCTATTTAAAACCTTTGTAGAGCAAACCAATCACTCACCAAATGACTATGAGAAAGTGGCTTCTGACTCTATTGTTAAAGTACCATTGCAAACTGTACATGAACCAGAGAACATTTGGAATTCCAATGCTGACAACAAACAAGACAGCCTATCAACGAGAGACTTTCTAACAAATACAGAGAAAGAGAAAATAAAAGAATTGGCTTCACAAGTTCCAGACAGCATAAGAAATCGTTTTGCAAATTTAGTGGATAAATGGAACATAGCAATAGATCATAATCCTAAGACGCGATATAGTGCAAGCACATATTCATATACAAAATTGCCTGAGTTCATTCCTCTCAAATCAATGGGAAAACAAATAGTTCCATTAATTATGGAACGAATGATAAACCCTTCCGATTTTTATTTTCTTGTTCTTTATGAAGCTGTTCTGGAAGGAAATGAAACGAATGACGATTCTAAGTTTAGCGAAAGCGAACAAATCAGAGCTATAAGGTGTGTAAAAAAATGGCTGGAAAAACAATAATAGGCAAGTTCTTCTATTATAATTGAATCTACATCATTTCTCCTGTGCCGCATAATATAGTAGTAAGTTTGCTCCGCAAGGGGTATTCCATTCGGGATGTGGCGAAGTTAAGTGGAAAGGACGTGAGTACCGTACAACGAGTGAAGCGATTAATAAAAGTACAATCACAGCAATAATACCATTGATTTTACGTTCCTTTCAAAGAAAGGGGTTGTGCAATAGTGGCTTAAAGGCTAAAAGCACTACCTTTGCAAATAATATCAAAATAGAGTATAATGGAAGGAAACAATATAACAGTAGATAAAGCTGTCCAAACCATAAAAGGGGCTATTTTGCGAGCTCAAGCACAGGCGAGCCAGTCAAGTAATGCCATACAATTGTCTTTATATTATGGTATAGGACGTTATGTGTCTATCAATTTACAGCAAGCACATTGGGGCGCAAAGGCTCTTGATACTATTAGTGACAGGCTGCAACGTGAATTACCAGGATTAAGAGGTTTTTCTTCTGGTAACTTGAAGAAAATGCGTATCTTCTATGAGGAATGGCAATGCCTTTCAATTGGTTCGCCATTGGCGAACCAATTACAACAGCTTAAAAATAAAATAGAAGAAGGTGTTGAAATAGGAGAAAAGACACTCCTTTGTATTAACAGACCTATAGAGTTAGCAGACTTGCGTATAGAAGATTTCGTGGGCATTAGTTTTACTCATCATATGGAAATTTTGCATAAAACTACCACTTTAGATGAGCGTATCTACTATATACATCAAGTGAACTTGCATCATTGGAACAAGTACGTATTACGGAAATACTTATCAGATGATCTATATCACCATCAAGGCAATATGCCTAACAATTTTCCAAAAGCGATAATTCATTAAAATTAACAGAATGAGATTCCTTGTTTTATTTATTACGATATTATTATGTTCGACCACGATTAAGGCTCAAAGGCTATATAGTGAGAGTGGCGATTTTTATGAGAAATCAAAGAGGAACGTTGTTGATCATGCCAAGTTGGGAGTATTTTATGAATTAAAGTTCCGCAAAGATTCTACCAAGTTGAATGATTATACTGAAGCGCAAACAGTATTGATGGTTTCAGATAAGCACTTACTTTTTAGTGATTATAATCGATTGGCATTAGATTCAATAAATGACTATTTAGCCAGTAGCAAACAAAATAAAAAGGACCAAAAGGCTCGTGAAGAATGGATGCAAGCTATTAAAAAATGGACTTTTTTCTTTGTTACGCTAACTGATTTAGAAGAACAAAAAACCACGGTACAGACTTACGATGTATTGCGAAGCTACGAGTACACATACCAGACACCCCAAATAGACTGGCAGCTGGTTTCTGGAGATTCTCTGATTAATCAACAACCTTGTAAGAAAGCTATTTGCTCCTTTGCTGGACGCAATTATATAGCATGGTATACAGAGACTATATCACTTCCTTACGGACCTTACTTGTTTACTGGATTACCTGGACTAATAATGGAAATTTATGATAAAAATCGTAATTGGATTTTTACAAATAATGGATTTGGAGCAATGTCTCAATACAGCGATATGTATCTATATAAGAAAAAGTATATCAAAGATTTGATTGTAACTATACATGAAAATGCTTTGACCGGTTATCGCAATGATATTGAAGATTTTGATAATCTAAGTATTGAGATTTATAATGTAAAAATTGAGAAAAATGGGAAAATGGTAACTCCGGAAGCAAATAATCCGAAACGTCCCAGTAATATGCTTGAACTAAAATGGTAAGAATCTTTAAAATACTATTTTTGCTGATTCTGTTTCCTCTGTCTGGCTGGACACAGGAAACAGAAACTGTTTTTAAAGGGACCGTTACAAATACAAACGGCAAGGGCATTGCAAATGTGTTATGCAAGGCATTGAATACTAATGACTCGTTATTGGCTTATTGTATTACCAAGAACAATGGGCAATATTCATTGCAATACAAGAAGAATGCAACCAAACTGACATTCTCTAAAATGGGTTATGCCACACAGACCATACCGGTTCAAAAGGATAAATATCAATATACTGTTCAGTTAGAAGAAAAGACTTGTACTCTGGACGAGGTGGTTATAAAGACCGATGCCATCACCCGAAAAAAAGATACGCTTAACTATTATGTAGAGTCATTCCGCCAAAAAGAGGACTACAGCATTGAGGATGTGCTCAAACGTATGCCGGGTATCGAGGTGATGCCTTCCGGACAAATTCTGTACCAAGGCAGTAGCATCAACAAACTGAACATTGAGGGATTGGATCTTATGGGAGACCAATATAATCAAGCCACCCAAAATATGCCTGCGGAAGCAGTATCCACCATTCAGGTAATGGAGAATAACCAGCCCGTCCGTTCCTTGGAAGGGAAAGTTCATAGCAACCATGCAACGCTCAACATTAAATTGAAAAAGAATTACAAGATGCGTCCTTTTGGTGATGCAGAAGTGGGAACTGGAGGCACGCCTACAGTATGGGACGGCAGTATGACGGGCATTCAAGTGGCAAAGAAAAACCAGCTATTATTTACCGGAGCCTTGAACAACAGAGGTGCATCATTGCGCGGCATCCAAAACGGCATGTCAAACTTCAGTGGCGTCTATACGCAAGAGCCACTGCCCTCTCCATTCCTCTATTCTACTACAACCCGCCGTCCACCCATTTCACCTATTTATTACTTGAACAACCGTTCCTATTTTGCCGGACTGAATTATATGCACGCTTTCACTCCTTATTCCACTTTACGTTTCAATCTGCTTTACAACCACGAAGGAGAAAACCGTGAGGATAGCACCCGAAGCGAGTATTATGCGGGCGACACAATTAGTATTTACGAAAACAATCGGCAAAAGAGCTGTGAAGATGTAGTAAAAGGACAGGTGCGTTACGAATTGAATGGCAAGAAGGTGTACGTGGAGAACGTCCTTTCGGGGCAATGGCAGGATGTCAGCTCCTATAATCAAAATGTATCCAATTTAGGCTCTTTGGGAGAGGACATACATCGCAAACCTTATTTTATCCAGAATGTCGCCAATGTCAACCTGACCACTCCAAGTCGTGTCTATAGTTTGGCTTCCATTGTGCGTACCTATCAGACGCGCGAGCGACTTTCTGATTATTGGACAGCAGATAACGAATACAAACGGCAGAGCTATTATCTGAATCATTGGTTTATGCGCCACCGGCTTTCCACGGTTTTCGATATAGCGGGCAATCCCTTGACGTTGGGTTACATTATAGAATACAAGCACAACCGACTACACGACCCCCAACAGACGGCTACTTCGTCCTATTGGCTGCACACACTCGAACCATCGTATCAAATTCAGTGGAGCGGTGGAAACTTCGAACTACTTCTTCCTGTGGAATATACCATTTCCCGCTGTGGCTGGCGGAAAGAAAAAGAACAAAAAGTTCTATTCTCTCCTTCGCTCGATTTCACTCAACAAATTAGTTATCTATTGCGAATGGAAACCTCGGTAGCCTATAACCAAAATGCTTCAGACGCCGATCCTTGGTTCAATGGAACGATGATGAACAACTACCGTACATTTACGACAGGCATCGACAGCCTTTCGGTGCAGCGTGTCGCGTTGGCGAATCTACGTCTGTCGTATCTGAACGCCATCACACTCTTTTCGTGGAATGTTTATGTCGGCTGGACGCGCAGTACTTCTGACCATTATCTTAAAAGTCTTTATATGCCCGATTATACGCTCTTTGTTCCAGTGTGGAACGACCGCACGAAAACTACCTGGAGCATGGCACTGTCATGTCGTAAGAACTTTCGCGATGCCCACATCAATTTGAGCGGACAAACCAATTATTCATATAATAAGGAGTTTGTGTCTCAAAACGAGGTGGAAGATTATTTGCGCTATCATGCCTTGCATGCTTCAGTCACGGCGCAATGGAGCGGACTGACATGGTTCCAACCCAAACTCACCATGGCCGGAAATATCAGTTGGAAAAAGCCTGATGTCTTCTCCGCAACTGACAATCTGCTGAAAAATGCCTATTATTCCTTAACAATGGATTTCTATCCTATCAGTAAACTCCGGCTGTATGCCGACTTTTCGCAATCGGTCTTCGAAATAGTCCGTAACCATTACTCTATTAACAGTTTTTTGAATGCCGGTATGCGCTACGATTTCAATTCTCGCTGGTCTGCAAGCGCAAATATCAACAATCTGTTTAACCGCAAAGACTACGAAGTTTCGCTTTATCAAAGAGCCAATTTTCAATACTACCGCGTACCGCTGCGTGGTCGTGAGTTTATGATTTCGCTACGGCTTAAATATTAAGATAAAGGCCTATTTAACCCCAATCCTTTAATTTTTGTTGCAAAATATCTATGATTATGAGGATGGCATAGCCAAAATGAGATGGGAGGTTAATCCTGATGGTATGTATTATCGTGATGAGGATGGCTTTGGCATGACTGACGATGATGAACAGAACCTGTTCCACAATCGCTTTATGGAAGGGGCTTTCTGAGAAATATAATATTATCTAAAAAAAACAGCAAACTTCGCTCTTTTCTTCTCTTTTTAGTATCTTTGCAGCGATTTATGCCCTGAGGCATCGTAAAGAAAGTAAAATCATACATTTAAGTTTTAAAACAATAATGAAACAGTACAAATTGGTGGACAATATCTTCGGATGGGTCGCTTTCCTTATTGCGGCCTTCGTGTATTGCTCCACAATTGAGCCGACAGCCAGTTTCTGGGACTGTCCAGAGTTTATCACAACTGCCTACAAGCAGGAAATCGGTCACCCTCCTGGGGCACCTTTCTTCATGCTCTTAGGTAATTTCTTTACTCATTTTGCCAGCGATACCACACAAGTCGCCAAGATGGTGAACACGATGAGCGCTCTGCTGAGTGCCGTCTGCATCATGTTCCTATTCTGGACCATCACCCACTTGGCACGCAAGCTCATCATCGGCGACTGGAAAGAGATGACCACCGCCAAGATGGTAGGCATCGAGGCATCGGGTATGGTGGGAGCACTCATCTATACCTTCAGCGATACCTTCTGGTTCTCGGCTGTAGAGGGTGAGGTATATGCTTTCTCATCTGCCTTTACTGCCGTGGTTTTCTGGCTTATCCTAAAATGGGAAGACCATGCCGACGAGCCTCACAGCGACCGATGGCTGGTACTCATCGCCTATATGACAGGCCTCAGCATCGGTGTTCACCTGCTCAACCTGCTCTGCATCCCTGCCATCGTATTGGTATATTACTACAAGAAGGTGCCACATGCCAACCTCAAGGGCTCGCTCCTGGCGCTGT
>ERZ780105.468-NODE-468-length-12097-cov-6.12639_pt1 | contig 12097 bp, 13 predicted proteins | sample MGYA00511172_ERZ780105 | MGnify/ENA primary metagenome ERZ780105 (study PRJEB29588, sample SAMEA2144299) | human gut metagenome | biome: human gut; feature: human-associated habitat; material: faeces | place: Denmark | collected 2008/2010 ...
CAGGAAAAGAAGGAGGCGATGAGCAAACCGCTTGAAGGTGAAGCTCTTAACGATGCGCTTAGCAAACTGAAGGGAAAATTTGAACAGGGCAAATAGCCTCAATACTCGCGCTCAAAGGACATGAACATCATCGTAAAGACCGCTTCAGGCCATATCATCGTCAGGCCGGACACGACTTGGGAAAAGGACAACGAAGACATTTTTCCTCAGGATTTCATTGACACCCTGACATTTGCTCCGGTAATGTTCGCAAGAGTGTGCAAGCCGGGAAAATGCATAGGGACAAGGTTCGCTGACCGGTATTACGACAGTGTGAACTTCGGCGTGCTGCTCTATCCTGAAAATCTGATAGGGACTGGCAGTGAAGACTTTGCAGCCGCATCCTGCATTGACCATACATCATTCCTGCCTGCGCCTCTCTATCAGAAATGCGTTGCGCAGAACACCGAAAACGAGTTTGTGCTGATGCGGGAAGGAAGTGAGATCTTCAGGATCAATGCGAGCGGGACAGGCAGTTTGGAGGCGGCTCTTACGGAGGCTTCCGGCAGAATTTATCTCAGGACCGGCGACCTTGTGGCAGTAGAACTTTCGTCACGCAGCCATCTGTGGTCGAGAGAAGACGGTATTGTCAATGTCCAGGGCACATTCTGCGAAAACCAGATCATTGACTTCAACATCAGGTAGTTATGCATTACGACATCATCATTATCGGTGGCGGCGCGGCAGGTCTTATGGCCGCTTACGGGGCCAGAACCGCATCGAAAGAGCGCCCGTCTGTCCTTGTCCTCGAGAAAATGCCGAGACCGGGCAGAAAGATAATGATTACCGGCAAGGGAAGATGCAATTTTACCAACGTCAAGAGCTGGAGCGATTTTTCCTCACACGTAAGGTCTAATTCCAATGTCCTGAGACCGGCATTCTACAGCCTCCCTCCCGATGCGCTGATAGATTTTTTCAATGCCAACGGAATGGAATCGGTGGTGGAACGTGGAGACAGGGCGTTTCCGGTTTCGCACAGGTCCATGGATGTGGTGGATGCGCTTTATAGTGCGGCACGGAATGCTGGCGCGAGGGTTATGACAGATGCGCAAGTCACCGGAGTACGCATGGAAGAGGAGTTCGGAAACCGTATCTTCGCAGTGGAAACCGCTGACGGCCAGAGTTTTTCATCAGGCAGGCTGATTATCGCCACTGGTGGTCTCTCATATCCGAATACAGGCTCTACGGGCGACGGATATACATTCGCCAAGTCACTCGGGCATAGCATAAAACAGTGTTTTCCTTCATTGACGGCACTTGTTCCGAAAGAGTACAAGCTTCCGCTGGAGGAAAATAGTCCTGAACTTAAAGGGCACGTGGACAGGAGCGCCGCGCTTTCCGAAACCGGAACCGCTCTGTGCGGCAATTCATTGAAAAACATAGGGATAAGACTTTTCGTGAACGGAAGTGAGGTTCAGGAAATGGAGGGCGACATTGACTTTACTGACGGCGGTCTCGAGGGTCCTGCAGGGTTTGCGATAAGCCGTAACGCCGTGAAGGCAATTCTGAACGGCAGCAAGGTGAAAGTGGTGCTGGACCTGAAGAGCGGAGTGCCTGCCGAGGAGTTCGAGAAAAGAGTCGCCGAACTGTGGAAAGAAGTGGGGGCGGACCCGAGAAGCAAGGGCAAAAGCGTACGGCAAATGGCCAAAGTGCTTCTGGGAAAGCTGATGCCATGGGAAATAATTCCGGGCTTCATGAAGTGCCATCCCGAAATAATAAGCGGAAGCAAAGGAAAAGAGACGCTCAAGATGCGTGCTCTTGTCAATGCTATCCGCAACTGGGAATTCGACATAGCCGGATATGTGGGCTATGAGCGCTGCGTCATCACGGCAGGCGGCGTTTCCTGCGACGAAATCGTGCCTAAGACGCTCAGTTCCAGAAAATGCCCCGGTTTGTATCTCTGCGGCGAAGTGCTTGACATTGACGCAGATACTGGCGGCTACAATCTTCAGATCGCTTTCTCCACCGGTTATCTTGCCGGAAGGTCCGCTGCACTGTCGCTTTAGTTTTTCAGAACAGCTTCTCAGGCGCTGCTCTTATCGCTTCAAAGCTTTCATCAGAGACTTCACTACCCTCTGCGCCTTGCGGCTCGGAAGTATCCAGACATATGCTGTCAATGCAGCCAAAACCACTGCGCAGATGGTGTTCAGCACACCGTGCACGAATATTATATCCAGGACGAAACCGACCAGGAGGACAGCCATCACCACTCCCCTGAGCATCGTGCTGCGGTTGCCTTCCTTGAATGTAGCCGCATAACGGTGAGGATCAGACTCACCACCGTCGGCGCTCTCCAGATGACAGGAGATGTATCGCACCCGCCAAATGCTGGACCAGTCCAGAAACAGGTCGCACTCGCCTGTTGACTCCGGAAGTTCCGCTTCAGACAGATCAGCCGGCTTCAGCACCTTGCCATAGACTTCCATTTCTGCTTTCACCTGTCCTAAAGTGTCTCCAAAGTCGCTTTTGGTTTCAAACAATACCATTCCCGCATCCAGCATCTGGACTTTTCCGTCAAACTTTTTCATATCTCGCATCGTATCAATTCTGTTTAGCCAATTTCTTATAATAATGCAAAGGGGCATCCTGAATCAGTCCCGGATGCAGGATTCTTATCAAATCTGAAAGAATCAGATCAGGACGGACAGCTCCGCTTTCCCAGAAGTCGTTGCCACCGCGCGGCGTAGTGCGCAAAGTATTGTTATATACATTGTCAGCGCAGCCGAACTTTCCGAAAACCGGTGACGAGGCGTATAAGGCATCGAGAGAGTCGAACCATCCTGTATTCAGCCACACCTGGGCATCTTTCGACAGCAGATACGCCTGCTCCACGGAAACCGTTCCGGACTCTGATTTTCCAGCAACGGCACCGAGCACCTCTCCCCCGGCATCATGTATAAGCCGGGACATATAATTGTCGCCGCCCGGGATGTACCAGACATCTGAATACGGGACATTGACAAGGACTTTTTTTCTCCCATTATCCTGATTTACAGCAGCTTGCACTATAGCAGAGAGCGAATCATAATCTGCACGGACCGCCTCATATAAAGAATCGGCCACAGCCGTCTTTCCTGTCAATGCACCGAAAAGTTTTATATACGAAGCCCTGCCGAGCGGATTGTTCTCCAGATAATCATTGAGCACCAGTACATTGACACCCAACGAACGAAGCTTTTTCACGAAGTCTGAACCCGGCAGGCTGTAGGCCGTCACGAGGTCGGGCGACATTGACAATATCCTTTCATAGTCAGCCGCCACATCCGAACCGACATCAGCAACTTTGCCTTCGGCGAAACGCCTCTGTATCAATGTGTCAGAAATGTATTTTATACCTGAGACACCGCATATCAGGCTGTCGCATCCGATCGCTGAAAGGCAGGCGATGTGACTGGAGGACATGCATACGAGCCTCTTAAGCTTCCTGTCCAATGTGATGCTGTCCTGGATGCTGCCGTCCGGATGGTACGTCCATATCCGGCACGCTGTTCCTGACGTGTCTATCCGATAGAGTACGCCGCCAGGCTTTTCCGTCTCCGTGCGGTGTGTGCACGAGGCGAAAGCGAGCAGCAGAACTGCAACAGACATGAACCGGAACAGTCTCATAAGGCCTAAAGCGAATCAGGATAGTTTATATCCATACAGAATTTAGGGACTTCCGGATTTGCATCACAATGGCTGTCCCTGACTGCGGACCACATTGACCTGACTATCTCAGGGTGCGAAGCAGCAACATCGTTCTGCTCCTGCGGGTCTTCATTGAGATTGTACAGTTCCATTTCGGAGTTGCCCTTCAGTACTTTGCGCACGATGCCTTTCCATTCTCCCATCCTGACTGCCACCCAACCCTTGGATGCCGGAAATTCCCAGTAAAGGTATTCGTGGTCGCGCTGCGGTGCCAAGCTCATGTCATTGGCCTTGGCATAACGCTGTCCGCCACGAGTCTCCGCCAGAACGGTCGGCGCGAAGGAAACGCCGTCATTCTCAGGGGCATTGACACCGGCGATTTCCGCCAATGTCGGCATCAGGTCGGCGAAACTGGACATGCGTGTTATACGTCCGCAATTCTTGTTGTTGCCCCAGTGCAGGATGAACGGCATCCTGATTCCGCCTTCGTGCAATGATGATTTTCCCCAGCCTTTACCGCATTTGAACGGGCCGCCGCTCTGGAAATACTCCATCGGAGAGTTACCGTTGCTTGCCGGGCCATTGTCTGAAGATACTATAAATATGGTGTTGTTCCAGACTCCGAGGTCCTTGAGTTTCTTGACGAGATTGCCGACTTGCGTGTCAATGTGGGTAACCATAGCAGCATAGGTCGCGTGAGGGTATCTGTTCGGAAGGTACATTCCAGGGTTTGTGCAAGGTTCCTCGTCTCCGAGTTTGTCCACATAGTACTTCACCTCATCGGCCGGTGCCTGGACTGCACTGTGCGGGACAGTTGTAGTCCACATCAGGAAGAACGGTGAGGAGGCATTGTCCTCCACAAACTTGACCATCTTGTCATACATCAGGTCACAGCTGTAATTCTTACCTCCGTATATTTCGTAGTTGGCCGGATCGTATCTGTCCAGCGAGTCAGGAAATCTGCAACCCTGCACGACGAGTTCATTGCCCGTCTCGACTTCCACGCCGTTCTCCCATAGCTTCACAGGGTAGTATGAATGCGCAAGTGCCTGACAATTAAATCCATAGAAATAGTCAAATCCCATTGTATTCGGCAGAGATGCGCTTTTCGGAAAGCCAAGTCCCCACTTTCCCACCATTGCTGTCCTGTAACCGGCCGACTGCAGCATTGTCGCAATCGTCTGAGTTCCTTCTTCGAGAGGAAACTGGCCTTGTTCTTCCGGATTCAGGAACACTCCGTTCCATCCGAGGCTGTCTTTAGGGACATAATGTTCTTCATTTGCGCGTATCTGGCTGTGGCCCATATGCTTGCCCGTAAGAAGACAGCATCTGGACGGAGATGAGAGCGGCGCTGCTGAATACATATCCGTGAACAGCAACCCCTGCGAGGCCAATGCATCTATGTTAGGCGTTTCGATTTTCTGCTGCCCGTAGCATCCCAAGTCGCCATATCCGAGGTCGTCGAAAAGCAGGAAAACCACATTGGGTTTCTTCACGTCCTGTTTCCCGCAGGCGCACAGGCTCAGTGCCGCTGTTGCCGCTGTTACAAGTTTTTTTCCGTTATTCATCAGTCTGTCAGTTTAGTGGTGTCATATTATCGTCGGGACATGTCCGCAGGCGGGCAGGAATTTGTCCAGCAGATCGGATTTGTCCAGTTTGATGAAGCAGGTGGCAGTGCCGTCCGTGCAGCAGAAATGGCCGTTTTCGAGGACCTGCCTGTCAATGATGATGTGCACGTCTTTTGCAGATTCCAGACAGGCGCTCAGGACCGTAGTGGCGCCATGCTCAGTCCCGGCTATCTCCATAAGCTTTTCGCCTGAGGCAAATGAGACTCTTGAGATTCCGAGAGCATGGCCGAACTCCTTGGTAATGAAAGGTTTGTCTGCAGGCATGGCATACAGATAGAAAACAGTCTGCTGACGGTTGCACAGAAACACGGTCTTGACTATCCTCTCTCCGATTGCCGCATCGATATTTCGGCAATCCTCCATCGTTATTCCCGGATCGGTATCCACCCGCCCGAAAGGTATATTGTTCTGAGCCAATGTCTCATACACCTTCTTCTGCAAGGGGGTCGCAAACACTTCCGGCGCCTCTCTCTTTATTTCACTAACGTAAAACACAGCACATTCTCTAAAAAAACAACCTTTAAAGTTAATGAAATAATTTGAGAATTGCTCCAGCAGCACCGGTTTTTGCTGAGGGCGTTTTCCGGCGTGTCAGAATGTTATTGAGGGCGTGGAACTTTGCCCTTGCCGGAAACGCACTTGAACTTGTAAGTGAGGGTTCCTGTCACAGGCTGGGCAGAGCGTTCGTCACGCAGCACCGAATATCCCGAAAGATACAGGATATCATCCCCCTCCAGCCTGACATTCATCTTATAGAAATAGCCTTGGCAGCGATCGTCATCGGATATTTTCCCATAATAAGGGTCAATGCCCAGATCATAATTCCCTGACGAGTCCACGGAGAATGTCGGCGTATAAACACGCTTGTTCCAAAACGCGCTTGAAGTATTCAGGTAGATATCTTCTATCAATAGACTGATTCTCACGGTGGTACGATACGGCACCGTCATGTCTATCTCTATTCCGGTTTCATCTGTCAGGTCCGGCACCTCTTTCAATTCATCAAAAATCGAAGCGGAAGCCACACCGTCGCCATTCAGGTCCACCGGTGCCCCGTCCCATTCCGCGCCGACGAGTTCATACTCACCGACAAGCCTGTCCATCGCGGCACGTGCCGCATCCGTCATATCATACGAGACCTTGTCCTTGTCACACGCTATCGCGGCCATAAGGGTCAATGCCAATGCAAGAGCAAAATTTATCTTGTTCATTACTGTTATCTCTTTTTAAGATCAATACAGAAATCCGACGGAGTCATAATCGAAACCATGCCGGTACCGCCGCTGACATTGCTCGGATAAGGAATTTCATCAATGAAGTTCCAGGAACCCTGCTCCGAATTGTCGAATGCGTAGTCGTTCATATAAGTATAGGTGCTTCGGGACATTGACAATACACGGAAACAGATTTTCCCGTATTCGGCCGGCACATATTCGTCACGCGACCATGAATTCGGATAATAATTATGCAGAAGTGTCTTTTCCACAGCCAGTTTCAATGTGTATTCCTTGTCAGCGAAAGTATTGTCAGTAAACAAGTTATATTCATTGGCATAATAATTATCCACGTCACTGGAATTGTCTTCCATACCTATTTTCAGATTCCTGTACAGCAGGCTCTCGTACTTGTTGTCGAAGACGATGTCCCTGGAGGCCCTGCACAAGAACTGGCCTTCCTTGTATGGACTGCCGGACGGCACTTCTGAAGCCCTGTACTCTGATTCATAAGACATTACCATACGGTAGAAATTCCTTTCTCCGGCAACGTCCTGCAGATGGACCTTGGTCATATAGAATCCTGTCAGTTCGCCTCCTTTGTTCTTCGCCATGAATGACGACGTATCCACGGCATTGACAACAGGCGCCTTGGGAGCGACACCGGTCACCTCGGCATGGGCGTCGCCGGCATCTACCGTGATCCTGACCTCGTCACCGGCATTGAAAGGAGCCTTGAACCGGACGGCATTGGCATAGTACGAGAACCGGTCCGGCTCGGTCACCTTGTCCGTAGATGTCACCAGTTTGCCGTTCACGTAGCAGTCCAGATGGGCTGCCTCGACGGGTTTCACATCGTCATACATGCCCCAGGTAAGATAAACCGTATGCAGCGTGTCGCCCGCCACCAGATTGCCGTTCACCACGAGCATCTTCTCCGGGCCCTCCCTGCGCAGGTCAATGTACTCTTCACATGCGACAGACATCATTGCCGCAATTATTATCAATATTGACTTCTTCATGATTTCTAGAACTTATATGTGTAACTGAAAGAAGGAAGGAACAAGAGGAAGGTCTTCTTGCTCAATGCCGGGATATACGTGGTTTTTCCGGTGTCAGGGTTCTTCACTTCCCTGCTGTCCAAAGTTACCCAGTTAGGATTTTTGGCGCCATAGGCATTGTACATTCCGAAATTCCAGATCCGCTCGCCATGACGTTTCTTCTTGTGGATATTGACACTGAAATCAAGCCTGTGGGACGGCGGAAGCCTGTAATTGTTCCTGCTTGAAATATAGTCCACCATCGACATTCCCTTTCCGTCCGGCGAAAGTGTGAGAGTAGATCTGGTGGAAACCGTCATCCAGTTTCCGGAGGTGATGGTCCATATTGCGCTCAGGTCCACTCTTTTACCGAGTTTCTGATTCAGGCTGACACAGAAGTTGTGCCTGCGGTCATACACGAACGGGAAGCGTTTTCCGTTGTTGATGGTGCCGTCGCGGAAGATGCGGTCGGTCTTGGACAATGTATATGAGACGGTTCCGGTGGTGCGGCCAAGCGTCTTCTGGACATAGAGTTCCACGCCATACGACTGGCCCTGTCCCATCTCCACGTTCTCCTCCCAGTCAGCGGCTGAAGAGAATGACATCTTGCCGTCTTTATATTCAAGGACATTGTTCATCTGCTTCCAGTAGCCCTCCACCGAGAATTCCCATCCTTTCAGGCCGCTGTAATATGTGCCGAGCGAGACGATGTCCGACGTTACAGGCTTGATGTTCTTGGTAATAGGAACCCAGAGGTCAGTAGGGAGACTCAGGTTGCCAGATGTGAGCTGATGCACGTATTGCGACATCCTTGAATACGCTGTCTTGACAGCCCAGCCCTTGCCGAATGAGACCTTGACCGCAGCACGTGGTTCCGGACAGAAATATGTACGGCCATTGACCAGAAACAGGCTCAGATGCAATCCGGGATTGAACGAGAAATGCTCGCCGAAGGTCATATCATCTTCAATATAGGCCGACAGTTCATTGCCATACAGGTTCGGACTGGCGTCGTTCACCTTGTCGCTTGTTTCCTTATTTCCGCCAATGCTGTTGATGCTGCGTGACCTCTCCACTTCCGGACGGTAAAGGTGGTTCACGAATTCGCCGCCGAATTTTATCAGATGGGTAGGCGCAGGAATATAGTCGAAGTCTATCCTTGCGCCCAGGTCACGGATGCCTGACGTGTAGGAATATCTGTACTGCTTGTCGTAGTTCTCCGTCTCGGATTTCAGAAGTTCCCTGGTATTGGTGACCATGTTCATCTTGTATGTATTCCACGAAACCGAGGTATTTGCAAACAGTTTGCTGTTGAAGACATGGTTCCACCTTACCGAGGCCAATGTGTTGCCCCATTTGAGGTTCATTTTCGTATTCTCCTCTTCGTACTTCGTATATGGTTCATAGTCAGGGCCATAATACCTCGAACTGGACTTGTCGGAATCGGAGTATCTGAAATAATCGCGTCCCGTATAGAATCCGGCGAACAGTTTGTCAGAGTCGCTGAAACGGTGTGTTACCTTGGCATTGATATCATAAAAGGCATAATTGGCAGGACTGCCGAAAGCCTTTATCAACCTGTCGAACAGGAAGGTGTGCATTCCGCGTGCGCTGAAGGACCATGTGGTGTTTTCACTTGCGATAGGGCCTTCGAAGTGGAGTTTTTCCGAAAGGAGTCCTGCTGATACCGAGCCGTGGAATCCTTTGGCATTTCCGTCATTGGTCCTGACATCGACGATGCTGGATACTCTGCCGCCATATCTTGCCGGGAAGGAGCCTTTGTAGAATGTGACTTTCTTGACCGCTTCCGGTGTAAATACCGACAGCAGGCCGAGGAGATGGCTGACATTGTAAAGCGGCGTTCCGTCGAGCATCATAAGGTTCTCGTCCGCGCCACCGCCTCTCACATAAATTCCGGAAAATCCTTCCATGCCGCCCTGCACGCCAGGCATCAGCTGAATGGTCTTGATGACATCGGGTTCGCCCAGCACCACCGGCATGTTCTTGATCATCTCCTGCGGGATTTCCAATGCGCCCATATAAGTGGACTGAATTCCGGCATCCTTACGGCCGACAATAGTCGAGGCCTTAAGTGAAGCCGCCTGGAGCAATGAGATATTTATAACCGTATCTCTCTGAAGGTCAATGTTTTGTTTCACATCCGCGCATCCGACATAAGAATATGTCAGGTCAATGTTTCCGCACGGTATGGTGATAGTATAGTATCCGAATTCGTTGGTGACGGCGCCAATGATTTTCGAGTTTGCCATCGATGACTTGGCTTTTGTCGCCGCTGAGGCATTTGACTCTGGTGTCGCCGCTGAGGCTTTTTCCTCAGACTTTGTACCTGAAGCACTCGCAGCGGACATTGCCCCTATAGCATTTACCGCGGATGTCGCAGCTGAGGCTTTCGTCCCTGACGCAGCATCCGTCACCATCACCATAACTCCCGCTCCGATGAGCGTCTCCCCCGTAGCTGCATCCCGGATATATCCGCTGACTGTGCACTTGTTCTGCGCAGAAAGACTGACAGCAAAAAAGGCGGTCAATGCCGCCAATGTAAATTTTCGCATTAAATCATATTTGTTTAAGGATTCCTTGTCAAGCAATCCTCCTCATTATAACCAATCAACTCCCTGTCCCTCCTCCAGACTGTCCGAAAAGTCCTCGCGAGACTGAAATACTCCGTACCCCTAACAAGGCCAGAAGCGGATTTTCGATTCTCACTGAGGAATATTTGACTTTTCAGACAGTCTCCCCATCAACCATCCATATAGAGATGCAACTCTCATAAGCATTGTTGCATCCCCACTTGCATTATTCTGCCGGATAGTGCTTCCTGCCGTGCATTTTTTGAACAACCTGCATGTCGAACTTTTGGCAATACTGCTAATTATCAACAGTTTACGCGGATATATGAAAGTCAGGTTACCTATTTTTTCATGCAACCTGTCTTTGGCATTGCTTGCCAACATGCTATGTATCAGCGCCTTAGACGATACACGTAGAGCCAGGTTGTTCAGCTTTTCTCTGTCAGCCATACCTAACTGTATTGGAAATTATTTGTACAATTGCTACCTTGTGGAGAAAATGTAAAACTTTATGAACTACTGCCCTAACTGTGGAAAACCTGTTACAGGAGAAACTAATTTCTGCCCTGAATGCGGAGCGCCACTTAAAATCGCGAATTATCAAAACCAGCCGGCTTCAACCAATGAAGACAGATGGCTTATCGCATTGATTCTTTGCATTCTGGTAGGTTCATTGGGCGTTCACCGATTCTATACCGGAAACATAGTTACAGGTGTATTGATGCTTATAACGCTCGGCGGTTGCGGAGTCTGGACCATCATTGACCTTATTATGATAGCCGCCAACACCTACCGCGACGGTAACGGCAATACACTGAAATAAATATAACCAAAATCTATGAGCTTTTGTCCAAAATGCGGAGCGCAAGTTACAGATGGAACTACGTTCTGCCTTAATTGCGGATACAAACTGAGCGAGGCCCAGCCTGTATCGACGCCACCTCAATCGCAACCTCAACAACAATCACCATCACAAGCTACGACGCCGAACTCCAAACCTTGTCCGGACAACTATCTTGTCTATGCGATTCTAACGACACTGTTCTGCTGCCTTCCTTTCGGTATAGCGGGAATTGTAAAAGCAGCTCAAGTATCAACCAAGTACCAGGCTGGTGACTACGAAGGAGCGGATCAGGCAAGTGCAGATGCCAAGAAATGGAGCCAGATTGCTCTCATTTGCGGAATTGTGTGGTTTGTAATATACTTTCTCATAACATTGTTGTAGTTGCAGGAGTTTCATTGTACTAGAAAGACAGTCCTGACATTGGCGACACTGCTGGCAGGACTGTTCGTTTACATCTATGCCACAGTCAGCCCGGAATCAAGCAACTTGTTTCCCAAGTGCCTGTTTCTGCAGCTGACAGGTTTTCGTTGCCCCGGGTGCGGTTCACAGCGGGTTGTACATTCATTGCTTATAGGCGACATTTCCGCAGCATTCAGGTACAATGCGTTCATGGTACTTATGATACCGTACATCATAGTTCTGCTAACCGCATATCTTCTACGCAAGAAGCACCCGAAGTTATATCTTGTCGTGTGCCACCGGTCGATAATCATTACAATGTTCATCTTGGTAATCCTCTGGTGGATTCTCCGTAACATCTACGGCTGGTAATCCCACATGCAAATGGACTGCGTGTCACAGACCGGTCGGCACAAAGGATTGGCTTTTGCGGCTTTCTTGTGTTGATTGAAATGAAATTTTGGTACGCGAGAATGATTTTTCGCTCCTACGCGCCAACCAAATGCTTTTTAGGTAAGGGAAAGGTGTCGGTGTTATTAGAAGGTTACAGGTTTCCGCCGGCTATTACGATTTTTATTATATCTGCTTGCGGTGGTTTTTTCGAACCTATGAGCATATCGCCAAAGCCATAAAAGTACTTGTAACTTATTGAATTATAATTTATTATATAGATTTAAGCTTGTTTTTCAATATGCTCACTCCCATAAAAAAACAG
>ERZ780105.483-NODE-483-length-11721-cov-7.28673_pt1 | contig 11721 bp, 5 predicted proteins | sample MGYA00511172_ERZ780105 | MGnify/ENA primary metagenome ERZ780105 (study PRJEB29588, sample SAMEA2144299) | human gut metagenome | biome: human gut; feature: human-associated habitat; material: faeces | place: Denmark | collected 2008/2010 ...
CAGACGAGTGCCTACCTATCAAGCTCCAGCGTCGTGCTGTAGACCGCCGTTCCTGAGAAGTACTTGACGACCGGGTTGTCTTCCTCTGTCCACGACCTAAGCTCGCCGAAGACCTTGTCCGCTGTTCCTCCGTTCTTTTGCTCGAAATGAACGTTCCAGGAGGATCCGACAGTCTGAAGTACGCTCAGTTGCTGTTCCGAACTCTTCTGTACCGCTGTTTTGGCGAATGGAAGACAGTCGATCCTGATGGTGTCCGCAAGGTTGAAAGCGCTGCTTTGGGTTTTGATGATAATCTCTCTGACAGAGACCATCGGCGTGTCCGTGAACACGATGAACCTGGCGTCGGTGGACAGCATAGGTGTGGAGACGATGAACCTGCCGTCTTTTTGTGTGACAGGAATGTCGGCCACCTCGCCGTTCTCAGGATTGAGTAAGGCGGCGTACCTTCCTCCATCCTTGAAGCTGAGATCCACGTCCTTGTCCTCGCCGGAGAAGTTCCTTACCCAGTAGACCTGCGTGTTGCCGGGCAGGTTTCTGTGGACATATTTAAAGTCCCCGTAGCTGTCCTTGGCGTTCGCAGGTGCCTCCACTTGCTCGAACGCAGCAGGGACGATCTGTGGCAGAGACTTTTGTGCGGTGGTCGCGGTCGCAATGAAGTCTGGCCTCATGCCGCTTCTGGAGAGGCATTCCTCCAGGCTGCATGTGAACACGTTCTTCCTCCTCGAATGCCACACGTTGTCCACCAGGGATGCGAATGAGCGGTCGTCGGCTTTCATGCCGGCGCATCTTTTAGGCTCTTTCCCGCAGATGATCACACCGGCGTCGGCGAACGCCTTGATCCTCTTGAGTATCTCAAGCGACATAAAGTCCTGGTCTCTTCCTATCCACAGCACCTTGTAGCTTGCTCCGGATGGGGCGACGAGCCTGCCGTCCTTGGCGTGGACTCCGGACTTGATCACTGTCGGATTGGCGAAATCGTAGTTGAAGCCGTCCGGGACATCCGGAAGGGTGCTGAAAGTGTCCCCTCCATAGATGGCGGTGACATTGATGTCCTCGCCGTAGTAGAGCAGGATGTCAGCGACTGAATGACCTTGCTGAAGCATCGCGCTGGAGCGGGCCAGATAGTTGGTGAGTGTCCAGGCATATTCCCCCCAGGTCTCGTTCCTGTGGAGCCATTGCCCGTAACGGAACAGTTGCATACCTGGAAGGTACTTGTCGTTCGGCTGCGAGGCGGACTCGTGCACCACAAATCTGTTGACACCTGCACTCAGCCCGACATCCGCTATGTATTTCATGTTCTCCGGGCAGTAGGTGTACGCCCTTCCGTGGTCTCCGTCCACCGAGAACGACTCCGCGGCGACTATCGGCTGACCGTAGATGTGCGACACCGAGGCTGACTCCCGGATGTCGCAGACCGCCGCCGGGGCTGCGGAACCGTTAGGCGTGTTCTCCATCCAGAAGGCCGCCATCGGAATGGTCGCCTTGATCTTCGGATCCATGCCGTCTCCTGTGTAGGCGCGGCTGCCCTCATGGGTTTCGGTGTAGCGCCCGTCAAGCTCATATTCCTTTACGATGTCGTTGATCCTGTCGTAGTTCTCGCAGAACAGCTCGCCGAGGGTCTTTCTCCAGTCCCACAGAAACCGTTCGCTCATCTGCGAGCTGCCGATGATTTCACCGGTAAGCACCGGAAGCCACGGCACAAGGTTGTAGCCTCGCCTTTTCTTGAACTCTTCTGCGAGTCTCGGGGTCCAGGTGAAGGAACCGGCCTCGTAGCTGTCCACCAGCAGATAGCGTATGCCTTTCTTTCCCAGCATCCCGTCAGCCGCGTTCTTGTAGAGGTCCACATAGGTGTGGAAGTACCTCATCCAAGCGTCGGGATCCAGTTTGTCAACCTCCAGGCCGGTAGCTTCCGGCGATGCTGGATGGTTGATCTTGCCTGTGATCGACCAGCCGAAGCGGTAGATCCTCCAGCGTCCGGCGGGAAGGGTGCATTCCAGCCTGCCGTCGGGGGTCATCTTGCCGGTAAGGTTAACGACATCTGATGTCCTGATGGCGTCACTTGAATATGCGGTGCCGTATTTCCAGAAATCATGGACTATTCCGAAGCCTCCGACCTCTTGGCTGTGATTGATCTTCGATACGGTGAACAGATCCAGCGAGACTAGCTGCCGGCCTGTCACCCTGAAGAACCGTGCGCAGGTCTGCGGGATGTTCTTTGTCAGGTATGGAAGCACGCTTGGCTCGATGTCGCAGACTTTCCTCCATTGCCGGCCATCGTCGCTGCTTTCGAGGACGCTTCCGGGCGCCGGATCTCCGATCTTCGGCCTGGCTCCCATCGCCATGCTCTGGAGTGTCAGGGCCTTGATCGTCTGTGGCTGTCTGAACTCCACCGTGATGCAGGAGTCGCTTTCCTCGACTCTTTCGGTGAGCGCCCTCATCGCCTTGTCAGATGCCGGCAGCCTGACGGCGATGACGTACAGATCCTTGCCGTACGGCTTGACCTCTATCCGGTCATTGCCCACGTGGTAGTCCTGGTAAGGTCCCACAACGTTGTAAAGATCAGGTAGTTTGGTCGAGACTTTCCCGCCCCGCACGTCAACGTGCCTCCATTCGAGCTTTTTTATGGCGTCTTCCGGCTTCACCCATTTGCCGCCTGTCGAGCTCCATCCCGGGGCGCTGGCGATCGTGACATCCATGTCCAAGGAGTCTGCCATGTGCAGAGCGAAACGGAAAGCTTCCTTCCATCCGTCGGAGAGGTATGGGAGTTTGACCTTGGCGGCTCTCGGCATGTTGATTCCTCCGGCGTCGAACTGGTGGAAGCCGCCTATGCCGGATCTCTTCATCCATTCGATGTCTTTCCTGATTCCTTCCTTTGAGACGTTGCCGTCCATCCAGTGCCACCATACCTGTGGTCTGGCTTCTTTAGGCGGGTCCATGAAGATCCTTGCAAGCACGGATGTGTCGATTGTGAAGCTGACCGTGGTCACGTCCTTGGAAGGCTCGTTTGTCATCGTGCCGGTTCTGTCGTCATCGGTGGGTACAGCCATTGCCGAAAGCGGCAGCAGCAGGGCAAGGGCCGTCAGTGTCCTCCTTATGTCCATGTCTTTTGTCTTTAGATTCGTTGTCTGTTGTTCAAATATAGTAATTGCAGCCGGGATATTCAAATCCTTCTTCAACAGCATGGCATATTCTAATGGCAGGCAGTTGTCATGAATATGCAGGCTCATCCTTTTTTTCGCTCGTTTCCTTTGAAAAGTGATGCTTTAATTTTGATTTTTGGTAAATAAATGCGATATTGCAGTCACGGAACATTTTTTGGCACAGATAGTGCAAAGTGTTTCTGTAGAGTTAATTGGTTCTAATAGGATTTTATCTTTCTAACCTTTTTCCTATGATGGCTGTTCATCATACGTTTTATTCATAATTAGGTTTGTATTAAGTGGGAAAGACTGGTGCTGGGAAGTACCGGTCTTTTTTTGCTTTGCAAAAAAAGACCGGTACTTCGCGCTGCGTGCGTTGCGCATGCAGCGCGAAGTACTTTCAACCCCCCAGTCACTTCGTGACGGCCCCCTGGGGGGCACGGGGAAAGGATTCCCCGATACCCCTTCTGTCGCTTCGCTCCGCGTGCGCATACCTTCGTGCGCATACCTTCAACCCCCCAGTCACTTCGTGACAGCCCCCTGGGGGGCACGGGGAAGGGATTCCCCGATACCCCTTCTGTCGCTTCGCTCCGATGGGGCGCTTGGGGCGCTTGGGGCGGCTTTTATGGGAGGGATGGTGGGGGAAAAAAAACTACAGTTTGCGGTTTTTGTAGGAGTCTATGCAGCTTGGGATCATGCGGCGGTACTGGGTGCTTGTGTAGAGAGGGGAAGAGATGATGAAATCGGCGGTGCTGCGGTTCGTGGCGAACGGAATGTTGTACAGGGAGGCCAGGCGGACCAGCCCCATCACGTCATTCTGGTGACCCTGCATGATCAGGTTGTCGCAGAAGAACACCAGCATGTCGATCTTCCCCTCGGCGATCATGCCGCCGATCTCGAAGTCCCCGCCGAGTGGACCGCTGAGAAGGCAGACGATGGAGGGAGCCTCGGGGCCGAGCTTTTCTGTAAGCGTCTCCGAGACGAGGCGGCCTGTGGTGCCGGTGCAGAACAAATGGCAGTGCTTCAGCGAGCCTGCGTTGTAACGTACCCAATCCAGCAACTCCTGCTTCCTGGAGTCATGTGCGACCAATGCGATGTTTGTTACCATGTTCGTAATATATTAAAAATTATCAATGTCCTTTCTCTTCACCGTCTATCCGGATTCTCTTCACCTCCCGGGCCCCTGTCTCAGCGGCCCTCTGTTCCCTCTTTTTCCGGCTCATGAACAGATTCCGGAAGAACTCCCTGAAGGTGTTGAACTCCCTTTGGTAGGCGATACCCACACCGTTCCTCTGCGTGTTGTCGAGATAGTTGGTGTAGTCATCCGCCGAGTGGGAGAATAGGTTCATCCGCAGCTGCCCGGATTTGTCCAGCTTGATTTCGATGTCAAGGTTGCCCACCATGTCCGCCCCCGAGGATGAGTTAGCATATTCACGGTTCCCGACGTTGCCGTTGACTATCACCCTGTTGTTGAAAAGTTGGGTGGAGACGGCGACATCGAATATGTTCGTGCCGCTCTCGCTCGACTGGTAGTTGAGGCCAAGGTCCAGAGGAATGTCCAGCTTCTGCAGGATGTTGTTCAGCTGCCCCGCCATGATCTCGGCGACGTTGGAGTACAGTACGTTGGTGTTGTTCACGACTCCCGACTGTTCTTCCGGCATGAAACTACCCGAGATCAGGAGTGAAAGGAACTGGCGCTGCACCTTGTCCTCGGTGTTCAGGGCGCTCTCCACCCTCGACTTGGTGGTTGGGTCAAGATCCGGGACATCGATGGAGAAGGACAGCTTCGGCTCCCTCAGCTTGCCGGACACCCCGATTCCGCAGTTCACGGTCCTTCTGGCGGAGACTGAGGTGGTGTCCGCGATAAGGGTGGCGACGGATGCCTTTGTCGAATATATTCCTTTAATGTCAAGGTCGCTGTCCATCACGTCTCCGTTGAAGCGTACCGTGCTGCCGTCCGAGATGGTGAAGTCCCTTTTGGCAATGTCCATGGCGTTGAAATGGAAGTTGCCCGACCGTAGGGCGTAGTCGCCGTTGATCGTGAACAGATCCCTTCCCGGACGCACCTCGATGTCGATGATGCCCTGGCCGCGGCCGTTCAGCACATTGCCGGCAGCCCTGTCGATCTCGACATAGGCCTCAGTGCCTTGTGTGGCGTTGACCCTGAGCCTTATTCCGAAGTCGCTGCCTTTCCCGGCACCTGCCGCCATGCTGTTCATCATGGCCTCGTAAGGATCCTCGTAGACTTCCCGGAAGGCCTGCCTGAACGTCAGAAGGTCATTCTTGCCGTCATTGGAGGCGTTGTCTATAGGAATATGTATGTGTCCGTTCTTGTCCGTCCGGGCGTTGACATCGATGAGGATGGCGTTGAACGGGCCTTTGATCGAGACATCCCCGCTTGCGAACAGGCGGCCATAGAAGGCCTTGTCGCCGCCCTCGTCCATGTCGATGGCCTCGATGCCTTTCATCTTGATCCTGGTGTCCATCCTGATGTTCTTCAGGTGGTCGTACAGCAGGCCCCCTTCTATGCTGCCGGTGCCGTTGAACCGGTCCTTGATGGAGATCCCGTCGAAGAACAGTCCCTGGTCGGTGACGGAGAACGGCCCGTTCAGGTAGTAGGCCACATTGGTAAAGCCCACCCTCAGCATCGCATTGTCGAACCGTGTGCCCTCGCCGCGCAGCGAGATGTTGTCCATGGATCCGCTGACCTTGACCTTGCCGCTCATCGAGCCGCCCATCTCACTGAACACTGACTCCAGGACGGGAGCGATGTAGCCCACGTTGAAGTCATCGAATCCGGCTGTGAGATCTATCTTCTTTGTCTTGAGCGCGTAGTCTCCTTTGATGTTAAGTGTCTTCCGGCCATCGATGTCGTTCTGGGCTATCATGCGCATAACCCCGTCCTCCAGCGAGCCGGCGAGGCGCAGGGTCCCCATGTCCTGTCCCGCGACCTCGGTAGATTCCGACGTGAGGTTCATCATCAGTCCCGCGTCGCGGCCCCACGGGGAGAAGACGATGGCGTGGCCGGTAGCGAGGCCGGATAGTCCGAAACCGTCGCCAAGGAACTTGCCAAGCAGCCCCAGGTCGATCTTGTCGAGTTTGACGGAGAGCGTGTCTCTTTTTGTGGAGGAGAAGCCTCCGTTGATCCTGATGGACTGGTCGGCGCTTCTCGCTGTCAGGTTGTCGATCCTGAGATCTTTGCCGATCATGTCTATGCCGGATTCGGACACGTCCCATGCCGCGTCATCATACCAGATGAAGGATGGAAGTGTCTTGGCGTTGACCGTCAGGTTCCCGTCGGAGTCGCGGTCAAGCCGCCCTGTCAGGTACATCTCTCCCTTGTTCGCGAGATCCGTGCCGTTGTCGTAGGTGAATCCGGCTCCGAAGGTGTTCCCCCTTGCGTAGAGCAACAAGTTGTCACTGAGCATGTTGACACCGGCTAATGAGATGGCCGAGCAGACAGCCGACGCGTTCAGGCTGCTGTCCCTGTTGTCAAAGGCGAGGTCAAAATCCTTCAGAAAATTCTTGTTGACAGCGATTCTCGGAGACTTGACGGAGGCTGTCATGTTGCCGTCCCTCTTGATGTTCATCTGCACCTTGGTGCCTTTGGCGACGTAGAGGCCGGGCTTGACAAAGGACAGGATGTCCCTTGCGTCACCGACACTCAGATCCAGCTCGTACTCATCGCCCTTCCATTCGGCTGCCCAGCCTTTGTACAAGGCCGGTAACTCCCTGTGGACTGTGAGGGTCTGCGCATCCTTGATCAGACTGGTGAACGGCTTGCTGCCGATGTAGTTGCCGTTCAGGAATGTGGATGTGATGTTGACACGGTTGACGTTGTCGTTGGAGTGCGACTTCACGCAGATGTCGCCGATCTCGTGCCACCCGTTGTCGTTCTCAAGTGTGAGTCCAAGTATGTCAAGGTCTCCGATCAGGTCTCCGCGGCTGATGTTCACGTAGTTGGCGTTTATCCGCCCGGAGATCTTGGAGTTCTCTCTCTTGTCCAGTTTCAAGGCGTGCAGGTCGGCGTAACCTATGGACGCGTAGAATTTGTAGAGTCCGTTCTTCGTCTTGTCCGAGAGGGTGAACAATCCTTGGAAGAGGAAGTTGAGGTTCGGGTCTCCGCAGACGATGCGCCCGTCGAAGGCGTTGTCCGTGTAGGTGCCGGCGGCGATGATGTTGGTGTAGTCGTAGCCGAGGACTGACAATTTGTCGACGGACAGGGAATCGATGCTCAGGCTGGTCTTGTCGTGACCTAATGTCATGTCCATCATTCCTTTAAGCGAGACTTCGCCGATCTGGCTGACCCCGGTGAGTTTCCCGACGTCAACGTTTCTTGCCGTGACCTTGCCCCCCAGCCCGATTGTCTTTCCTTTGGCGATCAGGTCTGTGATGTCAGCGTCGACGGTCACGGTACCCAATGCGGAGGAAAGCGTGCCGTCGGCTTTAAGCTTGTTGAGCGTGCCATCCGTGTTGCCTTCGAAGGTGAAGACCGTGCCGCGCGCGAGTCCGGAAAGGTCGATCGCCGCCATTGGGGCGAATCCCCTGATGAAGCGTCCGAGTCCTTCCGTGGTGAAGGACAGCCCGTCCAGTCTGAAGTCCGGACGCATCCTGTTGACATCCGGAAGCCCGGACAGCCGTCCTGTGATGGTTCCGCAGACTCCGCTGTGGGATTCCGAGAAGTCCAGACCGGACACCGACATGTCTTTGACCGGCCCCTTCACGTCGGCATCCCTGAGGCTAATGACGGATTTCATCCGGCGCAGCGACGGCGCGAAGTAAGAGATGCTCTTCATGTCCACGGTGCCGCTCATGCGTGTTCCGGTCATCGAGACATCCTCGATGTAGTTGGAGAATGACGCCGCGTTGGCATATTCCATGGCATATTCATCCATGCTGATGTCGGTCCACGTGTCCTTTATGTGGAGATTCCGCACCGAGGTTTTTCCTTTCTCGACGGTGGCTTTTCCGGACATCGAGACTATCCTGTAGCCGCTTCTTTCGGTGGCCTCCAGATTGTCCAGTACCCCTTCGATCCTGCCTTCTTTGAAACTAAAGTCGTGAGCCTGAAGAATATGCGCGGTCACATCAAGGTTCTTCCAGTCGATGCCGTAGTCGCGGGGCGGACTGTCTTTGGTCTTGTTGATGAGCCTGAACCGGAAGTTTCTGATCCTGATCCTGCCGGCGTCGATCGCCAGAGCGAGAGGCTTGCCTTCCTTTTTTTCGTCCGATGACTTGAAGATTCTTTTGATGCTGCCCCCGCGCTCGTCTTTCGCCAGGGAGAACGAGGCGTCGCTGATGTTGAGCCTTCTGATGTGGATGGCTCCGTCGTTCCTCAATCCTTTCAGAGAGAATGTGGCGACTATCGACCCGGCGCTCGCCAGTGTGGCGGCCTCCTCTCCGTCCCAGTCGGTGACCGGTTCGCTGTCGATGATGGCGATATCCTTGATTACCAATGCGTTGAATGGCCTTAAATGAATCTTGGAAATCTCTATCCTGCCGTTCAGCACCCCTTCCAGCGAAGCCACCACCTTTCTGGTCACAAAGGTCTGGGCCGCCGGAGTCTGCAACAGAATCCAGCAGGCGAAGAGCAGTGAGGCGATCGCTACAAAGACGCCCCGTAATATCTTAAGAGCCTTTTTCAAATGACGGGAAGCCGCGGCGGTCTATGCCATGCGGCTTGTAACAACAAAGATACTAAATATCCGTTGGATTGACGAAAATAGTTGTATCTTTGCCGTTCGAAAAAGTCTTTGAAGAATATGTCGGATTATATCCTTGGAATCGAATCGAGTTGCGACGACACTTCCGCCGCCGTGATCAAGGACGGATTCCTGCTCTCCAACGTGATAGCGAGCCAGCAGGTCCACAAGGATTATGGAGGAGTCGTTCCTGAACTTGCCTCCAGAGCCCATGAACAGAACATCGTGCCTGTCGTCAGCCAGGCTTTGGACAAGGCCGGGATCAAGGCCTCGGATCTCACCGCGATCGCGTTCACCCGTGGTCCGGGACTTCTGGGTTCCCTCCTTGTCGGCACATCGTTCGCCAAGGCTCTTGGCGTGGCCCTGAATATTCCTATAATTATGGTCAATCACCTTCAGGGGCATATTCTCGCTGATTTCGTGAAGCAGGAGGGCAAGGAGAACCACCATCCGTCGTTCCCGTACCTCTGCCTGCTGGTGTCAGGAGGCAACTCTCAGATTGTCAAGGTGAACGGCCCGTTGGACTACGAGATTCTCGGCCAGACGATCGATGACGCTGTCGGGGAGGCTTTCGACAAGTGCTCCAAGATGATGGGGCTCGGCTACCCTGGCGGTCCGGTGATCGACAGGCTGGCGAAGCTCGGCGATCCGGACCGCTTCTAGTTCGCCAAGCCGCAGATTCCGGGGCTTGACTACAGCTTCAGCGGTGTGAAGACTTCGTTGCTTTATTTCGTCCGTGACGAGATGGCGAAGGATCCGGACTTCATGGAGAAGAACAAGGAGGACATCTGCGCCGGTTTCCAGAAGACGCTGATAGACATCCTGATGGACAAGCTGATCAAGGCCGCGAGGCAGACCGGTGTCAAGGAAGTGACCATCGGCGGGGGAGTCTCGGCCAACAGCGGTCTGCGCTCCCGCATCGAGGAGGAGGGGAGAAAGCGCGGCTGGAACACCTATCTCCCTGAGTTCAAGTTCACCACCGACAACGCCGCCATGATCGCCATAGCCGGCTGGTTCCACTACCTCGCCGGCGAGCGCACCCCCCTCGACATCGCCCCCGTCTCCCGCATCGCGGATTATTAATAATGAATATGATAGGAAATGTTCCAATGACGAACCTTTCTGAACCACTTGTGGTTCAGGTAAGTCCCTCTCCCGAGGAGAGGGATTTAGGGTGAGGGTAACGTGAAAGGCCCTGTGGGGTGCGCAAGGCGCATCCCCTCTCCCGAGGAGAAGGATTTAGGGAGAGGGTAACGTGAAAGGAATTGCTCGCTTGAAATTTTGATAAGATTGTATAGTAGGAAATAATCTGCTATTAGGAAAAGGATATGACAGAATTCGAAATGACCGGCCGTGTTGGCCGTGACCTTAGGCCGGATGACGTGAGGATCGTCGCGGCAAGAGAGATGAACCTTCGCGGCAACGCGATCATCAACGTGATCGACCCGACGAAGTCCTACCAGCCGACCTTCCCGAACGCCGACGCGACCTGCGTGATCGCCAGGCGCTCGATCGACGCCCGCAACGACGTGGTCTACCGCTACCGCATCGAAGGCTACAACCACCGCTTTGAATCCTACGTCCCGTACGAGATTCCGGAGTACAAGGATGTCACCGGATCCGAGCCGGTGGTCATCGTCGGCGCCGGCCCGGCAGGAATGTTCGCCGCCCTCAAGCTCCTGACCCTCGGTTTCAAGCCAGTCATCCTGGAGAGGGGCAAGAACGTCCGTGACCGTAAATATGACATAGCCGGACTCTCCCGCGAGGGAGTCCTGAACCCGGAGTCCAACTACTGCTACGGCGAAGGCGGAGCCGGAACATTCTCCGACGGCAAGCTCTTCACCCGATCATCCAAGAGAGGCGACATCCGCGAGGTGCTGCACCAGTTCGTCAACTTCGGAGCCAGCCCTCAGATTCTGGTGGACGCTCATCCGCACATTGGCACGGATCGTCTTCCGAAGGTTGTCGAGAACATCCGCCAGTGCATCCTGTCAAGGGGCGGGGAGTATCATTTCGGCACCAAGGTCACCGACCTGGAGCGCAGGAGCGACGGCACCATAGTGGTCAAGGCCCTTGATTCAGAGAATCCTACGAAGGCCGGCAAACCAAGTGTCCAGAAATATTCGGCAAGGAAAGTCATCCTCGCCACCGGCCACTCGGCAAGGGACATCTACGACATGCTCGTCTCCAAGGACTGCGCGCTTGAGGCCAAGGGCTTCGCGATGGGAGTCCGTGTGGAGCATCCGCAGTCCCTGATCAACGACATCCGCTACCACGGACAGTGGGAGCCGGGGATGCCCGCGGCGGAATATTCTTTCACCGAGCAGGTGGGCGAGCGCGGCGTCTTCTCGTTCTGCATGTGTCCGGGAGGTGTCCTGGTGCCGTCCGAGACCGAGCCTGAGACCATCGTGATGAATGGCATGTCGAACTCGGCCCGAAGCGGCAGGTTCGCCAACGCCGGCGTGGTCGTGCAGATCAATCCTGAGGACATTCCGGAGGAATATGCCGGCAAGGGAGCCTTCGCGGGACTTGAGTTCCAGAAGGATGTGGAGAGAAAGATGTGGGAATATGCCCGCGCTCATTCCGACTCCGACAATCCTTTCACCGCTCCGGCGCAGAGGATGGTGGATTTCTGCGAGGGCGAGGAGTCAGCGGATCTTCCTCAGACCTCCTACAAGCCAGGTGTCGTTCCTGCTCCGCTCCACGAGCTGCTGCCGGGAGTGATCGCCGAGAGGCTTCAGGATGTCTTCCCGCTCGTCAATCAGAAAACCATGCGCGGCTACTACACGAATGACGCGCTTCTCATCGGTGTCGAGTCCAGGACGTCGTCTCCGGTCCGCATTCCAAGGAACCCTCGCAGCTGCGAGGCGGGCTCTTTC
>ERZ780105.490-NODE-490-length-11629-cov-5.25307_pt1 | contig 11629 bp, 9 predicted proteins | sample MGYA00511172_ERZ780105 | MGnify/ENA primary metagenome ERZ780105 (study PRJEB29588, sample SAMEA2144299) | human gut metagenome | biome: human gut; feature: human-associated habitat; material: faeces | place: Denmark | collected 2008/2010 ...
AGAGCATAACTCCCTTGGGCATGCCGGTCGTGCCGCCGGTGAGCGTCACGGCAGCAAGTTCAAATTCGCCGTACCCCACAGCTTCCACGCTCTTGCCCTTACCGAGCTTCAAAAATTCCTTCCAGCTTATCGTCCTCCCACCGATTGGCACAGCCGGTGCGGGCATTTTTATCTGCTTTAACATTCTCACAACGGGGGACATGTAATTATCCGCCGAAATGATTATGACCTTCTCGAGCGAAAGCTCATCGAGCATATCCGCAAGATGCTCATACGCAAGATCAAGAAGCAGCAGGACATTTGCGCCGGAGTTTACGATAAACTGCTTTATCTCGCTCAGTGAGCGGCGGGGATCGAGCGCCACCATCGCAGCGCCGAGCTTATTTAAGCCGTACAGAGCAAATGCAAGCTCTGGTATCGTTGCCGAGCAGCAGGCAACCATGTCGCCGGTCTTGACGCCGAGCTCGGCAAAGGACGCAGCGCACACATCCGCCGTATCCAAAAATTCGCCATAGCTTATCTTGTTGCCAAAATAGTTGATAGCAACGTTTCCGCGGTGATATTCGTTATTTTTAAGCACATGCTCGTAAAGTGTTTCCTTGGGAAGCTTTGCATTCAAAGCCTCCTCGGTATAAAACTTGAGCCACGGCTTTGCCGTCGATGCTTTTGCTTTCATATTGCCAGTCCTCCTCATTTTTCGTTATACATTTCATGCAGCAAAGTTTGTTTTTGAACAATTCTTTCTGATATGTATTGTCATTTTGATTTGAAAATATCGCATGAAATTAAAAAAATTTTAAGCTCTTTTGAATTTTCCCGAAAAAGCAGAGATCGGCCGCCTTGCCGGAAGCGGCCGATCTCTTTGGTGGGGGACCAGTGATCTGGTTCGGAAAGGCGGTGTGTGGGCGTCTTTCCGTGTACTATTGTTTCGACACCGGCGTTTTATCGCAAAGCCAAGAAAAATATTTTTGTTGCGATATTTTGACGAACAATTTACAATAATGAGTAGATCGCAGTTGCGAAAAACACAAACTGAGGTGAGCTCTATGCCAAAAACGAGCTTGCACACCTTAGTCGATGAGAGCATTATCCTGAAAATTGCCGGCGGAGATAAGACAGCTCTATCTGATCTATACCTTAAAACTAGCAACGCAGTCTACTGTTTCGCACTATCCATTTTGCGGGACACGGAGACTGCACAGGACATTATGCAGGAGACCTATATACAGGTGTGGAGATCGGCCAAAACCTATAAGCCATGCGGAAAGGACCCTGTGCCTTGGGTGCTGGGCATCGCAAAATATGTTGCGTATGCGCACATCCGCACACAACAAAAGCACGCCGAGTGGTCGGACAGTATCCCCGAGCCTGCCGACCCGAAAAACTGCTTTGCCGAAAGCGAAAACAAAATTTTAGCCAACGCCCTGCTGATGAAGCTCGGCGAGGATGAACGGCAGATAGTCACGCTGTATATCACGGCGGGACTGAAGCACCGTGAGATAGCAAAGCTTTTGGATATGCCCCTTTCTACGGTCATCAATAAGTACAACCGATCGCTCAAAAAGCTGGAGAAGCTGGCAGGTGATGTGTTATGAGAAAAGAGAATATTGAACAAAGGCTGCGGCATGAGTTTTCGGACATTGCGCCGAACAGGCTCGATGAGGTGCTTGCCGCCGTTGATGCGCTTCCCGAGAATGGCGGCACGGTCATAGACTTTACGCAGACTGCGAAAAAGCGCCGTTCCCCGCTCAAGGCGGTGCTGTCGGCCGCGGCTACACTGCTGCTCATCGTGGGTGCGGCAGGTTTATACGCAAACCTCTCTGCGGATAGATACATCGTCGCCGTCGATGTAAACCCCGCAGTCGAGCTAAGGGTAAACGGCTTTGACCGTATTAGCGCCGTCACGCTCAAAAACGATGATGCCAAGACGCTCATAAGCGAAGACGACCTCAAGGGCAAAACCGTTTCCGATGCTGTCGACACACTCACCGAAAAACTGTGCGGCGACGGATATCTTAACGAAAACAGCAATGGCGTTTTGGTCTCTGTGCATGGCGGCGATGACGCACTTTGCTCCAAAATAGTCAGCTCTATCGAAAAAGCCACGGAGCGAGCAGGCTTTAACTACGCCGTGTTGTATCAGTCGCTCGACGACGATGCCGACGGCAAGGCCGAGCTTATTGCAAAGCTTGACGGCAGATTCGACGATCTCAGCATCGAGGAGCTTAGCAAGCTCAGTGTGCAGGAGCTAATTTTCCTGGCCGAAAGCCTCGACTCTCTGCCTGATAAGACCGAGCTTTACGGCAAGCTAAACGGCTACCTCAGCGCAGAGGATGCAAAGCACGACGCAGGCGTTGACAGCGCCTCGGCGACACAAAGCATCATCCGCTACGCCGAGCAGCTTGCCTACGAGATAGTGTATACCGAAAACGGCACGACGCATAAGTATGTCGTCTCCGCCTCGACCGGCGAGGTGCTTGCCCATGAAAAGCACGGCAATTCAAGCAGCGGCAGCCCCGGCAAAAACAACAGCAAGAACGACGGCCTCCTCAGTGCCGACGACATTTTGAAGATATTCAAGAAAACCTTCGGCTTTGTCGATGCGGTGCTTGACGATGTGCATGTCACCCGCAGTATGCGCAACGGTGAGCCGGTTTATATCGTCACCTATAAAGTGTTCGGTGTCACACGCAGCGCCGTGTTCGATGCCCGCACCGCTGAGATATTGTCCGACATCGGATAGCAATAAGCAGCTACCAAGTGTAGCTGCTTTTTCACATTTTGATGCCACATTCATAATTCTTTTTGACACAAAATTGTCTATATGCTAATATTCAATTGTGCCTATTCGCATTATCATGTGCTATCGGAAGTCCCATGGGCTTCTTTTATTTGTGTTAGGAGGATCATATGAAAGACCTAAAGCATCTGATTTATTTTGAGAGTTTGCTTCAGGACGCAAACAATGAGCTTGTCAAGCAGGCTTCCGCCGAGGGCAAAAAGGCTCTGGGCTACACCTGCTACTTTGTCCCCGAGGTGCTGCTCAATCTCGGCGGCTGCTTCTCGGTGCGCCTGCGTGCCCCCGGCACGACAAACACCGACATCGGCACATACTACATGACCAACAAAACCTGCCCGTTCACCCGCAGCATTCTTGAGCGCAGCATGGAGGGCGGGTACAATTTCCTGTCTGCCATGTTCTCGTCCGAGACCTGCCAGATGATGCACAGGGCGCATGAGTATTTTGACATTATGGGTCTTGTCAAGGAACAGAATCCTGATTTCTTCATGAGCATGATGGATGTTCCCTTCGTGACCACGAAGGCAGCCTACGAGCATTACGAGACTCAGCTTCGCAAGCATATACTCGAGCCGTTGGAGCGTGTCTACGGTGTTGACATTTCCGATGAAGCTATCCGCAAGGCGATCGAGGAGCACAACGAAATTTGCCGCATCATCACTGAGATAGGCGACCTGCGCAAGCTTGATAATCCTCCCGTAACGGGCTACGAGTTCCATGTGATTCAACTCGTTTCCGAGGTCTGCCCGCAGTATCTCATTATAGATAAGCTCAGGGATACTCTGGCCGAGATCAAAAAGCGCAGAAAGGACGCAAAGCCCAGGTACCGCGCCCGTTTGGTCGTGACCGGCTCCGAGGTCGATGACCCCGAGTTTACAATGCTGCTCGAAGACTGCGGCATATATGTTGCCGCCGACCGCTACTGCTACGGTTCGCTGCCCGGCAGAGAGCAGATCGAGATAAAAGACGGCGAGAGCGCACTTACCGCCGTTGCCCGTCACTATCTTGCTACCAGCGAGTGCCCCCGCTTCATGAACAAGGAAAAGCAGCTTCAGCGCAGAGGCTACCTCAAGCAACTCGTAAACGACTACAGGGCCGACGGCATTTTGTACCTGCAAATGAAGTTCTGCGAGTTCTGGAGCTATGAGCGTGTCATGGGCGTGCACGATATGAACGATGTCGAGGGCATTCCCTGCATCGGTGTTGAAAAGGAATACACCATGGCCTCGGCAGGTCAGCTCCGCACTAGGTTCCAAGCCTTTGTCGAGAGCATCGAGATAAAGAAAATTCAGGGAGGTAACGAGTAATGGCTAACGAAGCAAAGCGTTTTTACAAGGGCAGCGGCATCGCAAAGCACCGTGAGTGGCGCGGCCTTAAGGATACCTTCTATGATTACACTCAGTGGGTCGTAAACCTCGGCATACTCGTAAAGTTCATCACCAAATCCCCCGTGCGCATCGTCAGGGGCCTGTTCGAGTACCGTTGGTTCGGTGCATACATGGGCACGCTGCACATGATTGATCGCTCGCTTGCCGGCATGCGCGGTCCTGCGCTTCGTGTTTCGCACACGCAGATGCACGCCATCATGAAGGGCGCTACCGGTCTTATCGCCGACAGCATGATAGGCGATCGCCGCTTCGGCGACACGAAAAATGCCGAGAAGTATGTCATGCTCGAGCAAACCATGTGTCCCGAGATAGTCGCAGGCTTCCCCACCCTTAAGGCGTTGCCGCTCGAGGTCCTGCAGGGACTATTGGGCACTTATATGGATCAGAATCTTGCCCCATATTACATGGATATCATGGAGAGCGTCGGCCTGCCCGCCGACTCCTGCCGCCTGAGCGCTAATGCCGCAGGTGTCGCCATCAACGACGACTACCCCGAGGTCGGCGCATGCCTTATCACCAACAATATGCCCTGCGACTCATCGACCATGAACAGCCAGCTTATCGAGCGCCGCATCAAGATACCTACCACCGTTGCCGGCATTCCCATGCGCTGGGAGGACGAGGCCACCGATAAATACGCTCTTGCGCAGATGAAAGAGGTCATCAAATTCATTGAGGACACCACCGGCGAAAAGTTCGACGAAAAGGTCTTTTTCGAGATAATAAAGCAGCACAACAAAGAGGTGCGCAACGAGTTTGAGGTCTGGGAGTACGCCAAAACGCCGTACACCGCCTTCGGTCATGTCATCTCCCCGCTGTTCCACGCATTTTACTTCACCTTCTCCGGCGGCAGCATGCCGTATATCGACAAGGCCGCCAAAAAGGCGCTTAAAATTGCCGAAAAGGCGTACAGAAACAAGGTCGTCAGCTTTGACAAGGCTCGTCATCGCATGATAACATGGGGCGGCCCGGGTTGTTACTATGTCGATTTTAACACATGGGCATACAACTGCTGGGGCGTTCTGGTCGCAGCGCAGATGGACATGTTCTCCGGCAATGTCATCATGAGTGAGGATAACCTCGATCAGGCACTCATCGATATTGCTCACAACTACGAGCGAGGCGTTATGCGCCGCCACCTCACCGGCGGATATAAGCACCTGCTTGAGGTGTGGGACGAGGCTGAAAGGTTCAACTGCGATATAGTCCTCGTCTACGACGATATTACCTGCAAGGGTGCAATGGGTCTTGCAGGTGTCGTGAATGATCAGGCCAAGGACAAGGGCAAGCACCTTGTTTGGGTGCAAAATGACATGTTCGACCACCGCACGATAAGCCGCAATGAGATGCGCCGTCAGTTTTCCGACTACATGACCGCAGTTCTGCAGGAGGAGCCCCTCGACGCAAGCCTCGTTGATTTTGACGATTACGAAGGATGGTAAGCACGATGAAAAAGAAGCTTTTAATCGGCGTTTTAAGCATCATTCCTGCCTCGATGCTCATATACTGGTTCAATCTTGATAACAAGCTGCTATATTACGGTGTAAGACCGATTTTGAATAAGGTATACAACAGCCAGCAGCGTGATGTGAAGCTATAACGCAAAAACTCCCCGAGCCTTCGCTCGGGGAGTTGGTTTTAGTATGCATTTTTCATTACGACATTGCAAAGGAAGCACCGAAATGTCTCGTATTGCTCGGGCGTCAGCGGCTCGGGCGAGCTCATGACAACGAGCTCATGGCCGGAGTTTTCCCTGCGGTACGGCGGGTGGATGTGCTTGTACGGGTTTTCGGTAAAGCCGCTGCGCTCGTAAAAGTGCTTGCGCCGCTGCGCCGTCTCGTCCGTCGGTGGGTCGATTTCAAGTATCAGCGGCATGTCGGCGTATGCATCGAGTATCCGCTGCCCGTAGTGCATATTGCGCTTTTCAGGCAGAACGCAAAAATGTTCGATGTAATATGCGCCGCCGATATCCCAGTACAATATCTCGCCCACAAGCCTGCCGTTGTCGCAGATCGCATCAAAATGATAGGCATCATTACCCATTATCTCGGCCTGCGAGGCGGGCAGTCTCTGCTCATGCTCGGGAAAGCTAATCTTGTACAGCTCCATCGCCTTAGTGTACAGCTCAGAGCCGGTTTTTGTTATGCGTATGATATCCATATAGACCTCCGAAAGGATCAGCTTCGTTAAAAAAAGCCAAGTCTTTCGACTTGACTTTTTTGGTGCGCGAGGCGGGACTTGAACCCGCACGCCCGGAGTGAGCACTAGAACCTGAATCTAGCGAGTCTGCCAATTCCACCACTCGCGCAAATTTCAATGCCTGATAATAATAGCACCAAAGGTGCAAGTTGTCAAGCTAATTCTGCGCTCGGCAATTATTTTTCGGCTTTAACTATCCATCAGCGAAATTTGATGGTATAATGAAGTATCACTTTATATAACGGAGGTTAGAAATGACCAGAAAACAGATGAAGGCTCAGGCAAAGAGCCTTATGCGAAACTCAAAGCCCAAGCCCGTATTGGTGTCGATCGTTTATGTTGTCATCCTTATGGTTATCGCCGTCTTGTCCTACAAGCTCGTGGGTGAGTCCCTTGCGAAAGCCTACGCTGCCGTGATGGGAAGCTCAGGACTGTACGATGCAAACGGTCTGCTTCGTCCGGATGCTTACGACATGATCAACAACATTGACTTTGACGCATTTTCTGCTGCTCTCATAAGAGAGGGCCCCACCCCGATGGCGAGATTGCTCGACCTGCTGCTTACCGCCGTGGGGGCCGTTATCGGCGCCGGCTTTGTAATCTTCACACTGCGCACCATCGACGGCAGCGGTGCAAGCTATTGGAACCTGTTTGACGGCTTTGCGATGTTCTTCCGCATCATTTGGCTGTACATCGTCGAAGGCTTCTTCATTTTCCTGTGGTTTTTGCTTTTCTTCTTCCCCGGAATTATTGCGATGTACCGCTACCGTATGGCGATCTACCTGCTGCTTGAGCACCCCGAGATGAGCGTCATGGACTGCATCAGAGAAAGCAAGCGCCTTATGAGCGGGCATAAGTGGGAGCTGTTCGTGTTTGACCTCAGCTTCTTCGGCTGGGCGCTGCTCATCGGCTTTGTCGACGGCTTGGGCGCAAGTCTCGGCATCACTCTGCTGGGTGTTAGCGTTCTGGGCTACATCGGCTATGTGTTCCTGCTGCCGTACATGGATCTTTCCTACTCGCTGTACTACCGTCAGCTCACCGCAGTCCCCGCCTCCGGTGCCGGAGATGAGTGGACGCCGGAGCTTTGAGATGCGCTATGAAGATAACATTTTTAGGTGCAGCACATGAGGTCACCGGCAGCTGCACACTTATCGAGGTCGGTGACAAAAAGGGTATCGTCGACTGCGGCATGGAGCAGGGTAAGGATATTTTCGTTAACCAGAAGCTGCCCGTCGATCCCTCTGCGATAGACTTTGTTCTCGTTACGCATGCGCACATCGACCACTCCGGCAACCTGCCGCTACTGTATAAAAACGGCTTCCGTGGCAGCGTTTACGCCACCTCGGCGACCTGCTCACTTTTGGATATCATGCTGCGTGACTGTGCGCACATTCAGATGTCCGATGCCGAATGGAAGTCCCGTAAGGCCGAGCGTCGGGGCGAGCCGCCGGTGCCGCCGCTATATGATCTTGACGATGTTGACGGCTTGCTGAAGCTCCTGCACCCCTGCGAATACGGCAGCATGGTACAGATAAACAACGCCGTGACCGTGCGCTTTACCGATGTCGGCCACCTGCTGGGCTCGGCCGCCATTGAAGCATGGCTGCACGAGGGCGAGTGTGAGAAAAAGATAGTCTTCTCTGGCGATATCGGCAACCTCGACCAGCCCATTTTGTGCGACCCGAAGCATATCGCCGACGCTGACTACCTGCTCATCGAATCGACCTACGGCGACCGCAATCACGAGGGCGACAGGCCGGATTACATCGCCACGCTTGCGCACTGTATCCAGCGCACGCTCGACCGTGGCGGCAATGTCGTCATCCCCGCCTTTGCCGTGGGCAGAACGCAGGAAATGCTGTACTTTATCCGTGCGATAAAGGAGCGTGGGCTCGTCCACGGACACGATGATTTCCCCGTTTACATCGACAGTCCCCTTGCTATCGAAGCCACCGGCATATTCCTCCAGTGTAACACGACCTATGTCGATGAGGAGATGACGGCGCTCATCCGTGCAGGCAAAAACCCCATCTTCTTCCCCGGGCTGCACACCGCCGTAAGTCAGGCCGAGTCAAAGGCCATCAACGAGGATAAGACCCCCAAGGTCATCATCTCCGCCTCCGGTATGTGCGACGCAGGTCGTATCCGCCACCACCTAAAGCACAATCTGTGGAGGCCCGAGTGCCTCGTGCTGTTCGTCGGCTATCAGGCTGTCGGCACGCTCGGCCGTGCACTGCACGACGGAGCTAAGAGCGTCAAGCTCTTCGGCGAGGAGATAAATGTTCAGGCCGAGATAAGCTGGCTGCCGGGTGTGAGCGGTCACGCCGACAAGGACGGCCTCATCGCATGGCTTAAGGGTTTCAGTAAAAAGCCCGACACGGTCTTTGTAAACCACGGTGATCCCGATGCCTGCGAAAGCTTCACCGCCTGCCTCAAAAACGAGCTGGGCTACAACGCATTCGCCCCATATTCCGGCACGAGCTTCGACCTTGCCGAGGGTGAATTTATTCGCATCACCGAGGGCAAGCCCGTCTCGCCCGAAAAGAAGGGCTACACCGAGCGCAGCTCCTCTCCCATGTACCGTGAGCTTGTCGCCGCAGCGGAGGCTCTGCTTGCCGCCGTCAAGAAATGCGAGGGCAGACCGAATAAGCTCCTGCGCAGCTACATCGATAAGATCAGAAATCTTATCGATTACATAAAAAAATAAGCGTAACAAACTCCGCTGTTCCAATGAACAGCGGAGTTTTTTCTTAGATAATACCTTTATCCTCAAGCTCACGCAGGCGGTTGTAGAGTGTGCCACGGGACATTCCGAGGTATCGGGCGGTCTTAGCCTTGTTGCCGTTAAATTTTATAAGCGCCTCGATCATGCGGTTTGCCTCCGCATCACGCACATCAAACGGTGCGCCGGCTGACGCCGTGGGCTCAACTACGGCGGCATCGCCGAAGTCCTCGCCGAGCTCAGTTATCGTCAGCTCGCAGCCGTCCTCTGCCTTGAGCAGGCTGCGCTCGATGATGTTGCGAAGCTGCCTTAAGTTGCCCGGCCAGTTGTACTCCTTGAAGCGCTCAACTGTCTCGGACGATACGCTGAAAATATTTTTGCCGTAGCTTGCCGACAGCAGCGTCACGAAGTAATTGCTCAGCTCCTGCATATCGGCACGGCGCTCACGCAGCGGCGGCAGGTCGATGCGCAGGACATTCAAGCGGTAGTACAGGTCGAGTCTGAACGAGCCGTCCCGCACTTTTTTGAGTATCTCGCTGTCCGCTGCCGCAATGACCCGCACATCGGTACGAATGCTGCGGCGTGCGCCCTGCGGGGTCACGATGCCGTCCTCCAGAAAGCGCAGCAGGAAGCTCTGCATATCCTGCGACATCTCCGAGATATCGTCTAAAAACAGCGTGCCGCCGTCGGCCTGGACGAACTTACCGGGGCTTTTCTCCGTGCCTATGAGCACCGTCTCGACCGTTTCTCTCGTATACTCGCCGCAGTTTATCGGCACAAACGGACCTGCAAAGCGGGCGCTTGCGTTGTGGATAGCCTGCGCAAAAAGCTCCTTGCCGGTGCCCGACTCGCCCGTTATGAGCACATTCGCCGGGCTCACTGCCGCCGACTGTGCCTCGTTTTTGACCTTTTTCATGCCCGCACTCACGGCGATAATGTCCTGAAAGCTGTACACGGCGTTATTGCGCTCGGCCAAGGCGCTGTATTTTCTTATCTGCTCTGCCGTTTTGACCGACACCTTGAGTCCGATGACCTTGTTGTTCTCCTTTATGGCAAGACACTCGACATAATAGCGCTTGCCCGCACTTCCGAGTGCAATGTTGCCCGCCGAGATCTCCTTGCCGGTGCGCAGTGCCTTCAAAACGAACGACAGCTCGGGAAAGCCCTCACGCAGGGGCTTGCCGATGACGGAGGTTATGTGCATATCAAACTCGTTTTCAAACCGGCTGTTGGCAAAGACGATAACGCCGGTGTCGTCAATGAGAATGGTTATATCCGTACTGCACTGCACCGACTGCTCGAGCAGATGAAACCTACGCTCGATGTGTGGGTAGAGTATGCGGTTTTTGTATGTGAAATCGCCGGCCTCGAGCATAAACGATGCCGAGTTGAGCGAGTTTTTGAAGCACTTTTCAAGAGGCAGAAATATGACCGTCACGGCGTGGAAGCCCGGTCCTGCCGAGGTCTCGCCGTAGCGGGCGATGCAGGCGTATGGCGTGAGCAGGTCGCAATAATGCCCCTCACCGGCGCTGAAGCAGGTGACAAACGGCTTTTCCGGAGCGGTGTTGCCAGCAAAAACGCCGACATTCTCGACCGAAAACCGTGTGCCTATGCGCAGTCCCTTGGCCTTGAGCTCCTTCAAAAGCGCCGCATTGCCGCTTTTGTGGAATGCGGTCAGCTGCGTGTCGAGATAAAACATCGCACCGCCCATGCGTTCAAGCGCCGTGCTGCGGCTTTCGTAATAGTCCTTGAAATACGCAAGGTGACACTTTGATATATCATCTATGCGGTCGAACACATGAAGGTCACGGCAGTCATCATTGAGGCGCAGCTTATGCGGCTCAGCCCCGGCTTGGCGTGACTTTTCCCATGCGGCAACATTCTTCTTGTACTTGGGGTCATACTCCCCGAGCGTGCCGTTTATAAACTGCTGCTTGAGCTGTTTCAAAATTTCATTTTTCGGTAGCTTCTCCATCGCGCCCTCCTTGTGTTGAACACATTTGAACACTTCATTTGATATTATACTCGCCGTTCCCAATGTGTTCAACACTTTTTGACATATGTGTTCAAATGTGTTCAAGTTTACTTGCATATTGCCCGATTTCCAAGCGTTTGATACTATATTGTCAAATCTTTGACAGGAGGATATCCTATGAACACCGTTCTTACCGAAGAAGAATTGGAATTACAAAAGATATATAAAGAGTACGCCGATGAACGCATCCGCCCGCACACGCTGGAGATCGACAAGGGTCTGTTCAGCGTTGAGCCCCTGCTCAAGGAAATGCACGAGCTGGGCTTCTGCGGCATCGTCATCCCCAAGGAGTACGGCGGATTGGGCAGCAGCTATGTACACTATGTGCTCGCCGTTGAGGAGCTCTCCAAAGCCAGCGGCCCCGTTGCAAAATCCGTTTCCGGCCAGACGAATATGTGCTTCCCCATCCTGCACTACGGCACCGAGGCTCAGAAGCAAAAATATGTTGTGCCTTGGGTCAAGGGCGAAAAGCGCTCGGCATTCAC
>ERZ780105.505-NODE-505-length-11348-cov-7.93297_pt1 | contig 11348 bp, 10 predicted proteins | sample MGYA00511172_ERZ780105 | MGnify/ENA primary metagenome ERZ780105 (study PRJEB29588, sample SAMEA2144299) | human gut metagenome | biome: human gut; feature: human-associated habitat; material: faeces | place: Denmark | collected 2008/2010 ...
TGTGGCAGGCGTCAGGACAAAAATAATAAAAATTTCCAAATATCAAACGAATATGCCGGATATAATGGCCGATATAATGGCCGCACGACCATGCGACCGCCCCCCTGAACCCCTCCAACGACAGGAGCAGGGGACGACGAATCATCCCACTTCAATCCGACGGATACGTGATTTGTGGTTTGGAAAATGTTTACTATCTTTGAATGACAGATAACGAATTGGCTATGTTGTACCCTATAGGAATGCAGAGTTTCTCGGAAATCCGCGAAGGTGGATATGTTTATGTGGACAAGACTGCGGCGGTCTTCAGTCTCGCATCAACAGGGAAATATTATTCCCTGAGCCGTCCGCGACGCTTCGCAAAGAGCTGTACCAATCCTATCTCCTGGCCACTTTGGTACACCAGACAAGCCCCTCCTGTACCAATCCTATCTCCTGGCCACTTTGGTACACCAGACAAGCCTCCTGTACCAATCCTATCTCCTGGCCACTTTGGTACACCAGACAAGCCTCTCCTGTACCAAAAACTCTCACACAGTCTCTTTAGGATTACTTTTTTTCTTAGAAGCTGTTTTGAATTGTTTGTTTGAAGGTTAAGAGCAATCTCTTCCCCTGCTGCTCACCTCGGCAATCCGGACAAGTTCGATTGCCCTCAGCTCGGGCGCCGGGTTGAGAGTGAAACACTTCAGTTTCGACCGCTTCTTCCAAGGAAGATAACGGTGCTGTCTGACTGAAGAAGCGGGATGAAACTGAAGATTTTTTCACCTCAAAGAACATTCCAAACAATTCAGAACAGCTTCTTAATCCAGCACTGAAAAGAGACAGTGGCTGAAAGTCTCCTCTTAATCCAACACTGAAAAGAGATGGCGGCTGAAAGTCTCCTCTTAGCCACCATCTCTTACTCTGAAATCCGGAACTACCTTGTAATCTTCATGTTGCCGACATAGAGTCCCCACTCGCCGTCCTGTACGATCGGAACCGGGACACCGTCAAGGTTGTTCTCGTAGTGAGGAGCCTTGAGGTAGGTGTGGGAGTGGCCGCCTACGACGAGATCCACGTTGCGGGTGCGGCGGACAAGCATCTGATCCAGATACGGCTCGTTCTCGAAACCGATGTGGGTGAGGGCGATCACAAGGTCGCACTTCTTCTCGGTCTTCAGGTACTCGGCCCACTTGTTGACCACCTCGGAGTTCTCATAGCCCGGGATCATGTCGGAGACCTCCTTAGAGACAAGTATGGTGATGTCCGGCATAAGGCCGATGATGCCGATCCTCATTCCGGCCTTTCTCAGAATGGTGTACGGCTTGACATACTGAGACAGAGACACTTTCGAGAAATCATAGTTGGCGCAGACCACAGGACACTTGATCTTGGCAAGTCGGCGCGCGAGCTCATCCACACCGTTGTCGAACTCATGGTTGCCCAAAGTCACGCAATCGTACTTCATCGCGTTGATCAGATCAATCTCGATGTCGCCTCCGAGCACGGAGAAATAGGACGTGCCCTGATCGAAGTCGCCGGCATGGAGGAGCAGCACGTTCCTCTTTCCGTCAGCCTTCACGACACTGTCGCGGTAGGCGGCGCGCTCGATCACTCCGCCCATACCCTCATGCTCGCCTGAGCGCTCCGGCTCAAGATGGCTGTGGGTGTCATTGACGTGGAGTATGGTAAGTCTCTTCTGGGCCGCGGCGTCGATGTTAGCGATGGCCGCGAGCAGGCATATTCCTAAAATAAAACGTCTCATTTGCTGTCCCCCTCCTCAAGGATTGTGATCCAGTTCTGGTTCTGGTACTCGATAGGCTTCCCGGCGGCGGTGAGGCCCTGCACATAGGCGAGCATCGTGTCGTAAAGGTAGCCGTTGCACATTATGACCTCCTCGGCGTTCCTGGCCACCTTGTAGCCGTCGCCGCCGTCCAGGAGGAAGTTGAGTGTCGCCACTCCGTAGAGCCTGTCATCGTCCAGCGGTTCGCCGCCGATGGTGGCCGAGACAACCTTGCCGTTTCTGACCACGACCTTCACGCCACCGACGATCTGGAACGTGGAAGCCGCCATCTGATCCAGCAGCGCGCGCACGTCACGTCCACGCAAAGCCACGTAGCAGAGGTTGTTACGGAACGGGAACATCGACATAATGTCATCGTAGAGAACCTCTCCCGCCGGCATGTCGATCCTGACCCCACCTCTGTTGGCGATACCGATGTCCACCCTCTTGCCGGTGCTGTCGGCGGTCGCGCGAATCAGCTCGTCAATGTACCAGTCATAGATCTCGCACTCCGGATAGGTGCGCACCATCTCACGTGTAGAATGTCCGATGACGGTCTTGACCTTGGCCATCGCAGGCTGGGCGTCAAGCATTATCCGGGCCACATTCTTCACAGTCCCCTTGCGGAACTTCCTGCCGTTCGGCGCATAGTAGGTACATCCTTTTACCGTACCCATCGCTTCCTCAACGTTCGATGCGTTGGAAGCCACGACACCTGTGCGGTGGCCGTCAACCGGATCCGTCGTCCAAGTGATTGTCCGCTCCTGCGCGCAAAGGCAAAGCCCTCCCGCCAGGAACATGATCATAATTAGTGTTTTCCTCATAAGTGAATATTAATATGGTTAATAAAGTAGCACATCATTGCGGCTGCCCGCGGCGGTGCGACTGACAAGAAGCTATTTCATCCTCAACCACTTCCACAGATCCTTGAATGTCGATTTCTTGCCGAACATCAGAATCCCCACCTTGTAGATCTTGGCGGAGAGCCAGGCGCAGCCGAAGAAAGTCACAAGGAGCAGGACGATCGAGACCACAAGCTGCCACATCGGAACCCCGTAAGGGATCCTGGCCAGCATCACGATCGGCGAGGTGAACGGAATCATCGAACCCCACACAACCACTCCGCTGTCAGGGTTCTGGAACGCCATCAGGATGATGAAATAAGCGATCATCAACGGGATGGTCAGAGGCATCTGAAGCTGCTGCGAGTCGCCTTCATTCTCGACGGCGGAACCCACGGCGGCAAACATCGACGCATAGAGCAGGTAGCCGAGGATGAAGTAGATAAGGAATGAGACTATCAGTTTCACCCAAGGAATGTTCACGAGCGTGCCGATGATGACGCTCATCTCGTCAGGCTCGCCGGCCACGGCTGCGGTCGAGTCGGCGGCCGCTCCCAGGGTGGCGGTTGTCCCGCCAAGAGCCTGCATCTGATCCGGAGAGACACCCATCGTCTGGGCCATCATCTCAGGGTTGCCGGCCATACCGGTGAGCATGTCCTTGCCTACCACACTTGTGGCGACGGTGACCAGCACGCCGGTCAGAACAATCCAGAGGAAGAACTGGGTCAGCGCCACAAGAGCCACGCCGATGATCTTGCCGAACATCAGGTCGATGGCCTTGACGGACGAGATCAGCACCTCGACCACCCTGCTGGTCTTCTCCTCGATGACACTGGACATCACCTGCCCGCCGAACATCATGATGAACATCCAGATGATGATGCCCAGAAGCATGGAGATGATCATGTATATTCCTGACTCCGAGACAGTCTCGTTGCCTTTTTCGTCCATCGTGTACTCCGTCACCTTGACATCGGCCTTCACCTCGTCCATAATCTTGGAAAGGTTGTCGATGCCGTACTGCTGCACACGGTACTCCTCTACCGCGTCATTGGCCTTCGCGGTAAGCCCCGAGGTGAACTCCACTCCGAGCGGGTCCTTTGAATATGTCTGGACGGAGACCGTCTTCTTGACGGAATCCAGCGGAGACACTACTACCAGGACATCCTTCCCGTACTCGTCCAGACGGGCCTTGACCGAATCGGGATTCTCGGAGGAATAGTCCGTGAACGTAAGCCGGTCTGTGTCCTGCAGGTGGCTCATCACGATACCGGAGCGGTCAACCACGGCGACATCCTGCTTCCTTTCCTTCGTCCCGGCCATGATCAATCCGACAATTATCATGGTCGCCGCGAAAATCAGCGGCACAAGTATCGTGGTGACAATGAAGGACTTCTTCTTGACGCGGGTAAGATATTCCCTCGCTATGACAGTCTTTATTATTCTGAAATTCATGACTATGCCTCCTCGGTTACAAGTTTTATGAATATGTCGTTCATCCTCGGGATCAGTTCCTTGAACGAGTTGACGATGATGTCCTGACCGAGCAGGACAGAGAGCGCGTCATTGGAGGACACGTTCTCCCCGAGAGTCAGCACGGCGGTGTGCCGTCCGGCGTTGTCCTCGTCGGAAAGGACCTTGAATATTCCTTCGGCATCCTTCACCTTGTCCTCGCCGGTGTAGATCAGTTCGATGTTGTTGTTGCCGTATTTGTGACGGATCTCGTTGACCCCGCCGGTGATCACAAGATGCGATTTGTTGATGAGGGCGATGTTGTCGCACAACTCCTCGACAGACTCCATATTATGTGTCGATAGGATGATTGTGGCCCCCTCGTCCTTCAAACGAAGGATCTCCTTGCGGATCAACTCGGCGTTCACCGGGTCGAAACCGGAGAACGGCTCGTCCAGAATCATCAGTGACGGCTTGTGCACAACGGTCGTGATGAACTGAACCTTCTGGGCCATACCTTTGGACAGTTCCTCGACCTTCTTCTTCCACCAGTCCTGGATTCCGAAACGCACAAACCATTCCTTCAACGCCTTGCGGGCCTCTGCTGCGCTCATGCCCTTCAACTGGGCCAGATACATTGCCTGGTCGCCGACCTCCATCTTGCGGTAGAGTCCCCGCTCTTCAGGCAAATAGCCTATCTTTTCGACATCCGACTGCGTTATCGGACGACCGTCGAACAAAACTTCTCCACCATTAGGAATAGTTATCCGGTTAATGATGCGGATCAGCGTGGTCTTTCCGGCACCGTTAGGCCCCAACAGACCGAATATTCCGCCTTTAGGGACGCTCACACTGACGTTGTCAAGCGCGACCTTCTCCCCGAAGTTCTTGCAGACATTCCTGCACTCGATAATATTCTCACTCATATACTTAAAATCTTGCTTGTCAATTCAACGAGCAGTTCGCCCGGAGTGGCTTCCCCGGCATCTCCTCCTTTGCCTTTGTAGTCATATTCACAAAGAAGGGAGATCACCTCCATCGCCTTGCGGACCGGGTAGTTGGCCACGGCAATGTCATATTCCTTCCAAAAGTAAGGGTTCACGCCTTGCAGGGCGGCAGCGACGGCGGTTCTGTCCGGGTATCGGTTCTTTTCCTTCAACGCGGCGTATTTCAGGATTCTGGCGAAATGGGTGTAGAGGGCGCTTACCGCCATCGGCATGGCGAATTTCGCCGCCTCACCGATCCGGGCGGCAATGCGCAAAGCCTTCGCCCCGTTCCTCGCCGAAAGTTCCTTGGTCAGCTCAAACACGCTGAACTCACGGCTGATGCCGACATTCCGTTCGATGTCCGAGACAGTTATCTGCTTCGCTCCCTCCGGGAGATTCTTCAGCATCTTGTCGGTCTCGACGGCGATGCGGCTCAGATTCGTGCCGGCGGACTCAGCCAGCAGAGCTGCGGCCTCGGGATCGATTGACAGTCCCCTTCCGGAATAATACTGAGCGATCCACGAAGGCATCTCGTAGTCCCTCAATGCATTGGACTCGACAACAATCCCGTTCTTGGAGGCCTGCTTGTACAACGCCTTCCGTTTGTCAGCTGAAGCCCCGCGCATCAAAAGCACCAGAACCGTGGAGTCCAAAGGTTTCTCGCAATAAACAGCCAACTTCTCCAGATCACGCATTGCCTGTGCGTCCTTCACCACAACCAATTGCCTCTCAGCCATCATCGGAAACCTGCGGGCAGCTGTGATAACGGTGTCCGCATCGACATCCGCCCCGTAGCAGATCGTCTCGTTGAAATCCCGCGAAGCCTCGTCAAGAGCGTTCTCGATGACAGCATCGCAGACCATGTCCGTGTAGTACGGTTCGTCCCCCATCAGCAGATAGACGGGGGCGAACTGCCCTGACTTGACAGCGGAAACTATCTCACGGCACCGGCTGCCGACATTAACCGTTCCTTTCGCCATTCAAGGCTCTATTAATACTTAAAATCCAATGTCTTACGAATATCCTCGGACGAAGCGCCGACAAGAATCCTGTAGTTGCCTTTTTCAGCCGCCCAATCATGCTTTTCAGCGTCGAAATAGCTGATGGCCGCCTTGTCCAAAGTCACTTTCACCTCACCAGACTTGCCTGGTTCAAGGAATATCTTTCCGAAGCCCTTGAGTTCCTTTACCGGACGCTCGACTGAGCTTTCCGGAGCGCTGACATAAATCTGCACGATCTCAGCACCGGCCACAGAGCCGGTGTTCTTCACCGGAACAGTGACGGTCAAGCCCTTTTCGATTGAGCCAGAAGTCTTAGGCTCGCCATATTCAAACGTGGTGTAGCTGAGTCCGTAGCCGAACGGGAAGGTCGGCTTGATGGCACTGTGCTCGAACCAGCGGTAGCCCACGAATATTCCTTCCGTGTAGGTCTCATCGTAGATGATCTTGTCCTGAATGCCCATCTTGACGGTCTCCTTGCGAGGGATTCCCGGGTACTGGATTTCAGACTGAACAGGATAATCCGCCAGCGTGGCCCCGATCGTGAACGGTAGTTTTCCGGAAGGGTTGACATCGCCTGAAAGCACGTCCGCCAGAGAATGTCCGGCCTCGCTCCCAAGATACCAGTCCTGAACTATTCCCGGAACCTTGTCAGCCCACGGCATCGCCACAGCGTTTCCGGAGATATTCACAACCACAAGTTTCGGATTGGCTGCGGTAAGAGCCTCAATCACAGCGTTCTGTGAATATGGAAGATCATAGCTTTCCCTGTCGTTGCCCTCGCTGTCCTGATGGTCACTCTTGTTCAGGCCACCAATGAATATCACGTAGTCGGCATCCTTGGCAGCCGCCACGGCGTCGGAGATCAGCTTTTCCGCCGAACGGCTCTCGCTAAGATCCTGACCTGTCGTCACCCCGTCGAACTGGCCGCTGGCATCACCGACATAACCACGCTCGTAAACCACCTTCGCATCCGCGAACCTTTCCCTGATTCCATCCAGCGGGGAGACCTCGTTCTTCACTTTGAGTGAGGAGCTTCCGCCGCCCACTGTCATCATCTTGACAGCGTTCTCGCCGACAACCAGAATCTTCCTCGCGTTCTTTATCGGAAGAATGCCGCCATCGTTCCTGAGAAGCACTATGGACTCGGCCCCGATCTTTCTGGCGGCGGCGATGTGCTCCGGACTCACGAACGAGCCGAAAGGACGGTTCCTGTCCATCACCGTGCGGAACATAAGTCTCAAGACCCTGCGGACCTTGTTGTCAAGCACGTCCATGGTATATTTCCCTTCATTGATTCCCTTGAGGAAAGGATCCGAAAGGTAGTAGTTGGCGTAAGCGTTTGAGAGAGACCAGCTAAGTCCGTTGGTAAACGTGCCGAATTCCATGTCCAGACCATTATTCACAGCCTGTTCCGTGTCATGGGCTCCGCCCCAGTCACTGATCACTACTCCATCGAAACCCCACTCTCCTTTAAGGATGTCGTTCAAAGTGTACTGGTTCTGGCAGCACCACTGGTTCTTGTAAAGATTGTAGGAACCCATTATCGCCCAAGCCTTCCCCTCGGTGACGGCTGCCTTGAAGGCCGGAAGATAGATCTCATAGAGAGTCCTGTCATCAACTGTCACATTGGTGGTGAAGCGGTTATATTCCTGATTGTTCAGCGCGAAATGCTTCACGCAGGCAGCCACGCCGTTGCTCTGCACACCCTTGACATAAGGCACGACCATGCGGCCTGAAAGGTAAGGATCCTCACCCATATATTCAAAACTGCGCCCGTTGAGAGGGGTTCTGCAGATGTTCACGCCAGGTCCCAGAAGCACGTCCTTCCTGCGGTAGCGGGCCTCCTCGCCGATGCTCTTTCCGTAAAGAGCCGACATCTCAGGATTCCAAGTGGCAGCCAGCGCGGTCAACGCCGGGAACGCCGTGCAGGAATCACTTGTCCACCCGGCCTGACTCCATTTGTCCCAAAGCACCTCCGGACGGATTCCGTGAGGGCCGTCGGAAGTCCAGATCTCAGGGATGCCGAGCCTCGGCACTCCGGCCGAGCTGAACTTGGACTGGGCATGCAGCACAGCCACCTTTTCCTCCGTCGTCATCCTTGCGAGAGCGTCCTCCACCCTCTCCTCGATGGTTCTCGTTTCATCAAGAAAGACAGGCCCGCCATCTCCGGCGGCCTGTCTTCCAGCACCTCTTTGCTGACCACACGCGGCGGCGATGCCTGCCACGGCTATCAGACTCAAGATCAATCTCTTTTTCATCCTATGCGTCAAATTTCTTTTCTTTTGTCCTTACGATCTTCTCCTTCATCAGATCGACAGCCGCGCTCACCGCGTCCTCGAACGATGTCGAGTTCCTCTCGATGACAAGATCCTGGCCGTAGGCCCTGGACTGGATCCTGACATTCTTGTTGTCAGGCTCCTTGAGCAAAGATAAAGTCACTTCAACATCGTCAAGATGGTCGCTGAATCTGGAAAGTTTCGAGACCTTCTTCTCTACATAGTCGAGCAGTTTCTGATCCGCGTCGAACTTCAGGGATTTTACTCTAATCTCCATTTTTACCTCCGCTTTTTGCCCTTGGGTGGGCGTTAACATAAACTTTTTTCAGTTTCTCGATGGTGTTGTGCGTATAGACCTGCGTCGCCGCGAGCGAGGAATGTCCCAGAAGCTCCTTTATCGAATTGAGATCCGCCCCCTCGTCCAGCAGTTCCGTGGCCAAGGAATGCCTCAACACGTGTGGAGACTTTCTCCCGGTGATGCTTCCGACCCGCCCAAGCGCTCTTTTTATCGCCCTGTCTATGAAAACCGGATAGAGTTTCAGGCCCTTGCCGGTGACCGCCAGTGGCTCGCTTGCCGATCTTTCGCGACCAACCATCGTTTCAACTGCTTGTAAATATAATGAAATTTCCTTACAAAGCGAAGAAACAAGCGGAATTTCTCTCACTTTGTCGCCTTTTCCCAGAACGGTCAACGTCCGCCGGGAAAAATCCACATCGCCGACCCTCAGCCCGATCAGCTCCGCCCGGCGCATCCCCGTACTGTAAAGCATCGACACGATCAGCCGTTCCAGCCTTCTTGAATATGCCGCCTCGGAGGCCTTGTCGTTCCCTGTGATCAGCGCCAGATTCTCCTCGGAAGCATCACAGTCCGTCGCGGCGAAATATTCATTCATCGACTCTTCCCTATAGAACACCGGCAGCCTTTTGTCCACCTTTGGCTTCGCCACCGTCCGCACTGGATTGGCGGTCAGCCTTTTCTCCTTCATCAGGTAGCGGCAGAACCCCGACAGCACCGAAAGGTGAAGCCCCACCGTCCGCGGACTGTCGCCCTTGGTCTCCATCAGGAACACCTCGTAGCTCCTTATCGTCTGATGATCAAGTGTTTCCAGCAACGCCTCATCCGTGTCCGCCTCGACGAACCCGGCGAACTCCCTCAATACGTCCGAATAGATCGCCCGTGTCCTGTCCGAATACCTCCGGACGTCGCTGATGTAGGAAATGTATGAGGCTATCAGGTTCATGGACGGGTTGGTTTCATATTCGTGGACGGATCGGTTTCATATTCATGGACGGATCGGTTTCTGGTTCATGACCCGCTCAGTCCGAATCGCGCCGGGTGTTTATGCCGATCGCCCCGGCCAGTCTCTCGACCGGCCTGTTGCACCATTGCGCTATGACCCCGACAAGGAGCGCCGCAGCGAGCGTACCCTCGCGGACCCCATGGATCTTTCCGCCAAGCCACAGATAGGAGGCGACGCACGCCAAGGCCACAAGCGACACATCCACAACGACCTTGGTAACGTCAAACCGTGTCTTGAACGCCTTGCAGATTGCCAGCACAAGTCCCTCGCCCGCCAGCGTCACCACTCCGGCCACGACCTCGAACGCCACACCGACCCCCACGAGAACGATGCCCACAAGGCACCACACCACCTGCATCAGGTAGTTAGGGCAAGGCACGTCCGCTATGCACCAGCAAGCGAAATCCGTCATGTATCCAAAAACGAAAGCGACCGGCAGCTGCATCAGCTGCACCCATTCATAGTCCTTCCGCAAAAGCGCCATCTGAATCAGAATGAATATGCAGTGCATCACAATCGTGGCCTCCCCCACCGTCAGCGGGCAAAGCATGCTGGCCACATAAGGCGGGCACGAGATCGGCGAAGTCCCCAGATCCGCCAGAATAGAAAAAGCCACCCCGAACGCCACAATCAGCAGTCCGACGCACAGCATCACATATCTCTTGAATATTTCCATCTTATCTCTTAAATATTTTGTTTCCTGAATATCTCAATATTTATTAAAAACTCTGACGTTTCCCACTACGGCATATTCATAAATACCTGTGGACACGGTTGTAATAGTCCTTGTAGTCAATGTCTTTCCTTGAAAGCAGGAACCGCTCCTCCTGAAGAATCTGGAGGTGGAAAATCGCCACCGCGCAGAGCACGACGAGCAGGTGAAGCCAGTTTGCGAAGCAGAGAAGCAGCCCGATGTAGGTCAGGTCAAAACCGACGAAAGCCGGGTTGCGGCTGATTCTGTAGATGCCGGAAGTGACCAGTCCGGTCTTCTCGTCCGGGGATATTCCGGCCCTCCAACTGTCCCGCATCTGAAGCACGGCGGTAGTGAAGAACACCACTCCGAGAGCCGTCAAAGCCAGTCCGATCCAACCGCACCACCGCGGGAGGAATGAATATCCCCGGACGACGCTCCACACCTCCACGACGACAATCAGGACGGAAAAGGCAGCCAGCAACCGCTCCACAGTCAAAGTCCGCAGTTCCTTATTCCCGCGCCCCATCTGATTGGTCCGGATCCCTTGACTCCTCTGACTGAGCTGTTTAGCCAGATAGACTCCATAGAATCCGGCCATCAAGGCCAATGATATTATCTGAAATACTGTCATACAATCACGCCGGAGGCATCTGGTTCAGGATCATCCCTAAGCATTTCCTCCAGCGTACAAATTTACGAATATTCCCGAGATACCCAACGAGCGTTCAGCAGTCTCGTGAGCAAATCGAGCCTTTCCGCTCACGAGACAACCTAAGCAGACCCTCCCGTGAGCAAACCGGGCCTTCCTGCTCACGAGACAACCTTGGCAGGCACCCCCGTGAGCAGAACAAGCCTTTTCGCTCACGAGACAACCTTGGCAAGCACCCCCGTGAGCAGAACAAGCCTTTCCGCTCACGAGACAACCTCGGCAGGCACCCCCGTGAGCAGAACAAGCCTTTCCGCTCACGAGACAACCTCGGCAGGCACCCCCGTGAGCATTTGGAGTTATCCTTGCGCACGGGGAAGGCTGGCTG
>ERZ780105.514-NODE-514-length-11278-cov-11.1435_pt1 | contig 11278 bp, 10 predicted proteins | sample MGYA00511172_ERZ780105 | MGnify/ENA primary metagenome ERZ780105 (study PRJEB29588, sample SAMEA2144299) | human gut metagenome | biome: human gut; feature: human-associated habitat; material: faeces | place: Denmark | collected 2008/2010 ...
TCATTCCCAACTGTTTACGTTCCAACCTCTCTTATTCTCCTTTGGCTGCTTTAGAACCTTATGTTAAGGAGGTAAACTCTAAAAATTAAACACTAAACTTTGTCTTCCCAATTCAGATTTCCTCTATGATTTCGTCCATGGCTTTGCGATTCTTAGGATTATGCGGACAGTCTTCTGCCATATGGCCGAGAGGAATGATCACCACAGCCTCGTAGCCCTCGTGTGGGAAGAGTTCCTTCATCTTGTTGCTGTCATAGGCACATACCCAGCAGGAACCCAATCCGCGTTCTGTGGCAGCCAGGCAAAGATGTTCGGCAGCTATCGCCACATCAATGTCACCATGAGGTTTGTTGTCGTACTTTCGCACCCAGTTGTCCTCGGTGTTCTTCATACCGACGATATACATAGGAGCCGTCTTGAACCACTCTCTGTCGTAGCATTCCTGTAATTTTTTCATTGCTTGTTCCGAACGTACGATGAGCCATTTCCAGGGCTGGCGGTTGCATGCTGAAGGAGCCAGTCGTACGCACTCCATTATATACTCCAGATCTGCCTTGCTTACAGGTTCTGCCGTAAACTTGCGGGCGGAGAATCGCTCGCCTGCCAATGATTTAAAATCTTGCATAATCTTCTACTTTATTCAGGTTCGTATTGGAAAATTGAAAATAATTGTAAATTTCACATCGCAAATGTACAAAATATCCCTCAAACGCCAAAACATTTGAGGGATATTAACAGAATATCTTCTTAAAACTTCTATTTCTCCTTTCCGAAAAGATTATCTTGAGGAGTTACGGTAGTAGGCGTACCTACTTTGCCACCGATGTGGCTGGAACCCATGGTGACATCCAAGGCATTTTCGAAACTAAGGCCTATCTTTGCCTTCGCTACATCCACATTGTTGAACATGACGTTGAAGACAGGCTTGGCCTCAGTACCTTGGAGCACAAGGGCTGCTTGCTTCACATAGTTACACTTCAGTCCGTCGATGAAAATATTTCTGATGGTAGAGAAGTGATGATTGTCCTGCCCTTCACCAGCATAACGGCTGGTGACATAAAAGAGGTCTTCCACCTCGTCGAAACTGCAGTTCTTCACATACACATTCTCTACAAAACCACCGCGGTCGGGATTGGTCTTGATGAAGATGCCGCGCTTGCAATAGCCCGCATAGTCGCAGTCTTCTACAATCACGTTTCTCACACCTGCCGACATTTCGCTTCCTATCACCACAGCATGCAGTCCCTTGAAATGACAGTTGCGGATAATGATGTTCCCAGAAGGCATCTTGGTGTTCCAGCCGTCATTGTCGCGTCCGCTCTTGATTGCCACGTTGTCGTCGCCGTTGTTAAACTCCACGCCTTCTATCAGTACATTGCGCGAGTACTCTGGGTCTATTCCGTCGTTGTTCACAAGTTTAGCATCATAACGCAGATTGCGGCAGATGATGTTCTCGCTCTTCAGCAGATGCACACACCAGAAAGGAGAGTTGGTAATCTTTACTCCCTCAATGGTTACGCCCTGACAGTTGTACAGTTGCAAGAGCTGTGGGCGCAGCCAGTGGCCCTTACCGAACTGGCGGTCCTTCAGTGCCACCTCCTCATGATTCATCTTGCGGCTCAAGTCTTTGTCAAGTTTCTGCTTAGGGCGCCACTGGGCAAAAGTCGTCATGGCGTTTCCGTCGATGGTTCCCTCGCCGATAATGGCTACATCGTGGCATCCATAACCATAGATGAAGGGCGAATAGTTATAGAGGAAAGTTCCCTCCCAGCTGGTGCTAACCACGGGATAATACTTTTCCTCGGGGGCAAACTTCAGTGTGGCGCCCTTCTGCAGTTCGATACAGACATTGCTGGCCAGCACGATAGGTCCCTTAATATAATAGGTACCCGCGGGAACCACAATTTTTGCTCCCTTCATGGCAGAAGCCTTCCTGATGGCCTTGGCAAAGGCAGCCCGGCAGTCAGTCTTTCCATCGTTCTTAGCTCCCAACCGACTGATAAGCAGAGTCTTTTCTGCTATTTTTGCACCGGAAATGTTAGTAAGGATACTGTCGCGAAGTCGTACCCTCTCCTGCTCTACGGCAGAAAACAGATGACACGTATTTTCGTCCTTGGAATGAGAATGCGAACCGCAGTTCACCTGCCGTGCGTTCGCTGTGAGGCAACAGAATGCAAGACATACTGCTGCCAAGAGATTTGTTTTAGTTTTCATTGGTTAAGTGCTTTGATTAATTGCTATTATCTAAATATATGAGTAGTTCGGGGAGTTATCTGTTGCGATGTTTCATGTACCAGGGGTGTACGAAGAAATTGTAGAGCCCTAAGCTGATGACCAGCAGTCCCAAGCACGCATAAGGCGCACGGCTGCTGTCGGAAGAGAGGAAACCAAACTTCAGGAGGAAGCCCAGACTGATGCCCGTCTCCCATGCCAGGAAGAAAGAACTCTGGCTGGTGCCTCGCTGACAGTGTTTTGACAACTTGAGGTAGAAAAGCAGAAAACGGCTTCCGGTGATGCCAGAGGCAAAACCTATCATGGCTGGCTGCATGTAATCGAGTGCACGTGCCTGATGGGTGAACTCCATCAGCACAGCAGCTGCCAGCACGATGATACCCGTAAGCACCTCACTCTTCAGTTCGGCATTGGCAAAGGCAAAACGCTCAGCCACTATTGCCATGGCCAATCCTGACAACAACATAGCATAGTAGGTAACACTGTGAACCTGAGCCAACAGCACGCCAACCACCATCATGATGAGTATCAGATTGACAAAGAGAGGCAAGCCCTGCGGCAGGAAGAAGCGGTCAAGACTGAACAGTGGCATCTTCTCGGATGGGGCCTTGAAGGGGAAACGCACCATTGCTATCAGCACAAAGGATGCAAGTGCCAGCACACCCGAAAATACGGGGATGTAACAATAGCCCCAGAAGCTGTAGACTATGAGCGCTGCTAAAGGTCCCATGGCCAAAGCCAGTCGGCCAAACCATGCTATGATGTGATTGGCTGCCGTGCGCTGAAACGACTCGCAGATGTCTATCGCCAGCGTACTGCCCAGTACCATCGCTGCCAGTCCCAAGAAGGCTCCGATGGCAAAACGAACCAAGAGCAACAGTCGGAACTCCATCTCCACTCCCAGCACAAACTCTAAATAATAAGCCATGCCCATACAGAGCACCAAGCCCAGGATGGAGTACTGGCATACATGGTTGCGACGATAGCGCTGAACATAATAAGAGCAGAACCCGCCCAGGGCAAAGAGTCCTGCTCCATATATTCCCATAACCAGTCCTGTCTGCATGCCGTCCAGTCCTCTGCCCAACAGATAGAAAGGCAAGGTGGGCAGCAAGCCATAAGCCGACATCATGAGCAGCAGATTGGCAAGAGCCAGCATCCAGAACTCACGATGCCATAACTTCAGATGTACCGGTGTATTCTGTGTATCCATACTTTATTTTAGTAAGATTCTTCGGCAGAAGGATAGCCTCCTGTCTTCACTGCATCGACATACGATTGTACCCCCTTGGTCATCTCCTCACCCACATGGGCGAAGTGGCGCAAGAACTTTGGCTTAAAACCCTGAGTCATTCCTAAGGCGTCGGCATAAACCAATACCTGTCCGTCGCAACCAGCGCCTGCACCGATACCTATAGTTACAGCTTTTACCTGGCGTGTCACCTCGGCAGCCAACTTGGCTGGCACTTTCTCCAAAACGATGGCAAAACAGCCTGCCTTGTCGAGGGCGATGGCGTCGCTGATCAACTTCTCAGCCTCGGCTTCCTCCTTGGCACGGATGCCATAACCGCCAAACTTGTTGACGCTCTGTGGGGTGAGTCCCAAGTGTCCGTGTACAGGAATACCTGCATCGATGAGCGACTTCACGGTGTCGATGATCTCGATACCACCTTCCAACTTCAGTGCGTCCACACCCGTCTCCTTCATCATTCGGCAGGCATTGCGCAGCGCCTCCTCGCGGCTTATCTGATAACTGCCAAAGGGCATGTCGCATACCACGAGAGCATGGTTGACGGCACGTGTCACACTGCGGGCATGATAGATCATCTCGTCTACGCTGATAGGCAGTGTATTGGCGTTGCCTGCCATGACGTTAGAGGCAGAGTCGCCTATCAATATGCTGTCGATTCCTGCTGAATCGATAATGCCTGCGGTAGTAAAATCGTAAGCGGTAAGCATAGTAACTTTCTCGCCAGCCTGCTTCATTTCAGCAAAGGTCTTGGTGGTGATTTTCTTCTTGTCAGTCGATAAATATCCCATTTTTCTTTTGTCTGTTTTTGAAATCAGGTGCAAAGTTACAGCTATTTAGGCACACTACAAAGAAAAAAGCCTTTTTTTTCACTTTTTGCCCCTCTCGTCTACCACCTTGCACAGGTCTTCATAGCCAAAGTCCTGATAATCATCGATCACATAATCGGAAAATGGAGCGATGGCTTCATGCGAATTGGTGGTGGCAAGTCCAAGGGTGAATGCGCCCGATGCCCTCACGGCACGCAGTCCGTTGAAACTGTCTTCCAGTCCTACACACTCCTCCGGCTTCGCACCAAAGCAGGCAGCACCCTTGAGGTAACAGTCGGGATCGGGCTTGCTGCGGGCAAAGTCCTCGCTGGTAAGCACGCGATCGAAGTAAGACTCCAGTTCTGGATGCTGCTCGTACACGCTGCGCATCTTTGCCATGTTGCTGCTGGTCACCACGGCACATTTCACGCCATGCTCTCGCAGATCGGCAACAAAGGCTTCGAAGCCCACGATATAGTCGTACTTCATGTGCAGTTCAAACTCATCGAGCCTGCGGGTAATACGGGTTTGCTCTGCTTCTACGCCCTGATAGTCTGCTACATGGGCGAAGACGGCATCATCGGAAAAATATTTATCGTAGATTTGCACCAGCGTCTGTCCCTTGATGCGAAGGGCGAAGTCGGGCAACTCTGGATGATATTCCTTACCTATCATTCCCCAGAATACGGAGTACTGGGTCTCTGTATCGAGCACCACTCCGTCGAGATCAAATAATGCTGCTTTTATCATGTTTCTTATATAAATTGTTCTTACTTAACTTCTTAAACTTCCCCCTTTGCGCAAGTTCTTTTAAATTAAACCATACACCACCAGCTGACGAGGAAGGGCACGGTGAAATCGACCACAAAACCATGATAGATGCTCAGAGCTATATAGCGCTGACCCACGGTCTGCGAGAGAATGGGCAAGGTGGTGTCCATCGTGGTGGCTCCTCCTGCAGAAATAGGTGCCAGCGGACCAAACCAACGGGCCATCAGCGGAGCACCCAACAGGGTAAGCATCTCGCGTATGATGTTAGCTAAGAGGGCTATGGTTCCCAATTCGGCACCACGATATTCGGTGATGAAGATACTCGACAGCGAATAATAGGCGAAGCCACTGTTTATCGCCATGCAGTCGGACAGGGTGCGGTGAAGCACTGTCCATATCAGCAACGCTCCCAACCACGAGCCTATTATCGTGACAACAGGCAACAATGCCATGCGAGGACTCAACGAACGAACCTCCTTCTTCATTTCTGGATTCAGTCCGATGCCCAATCCCACGAAGAGCAGCAAGCCACAGAGTGCCACAAAACTCACGTCTCCATCGAGAAGCCATGAAGGCACCATCTTCTCTATTCCGCCCAGCAAGCCTATGACGAAGAATCCCACCACAATGAGACTTCCCTTCATCACCTTCAGCCCACGGATGAGAGAAGATCCTTGCAAGCCTTCTTTCTCGGCAGAAGTTTCTTTCTTCGCATTCTCCTGCACGGTATTGTTCTTCGAAACTCTCCAAAGCATCCAGGCTAAGACACAACAGCCCAAGGTGGCAGCCGAAGAGAGCAACAACGCCTCTACACCAAGCGTGGGCAGAGAGCGGACAATCATCTCGTTGCTTCCCACCTCAATGCCCAACAGGAAGAGCAACAGCCAGATGAGCCAGGTGACGATTCTGCCCTGCCATCGCGCAGCCACATCGGTGAGTGAGATGCGTGCTCCTGTCGACAGCTTGCGACAGAGAACTCCCGACAGGATTCCCAAAAAGATAAACAGAATGACTATAAACATAACCTCTCGACAGCCTTATTGATTAAGGGCAAAATACTTCCACAAAGGGGCTGCCATCAAACTCTGCCAAACCTCGCCTTTCTGCAACATATCTTCCACTTCCTGGCGTGTAAAGATGCGCACCTGCACATCCTCACCCTCATCTAAGTGCTGTTTACTCAACAGTTCAACGTCTGTCGCCAAGAAGCAGTGAGTCAGATTGGTATGCGTGCTTGGGTTGGCAGAAATAGTCATCCATTCCTGCCAGTTGCCACCACCAAATCCTGTCTCCTCCATCAACTCTCTTCTGGCAGCAGCCATAGGCTCCTCACCTTTCTCTATAACGCCCGCACACAACTCGTTCACCGTCTTGCCCAAGGCATAACGGTACTGGCGCACAAAAACAAACTTACCTTCCTTCGTGATGGCTATTGTGTTCACCCAGTCGGGGTATTCCAACACATAATACTCGTCAATGACAGCCCCTGTTGGCAACTCCACCTTGTCAACCCTTGCCGTGAGCCAGGGTTTCTCTATCAGATAGCGTTGCGAGAGCGTCTTCCATTTCATATCGTTATTTTCCATCTTTCTCATTTTTTTGGCTGCAAAATTACTAAAATTCTTTCGGATAATCTTATGATAGGTGCAAAAACCGTCATCTTTGTTAGTCTATTTTACTCACATATTACTCACAAAACACTTGAAAAGCATGATATTTTAGTGTAAGTATACTAAAAATAAAATAAAAAAATAAGGTGCTAAAAATCATATAACAATCTGATTTCTAACACCTTATTCTTTGAGCGAGATACGGGAGTCGAACCCGCCTCCCGGGCTTGGGAAGCCTGTGCACTACCGATGTGCTAATCTCGCACAACAGGAATGAGCCACGAGCGGGACTCGAACCCGCGACCCACGCATTACGAATGCGTTGCTCTACCAACTGAGCCATCATGGCTTGCTTTTTAAAAACATCTGCAAAGGTAATGAAATAATTTCAACCGATGAAATTGTTTTTGCGCATTAACCTATATTAACTTTGTGGAGTGAAGGTCAACTCATCCTTGTTGGGGTTCTTGCCAATGACGATAGTTTCACCCGCAGTCAGCGAATCGCCCAGCAACAGTTCACAAACGCCATCTTCGATGTAGGTTTGGATGGCACGCTTCAAAGGACGGGCACCAAACTGCACGTCGTAACCCTTGACGGCCACAAACTCCTTCGCTTTGTCAGTGATGCGGATGTGGTATCCCATGTCCTCCACACGCTTGAAGAGCGACTTCAGTTCAATATCGATGATCTGCTTGATGGCATCGAGGTCCAACTGGTCGAAGGTGATGATCTCGTCAAGACGATTCAGGAACTCAGGCGAGAACTGCTTGCTCAGGCTCTTCTGTATAATGCTGCGTGCATACTCCTTGTCCTTTTCGTCGAGCAGGTTGCCATGAGCACTGCCCGCATTGAAACCCACGCCACGGCCAAACTCCTTGAGTTGGCGCGTACCCGCATTGGAGGTCATGATGATGACTGTGTTGCGGAAGTCGATGAGACGGCCGTTGCCATCAGTGAGTCGGCCTTCGTCCAAGACCTGCAACAGGAGGTTGAACACCTTGTCGTTGGCCTTCTCTATCTCGTCGAGCAACACGATGGAATAGGGTTTGCGTCTTACCTTCTCGGTGAGCTGTCCGCCCTCCTCATAGCCTACGTATCCCGGAGGCGCACCTACAAGACGGGAGGTATTGAAACTCTCAGAGTACTCGCTCATATCAACACGAATCAGGGCGTCGGCAGAGCCAAACATCTGTTCTGCCAACTTCTTGGCGAGATAAGTTTTTCCCACACCAGTAGGTCCCAGGAACATAAAGGCCCCAATGGGATGGTTGGGTTCTTTCAGCCCAACACGGTTGCGCTGGATGGCTTTCACCATAGTGTCGATGGCCTTATCCTGGGCGATGACAGCACTCTTGAGGGTGGCGCCCATCTTGCGCAGACGACTGCTCTCAGCTTCCTCCATGCGTTCAACGGGTACGCCCGTCATACGGCTCACCACCTGCGCCACGTCGATTTCGTCTACAGGCAGGACCTCCTCGCCTTCGCCACGTTCCCACATCAGCTTCATGCTCTCCAGACGATTCTCCATCTGCGCCTGTTGGTCGCGGTAGCTGGCCGCCAATTCAAAATTCTGGTTCGCAACTGCTTTCTGCTTGCATCCCTTCACCTTCACAATATCTTCCTGCAGGTCGAGGATGGGTTGTGGAACAGAGGAATGGCTGTGATGAATGTGTGAACCTACCTCGTCGATGATGTCGATAGCTTTGTCGGGGAAGAAACGGTCGGTGACGTAGCGGTCTGCCAATTTGACGCAAGCCTGCAGGGCATCATCGCTGTAGACGACATGATGGTGCTCCTCGTAGCGTTCCTTCACATTGTTGAGTATCTGGAGTGTCTCCTCGGCAGTGGTAGGTTCTACTATGACTTTCTGGAAACGGCGCTCCAAGGCACCGTCCTTCTCTATCGAGTTGCGGTATTCATTGAGGGTAGTGGCACCGATACACTGTATCACGCCTCTTGCCAAGGCTGGCTTCAGAATGTTGGCTGCATCCATACTTCCCTGCGCATTGCCTGCTCCCACAATGGTGTGGATCTCGTCGATGAAGACGATGATGTCGGGCGATTCCTCCAACTCACGGATGAGTCCCTTGATACGGTCTTCGAACTGCCCACGAAACTTGGTTCCTGCCACCATGGCAGTCATATCGAGTTCTACTACGCGCTTGTTGAAGAGCAGTCCAGACACCTGTTGTTTGTCTATGAGCTGTGCCAGTCCTTCCACGATGGCGCTCTTGCCCACACCAGGCTCACCTATTAATATAGGGTTGTTCTTCTTGCGTCGTCCCAAGATCTCGATCACGCGCTCTATCTCCTTGCTGCGTCCCACTACAGGGTCGAGCTTACCTTCGGAAGCTGCCTGGGTTAGGTCGTGACTGAAATGGTCAATGATGGGGGTTTTTGACTTCTTCTTGGTATTTACCTGACGTCGATTGGCTGAGGAAGTGTTCTTGCTTGCATTGTCGCGAACATCATCGTCATCGTCGTTGTCGGCGAAGAGACCATCCTCGTCTTCATCGGGGAAAGAGAATCCGTCATCGTTGCGCAGGGTTTCTGCGCCCTGGCGCATGAGGTCTAAGTCTATCTTATAGTTAAAGTCTTCTTCTTTCTTTGTCATATTCGTTTGTATTGATGATGAATAATGCATAGCAAAGGCTGTGCCACACTTAGCAAGATGTGGATTTTGCTACCCATTTTGTTGCAAAAGTACAAAAATTATTGTAAATAGCAATAATTTTGAGAAAAGTTCTTTACTTTAACATTCAAAAGAGTATCTATCCGTCACCCATAAAGGCATGAGTTGTCTTAATACTATACAAATTGTTTCAGTTAGTTATGAAATACAGAAGACAGCGATATTGTTGCATGAATAAAGGGTGTTTCATCAGCCATGCTTAATGAATGGCAGGACGAAACACCCTTATTCTTAGTTTGCTATATTAATCAGCATCTTCGGTCTTCTTCTTGCGAATGGAACGCTTGCGCTTTGGCTTCTCCTCTTCTGGAGCGCTGATCTTAATACCAGCCAACTCTGGGTCTATGAGAATACGGCCACAATACTCACAAGGAATGATCTTCTTGTGCATCTTGATGTCAAGCTGGCGCTGAGGAGGAATCTTGTTGAAGCAACCACCACAGGCATCACGCTGTACATATACGATACCTAAACCGTTGCGGGCACCCTTGCGGATACGCTTGAAGCTGGCAAGCAGACGAGGTTCGATCTTCTTCTCCAAGTCGAGCGCCTTCTCCTTCAGACGCTCTTCCTCATCACGCGTTTCCGACATGATGTCGTCGAGCTCAGAACGCTTCTCTACCAAACCTTTCTCGCGGTCGGCCTTGTGCTCTTGTGTGTAAGCCAAGTCAGCCTGTCTCTCCTGAATCTTCTGCTGACCCTCACGAATCTTCTTCTCGCAAAGTTCGATTTCCAACTGCTGGAACTCGATTTCCTTGCTCAAAGTATCATATTCACGGTTGTTGCTTACAGTGTCGAGCTGTGACTGATAGCGCTTCAAGCTTGCCTGTGCCTCCTGGATCTCGCCGTTCTTCTGGCTTACAGCCTTCTGGAACTGCTCAATCTCGTGCTGTATCTTCTCGATACGAGTGTTAAGACCAGCAATCTCGTCTTCCAAGTCCTGAACTTCGAGAGGAAGCTCGCCTCTCAATGCGCGGTTCTCGTCGATACCTGACAAGGTAGTCTGCAGCTGGAAGAGGGTTTTCAATTTCTCTTCTACTGTCAAATCTGTAGGATCTTTCTTTGCCATTATGTTATAAATTATATGTGTTTAATGTATATTGCTTTCCTGTAACTTCTATAGACAGAGTCCGTATTGTTGTTCAACTTTCTAAAGATAAATGATCGGGTTGGTGTTGATTTCAGAGATCAAGCACTTTACTCCCGGACATTTCTCCTCGATGATACTCTTGAAGATTTCGCTGGTAAACTGCTCGCTCTGGTAATGACCGATGACGCAGATCTGAATCTCCTGCTCATGACCGAAGTATTCATGATAGTGCATTTCGCCTGTGATAAAGGCATCAGCACCAGCCTGTATGGCTGCGTCAAGAAGAAACGAGCCTGCACCACCGCAGAGAGCCACGCGCCTGATAGGACGACGAAGCAACTGATTACATTGCACACTCTCTACTGCGAACTTATCGCGCAGCAAGAGTACCAGGTCATCGGCAGCCCACCCCTCTGTTTCGGGCACTTCGCCTATCACTCCTTCGCCACCTTTCACGCCATCCACTTCTTTCTCGCCTGCAAAGAACTTCAGGTTCTTCAGCCCCAATTTCTCTGCTATCTTAAAGTTGACTCCACCCGTAGCCGCATCCATATTGGTATGCATGCTCACGATGGCAATGTCGTTCTTGATGGCTTTACGCACAGTGCGCTGCACATAGTTCTCGTCTGATATTCTTGCCAGTTTGCGAAATATCAGCGGATGGTGGCTAACGATGAGGTTGCACCCCTTTTCTATCGCTTCTTCCACCACTTGCTCAGTAACGTCAAGACACAATAATGCCCCTGATACTTCCACCGTCTCTGTCAATCCAACTTGCAGGCCGGCATTATCATATCCTTCCTGCAAGGGCAGAGGCGCGTA
>ERZ780105.519-NODE-519-length-11218-cov-3.86016_pt1 | contig 11218 bp, 14 predicted proteins | sample MGYA00511172_ERZ780105 | MGnify/ENA primary metagenome ERZ780105 (study PRJEB29588, sample SAMEA2144299) | human gut metagenome | biome: human gut; feature: human-associated habitat; material: faeces | place: Denmark | collected 2008/2010 ...
AATATAAAAAAATAAAGGGGAATTTTTCATTCCCCTTTATTTATCATGTTTTTATAAGCCGCATTTTGCAACTAATTAAAAACTGAAGGCTGTATATTTATAAAACACTACTTACATACGATAGATTCGTTATTTTTTAATTCTAATACGGTTTTATATCGTAAACAATATTCATTATCATAAAAAGGACATTCTTGAGTATTGCAATAAATTAAACCATTATTATTAATAATAAAACGATTTTTAAATTCAAATTTAATACTAAGTCGTTCTTGCTCATGATAATTTTTTGTACTACCCATATATCCTATAACACGGCAAGTACTTTCGCGAACTTTGCCCAAATCTATATAATCATTATTTTCAAATAATTTTATTGAAAGATAAGGATAAATCATCAAATCTATTGCTTTTATCTCTTGGAATAATTCTGTAAAAAGTAACTTAGAAGTGTCATCATTAATTAAATCAAAATCAGATTCCAAATCACTATTAAGAATATAAGTATATCCTTCAGCTTTAACAGGAATTTCTTTTGACTAAGAAAAATCCTTATTATGAAAATTTAAAATCATCATATATGTAAATTTTGCCCACATTCTTGAACAAGCTTTCTTGCCCAATATTGTTCAAGATTAGGACGTAAATCAACATCATAGTAATATTGCCATTCATGTTCTCGGCCAATAAGTTTAAAATGTTGAAATCCCAAATCAAGCATATAATCTAAATCAGCAAAAGAAAGCTTATTCCTATGATCTTTATTATAACCATTACGAACCGCCAAACATCCTAAACCTGAACCATAATCAAGTTCAGTTTTATCGTGAATAATAGGACATGCGGACTGGACTTTATTATAAATACTAAGATTTTTATAATGTTGTTCTCTGAAAGGGCATCCAAAAGAGCAAACATCATTAACCATTATTTCTATCCTATTAGCACCATCTATATTTGCAAGCTCATTAAGAAAAGGATAATTATGATTAAAATCTGGATGTAATACAACAATATCATTTTCATCCAATGCTTTTTTATATTGCTCAATAGTTTTTAAGCCATTACATACAGAATAAATGATACGCATATTAGGATAATTTTTCCGCACATGGTCACGCAAAATATTACTTGTTAAAATTACGCCATTTAAAGAGTTATTAGTGGCTTCAAGTACTAAATTGCAATATTCATCTTGCAAATCTTCTGGAACTAAAAGAAGATTTGTAAAACTCCAATTAAATCCAACCCCTAAATCATTGTATGTACTAATTTCTGCAAAAAGATCTTTTAAAGTCTTTGTATGTTCAGGCATACAGACACGTCCACCATTCCACTTTAATCCAAAAATAGAGTCATAAACATAATTAAAAAGCTTATGAGTCGTATCATAAAATTGTTTTCGATCAATGAAATAATTTATTAAATTTTGGCCATGTCTTATTCCGCCACCAATATTCCAAACAGGTGTTTTAATCATAATTATTAATCCTTACATTTTTAATAATTTATTCATTATTCCTTCATTATATTGAGAATCTGATATATAATAAAAGGAAGGGCAATGAGTTGCTTCAAGTTTCTTTTTTTCTATATAATTATTATATACTATATTTATATAACAATCAATTAATTTTTCTACTTCATCATCAGAAGAACAATATTTTTTTAATGCATAAATCATTGCAATATTTTCTTCGAAATTAGGAGAATAACTTAACGTCTCCTGCATTCTTTTGATGTCTAATTGTATCTGAGATTTTATCTATGAGCAATTCTCCACAATTATCAAATTGTCCTTTCATTTTTTCCATATGTTTTTTAATTTTTTCCCAAGCATTTGCATCATTCAACTCTTTTTCAATATATGGCATTAAACCCATTGCTTCATATTTCATAAATTGAAAATTAGTTTTTGCTTTAAACAAATTGCAAACTGAAATTGGTGTCCAGAATAAATCTCCAGTAGACTCAAAATTTGACCCAAAACAAGGGCCAACACACCAATATCGAATTGCGCAATCGGAACATTGAGGAAAACTGTTACGATTCCAAGAATAAATCGCTGAAGCAATTTCCCAATTTTTGCATTTTACATTAACAATTTCATTATTTTCTACTACATAATTACCTATCACATATTGTTCATAAGAAGTCCTATGACAAGGCACAATAGCTAAGTCACCGACTCTTACGCATAAGTTTTTTGCGACAGAACATCCCGTACTTGCAAAATCGCACTCTGTTACTGGATTAAGAGTGTGTATAAGAAGAACGTTATCATATCCTTTTCCAGGATATTTATCGCTACCTATAACACGTTTTGCAAATAAAGCTTTATCATAATTTCCACGCGCAAACTCTTCATCAATAACATGATTTAAAAATTTAAGATAATCATTAAGTGCTTTTGGAGTCCAATTATCATCACGCACTTCTAGCATCATTAAGCGATCAGCAAGATGAGCAGGAACTTCATTACTATGCCACCAATCATAATTGTCAATCCATTTATCAATATTAATGGCGCTTACCATTGGATGAAATGCATAAAAGTTTTTAGAAGCAAAATCTATTGCTCGCTGGTAAAATTCATCAGTACGCGAAGCATCACCACGATTTTGATCCATAAATTTTCCATCTATTGATAAACTTATTATAAGGCGTAAATTAATATCAAAAAATTTATCGATATAAGCCTGTAATTTATCAGTTTCTTCTTGAGAGTAAAGAAAATTTCCGTGGTCTGGAATCATAATACTGATAGGACGGTAAGGATTATATTTATCTTTAAATTCTTCATAAAAAACATCTAATACATCATAAATAAAACCATCTTTAAATAAATCTGATGAAAATAAAGAAAATTCTGTTCTAAAATGTTGTTTTTTATAAAAGTCCAAAAAGATTTTAATATTCTTTAATATTTGTTCATTGGACTGCTCATTAATTGGATATAATTCTTTTCCATGACGCTTTAAATAACAATAAGCGCAATTATTTGGACAATTTCCCTTAATAAAAAGTTCAACTGCGCGATAGGCAGCTGGCTTTTCCCCATCACGAAAATTTTGATAAAAATATCTTTCAAGAAAGCTATTTAATAAAGCATCTCTCTCTTGTTGATTTGAATTTAAATAAGTTAATATTTTATCTTCTGAATTCATGATATTCTCCCAATCCATTACAATATAATTTTATTAAGCTTTCTGGAGGTGTGTAGGGGCTACCAGTTTCCCGCAAATTACTAAAATAACAAGCATTCTTTTTTACAATAAAAAGACTATGTTTAAAACGTAAAGCTGAATCTTTTGCATAAATAGGCGAAATTTGCCGTGCCATAGCTAATTCATACATTTCAGAGTTTGTAATACTTACAACAGTGTCAGCATGATATTTCCAAAACTCTTTACGATGCCGCACTTTATTTATTAAATCGTCTAAATCAGCTTGATTATTCTCATCAGTTATAGTACCTAATTTACGAGTATTTAAAACGCGAGTATATTCTGACGGGTCATTTTCTTTAAGCCAATTTAAATTATCTATTGACCGATCTAAAAAGCCATTTGAACAAGGAGAAAGAGTTCCGTCATATCTAAATAAAAGATTAGAATTCATTTGACCGCACTGAAAACCAGAAAATTCATAAATTTGAAGTTCACGCTCTTTTACAAAACCACTTGTTAAAAGGGGCATATTAGACGGTCGATTATATCTTTCATCTAATTTTAATCGATCAATCTTTTGCGCAAAAGCTGAAAAATCTAAACCATCTTGAATTGTATAATTATAGGGATACTCAAGAGCTGGCCCAAAGCAAGAACCAGTACTGAAAGCAACATTTTTATTAATTACATTATCCCATATCATATTTTCAGTATTTGACCAAAAATCTAAATAATCAATTAATCCAGAAGTAGAAGAACATATTTCATGATAGAGATTCCAGGGGAGAGTTGATTTATAAGAAATTACAACTTTCGTTTTCTTTAATTTCTTTTTATTAAGAATATCAATAAAATCAATTACATCTTTCTCTAAATCTTCATAATTATAATGACGGGTTTTTTGTGATATTGCTGTTGGCCCATCTACAGAAATTTGCATTTCAAGTAGAATTCGATGTTCTGCATATTGTTCTATCAAATCAATTAAATGTAAATGTTGTTCATTGCCCGTCCGAAAATTAGTAGAATAAGCTATTTCTTCTAAGCTTGGAAAAGTTAATATTAAATCTTTAAAAAAATCTGACCCATCAATAAAATGTAATGAAGTCTCTGCTCCCCAAAATTCTAATCGATAAAAATTATTATAAGATTCATTTAAAGCATAAAGACTACGCTTAATATTTGTTAAAAATGAACCATCTTGCATTGCCGCAATAATCTTTTTATCTTCTTCAATATAAGATTGATTTTTATGTAAATAACAATAACTACAATTTAAATTGCATTTTGCTGCACTTATAATACCTAAAACTTTTTTTTGTTCCATTTTATTTAAAATCCTACACCAAATGATATTCTAGAATGAACTACTCCATCTGATATATCAAATGAAGATGAATTGCCAAATGCTGAGGTTCTATGACTACTAAAACAATCTTGGAAAGGTTTAAAACATTTTGTGCATACTCTAAAAGATGATGAAAAAGTTGGTTCAGGAGAAAACTCTGAACCATTATGCATAAAACAAGAAAAATCTGTCCCAAAATTTGAGCCATTGTGGCCACTGAAATTTGTTGTATGATGACCACTAAAATTTGTTGTATAGCTTGAAGGTTTACTTTCCAAAGTCGTTACTAAATTCTCAGCAACATTTAAATTTGCAAATTCAATTAATGCTCCAGCTTCTGGAACTGTGACTTCATTAATTTGTTCTTCTGTCACAGTAGTTAAAAAAACGCTTTTTCGTAAAGCATTTAAATAAGATTTCATTAAAGTGTATGGCTCTTCAATAGTGGATGTTTGAACCACAGGAGCAGTCTAAAAGGCAGAAGCTAAAGCATTTTTTCCTTCCGCTGTCTAACCCGCACCTTCATAATGAGCTCGTCTTAGTTGCTCAAGTCTAGAAAAAACACTATTTATATCAGAAGCTTGGGCTAAAGTATAGCGTTCAGCCATAGTTAATTAATCCTTCCTCCATCAATATCAATATTCTCAACGCGCAAAGCTGTAGCGGCGTCAGCAGGATTGCCAGGGGTAGTTACAAAATAAACCATCTTTCTAATATAAGTTGAAGAATAAAGTGTAAGAGTATTATTAAGTTGAATTTCCATCGTCATATCTGGTTTACCCTGCTTAATTTGATGCATATAATATTCATATATTTTTAAAATTAATCCTTGCTCTTGGCTTAAATCAGCATCTTTTGAAATAACATGACTTAAATTTACCCCTTCAACGCCTGTTGTATAAACATCAGCGCGTAAAAAATAATTGTCTCCCTCAAGGTCAAAAACCTTTAAAATTTCGCCACTTTCAGAATCTTTTAAAATAACATTAAGAGTATTCATTATATTCATTTTACTCCTTTATAATTACTAAAATAATTTGAAGTATAAACCATTGTACCATGAGAAGTTTGATTTTTATAATCAATTAGATTTGGATAATAGTATAAAACCATCTTTTTAAAATCTTCCAATATACCATAAAACTTAGGGGGAATATAACAATCAGAAGAGGTAATATAAATAATATCAAAATTTTCATTAAGTAAAAAATTTAAAGTATCTTGATTTTTTAATTCAATTTCTTGTCGTTTTGGTGAAAATTGTTTTTGACCATGATAATCTGTTGAATATTTATTTTTAATCCAAAAATACTCATCAATTAATTCATATTTGTTCAAATAAGAAATCCAAGACCCACAATTAGCCATATCATATTTATCGACTATCTCTTCCTGCTGCGGTGAATAATTAATATCATGGTGATGATCTATATTATATAAAATAAAAGGTGCTGATATTATTTTTTTATCCAGTGCATCTTTAATGGCTAAAATAATAGAACTATGATCGTTTCCCCAATAAACTTGTTTAGGTTTTAATTTAACAACAAGTTTTTTTAATTGTTCAAGATAAATTTTATTATAAGATAAAAATTTATCACAATGCCGTTCCCTTTCTATTCCTTCCCATAATTGTAATATTGGGACATTTCCTCTTACTAAATCATTATATAATGATATACAATCTCCTAGTATCCAATCTAAATCTATACTTAATACTTTGTTCATGGTAGAAATACTTCTTCCTATTCTATAAGTCTTTTATTTAAAGCCAATTCAAGCAATTAGGCCTTCATATATTAATATTATACCATTTTTTCTTTATAAACACAAAAAAAAGCGATAAGATAAAATCTTATCGCTTTTATTTAATTTATAAGATTAGTGAACGTTAATCTTGCGAACGCCAACTATCATAATTGCGGCGAATATGGCCACGAGCGCAATGCTCAGAACAGACATATCACCAGTCTGAGGCAGACCAGGTGCAGGCACGGGCGCAGGAATTACTGTACCATTCCAAGTAATAATCTTAGTTATGGCCTTATAATCGCAAAAATTCCTTACAAGATGCTCATTGCTCATGTAAATCTGACGAGCCTTTACTGCATCCATGGTAATACCGAGTTCAACAAGACCAGCAGTAGCCTTATCCCACTCTTCCTTAGGCATAGTAGGAACTATTGGTGTGCCATTATAAGACACTTCGGTTACAACATTCAACTGATCGCGCACAAAAGTATAATCACCAAGAGTAACTTCCTTAGCGTCCTTGGATGCCACAACATTCTTACCCTTATAGAAACACTGCATTACATCATTACCAGACTTAATGGTAACAGATACAGTAGGATTATTGCCGGTTACACGAGCTGAAAATACGGGAAGCATAGTGCCACCAAGGTCATCGGTAGTAACAGCACCATCAGCCTTTATATTGGCAAGATCTGTAAGTACATAATCTTTTTCAGTAAGAGCACGAATCATAGCATTAACAGCATTCTCACCCATAGCATAACCAGTGAAATAAACTATATCGCCAATCTTGGCAGTGGCGTCAGGTACAACCTTAAAAGCCTCACCCATTACACCAACAACTCGCTCAAGCTTATAAAGATTTATATTATAAGTCTCACAAGAAGTATCATTATCCTCCAGCTTACTCCAACCAGTAGCAAACGCAACGGAAGTGCAACCAAGAATCATAATTACGCAAAGAATTGCGCTAAAGATTTTCTTCATATTAATTTTAAAAATCCTTTCAAAAATAAAATTTTATTTTATGTAAATATATTACCAAATTATTACAAAAATGTCAAACTTTTGTAACAATTAAGCTTTAATATCATCCCATATAGTAAGTTCGCTGACACAATTGCAATCACAAGAGCCATTGCTAATCATACTATGCCAAACATTTTTATTGCCCATCATATAAAATTCTTTTTTTTCAATTACATATGCGGTACTGCCGGGTTTGGGCGCACGAATCTTTTTTAAATCTTCTTCTGTATCGCAAACAAATTGACAAACACCATATGAAATTTTATTATTTTGCTAATAAAGAGATACTGCCATTTTAATAACCCTCCTTAAACCTATAATTCTACTAATCTTTAAAAATACTATAATAAATTTAAAGGGTTTAGGCCAATACTTCCATTCGTATCAATTCTTTATTGTCGTTACCAAATGGCAAACCAGTAAAAGTAAGAACAGGAATAACTGATTGATTAGTTTGAAACTTAACCAATTTTGAATTGTCAGGGCCAGTATAGGCATATTCTGTATCAGTATTAATTTCAATAGAACTTAGCTCAGGTCTCACAAGTAAAGTAAGTTCTGCGGGTTTGTTATCAAACAAAGTCTTTATTTTTAAAAATACAGGCTGTTTATTTGTTAAATCAAGGCTTGTTAAATCAAAATATGAAGTTCCACAATATGGACAAGCCTTAAGTAGAGGATTATAAGGGGAGCCGCAATTTGGGCAATTTTTTTCTTTCATTTTTTACCTTATGAAATACTATTATAAATTTGAAGGCTTTTGTTTCTTTGTAAACAATCGTCGCTGTTTGACATTTTCATAGTGAACAGCATAGTATTAATAAAACTATAAGTATCTGGATGCATAGCAAGAGGACATTTCTTATTTTCATTAATCCACCATTCATATTCAGCTTCATAAGAAAATTTATCTCCCAAATAAGCTTGTGCCGCACCAAGATAGTCACAAATAAGTTCAAGCGCATATTTATACGGCATCTTTATAAAATTAAAAGTGCCATCGGGGCCTGGAGTATCTATCCAATATTGATAATGGTGTTTGTTGCAGCCTTTATGATGTTGCCAAGCCGCACTCCAACCTTTCTCTTCCTTACACTTACTTATTGGGCTTTTAGTTCCATCGTAATATTTTATTGATTCCCAAAATTCAACGGGAGAATATTTAGACAAATCATGAGTAAACCCCTGCAATAAAATTCCAGCTTTACAACATCTTTTAAAAACAAACCACTTGTGTTTATTAATAAGATGTAGATGCCTGAATATATTCTCAATTTTCATATAAACATCCTCCCTGTGGCGCGGGGTGCTAGATTCGAACTAGCGGAGCTTTTACGCTCGCCGGATTTCAAGGCCGGTGCATTAAACCAAACTCTGCCAACCCCGCAAAATTATGAAGAAAAAAATTCTTTTTAACTTCTTTCTTCATATTATATTATATAATAAATTTTATAAAAAATCAATAAAAATTTAATATTGCCTTACGAATTTCTTTATCGCGAGAAAGGTCATATTCATATTGTAACTGAATAATATTAAAAAATAATCGTTCAATACTCTCTTGGAGAAAGCTATCATCACAATATTTTCGAGTCAACCAATAAGCTTTACTCAATTCTGCGAAATCAACTAAGGTTGACGAATTGGCTGATAGATTTTCCCTGATTTTGCGCATCATTGATTCTATCTGATAAAACTCGTCCATATATTAAAATCTCCTTAGACAAAACATTCATGTAATCTTCTATATATTTATATTGAAATTCAGATAAATGGTTTTTGATATAAGGCATTAAGCCCATATCTTCATATTTCATTATTAAAAATTTATATTTAGCCTGCATAAAATTACATACGGTTTTAGGAGGAATAAATAATTCATGGGTTGATTCAAAATTAGAGCCAAGACATCCTCCGCTACACCATTGCTTTATTTTACAGGAATTACATCGAGGTGCGCTATTGCGATTCCACGATCCAATAGCCGAAAGAATTTCATAATTCTCACAAACTATACCTTTAATTTTCCCATCGGTTACTTCAAAATGCCCATTAACAAATTGCGGATATGCGGTGCGGTGACAAGGTACGATCGCAAGGTCACCCAAGCGCACACATAAATTAGTTTTAATAGTGCAACACATACCAAAATAATCGCGACCATCTTCATCTAAGAAGCAAGGAATAGTAAGCGGATCATATGAAGCTGTAGTATAATACAATTGATTAGTAATTCTTTGCGCCATTAGCTCATGATTACCATGATAGCGGTTTTTAAAATTATCTTCAATGATATAATTTAAGAATTTTAAGTATTCTTGAATTTTGTCATTTGTCCAATTGTCATCGCGCACTTCAAGCAGCATAAGGCGCGAAAATTGAAAATCATCAAGGACACTTTTCCACCAGTTATAATTATCAATCCATTTATCGATGTTAAAAGCACTTACCATTGGGTGAAATGCAAAAAAATGCTTATCACAAAAATCAATAAGAGTTTTATAATATGTATCGTCGCGCTGGCCGCGAGAACGATTAATATCCATATATTTTCCATCAACTGATAAACTAAAATGCAATTTTATACCTATTGAATCCAATCGCGCCATCCAATCTTCTACCTCTTGGATTTTTTCAGGATAGGCAATAAAATCACCATCATCAGAAATTATTATTGCGCGAGGCTTACAATATTGATTAGCAAATTTATCATAAAAAATTTGCATTATTTTACTAAATAAACCATCAATAATAAATTCACCAGAAAATAATGAAATATCTTTTGTGAATTGTTTTTTAATATAATAATCTAAGAAAATGCCTAAATTGTTTAATATTTGTTCATCAGTTTGCTTATCTTCTGGATATAATTCGCACCCATGTTTTTTAAAATAACAATAAACACAATTGGATGGACACTTTGCGCGAATAAATAACTCAATTCCTTTATTTGGATCATTATAATAATGTCTTTCTATAAAAGAAGTTAATAGTTTATTATTTTCAATTTGATATTGTTCCATTATCTTTCATCCAATCATAAAATTCAAATAATCCATTGCAAAATAATTTTATATTATCATTCCAAAAGGTAAACATAGAGCCAGTGGTGCGTAAATTCCAATAATAACATGCGTGAAGGTTAATAAGATATTGCGCGTGCCGGAACCTCACGGCCTCATTATCCTTGTATATGGGAGAAATTAGGCCAGCTTGCGCCAAATCATACATTTGACTCATAATAAAAGTCAATTCCGATGTTCTGAGGTCTTGTGCCACATATTTTATAATGTAATCATGTTCTTTGCTAAGATATTTACTTTTTAATAATTGTTTATATTCTTCTGGGTCATTTTCTTTTAACCATTCAAGATTGGCCTCATTATCATCCATAAATCCGGCGGGACAAGGTGCCAAAGTGCCATCATATTTAAACAAAAGTTGTCTTGTCATATGGCCGCAATAATTAGAGGGATTAGTAAAAGATTTTTCTACTAAACACAAAGGAATATTGGGCAAACCATGTAAATATAGATTATAAGCTCCAAGCGCAAATTGTCTACCATCCTCTTGTGTATAATGAGTGGGAGAAGTCGTGGTAGGATAAATCATAGAGTTTTCAATGCGTAACAAGACATTTTTATTAAGTGAAAAAGTTTCAAAAAATGTGCTTAAATCTTGGATATGTTTTAAATATTCTTGATATTTTTCTACATCGGTACAAAGCTGAAGGTAAAATACCCAAGGTAACGTTGCTTTTAAATTAATTGATATGGTTAAATTATTTAAACACGTTTTATTTAAAGCAAGAATAAAGCGTTTAAGATTTTCTTTTATCTCTATTGGATCAATACCACGAGTAATTTTATTAAATATTCCATCATAAGAAATCTGAATAGATAGATTTAAATGCCGG
>ERZ780105.520-NODE-520-length-11201-cov-6.70949_pt1 | contig 11201 bp, 9 predicted proteins | sample MGYA00511172_ERZ780105 | MGnify/ENA primary metagenome ERZ780105 (study PRJEB29588, sample SAMEA2144299) | human gut metagenome | biome: human gut; feature: human-associated habitat; material: faeces | place: Denmark | collected 2008/2010 ...
GTTGTTTTACATCAAAACCCCGCCGTGAAGTTCCACAGCGGTTTTAATTCTTATTTATTTTCATAAATCGGGCTTTCAAGCCTTGACGCAAACTCCGATTCGGGCAAGGGCTTGTCGAAATAGTAACCTTGTATGATATTACAGCCCATATTCCTCAGATTATCAACGATATTCTTATCCTCAACGCCTTCGCAGACGGTAGTCATACTAAGCTCCTGCGCCATGTGCAGAACATTTTCAAGCACTACCTGACCTCTTGCGTCATCGTCCGAGCCTGCAAGTGATTTGTCGAGCTTCAGTATATCAAAGTCGAGATCCTTCAGCAGAGCAAGCGAAGAATAGCCTGTTCCGAAGTCGTCCATAGAAACCATCAGACCGTAGCTTTTAAGGTCGATTATCGCCTGCTTTATTGCGTTGAAATCGTCTGTATAAGCGGTTTCCGTAAACTCGACCTCAAGATAATGCGGTTCGATCCCGTAACGGTTTATAACATTCATTATCTTTTCCGCAAGGTGAGGGAAACGCAGATGTATCTTTGAGAAGTTCACCGATACGGGAACTGTGCGTTTACCGCTTTCCTGCCACTGTTTTATCATCGCACAGGTATGCTCTAAAACAAACATATCCAGCTTCATTATAAAACCGGTTCGTTCTGCTATCGGGATAAAGTCGGCAGGCGAAACAATCTTGCCGTCACGCTTCCATCTTATAAGCGCCTCAGCACCTACAAGCGTTCTTGTATCCACCCGTACCTTCGGCTGAAAATAAACAACGAACTCTCCGTCTGTCAAAGCCTGCGGCATACCGTTCTCAAGCAGGGTAAGCTGTTTTTCACGGTTGATCGTATCAAGATCGTAATAAACAAAATCCCCATCCGCACGGCGCTTTGCAATATCAATGCAGGTTTCTGCACGGGCAAGAATGGTGTCGATATCGTCTGTGCTGTCGTCAAGCATTACTATACCGGCTCTGAGTGCTATCTCATACACTGTCTTTTCCTTGCCGTAATAGAAGTTGACAGGTGTCTTGGCAAAGTTCTTGAGGTGAGTTTTAAGGTGGCTCTTTTTGACCATCAGACAGAAGTTATCACTGCCTGAGCGACTGCATATCTCATCACTGTACATCGTCTTGTTAAGCGTTCTGGCAAATCTCTGGATTATCTCTGTTGTTGCCTGATAGCCGAAGATGGTGTTAAGGGTATTACAGCCCTTGATATTTGCTCTTATGACCGCATAGTCTGAGAGAACTCCGTTTTCCTTTACTTCCTCAATAAAAGCACGGAAGCCCTTCGAGTTCGGTATTCCGCTGTCACGGTCGATATGGTCGATCAGTTTTTCAACGTGAATATTCAGCGTGCAGGTGCAAATGATAGCCAGAAGATTGGTCATATGCTCAAATAGCTGTTCCTGCTCATCTGTAAGAGTTTCAAAATCCACATCGGTATAAAACTCATAAGTCAGGCTGCAACTTGTGTTTTCACGCTCATATTTCTTATTGTGTAAAGGGTAGATAGAGTTGTCCTTGTAAATAAGAGTTTCGCTCAATCTTCCGCCGTAGTTCAATGTACGAACAATTCTCGAAATGTGCAATGCTTTTGCAGCAGGAGCAAATTCGGTAATCTGCTGAAGGTCATCATAACGTTTTGTAGCGATGGCATCTATCATATCGGAAAGATACCCTCTGACCTCTTCAACCATTTTCCCGCCTCCTTTTTTATTCCCATTTTCCATATAAGTTAATTTTATCACATTTTATGACCGTCTGCAAGCAAAAAAACCGTTAAAAGGTCAAAAAAAGCTCACAATTTCAAAATAAGAGCAGAGTATACAAACTTCTTTTTTAAAAGCTGTGCATTATCACAAGTCAAACCAGCAATACCTCGCTTTTTCGCTATTTTGGGCAGTAAAATTAAGTAATTAAAGTTATAACCTTAATGCACAAAAACAGGTCATTATACGGCCGTTTCTGCATAATTTCAGAATTAATTAAAAAAACAGGAAAACCACTTGAAAACCTACTAAAAATATGGTATTATAGTATTTAGAAATGACGGTCAGATTTCGGATAGATTTCGGTATTTTAAAAAAGCGATAAAGAAAGGACAATAATATGAAGATTTCGACAAAAGGACGTTATGTATTAAGAATGCTCATTGACCTTGCCGAGCATCAGGGCGACGGTTACATTCCGCTGAAAGAAATAGCACAGCGGCAGGGCGTTTCAAAGAAATATCTTGAGCAGATCGTTCCGATGCTCAATAAGTCGGACATACTGCGTACCAACAGAGGCTTTCAGGGTGGATACCGTCTTGCTAAAGCTCCCGACAAATACACCGTAGGAGATATATTACGGCTTACTGAAGGCTCTCTTGCGCCTGTTGCCTGCCTTGAAAGCGGAGTAGTTGAATGCGACAGGAGCGAGCATTGCGCCACATTATCGTTATGGCAGGGGCTGTACAAGGTCATAAACGAGTATCTTGACAGTGTGACATTACAGGACCTGATAGACAGCGATATGGAGAATGCGGCGGACGATTACGTTATATAATCCGCATAAGCGGATTATCCCGTGCATAAGCACGGTAAAGTGTTCTGATAAGGATAGAGAATGCTCACTGCTTTATAAAAAACAGACTTTTCCCCAAGCTGAAAAAACCACGATTCCGCAAAAAGAATCGTGGTTTTATTCTGCTGAAATCCTATTCATTATGGCTGTACCGTAAAACGTATCACCAACACCGCCGAAAATACTTTCCGTACCGACAAGGCATTAATAATTTCGTGAGTGTATCAGTGCAACTGCACTGACATTGACCTTCCAAACCCGCACTATCCCTCGCCTCGCACTACCACCCTTGCCATATGAATGCTCTGTTGTTTCGCATCCATGCCTCGTCAGCCATTTGTGCCGTTGCACGATGCAACGGCTTTGTGTGGCTGACTTTAAGCGTCCATGCTTAAAGCCTTTGGGCGTTCAACTTCGGGCATCCATGCCCGCCCTCGAAAAATGGTGAGGTTCTGTTGCTCGGTCAAGCCGAGCCAACTGTGGTGGGGATTGCCCCATCCCCACCATCAATTAGATTTTCCGCACCATCCCTCGAAAACCACCAACACCCTTGCCTCCCTTGTCAAAGGGAGGTGGATTGACGGCAAGGCACAAGCCTTTATATTGTTGCTTTCTGCTTGTGCCACGTCCGCCTTTTTTATTCACCAAACCTTTCTGCCGTCAAGACGGAGGGATTGCTAGCCCCCCTTCGCTTCGCACCACATTCTTACCGCCCCTTGTCAAAGGTGAGGTGCTGTCGCCGAAAAAATTCGGGCGACTACCGGAGGAATTGCCGCACCAACCCTCGCCCCGCACCAACCCTTCCAAAAACCGCACTATCCCTCTCGCTTTTCGTAGGGGAGCGAGCTTGCTCCTCCCGTTGCACCGAATACTGCCATTCCCACAACAATTGCAAAAAGACAATAATCCCTCAAAAATCGCCATCACACTTGCCTCCCTTGTCAAAGGGAGGTGGATTGACGGCAAAGCACAAACTGTTGCTTTGTTGCGTTTTAATTGCATATCCACGCCCTTTTTATCACCAAACCTTTTTGCCGTCAAGACGGAGGGATTGCTACATCCCCTCGCCCCACACCAACCCTCGCAAAACCGCACCATCCCATTCGCTTTTCGTGTTGCGAGTTCGACAGCCCCACTTCCCACAAAATAAAATCCGCCCCCGTTTTCACGGGGGCGAACTCATCAAGTCATTAATTTATAAATATTAAGCCCTGAAACTCACGCTGTTCTCAGATTACTGGAGTAACTGGAGAATAGCCTGAGGCTGCTGGTTAGCCTGAGCGAGCATAGCCTGAGATGCCTGCTGAAGAATGTTATTCTTAGTGTAGTTGATCATCTCTGTAGCCATATCTGTATCTCTGATCTGAGATTCAGCTGCTGTCAGGTTCTCATTTGTTGTTGTCAGGTTGTTAACTGTGTACTCAAGTCTGTTCTGAAGAGCACCAAGACCTGCTCTCTGCATAGATACTGTCTTAACAGCAGCGTCTACCATGTCGATAGCAGCATTTGCAGAATCCTGAGTAGAAACATCAGCATTAGCAACACCTATAGCAGAAGATGACATATCGTTAACGTTCAGCGTAACTCTCTGATCCTCAACGCCGTTAGCACCGATCTGGAATGTAAGACCCTTACCGTTGTTAGGAACTGAATCCTTACCAACACCTGCACCGTCTGTGATAGCTACTTCTGCATCACCCTTAACGTTGAAGTAGATCTTACCATCTGCATCGCCATCGGTGTTTGTAGTATCTTCAAGCTTAACGCTATAGTCATAGCCTGCTTCCTTAAGGATGTTTTCAATATCCTTTTCTGTGTATGTCTTACCCGTTGAAAGGTGGAGCTTTATTTCAGCGGCTGTAGCCGGATTACCTGCAGCTGCGTCTGCAGGCTTTGCGGCTTTAGTTACCTCAACATTTTCCTTGCCTGCTGCTACATCTGTAGATATAGTAATCTTAGAAGCCATACCTGTATCGTATGCTTTACCATATGAATTAGCAGTAAATGTTACCTGGTCAGATGAACCGTGAGCACCGCTCTTTTTATCACCGACAAGCTTGATAACGTCAGCTGAATTTGAACCTGTAGCACGAAGACCTGCTACTGTAGCATCTGTGTCACCTGCCTTAGAAGCTGTCATAACACCGTTTGCAAGCTTAATAGAAATTTCTGAGGGCGCCTGTGTCTGACCGCCATCCTTAGACTGTGTAGCGTTAGCGATCAGGTTATCGATATCCTTCTGAGTGTAAGTTTCGCCGGCAACAAGGTTCATAGTAAGTGTCTTACCATCAGCTGACCAAAGAGCATTTTCGCCGCCCTTACCTGATGCTGCATAAGCTGTTGTAACCTTAACGCCTGCTATATTAGATGTGATTGTAGCACCGACAAGATCAGTATCTGCCGTTGAAACGGCACCGTACTTAGCGCCGAATTCTGTAACAGCCTTTGAGCCGCCGAGTGAACCATCGAGGAGCTTCATGCCGTTGTACTCTGTAGAAGAAGCGATTCTGTCGATTTCGCTCTTGAGTGCGTCAACTTCGAGCTGGATAGCTTCACGGTCTGTATCATCCTGGTATGTACCGTTAGCTGACTGAACTGCAAGCTCTCTCATTCTCTGAAGAATTGAGTGAGTTTCGTTTAAGCCGCCTTCAGCTGTCTGGATAAGAGAGATACCGTCGTTGGCATTCTTTGTAGCCTGTGAAAGACCACGGATCTGTGAACGCATCTTTTCAGATATAGCCAGACCTGCAGCGTTATCGCCTGCACGGTTGATCTGATAACCTGAAGATAACTTCTCAGTTGCCTTCTTTGTACCTGAAACGTTGATGTTCATCTTGTTGTTAGCATTGATCGCATTTAAGTTATGCTGTACTACCATACCTGCCATTTTGTTTTCCTCCTTGAATGTACTCCCGAAATCCTTTTCGGAAGTCGTTGCCCTTATAGGGACTTGTTTTTGTTAGTGTGACCTTGCTTTGCGCTAAGCTAAAGTCATTTGGTGTTTGTTTTGCAAAACACTGCGGAAGTTATCTCCGCCTCCGCACAGGGCTCTGTGACCCTTACATTTATTATATCGGCACTTGTTTTTCTAAACTTTAGCCTTTTTGAAAACTTTTTTATAATTTTGCTGAGAAATTTTATAGGGAGTTTGTGTAAAATTTACAATATTAACTGTCGGCTTTGCTAATAGCAAAAACCGCCCTGCGTCACAGAGCGGTTATATGACTGACTTATTTTACGATAAGTGCAAGGTGACCTGCCGAATAACAGTTTATCTCCTTTAAGTAATCTATTATCATTTTCACTCTGTCAGGATTATGACAAAGCGGATGAGAAGCAAGACAGACCGCTGTTTTAAACCTCTCAAATATTTCGTTTGGATTATCACTGCCGGCTGCAGCGGCAGCACCGAAAAAGTCTATAAGTGCTACAGATGCACAAAAATATGCGTAGTTATCAAAAATATTATAATTATTATCTGAAAACGGCATAAACTCACACATATAAAGACATCTTACTATGTTTCTTATCATAAACGGTTTAGTTGAACATATTTTATAGAACTTTTCGAGATTAGTTATATATGTTTGTATTGCAACGGAAAATTTGCCTTCGATGTTCTTTTTTCTGATTGACGACAATATTTCTGACAGTTTATCACCTACAGCTGTACCGTCAAGCATACACTGCACAGCGCCAAGCTTAACCTTATAATTCGGTTCAATATCCGAAAGAGATTTTACAAGTGCGGGGCTGTTTATCTGTTTTGATAAAGCGGATATACCCTCGGGTATCCTGTCCGGCGATGAATTTTCAAGCTTTGAAAGCGTTTGAGCCGCAAGCGTTCCTATAATCATCGATGTATGTATATCACGTTTTTTATCACTAAGGATGCCGTAGAAAAAATCAAAAAGCTGATTTCTGTATTTAAGACCCGGATTGCTTTTTACGTCGTCAATTGTATCGGGTTTAAATATCAGAGCGTTTTCCGGTTCATAGTCTTTACCGTAAATATAAACGTCACAGGATTTTTCGTTATTTGCAATAATATCAAATACAGCAGGACAACTCAAAAATCTGATTTTTGTAATTACGTTATTATTTATAGTACCGCTTATAGGATAATTCCGACATACAGCAGAAAGGTATTCTGCCCCAAGTTCTTTCTGAATTTTACAAAGTCTGTCTTCTTTATCGTGAAAAGGACAATCACCGTCATCAGACAGCTTTATCGAATTTGTTATTCCGTCACACTTCAAAAATGATCTTTGAATAAGCTTGTCAAGGCTTTCGGAATGTTCGGAATTTTTCAATTTTTCAATTTCTTCGTCTGTCCATATTATATCCCAATTCCGGCAACAATCCATCGTGCACTTTCCGCCTATACACTGAAAATCGTTGACGTACTGTGCTGTTTTAAGTATATATCCCATATCTTTACCCTTTCCGGAATCTTTTCCAAAAATAATATCTTTATTATAGCACCGAATTGCAGGAATTTCAACCTGTAGCAAAAGGAAAGGAGGAGCGTAGAGTACAGCAAAAACCGCCCTGCGTAACAGAGCGGTTTTGTATCAGTTATCAAGTATATCGCTTATCATCTTATCTACGTCATCATAAGAGGTTTTATCGGTGACAACACCGGATTTCATTTGTTGAACTTCTTTTATTGCTTCTATGGTTACCGCATTTGGCTTACTGCTAATTTTAATCTTTTTATCTGCATTTTCATTAAAACCTGCCATAATAACAACCTCCTTACAATTTGTATAATACACCTATTCTTTCAGAATGTCAACCGCACAAACACATAGCAAAAACCGCCCTGCATCACAGAGCGGTTTTGCTTGAATAATAGAGAGGTATATATGAAAACTTTCGTTGTACTTAGGCGGAGCATGTATGGGGCGGCTGTTGCCGTCTTGCCGGCTCCTGTTATGTTAACCGTGCTTGTCGGCACGATATTTTTCAAGCCGAAACCTATCGGCTGATTTCGGTCATCGGAATCCTTTCCTCTGACTGTGACTATAGTATACCCCTTTTTTATGAATCATATAATAACGGGCGATGAAAGAAATGTGAAAAATCTTGAAATGAAGGTGTATGTATCGTGGGGAATGTCCTTTAATGACGGGCAAATTTCATCACAAAAAGTAAATCTGAAGCATACATTGCTATCCGCCGGTAACGCAACTTACGCAATCCGCCAACAATCAGAACGGCGAATTTGAAGCGGCACACTGCCGCCCGCCGTACATCGTTGTTACGCTAATCACAAACATACAGAAAGGCGAATTGTCAGCGGCGACTCGCCGCCCGCCAAAGGACAGAATTTAGCGTTTCAGAATAAATCAACTATATTTATCTGACGTTAATCACAAGCACCTTCTCCTATTTCTGTTCAGAAGAAACGTCAAAAGGGTGTGACCTCAGTCACCCGCCGGTAATGTAACCCTCGCCAACCGACAACAATTAGAACGGCGAATTGTCAGTGGCGACTCGCCGCCTGCCGCCCGCCACGGAAAAGCCCCTTGTACCTTAGGGGGTGGTACAAGGGGCTTTCCTTTGGGTTATAATTCAGAGGCTATATAAATAGATGAAATCGAATTTAACAGCTGCGATCTCAGAAATATCAGAAATCAACTTCTGTATCGTAGTAGCAGCACTTAAGCAGCTTCTCCATCTCTTCCTGTGTAGGAATACGAGGGTTAGAACCTGTGCAAGCGTCTGCGATAGCATTCTTAGCGATCTCAGGTAATCTCTCCAGGAATACGTTTTCGGGAACGAAACCGTTTTCTGTAGGATAGCTGTCTGCGCCGTAGTTCTTGATGCAGTGAGGAATCTTCAGTTCGTCATTCATCTTACGCAGATAAGCGATGAGGAGCTTTACCTTTTCGTCGTCATTTGCACCGCCAAGACCCATAAAGTCAGCGATTACGCCGTAACGCTTCTTAGCTGTTTCGTCCTTTGCATTGAATGCGATAACCTTAGGAAGATACATAGCGTTTGCGGCACCGTGTATGATGTGTGCGCCGTAATCAGCGAATGCGGCACCTGTCTTGTGAGCCATTGAGTGAACGATACCGAGCAGAGCATTCGAGAATGCCATACCTGCGAGGCACTGTGCGTTGTGCATTGCATCACGCTTAGCCATATCGCCGTTGTAAGAACCAACGAGGTCGTTCTGAATCATCTTGATTGCGTGAAGTGCAAGAGGATCTGTAAAGTCGCAGTTAGCAGTTGAAACGTATGCTTCGATAGCGTGTGTCATAGCGTCCATACCTGTATGTGCTACGAGCTTCTGAGGCATTGTTTCTGCAAGATCGGGATCAACGATAGCAACATCGGGAGTAATCTCGAAGTCAGCGATAGGATACTTGATACCCTTGTGGTAGTCTGTGATGATTGAGAATGCGGTAACTTCAGTAGCTGTACCCGATGTAGAAGAAATAGCGCAGAAGTGAGCTTTCTTTCTGAGTTCGGGAATACCGAATACCTTACACATATCTTCAAATGTGCAGTCGGGGTACTCGTACTTTATCCACATAGCCTTAGCTGCGTCGATAGGAGAACCGCCGCCTATTGCTACGATCCAGTCGGGCTGGAACTTGAGCATTGCGTCTGCACCCTTCATAACTGTTTCAACAGAAGGATCGGGTTCTACATTCTCAAAGAGCTCAACCTCCATGCCTGCTTCCTTAAGATAAGCCTCAGCCTTCTGTAAGAAGCCGAAACGCTTCATCGAACCGCCGCCAACGACGATCATTGCCTTCTTGCCCTTAAAGCTCTTTAATGCCTCAAGTGCGCCCTTGCCGTGATAAACATCTCTTGGTAATGTAAATCTCATATGAAATTCCTCCTGTTCGGCTTATAGCCGTTATTAATCTATATTTAGCTGTTATCATCGTGCGCCCTGCGTTATGTATTTGTGTTGCAGGACTTCTTTCTTTTGTTCGTTATTATTTTAACACACTGAGTCTGAATTGTAAAATATATTTTAGGAATATCGGTATATAATTATCTATATAACAGTATCGAATAAAATCCGCACAAATCCGCTATGTATCGGCATTTGCCGCAGTAAAGCCGTTTGTGAGCCTTTTGTAACAAAATTGTGAAAAGTGCGTAAAAAGCTAAATGTCAATATATGGCTGATTTTTTAATGGATAAATATTGCATTACTGGAACTTGTCAAAAGGTCTGCCGCCCATGCCTGTCGCCCCTGTCTGCCGCAGATAACCGCTTTGAAAATCAAAGAACGCAGAGCATACACCCTGCGTTCGCCGTTTATTCTTCTTCCTTTGTGTTTTGATACGTCTTTAATATATCCTCCGCAACGGCTCTTTGCGTCTTTCTCAGATCCATTGCCTGCTTTTGAATATGCCTGTGCGCCTGTTCCTCCGTCAGATTCAGATACTGCATAAGCATTGACTTTGCACGGTTTACTATCTTCATATCGGACAACTGCTGTGACAGCTGGCGGTTTTCCTCCTCCAGCTTTGCCATTCCGATATGAGCCACCTCGGCAAGCTTTATTGTCTGTATAAGCATAGCCTTGTTGAAGGGTCTTGGGAGAACGAATGCACCGGTAAACCGTATCTTTTTCTGCACCTCGTCGGCAATCTCGTGCTTGGCAAGCACCACTACGCCGTTTTTTGCGTCTTTTGCTATATCTGCGACAAGATCAAGCCCGAATTCGTCCGAAAGGGGAGTGGAGATGATGACACTATCAAACCTTGATATGTCTACGCCTCTTACGATAGCGCCGCTTGTGAAAGTCGAGATGTTGTCGCAGTCAAGATCAATCAGAAGTCCTGCTATGCTGTCGCAGATTTCGCTTGTTTTGCCTGCTATAAGTACATTCATTCCGACACCCTCTTTCGTGGTATTGAAGCTCCCCGTACCGCTGTGTATTACGATAGCGAAGCCGCCTTATCTATATCTATTTTCGTTTGTTGTCAGTTATGCGTGTAAAGCTGCTTGTACGGGCTTGCTGTATTCGGTGACAGCTTGTAGAATCTGCCCTTTAACAGCTCGTTTGTGTTATATCCGAAATTCTTTGCGAATTCATCGACATATTCTCTTATATCGGCCTTGTCGCTGTCGTCTGCGACCTCGCACGAAACCTGTACGGGAAGACCCTTAGGCGCTTCGTCGCTTCTTATATACATATGACCGCCGTGCATTCCCGTTCCGCAGAACGAGCCTATCGGCGCTTTGCCGTCACAGCCTATGCCGAGAACGATTATTATTCCGCCTGCCTGATATTCGCCCAGAAAATCTCCGACCTTGCCGCCGATGATTATTTTCGGATAGAATTCGTGATATTCCTTCATATGTATTCCTACACGGTAGCCTGCGTTGCCCTTTACGAATATCTTGCCTGAACGCATCGCATATCCTGTCGTATCACCGCAGTTTCCGTGGATGAATATCTCGCCGTTGTTCATTGTGTCGCCGATAGCGTCCTGACCGTTGCCGTGTACTATGATAGTGCTTCCGTCAAGATATGCGCCCAGAGCGTTTCCGGGAGTTCCCTCAACCGTTATCGTCTTGCCCGCAACACCGCAGCCGATATAACGCTGTCCCATAGCGTCGGTTATCGTTATATCGTTGGTTTTTCTCTATATTCTCTT
>ERZ780105.522-NODE-522-length-11158-cov-6.93605_pt1 | contig 11158 bp, 5 predicted proteins | sample MGYA00511172_ERZ780105 | MGnify/ENA primary metagenome ERZ780105 (study PRJEB29588, sample SAMEA2144299) | human gut metagenome | biome: human gut; feature: human-associated habitat; material: faeces | place: Denmark | collected 2008/2010 ...
TGTCAATATTAACGAGGGAAAGAACCAAAGAGACTAGGTGCAAGTCTGAGCCTCGCTTACGCAAGGCTCGTGCACTCCGCTAAAGCTCCGCTGGACTTGACAGCCCAGTGAAGCAAAGCGAAACGTCCGAGTGCTTGCGTAAGCAAGACTCAGCCCTATACTCTTAGGTTCTCTCCCAAATCAGTTATTCCTCTTGAGCGACGTGAGGAGCGGGAGCATTGCTAAAGCAATGCTCAGCGTGGCATCCCTCTTTCCTTACTCACACCCCCACCCCGTCGGGGTGTTGGCTGAACTCGTAAAACTACCCGAACATTGTATGTCCTATCAATTCAGGGACGCTTAACGCTACACGTCCGCAGGTTAGTACATATATCTCAGGTTAGTGGCTTTTTTTTGAAAGGTTAATGTTAGAGCAGTTGCACCGATATACTCACGAAATTATTAATACCCTGTCGGCACTGAAAATATTTCCGGCGGTGTTGGCAATGTGTCTCACAGTACAGTTATAATAGCAAAGCTCCCTCACTGTTTGTGAGGGAGCCGGACTGTATATCACTTACTTCAGGAGAAATCTTGTCAGTTAAATCAGAAAATTGCTACAACTGCACCGTTGTACTTTTCATTGATGAAGTTCTTTACATCGTCTGACTTGAGAGCCTTTATAAGAGCCTGAATCTTGGGGAGGTTTTCGTTACCGCTCTTTACAGCTACAATGTTTGCGTAGGTCTGAGCCGCATCGCCTGAAGCGTCTTCAACTGCGAGAGCCTTGCTTATGTCAAGACCTGCGGCAAGAGCATAGTTACCGTTGATAACTGCTAAAGAACCTGCGTCGCTGTTTGCAAACTGAGCGGCAACCGTATCAGCCTGTACCGTTGTTATCTTATAGCCGTGGTCGTCCTTTATATCAAGCGTTGTAACGCCGTCCTTAGCGTTTGCACCCTCGGGAAGCTCGATAAGACCTTCCTGCTGTAAGAGAAGAAGCGCTCTTGTTTCGTTGCTGTCATCGGCAGGGATTATGATCGATGCGCCTTTCTTTACATCTGCCAGCTTTTCAACGCCGTTGCCGTAAAGGCCGAACGGCTCATAGTGAATGAGTGCGGCGGGAACTATGTCTGTTCCGTTCTTCTCGTTGTAGTTGTTGAGGTAGGGTGTGTGCTGGTGGTAGTTTGCGTCAAGCTCTCCGCTTGCAACTGCGTTGTTGGGCAGTACATAATCATCGTAAATGGTGATCTGAAGATCGTAGCCTTCCTTAGCAAGCTTGTCCTTTACAAATTCGAGTATCTCGCCGTGAGGTGTAGCTGTTGCACCGATCTTGATAACGTTGTCTGTGTCTGCCGAGCTTTCTGCGGCGCTTGATGCTGCAGAAGATGTATCTGCCGAAGAAGCATCGTTTGATGAAGCTGTCGAGCTTGTGCCGTTTGAACTGCACGCTGTGAGCGTTACACCTGCAAGAGCCGCTGTAAGTATTAATGATAAAATCTTTTTCATGTCAATTCTCCGTTTCTGCGGTTTTACCGCCTGTCAATGTTGTATTTTGTTTATCGTTTATCTTTCTTTGTTCTGCACCGTTAGTTTACGGGTTTTATCTCTTTATATACTCTTTATTTTATATACAACATCGGCACATTCGTCCGAAACGGAAATTCTGTCGCAACAGCTTTATGAAAAGCAGTGACATATTATATCTCTCCTTACTTGTTTATACGTTTGTCTGCCTTGCGTGCTATCAGCATACCAAGCTCCTGAATAAGCTGTACTATGATAACCGTGAGCAGAACGCATATCCACACAATATCGTTATTGAAACGCTGATAACCGAATGAGATAGCTATCATACCAAGTCCGCCGCCGCCGATCGTTCCTGCCATTGCCGAGTAGCCGAGAATGGTTACAAGTGAAATGACTGCGCCGACCATGAGTGCGGGCTTTGCTTCGGGGATAAGCACCTTGTATATTATCTTGAGTGTTGAACTGCCCATTGCCTGAGCCGCTTCAATAACGCCTTTGTCAACCTCTTTGAAAGAGGATTCTGTCATTCTTGCCACATAAGGTATAGCCGCTATAACGAGCATTACTATCATCGCCTTATTGCCAAGACTTGTTCCGACAATAAACTTTGCCGCCGGTAAGCAGGCAACCATCAGAATGATGAACGGGATACTGCGGAAAATATTAACTAAAATACCGATTATTTTGTTGAGCCACGGGATAGGGTGGATTCCGTCCTTATCGGTCACTGTAAGCAGTACGCCTATCGGAAGTCCGAAAACGTAAGCTACGAATGACGAGATGAACGTTAAGTATATCGTTTCCCATATACCCTGTAAAAGTACGCCTTTATCCCACAGCTGTATAAGATCGCCTGACATTTTTCTTCCCCCTTACACCTGTGAATAGGTAACGCTGTTGGCGCTCAGATATGCTGTTATTTTTTCTGCCGATGTATCGTCATCGGGCAGCTGTACCAGAATCTGACCGTATGCCTTGCCGTCAATGTCCTTTGTATCTGCGTGAAGAATATTGACGGGAGTGTTGCATTTTAATATCATATCGGATAACAGCGACTTTGAAGAATTTTCGCCGTTGTAGATAATCCTTATCTTCTTTCCGTGTTCGCTTGTTACCGGAAGCTCGCCCTGCGGCATTATGAGCTTTTTGGCAATATCCGACTTGGGATTTGCGAATACCGTTCTTACATCGCCTATCTCTGCGACCGTGCTGTTATCAAGCACTGCGACCCTGTCGCATATACTGTCTATTACCTTCATCTCGTGAGTTATCACAATTATGGTAACTCCGAGTGTGCGGTTGATTTTTTTAAGAAGCTCAAGCACCGACCTTGTTGTGTCGGGGTCAAGTGCGCTTGTTGCCTCGTCGCACAGAAGATAGTGCGTTTTTGCGGCGAGTGCTCTTGCTATTGCTACTCTCTGCTTCTGTCCTCCCGAAAGCTGTGACGGATACGCCTTTGCTTTATCGGAAAGTCCTACAAGCTCGAGCAGGCTTTCGGCTCTTTTTACGGCGTCTGCCTTTTTCATACCTGCGATTTCAAGCGGATAGCAGATGTTCTTTATTACGTTTCGCTGTGCGAGAAGATTAAAGCCCTGAAACACCATTCCGATGTTTTGTCTTGTTTTAAGAAGCTCTTTTGTTTTGAGGCTTCCAAGCTCCTTGCCGTCTATTATTACCTGTCCCGAGGTCGGGCGCTCAAGGTAATTTATACAGCGGACGAGTGTGCTTTTGCCGGCTCCCGAAAGTCCGATGATGCCGAATATCTCTCCGTCGTTTATTGTTATGTTGATGTCTTTTATTGCAGTAACGCTGCCTTTTGAGGTGCGGTACGTCTTTTCAAGGTTTTTAAGCTCTATCATATATCCTCCCATAAAAATAACGGACGTTTATTTTACGTCCGTGCGTTTGAACATCTGACAGGCTCAGACTTTCTTTCGGGACAGACGTATTATATTGTTTGCACACATTCGCATTTTATTGTTTGCGGTTGTCGGTTTCATCCGGTCAGCCCCTTTCGTTTTCGTTGTTATGAGTATAACATACTAAACCTATGTTGTCAATAGGTTTAGTGGATTTAGCTTGTCGAAAATAATTACACAATCCTTATCACTTTTATAGGTTTTGTATAAACGAGGCTGAAATAAATATTACGGTAATTATTGACTTTTAAGAAGCGATGTGTTATAATTGAGTAAACTCAAGACTAAACTGTTGATTATAATGATGAGGGCGATAAGGAGGATACAAATTGAAGGGATTACAGTCAAAGGGCATAGCAAGACGAAACAAGATGCTGCTTGCGGCTATTCAGCTATTTTTAGATCAGGGGTACGAAAAGACGACCACTGCACAGATAGCAAGAGCGGCAGGAATGTCACCGACATCGTTCTTTGCGGCATTTGAAAATAAGGAAGCGTTGCTTCTGACGCTGACACAGATCATGTTTGAAAATCAGTTTGCAAAGGCGAGGACATTTGCAAAGGATATGGAGCCGCTTATGGTGTACTGCCTTGAAACGTCATTGCAGATATATATAACCGAGCTGTCCGAGCCGCTGAGGGAGATATATGTAATGGCGTATACCCTGCCAAGCACTACGGAATATATTTTAAAAAGTACAGCCGTACAGATAAAGGCTATATTCTCTCCGTTTATGCCGGAAGCGGAGGATAAGGATTTCTACGAGATGGATATAGCGTCGGGAAGTATAATGCGTGGCTTTATGGCGAGAAAGTGCGATATGTACTTCACGGTGCAGAAGAAGATAAGCCGTTTTCTTGAGTGCTGTCTTAAGCTGTATGATGTGCCTAAGGAAAAACGTGCGAGCCTTATAGAAGCGGTACTTGCGTTTGATCTGCACTCGGTAGCAAAAAGACTTATAGATGAGATAATCGCAAAAGCGGAAACGGGGCTTGAAAAAGCAATCGAAAGTTCAATAAACGAAAAAAGCCAAAACGGATAATTACGGAGGTGGGTTATGTTCAAAAAGATGAAAACAAGGAAAAGGCTGGCGGCGTTAATAACGCTTATCACGCTGTTTGCGTTTTCAAGCGTGATGACGGTTATGACGGCGGCACAGGAAGCGTCGCTTGTATCCGCAACGCTTACTACGGACAAGGAGAGTTATGAAGAGGGGGAAAACGTTAATATTGCTCTTACGGTGAAGAACGGCAATATTTACGGGATCGATAAGGTAAAGTCTGAAATCGGATTGCCGGACGGACTTACACTGAAGAAGGGCGAGCTTACCGACGGCGAATATACACTTGCGGCAGGACAGAGCAGGTCAAATGAGATAACGGCTTATATAGAGAAAGCCTCAAAGCCCGGCGATACTACCGACCCTGTAAATCCCGGCAATCCCGAAACGGACGGTTCTCTGTGTCCGCTGTGGCTGACGCTGAGTATTTTGTCGGGTGGAACGCTTGCGGTCCTCGGTATTAAAAAGAAGTGCGGAAAAAGGATTTTTTCACTGTTCTTATGCGCTGTGATCTCGCTGACAGCGCTTCCGACAGATGTATTTGCAGACGAGGTCGTAATGCCGAATGCAAGCGGAAGTGTTACGGTAAGTAAGGACATAACCGTAAACGGTGCTAAAAAGACAATAACCGCAGAGGTTACATATAACGAGAATAAGCCATCGGAAGAAGATGAGGTCACAGTGACCTTTGATGCGGGTGACGGTACTCCGGTAGCCCCGATAACCGTTAAAAAGGGCGAAACGATAAGCAGACTTCCCGAATCATTCGGTGCGGGCAAGGCGTTTATGGGCTGGTTTACCGATACGGCATTCACGACCGAATTTTTCACCAATACTCCGGTAAACGAGGATATGACCGTATATGCCTCGTTTGTGGAATCTGCCGATGATTTCCAATCAGGCGTGAGAACCACCTACTATGTGGAGGATTGTGCGGAATATCAGCCGATCACGCTTATATGTGACGAAGAAATAACGGCAAATAATGTATGGGAGTATATCACCTTATTTGCGTATACGGGTGATACTCCGGAAAATTTCGTTGTAACATCAAACGAGAAGGATGAATATACACTCGTTCCTGAAACCGCATACACAGCCGGCTGTATGTACCGTATGACAGCAGGCGAGGGAGTTACATTCAAGGGCCTTGACGATACGGTCAACGAGTATACATTCAAGATATACAAAGAGCAGACTAATATAATCGAGGTTAGGGACAATATCAAGTATCTCGACAAAGCCAAGCTGTTCGCTACGGATAAAACCGATGAGTATATGGTTCAGGCGGATTATTTTGAAGAAAATTCTCTTGCTGTGGGCGATGTGCTTTGCATTGACAACGGCACGAAGAATTTTACCGAAGACTGCCTGTTTGTAAAAATTACAGATACAATAAAGGACGGAAACATTTACTACATTCAGACAGCCGATTGCGAAGCGGAAGATGTTTATGACAATGTTGATGTTTATTTTGTCGAGCCTGCAAAAAACAAGTTCCTTGAGGAGCAGATCGACACCGAGGCGATAGCGGAAGAAGTAAAGAACAGCGAGGGCGTACAGCAGCTGAACCTTGTGCTTGCGGCACTGCTTGCCGAGGATGAAACCGTAAACGAGATAATGGAGGGCGAGCCGCTTGTTACCGATACAGTAACCGCCACTGCTTATGCCGCTTCGGACGATGACAGATTAAAGGATTTCTCGGACTATTCACGTCCTAAAGAGGATACGCTCAAGAGCATCGCCGCAAGTCTTGCTATCGGTCTTTCCGTATCCGTAAAGGTCGGTGAAGCAGAAAATGATAACTTTACTACCGTTAATCCGGATTACTGGTCGGTCATTACATTCGAGTTGAATTATAAGACTACCATTAAGAAAAAACTCAAGGTAGATGCAACATTTACAGTAAGCGAATATCTTAATGTTTCATTCCAGGGCTATAATTCATTCGAATTCAAGTGGTTTGAGCTGCCTGAGCTTGAATTCAACTATGCGGCTAATATCTATACGCAGACGGATATTGAACTTAAAGTTCTTGTCTGCTCGGTAGGCGCAAACAGCTACAGGAATATCACGAGCGAAGTCGCAAAGATGCTTGGCAGTGATGAGAAGAACGATACCGCAGGTCTTGTAAAGGATGTCAAGGATATGCTTAACAAGAAGGGCGGAGAGATAGAAATATGCCGTATACCGTTCTTCACGGCATTTAAACCGCTGTCGCTGTTCCAGCTTAACTTTGAACTCAGCCTTGTTGTAAAGATGAGCTTTGCAGGCGGTATAGGAAGTAAGTTCTCGATACTTGACGCAACGCAGGTAGGTACACACGGCAACTCAAAGGATAAAGAGTTCAGTATGTACAAAAACAAGCTGGTCGAGGGCGACAGGTACAGCTTTGATCTTACGGTATTCGGATATGTCGGTGTCAAGATGGGCGTTTCCGGACAGCTTACCGTTTCGTTCACGGGTTTAAGGCGACTGGGCGAGGTCGGCGTTGAGGTCCAGGTAGGCGCATATCTTGATATATACGGCCTGGCAAAATATCACGTCGTCAAACCGGATCACCGATACAGTACGGTATACCGGACGCTGACTGGCGGATTTTATCTTGAAGCGGGAATTTATCTCGAAGTAAATCTTGTCGCGGAATCAAAGGTATTCAAATTGCGGCTTGAAGCGCCGCTGATACCCGAAATCAAATGGCCGTTGTTCTCAATGGGCGACAAAAACCTTGTTATATGCCTTAACGATGTGACAACTCCGATATTATTCAGCTCAAACGGCACTTATTGGGGAGAAGTCAATATTGATAATCTTCCGGCAGTGTCCGCACAGACGCTTGATATTACAACAGGCGTGATAAATTACAATGCATCTGTACCGTGGAGCAAGCTGTCGATGAATGTTTCGGGCGAAGGCTTCAGAATGCTCTATGACAGGAGAGGAACATTTATCCGTTACGAGCAGCCATTCAGTATGTCCGGCTTCTACAAGAACAGTACAGCCGAAGGTGTCGGTCAGATACACTATACAGGCACGTCACTTCAGTTCACAAAGACCGCCGACCCCGAAATGAGCCTTACAAAGTCGGTAAAGGTCATCTGGTACGATGAGTCGAGAGTTAAGGAAGAGGACGTAGGCAAGATATTCACTGTCAATTTCTACAGAGAGGTTGACGGAGTTAAAACTCTTGTTGAAACAAGAAAAGTACCTGCGGGCAGTCTTGCAGGCTCTTACAACACAAATAACGCTCCCGACAGCTGGAAGTACATTGACTGCGAGTGGAAGGATAAAGATCCGTACTTCATAACCATTGACCACGACAACTACGAAATAGTATACACTGCAACAAGAGCGCAGGCTCTTACGGAAATAGAGTATTACGACACCGTAAACAAAGAATGGGTAGTAGAACTTTGGGCGGTAAATGCCGGCGATGTTCCCGAAGTACCCGATAACTCCAGTGACGAGTATATGAAGCTGACCTCATGGCACGCAACCTACGGAGTACCGTTCGGTTTTGAAAAGATGTATAAGTATGCCGGTGATAAGCTGAGAGCGATAGACTCAGGCTGCCGCAAGGATTACTATACAAGCGGTCAGCCGACAGACAAACCGCTTTACAAGGTTACGGGCAACACCCAGAGAGCGGCTTCCGAAAACTTCTATTTCAATCATCACAGCGACTATCAGAAGGTTGCACTTCACTTCAGTGCAAATTACGACAGAGCGCTGATGAACGTAACGTACAATTACTATAATTATGCCGGCGATAAGAAGTCTACAACCGTAAAGACACCTTACGGCACAAGACCGGAATTTTTCCTTTCAAGCTGGCCTTACGGTAAGAAATTCATAGGCTACACTCCCGACGGTGGCAAAACCGTATACGATGCTGATACCGTATATAATGAGCAATTGCCTTATGTATATGAGGATACCGTATACGATGCGGTCTACGAAGCCGGAATATTCGATGTAGAAATTCAGTATTATGATGATGTTGCCCGTGAATTCAAGACATATAAGACGCTGAAAATAGAGGGCGGCTCAAAGGTACCTCAGTCGGTATTTGACGAGGCGTGGAGCAAGAGCAACCGGCAGGAAGGCACAACGATACAGTTCATCGACTGGAGCGATGTATACCTGAGTGAAGAATACGGCGATGCTTACCTCAATGAGTTTATACCCGACAAGACGCTCATTTACAAGAGTATTATACTCCGTCCGAGGTTCAAACGTAATGTTACAATTAAGCTGGACGCAGGTGACGGCAGACTGATATTTGAAGAAAGCAAAGAGTTCAAGAGCTACAGTCAGGATAAATACGAGGTAGAAATTTCACGTTGGGCAACCAAGGATGCCGACAAGTACAACGATTATCAGCCTACAGGCTGGAAGGACAGCACTACAGGTGAGATATATGCCTTAGGTCAGACGGTAAAGATTGATTATTCGACAACGCTGACAGCGATCTATCAGGCTACGCCCAAGACCTATAAGGTAAATGTATCCACACCATACGGTGTACTTCTGAACGGAGAAAAGACCGATAAATTCAGCGGCGGATATGATGATTATCTCGCATTCGTTGAAAAGTACAACAATTATACTCCTGCCGATGTTGAGGGCGAGGGATATACTCTCGTGTTCAAGGGTTCATCAAGCAAAGCGTCCGAGGACGGTCTGACGCTTGATATAGTCTTTGGCAACTGGCAGAAGAATGTTCACAAGCACACATTAATACTTTACGCAAACGGCGGTAAGCTGACAGGAAGCGATGAACGCACGGCGGATTACGGTACAGAAATTAAGCTGTCGGATATGGCGACTGCGTCAAAGACGGACGACCTGAGAGATTATATCTTCGGCGGCTGGAAGGACGAGGACGGAAATATCTACGGCGCTGACGATATAATAACGCTGACTAAGGATACGACATTGACAGCAGTATGGAAAAACGGTGCATACAAGGAATACACGATAACCTTTGTCCTCGATGACAATACGATAAAAAGAGTGACCTATCACTATGGCGATGCACTTCCCGTATTTGACGCACCAAAAGAAGCTGACGGATATATCTTCGGCGGCTGGTCGTGGTTCGGCACTGAGGGCGCATTATCCGGACAGCCCGACACGATGCCTGCATCAACGCTTACTGCAATAGGTACGACCACAAAGTGTTATATATCTTACGAATTTGACGGTACGGTATACGGCACAAAGAAGGTCGGCAAGATAGGCGATACGATAACCCTTATCGCAAAGCCCGAAAAGGATTATTACGATGTGACCGAATGGTCAGCAGACGGTATCACTGTAACAGACGGCAAGTTTGTAATGCCTGCTCACGATGTTACATTCAAGGCGACCTCATCGCCCAAGTTCTATAATGTCAATATGACGGTTGACGGAAGCGCAAGCTCCGACAGCCCGATGAAAGCACAGTATATGAGTACGGTAACGCTTCCCGAACCTCCCAAAAAGAGCGGCTATACTTACTACTGGCAGTCCGATGATGTTGCTATTTATGAGGAAAGCGGCGAATACAAGTTTACAATGCCTCATAACGATGTAAGCGTTGAGTGCGTTTACACAACGGCAACCTACAACGTTTACTATATGATAGACGGCGAGACTACGCCGTATATGACTATCACCGATGTCCCTGCAGGCAAGGAAATGTTCGCTTATATCGACCCGCCACGCAAGGAAGGCTATCTGTTCAACGAAACGTGGATATGCACGGACATTTCTCTTGTTAATAAGGAAGGCAGATACACAATGCCCGACAGAGATGTTTACTTCTGGGGAAGATTCGCCAAGAACGATGACACTATGGTTATGCTCGGCGTAGAAGTGTATGTTGACGGCAATCCGGAAACGCATTATATGCTTTACACGAACAGAGGTGAAACCGTAACGCTCCCCGATATATTCATGGACGGATATACAAAGTCATACGAAAGCGACACGCTGACAGTCACAAACGGAAATGTCACAATTCCGACAGGCGACGATGTCTTTGAGGTATCGCTCAGGATAAATTTTACCAAAAGCTGATAAGCTACGGATAAAAGCCAAATAAGAACATACAGCCCCGACCGCAAGGTCGGGGCTGTAACTGCATAATCGTATAAAAAATCCTCACGTTTTACCGTGAGGATTTTTATGCTTATGTGATTACTTAACTATCGTAATATCTGAGCCGAACCACTTTGTTGAGATTTCGCCGAGCTTACCGTCAGCCTTCATCTCGCCCAGTGTCTTCTGAACTGCGTCACGCAGAGCCTGATCGTTCTTTCTGAATGCGATAGCGTACTGTTCTTCTTCAAGACCCTCTGCCAGCTTCTTGTAGTCCTTGCCGGAGTTCTTTATCTCATAGTCTGCAACTACTTCATCAAGGAATACAGCGTCAACAACGCCAAGCTCAAGCTGCTGTAATGCTTCTACATTTGTAGCGATGGGGCTGATCGTTATATCGTCCTTGATTGCGCTGTTTTCAAGTATTGTCTGTGCAGAAGAACCGTTCTGAACAGAGATCTTCTTGCCCTTGAGGTCGTCCATCTTTGCAACTGTAGAATCGCCCTTTACAACGAATACCATAGCGTTCTTCATATAAGGCTCTGAAAGATTCATCTTTTCCTGACTCTCTTCGTTTCTGCTAAG
>ERZ780105.523-NODE-523-length-11131-cov-5.62514_pt1 | contig 11131 bp, 8 predicted proteins | sample MGYA00511172_ERZ780105 | MGnify/ENA primary metagenome ERZ780105 (study PRJEB29588, sample SAMEA2144299) | human gut metagenome | biome: human gut; feature: human-associated habitat; material: faeces | place: Denmark | collected 2008/2010 ...
CCCCCCAACAAACCACCGAGGAAGCAAAGCAACACGCCGATGCTCAAACCGAACAGTACCATCGCCGTAGCATCAACCCAGAGATGATGGCCCGGAATCAGCAGGAACAGACAGAGCGCCAATGCATTCAGCAAGCCGAAGATAACGGCTGGCAAATAACGGTTGCCCTTGAAAATCTTATCAGATACCAGTCCGGATGATACGGTTCCCACAATACCCAGGATAGAGTTGATAGAGATGATGAAGCTGGCATCAATCGTAGTATATCCCTTCTCGTTCTCAAGATAGAAGATACCCCAGCTGTTAACAGCATAGCGGCTGATATACATGAAAGCACTACTCAAGGCTAGAATCCAGATGAGCGGATTCTTCAAAACCGCACTCTGTGCCTTGTTGTAAGATTCCGTATCCTGTTTCTTTTCCTCTACCTTGATACCCGGCAGGGTAACACCTTTGCTGGCAGGCGTATCGTGGAAGAAAGTAAGGAGCAGGACTACGCCCGCCAAGCCTACTATCGCAGCTCCGATAAAACCATATTGCCATCCGAAGGCACTCACGATAGAAGCCACAAAGATGAAGGTCATCGCCTCACCTATATTATGGCTCGCACTCCAGAATCCGTAGAACGTTCCTCGGTTCTTATCGTTAAACCAGCGGGAGAGACCTACCACGCAGGAGGCAGCTCCCATCGACTGGAACCATCCGCTCAATCCCCACAAAACTGCGAAGAGGATGAAGGAATTGGTAAAGCCCAAAGCCAGATTCACCAAGGCTGTAACGAGCAGACCGGTAGACATCAGTCGCTTGATGTTGCTTCGGTCAGCAAGGAAACCGTTGGTAAACTTACCGATAGCGTAAGTGAAGAACAAGACAGAGCCGATGATACCGAGCTCAGTTTCAGAGAATACGCCATTATCTACAATCGGTTTTTTGATTACGTTCAGGCTGAGTCGGCACACATAATATGTACCATATCCTATGGTAGCAGAAAGGAAAGTAGCCCATTGCAGACGTTTCAGTTTTCTTTCGTTTTCCTCAGGTGTAGAGGCTTTAGCCGGAATCGGTTCCGAAACCTTATAGAAGTCTATTATTTTCTTAAACATATAATCCTTAGTTGTTATTTATGAAGTTTGTGTTCTCGTACATAATTTAAGGAGATGTTTATTGAGTGTTGTGCATGACTTACCACCGTAAGCATGCACAACGATTCTTAAAACCAACAACCTTCTTAAATATTAATATATAGCGAAACCTATTGAATTTTATTTATGAAGTTTCTTGGCTCTCAAGTAATCAAGAAGCAAAGCAGGACGGTCTGTCTGGATAATCTTGGTACCCTGACCAACAATCCATCCCCAGCTCTCTTCTGGCTGTTTGAGTTCTACGGCGCGATCATCATCATGTCCACCGCAAAGCTCAGGCCAAAGTGTATTGATGAAAACTCTTGCTCCACTATCACGTACTTTCTTAATCAGGCGGCGAGTGTTGGCATCATCAGTCTTGAATACCAATTCGTAAGCCTTTGGCTTCATGTTCTTGATGTAACCGTCAATTATCTCTTCTGCACCAGGCTTGCCGAGGTTAACTACAGGCATGAAAATCATCTTGTCGAGAACATCACCATGCTCAGCCTTTACCACCTCGTAAGGAAGTTCAGCCTTGATGATGCATTGGTCAACTGTACCAGTCTCCTTCAAAACCTTCATGGCATCGTCGAAGTAGTCGTAGCCCTTGTCAACATTCACCATGATTTTGCCTTTGCAGAGTTCCATTACCTCACGGAATGTTGGAATCTGATGGCGGGTCTTGCAGCCTACACCATTCTTCAGGCGGAGAGATTTCAAAGAATCAAGAGTATAATTCTCTGGGAATCCCTTACCATTCATGGTTCGGTCAATCTTCTTGTCGTGCATCAGAACCAGAACGCCATCCTTTGTCTTCTTCAAGTCCAACTCAACCATATCAACACCCATGTCGATACAGTTCTGGAATGCCTGAATAGAGTTTTCAGGAGCATTACGCCAGTCTCCACGATGAGAAACGACCATAACATTTTCTTTTGCAGGCTTGTTGAAATTCTTAAGAATCTCTTTCAGGTTGCTTTGTGCAAAGCTTATAGAAGAAAGCATGCACAATACGGAAAGGATATATATCTTTTTCATTGTTTATTTTAGTTTATAAGATGAGGAAAAATGATACCTTATTTATATATAGATTTCAAGAGGACCGGAGCCCTCTTGAAATGAAATGTTTTATTTATCGTAGCCTGGATTCTGCCACAAGATTTTAGAATCTCCAACCTTTTCGATTTCTGTTTGAGGAATAGGGAAAAGGAGTTGATAATCTTGAATGTTCAAGCCTTGTGTTGCCAATACGCTCTTAGCATATCCCATTCTAACCAAGTCGAACCAGCGATGACCCTCGTATGGGAACTCCTTCTGGCGCTCATCGAGAATAGCCTTGCGGAAGCTTTCCTGTGTAGGAACATCTGCAGCTGTCAGTTTAGTAAGACCTGCTCTTGTTCTGGTTGCATTCAATTGCTTCAATGCGATAGAACCTTCTGAAGCATCATATCCAAGTTCGTTTAATGCCTCTGCATACATCAAAAGTACGTCAGCATAACGGAGAAGGATTTGGTCATTACCTACCTGATTGAATGATACATTCTTGGTATCCAGGAACTTAGTCATCAGATAGGCTTTGTTCTCTGCCTTCACATAAGTAATCATCTCCTTACGGGTGTCACCTGGTGTAAAGCAGTTTACAAGTGCTTCTGCCTGACCGCTTTCATCGGTCAAGTTGGTAATATCGTACCAATAAGAATGACCTTCGTTTACGATCTCCTTATTAAAGTGAACTGCAAAGATAATCTCTGCGTTGTTCTTGTTGTTCACATCAAATACCTGACCGATTGATGGCAACAGAGAATACTTGCCGATGAGTTGAGAAAGAACATCCTTTGCCTCGTTCCACTTATGGAATGTAAGATAAACCTTACCCAACAGAGCCTTGGCAGCATTAGCTGTTACACGTCCTGTTTCTGATGCAGAATACTTCTCTGGAAGATAATTGTTATCTACAATCTCCTTTAAATCACCAGCAATCAGATCGAACATCTGTGCGTCAGAGTATCTTGCAATCTTCAAAGCTTCTGCAGCACTTACTACATGCTTTGTTGCAGGAACGCCACCCCATACACGATACATGTTGAAGTAGTTCAAGGCTCTGATAAACATAGCCTCACCCTTATATTGCTTTTTCAAAGTCTCATTAAACTGCGCTCCGTCAATCTGGTCGAGAATCAGGTTGCAACGGTAAATGTTGTTGTTGAAGTTTGCCCAGTAGTTAGACAGAATACCATTTGAAGGCTTATCTTCAAAATGGTTGATGTCATAACGGTCCTGAGTACCAGCTGTAGGGGCTTTCACCTCCATGTTGTCGCTACGATACTCACAGCATTCTTTGTAGAAATTTACCTGAGACTGCAACTTAGCGTAGCAGCCGACTACAGCAACATTATAATCACTTGCAGTCTTATACACCTTATCAATCGTTACTTTACTTGCTGGCTCCAAATCAAAGAAGCTGTCTCCACATGAAGTCATCAGCAAAGTTACTAAAGATGCTAAAAATAATATCTTTTTCATATTGTGTAATTCTTTATAATGTGATGTTCAAACCAAACATATAAGTTCTTGCCAAAGGATAAGTACCATAGTCCTCACCTGGAGTCAGGTTCTGAGATGGACGGGCATTTACCTCTGGGTTGTAGCCGCTGTAGTCTGTGATGGTAAAGAGGTTCTGTCCTGAAACATAAACTCTCATCTTCTCAACCTTGAACTTCTGTGTGAAGGTGCGTGGCAATGTGTAACCCAATGCTAAGTTCTGAAGACGGAGGTATGAACCGCCCTCCAGATGCCAGGTTGAAGTACGTCCGTTACTACCTGTTTGCTTACGGTTAGCACGGTTTACCCAACCGCTACCTGGATTCTCTGGACTCTTCCAACGGTCAAGAGCTACCTTAGTACCATTTACGTTACCTTCCATGTTGTCGATGTAACGGCGGTTCAAGTTCAGAATCTTGTTGCCATAAACACCCTGGAAGTTAAAGTCCATATCGAAACCACCATACCAAAGCTTGCCACCGAAACCATAAGTGAACTTAGGCATGTAGTTGCCGCATACAGTACGGTCCTTGTCCAAGTCAATATCACCACTTCCATCAACGTCAACGAAACGGAAGTCACCTACCTTTGCATTGGCAAGGTGTGGATAACTGTCAAGTTCCTGCTGGTTCTTGAACACACCATCATACTTCAAGAGATAGTAGCTACCGATTGGTTTGCCTACCTCTGTAATATAATAAGCATGACCTACGCTACCCGAAGAAATGATAGGTGCATTACCTGGACCTAACTCTTTCACCTCGTTGGTATTCTTGGCATAGTTAACATTGAATGAGTAACCTAAACCATTAGCAAATGTATGCTGTGAAGTCAAGCCGATTTCCCAACCGCGGTTGTTTACTTTACCCAGATTCTGGAGCGAGGTGCTGTAACCTGTCAACAGAGGTACTGGTACATAAAGCAACATGTTTGAGGTGTTGGTATTATAGTAGTCTACAGATAAACCGAGGTATCCGTCAAACATCTGAAGGTCGATACCGGCGTTGATCATCTGGTTCTTCTCCCAGCTCAGGTCATCGCGCTTGATGTTATCAGGCTTGTAGCCATAAGCCAGACCATTACCAAGAATATAGTTGTCAATAGACATGGTAGCCAAATGGTCGTAGTCGCCAATTTGGAAGTTACCTGTCACACCATAGCTGGCACGAATCTTCATGTCGTTGATGAAAGACAATTTCTTCACATTCTTGAAGAACTGCTCATCGCTGATACGCCAAGCTGCAGATGCTGATGGGAAGTAACCCCAACGGTTGTTCTTACCGAAACGTGAAGAACCATCGGCACGAATGGCTGCAGAAAGCATGTAGCGTCCCTCGTAGTTGTACTGAACACGAGCCAAATAAGAAGCGATAGACCATTGTGTCTTGTCTGATTTACCTTCTGTTACAGTACCACCATTAATAGTATGGATGTAATCGTTAGGATAATCCGTTGCTGTAACATTATCAGTCTTCATAGTCTCTTTCTGTGCAGACTGTACCAAGACTGCAGAAATGTTGTGCTTCTTATCAATTGTCGTAGTGTAAGTAAGCTGATTCTCTACCAACCAGTTGAAGAAGAAAGAAGAAGAACTGTAACCCTTTGGATTAGAAGGAGTATCATAGTAATTCTTTCCCTTCAAAGGCAAAGCAGACTGGCGATACTGGTCATTATGAGCGCCATAATAATCTCCACCCAAAGACAACTTATATGAAAGTCCCTTCATCAATTCCAATTCTGCAAAAGCCTTACCTGTAATAGACATACGATCAGTAACATTTGACTGCAAACGAGCCATTGCAACAGGGTTTAATACCTCATTAATCTGGTAGTCGGTACCGATACGCAAGTAACCATTACCCTGATAATTATAAGAGCCATCTGGGTTATAAACAGGGAAAATAGGAGGCATCATCAACGCAGACTGAACGATTCCGTCTGCACCAGAAGCATTTACTGAGTTAGATACAGAGTAAGAAGGAGCGAAGTTTACGCCGAACTTCAGACGCTTGTGCTGACCAGAGAGGTTCAAACGGCCACCATACTTTTCGAAGTCGGAACCGATAATGATACCTTCTTTCTTCATATAGTTACCTGATACGAAGTAATTGATGCTGTTAGACTTACCTGAAAGCGAAATGTTGTGTCCGGTAGTCATCGCGCTACGGAAGATTGCATCCTGCCAGTCTGTATCTGTAAGACCAGTCTTTCCTTCCAAATATGGAACCAACATATCAGGAATCTTCATGTAACCTTCTTTACGTGAACTGTTAGGATCGTTAGCACTTCCGTTAGGATTTTTATCCAAATATGCGTTGTCGTGTGCATCCTTTACGAATTCTGCATATTCGTAAGCGTTCATCATATCGAGTTTCTTTGATACGTTCTGTACACCTACGTAACCATCGTAAGAAACAGAGAGCTTGTCAGAGGTTCCCTTCTTGGTTGTAACGAGAACTACACCATTAGAACCACGGCTACCATAGATAGCTGCTGCAGAAGCATCCTTCAAAACTTCAACAGACTCAATATCGTTGGTGTTCAGGTTGGCAAAACCACGCTCCATAGGAACACCATCTACTACATAGAGAGGGTCGCTACCGGCGTTGACGGTACTTACACCACGAACGCGAATGCTTACGCTACCCTCTGGGTCTCCGCTAGGTACTGTTACCTGTACACCAGGCATCTTACCAGCCAAAGCCTGACGGAAGTCGGTAGAAGGATTGTTGGCAAGAGCCTCTGCCTTGACAGAAGACACAGCAGTAGATACGTCGCGCTTCTTCTGCACGCCATAACCTACAACTACAACTTCTTCCAAGACCTTATTATCATCTGCCAGGTTAACATTGATTACTTCGCGACCATTTACCTTGATGTCCTGGTCCTTGCAGCCAATGTATGATACTGCCAACATTCCGTCTGCAGGAATCTCGATGGTATAGTTGCCGTCAATATCGGTTACAACACCATTGGTGGTGGTACCCTTCTCCATGACGGTAGCGCCGATAACTGGCTCGCCAGTTTCGTCTTTTACTACACCACGTACCTTGATTTTCTTGCCATGAGCCTGAGATTTAGCTTTTTGCTGAGGCTTGATGACAATGTAGTTGCCTTCCATCTCATAGGTAAAATTGGTACCTTTGAGCAATTGGTTCAACATACCAAAGACATCATCACTTTTCTTGGTTAATGTAACCGAACGGTTAGCATCCAGCTGTGAGGAGTTGTAGGCAATCTTGTACTTAGATTCCTTTTCAATCTTCTCAAAAGCAGACTTAAGCGTTACCTTGTTTGAGCTGAAGCTGACGTTCTGAGCCGAAAGGGTCATCTGGCCTGCTAGGAGCAAACAGAAGCATGACGCAGAGATTCGTTTAAGATTCATACTTTATCTTTTTAAGTTAATAATAATTTGCTTGTTACGTCTTGAAGACAACGGGAAAGAGAGTTACACCCAATTACAAAACTGTTAAAATGAAGTTTTTCTGAAAAAAATATCTTGTGTTCGCAAACAATTGTGTTTTTCTTTTTATTTTCTCACCTATAATATATGATTGACTTTTTTCTTGCAAAGCATCACATATTCAGAACTAATGGTTGCCGAAAGAAAAGCAAGGTAAAGGCAGAAACTCCCAGTTCAGTATGATTTCCTGAACTGGGAGTTTCTGCCCTTGTCTTCTTTCGAATGAGTATCTTAAATGTAGGATCTAAATTGCATATTGTCCTACTGTCGGAATATTTAGATGAGCCTGTAATCCCATAGCATGAAGTACTCGGGAAATAGTATTGAGTGTAAGGTTCTTGCCATTCTCAATCTTAGATATCTGTCCCTTCTTTACTCCGATAAGATTGCCTAACTGTTCTTGCGTAAGTTTTTTGTTTTTACGAGCCTCCTTAATAGCTTCACCAATTAAGAATGTGTTGATTTCATCCTCAAATTGATCACGATGAGGAGTTCCAATCTTTCCAACATGCTTATCTAGCATTTCTTCTTCACTATAAAATTTCATTTCTTCCATAGTCACTTTCTTTTCATTTTAAAATATAATGCTCTGATTTCCTCTGCTCGCTTTATCTGTTGCTTTGGCGTTTTTTGCACCTTCTTGATAAACCCATGGGTAGCTACGACTAATGAATTAGTTGAAGTGTCCCAAAAAGCAAGCAAACGATATTGGATTCCATCATATTTTGTACGGAATTCCCATATATCAGTTCCTTCCAGTTTTTTAAAGAGTTTAGGATTTAAGACATAGTTAGCCTTTCGGATATTTGACAATATCTTATCCTTTGCTTTTTGTGAAAGACTTTCCAAAAAGTCGTCAGCGTCTTTTGAAAACAGAACTTTAAATCTTTCTTTCATTATCTGTCTTATATTTAAAACATGTGCAAATATAAGCAAAAGAATCTATATATGGAAACTTTTGGGAAGGTTATTAACTATTTATAACGATTTTTCTCAATTCCCGCTCGTACTGCGCAGCATCCTCAAAGCAGATGGCCTGCATTCCGAAACGCTGGGCGGCTTCTACATTCTCTATTCTGTCGTCAGTAAAAAGGCATTCTTCCGGTTTCAGATTGTATTTCTGGCAGATTCTTTCATAAATAGCTCTGTCGGGTTTGATGATTTTCTCTTCTGAAGAAATCACCTGTCCTTCCAGAAGTTGGAAAATGGGATATTGTGCCATCGTTTCGTGAACCTTGGTGCACCAGTTGGAAAGTCCGTAAAGGTGGTAGCCTTCTACCTTCAACTGGGTCAGCAAGGTGCGCATACCTTCTTTTTCGCCCCTTACAAAATCGTTAAAGCGCTGGGCTACGGTTGCTATTTCTTCCTTATATTGCGGCATGATCTGCTGCATCTTGCAGAAGGTTTCTTCGAAAGAATCTCCGCGATCCATATTCTCGTTCCACTTGTCATCTATCAGGAGATGATAGAATTCTTCTGACTGTTTGTGGGTCTTGAATATCTGGTCAAGCGTTTCAAAGTATTCGTAATCTACGAGTACTTTTCCAAAATCAAAAAACAAACTCTTTATCATGATATTTCCAGTTTATGTTATTACTTCTGTTTTCATATCCCGTGCAGAGATACTCTTATATGAAAAAGGCGCATCATTTTTACATAATGCGCCTTTTGTTTACCTATTATAATATATGCCTACCTGATGATTACTTCATCTTTCTTCACTTCATATTCCAGACCAGGAACCAGGTTCTTCAGGACAAACATGGCTCCCGAGAGGGTTTCGCCACGGTTGAAATGAACTGTAACCTTCGTCTTCTGGTGAATCTTTGAACGGAAGGTGAATTTCACTCCGTATGCATTACCCAGAATCTTACCAGCTTCTGCCAGCGTAACATCGTTCAGGTCAATCTCCTTGTTGCGCCAGCTTGTACCATCTTCTTCGGCCGAAACCTTGCGGAGGTTTACTGCCTTGGTCTTTACATTATATACTAACTGGTCGTTAGGCTTCATGCTGTAAACCTTGTCTTCCTGACCTATGATGCGGAGTTCTATCTTGCCGGTTTTGAGTGTGGCAGATACTTCATCTGTATTTGAATAAGATGAAACCGTAAAAGAGGTGCCCAAGTCGGTAATCTCGAAATGAGGAGTGCTGACGTGGAACGGCTGGGCATCATCATGCCTGATGTCGAAGAATGCCTCTCCCGACAGGAAAACCTTGCGTTCTTCTGCTCCTTTGAAAGAGGAAGGATAGAGGAGTACGGAACTCTGGCTGAGTCTTACTTTCGTTCCGTCTGCCAAGGCGATGACTTTGCTCTCTTCGTTGATGGTATGCTCCTGGAGCATGGTTACCAGTTTTATATCCTTGAGTTGGTTGTTCATCTGGACGTAGAGCTTGCCGAATACAATCAGCATCAGCAGCGGTACGAAGACGGCAGCCAGTTTGGCAAAGTTGAAGATTCGAAGCGATTTTTTCTTTTCTATTTCTCTTGTTTCTTCTGTTTCGAAGAGGCGGTTGTATGCAGCAGAAATTTCTTCTTCTTCCATATAGGCTGAATCAGCCTTGTCCCATAATTCTCTAAATGCTTCGTTCGCCTCTTTATCGTCTTGTGTATTGGAAATCCTATCTAATACCCTTTCTTTTATTTCATCCGGCACATTGTGCCCGCTATAATAATCTATGATATCCCTTATCTTTGTTGCCATAATAAAAACTTCATTTACTTTTAAGACATGTTTCAATGGTGTTACACCCAATGCCAAGGTAACAAAATCATCAAATATAAGGCTTTTTTAATTTCTTTAAGAGCTAGGTTAAGATGATTTTCTACCGTTTTCTTCTGAATACCCAGCCGCTGGGCTATCTCTTCGTTCTTGAGATGCTGTTCGCGGCTCATGCGATAAATCATCTGGCGTTGTTGCGGCATGCTTTCTACCACCATGTCGATGAGCAGTTGGGTATCCTTTGCCACCACATCGTCATGTGGCGAAGATTCGTTGGCGTATCTGTCTGGCAGACTGTCAATATCTATTGGGATGATGTGCTTGGAGGAAATATAGTTGATGACAGTATATTTTGCCAAAATAAAGAGGTAGGAATCGAAGTTCTGGATATCGGCAAACTTCTCGCGTTTGTTCCATACCTTTAAGAAGATGAGCTGGCTGACGTCATCAGCATCATCTTCGTTTTTCAAGAGCATGGCTACAAAACGGTGTACCTTAGGATAGAACCTGCGGAACATCGTTTCGTATGCTTTCTTGTCTCCTTTCGACATTAATAATATTGTTTCTTTTTCTATTTCCATTCTTACGATTATGTATGTTTAATACGGTAATAGCTGCAAAATTAAACAAAATATCTGATATTGCAAGCTTTTGCGGGTATTATTTCGGGAAAGGCACATAAAAATGTCCTTTTTATCCCTTTCTTCCGAAATCGGCTGGAATCTCGCCCCATTTCTTCGTCTCCCATTTTATAATAGGTATGTTGATGGGGTGGGTGCGGAGCCAGTTCTCAGCTCGGGCGATGACCTGGTAGAGCTGTTCGGTCTGGGGAGTGCGCTCCAGTTTGGTCTTGCATTGTTTTTTGCTTACCCATAGCTGGGCATTCACGCTGTCGCTATAAATTACCTTGTCGTTAATGCCCTTCTGCTGCATCAGGGCGAGGGCGTGGACGATGGCGAGAAACTCGCCGATGTTGTTGGTGCCGTGGATAGGACCATAATGGAAAACCTGGGCACCGGTCTGAAGGTCGATGCATTGGTATTCCATCGGACCGGGATTGCCGGAACAGGCGGCATCCACAGCCCAGGCGTTGGCTATAACTTCGTTGGGTAGAGGCAAAACGGTATCGTTTCTCCATGAAGGAGGATTTACGGGCATTTTATTCATCTTTTTTCTTTTTGGTGGGTTGAGAAACAAAAAGGATTGGCTAAAACTGAAATGAGCATGCGCCTTGGAGTCGAGCTCCAGGGCCATGCTCATTATGTCAAATAGTCAATATTTT
>ERZ780105.530-NODE-530-length-10996-cov-2.32218_pt1 | contig 10996 bp, 10 predicted proteins | sample MGYA00511172_ERZ780105 | MGnify/ENA primary metagenome ERZ780105 (study PRJEB29588, sample SAMEA2144299) | human gut metagenome | biome: human gut; feature: human-associated habitat; material: faeces | place: Denmark | collected 2008/2010 ...
CAGAGGGAAAAGAAGATGTCGAAGTACCTAATGTAACAGGTTATTCGGATGATCAGGCAACTACACTTCTTACGGAAGCCGGATTTGTTGTTACTCACGGTTATGAATACGATGATACGGTAGAGAAAAATAAGGTTATCAGTCAGTCGCCGGAAGGAAAAACGATGCAGAAATCCGGTTCAACAGTTAAGATCATAATAAGCAATGGTAAAGAGGTTGAGGAAGTTGAGGTTCCGAATCTGGTTGGTAAATCTGAAAGCAAGGCAGCCGATTTGTTGGAAAATGCAGGATTAAGCGGTAAAGTATCGCATGCAAACAGTGATGAGGTTAAGAAAGGCCAGGTTATCAATCAGGATGTTTCGGCCGGCTCGTCTGTAGAAAAAGGTTCAACAGTTGGTTATGTGATCAGTGATGGACCGGAAAAAGTAACATATTCTGTTAAATTTACAGGAAGTATAACAAATTCCGGATTTGATTTTGCAACCTTTGGAAATGTAACAGTTAATGTTACCTATACGGTTGGTGACGCAACCTATAAGTTGTATTCCGGAGCTGCAGGAGAAGATTCGTTCCCTCTGGATATAGGATCTGCAGATCCTATCGGTGGCTTATCGCAGAACTCCGGTACATTTGCAGTAACAATCACGGATTCAGATGGAATAGATGTAACATCAAGCTTTAATACCAGTGGTTTGTCTGCGTCATTCTCAAAGGAATAGGAGAGATTATGACAGGAAAGATCATAAAAGGTATTGGAGGTTTCTACTATGTCGTCTGCGAAAATGGCGTCACATATGAGTGTAAAGCAAAAGGAGTTTTTCGAAATCGAAAGATCAAGCCTTTAGTTGGTGACAATGTAGAGATAGAGATATTAGATGCGGAGAAGAATCTGGGCAATATTGAAGATATATTGCCCAGATTTAACTGGTTAAACAGACCTGCAGTTGCAAACGTAGATCAGACTGTAATTATTTTTGCAGTGTCTGCACCAGCACCTAACTTCAATCTGCTTGACCGCTTTCTGATCAATATGGAGCAGCATGAAGTTCCGACTATAATCTGCTTTAATAAGATAGATTTGGAAGGATTTCGTCAAAGTGAGGATATATGCAGATCTTATACAAAGAGCGGATATGAAGTGTTGTTTATCAGTGCGGAGAGTGGTTATGGAATCAATACATTAGAAGCAGTTATAAAAGGAAAGACAACGGTATTCGCAGGTCCGTCAGGAGTAGGTAAATCCTCGACGCTTAATTCGTTGTTTCCGGATGCAAATGTACAAACTGGTGGATTAAGTGAAAAGATACAGCGTGGAAAGCATACAACGAGGCATTCAGAGCTGATGTTTGTAGATGATGATACTTATATTATGGATACACCGGGTTTCAGTTCGTTATATACAGAAGGAATCGAAGCAGAAGATCTGAAGCTGTATTTTCCTGAGATTGCAGCATATACAGGAACCTGCAAATTCAATATGTGTAATCATATCAGTGAACCGGGATGTCTGGTAAAAGAAGCCGTCGGTGATGGAAGGATCAGTAAGATGCGGTATGATGATTATGTCATGATATACAATGAATTAAAAGAAAAGAGGAAATGGTAAATGTTAAAGCTGTCACCTTCAGTATTATCTGCGGATTTTGGACATCTGGCAGAAGATATACAGATCATAGATCAGGCAGGAAGTGAATATATTCATCTGGATGTTATGGATGGGTCCTTTGTGCCGAATATTTCATTTGGAGCACCGGTTATCAAGAGTGTTCGTCCGGTATCTGATAAGGTGTTTGATGTTCATCTTATGATTGATGAACCGACGCGTTTCTTACAGGATTATAAGAATTGCGGAGCAGATATCGTAACAGTACATGCAGAAGCCTGCAAGCACCTTCACAGAACCATCGCAGCCATAAAAGAGCTGGGAATGAAAGCCGGAGTTGCATTAAATCCTGCAACACCATTATCAGTAATTGATTATGTATTAGAGGATGTAGATATGGTTCTGATCATGTCGGTAAATCCGGGTTTTGGCGGACAGAAATTTATTCCGTCTTCTCTGCGGAAGATTGCAGAGACCAGAAAACTGTTAAACAGCCGTGGACTTCAGACGGATATTCAGGTGGATGGTGGTGTTACCCTTGCAAATGCAGCAGAGATTATTCGGGCAGGAGCGAATGTATTGGTTGCCGGTTCGGCAGTATTTAAAGGGGACAAGACAGAGAACGTAAAAGCCTTCCGTAAGATTTTTTCAGAAATACAGTAGATAGTAATAAAAAGGCGGAAAGCAGATCTGCTGTCTGCCGGAACAGGTAACAGGATAGATGAATCGATATTTAATCGTTACAGGAGGAACCGTTTCAAAAAGATTGCTTGAAACGGTTCTTTCCGATTATGATTTTCAAAAAATAATAGCATGTGATAAAGGACTTGAGATCTGTAAGGAATGTAATATACTGCCGAATCTGATCATTGGAGACTTTGATTCTGCAAAGATAGATGTCGTAGCGGCATATCGGGGAAAGACAGAATTTCTGGATCTGGATACACATAAGGATTTTACAGATACCCATGTTGCAATCTCGTATATACTGGAGCAGGAGATCAGACCGGATGAAGTAATTCTGGTTGGAGCAACCGGAACCCGTATGGATCATACCCTTGCCAATATTGGCTTATTAAAGCAGTTTGCAGAGGCCGGAATATCGGCATATCTGATCGACGAGCATAACAGGATTACGATGACAGCACACCGGCATATTGTGAAGCGTAACGATGCATACAGATATGTGTCACTGCTTCCATATACGGAACAGGTGACCGGAGTAACGCTTCAGGGTTTTTATTATAATGCGCAGGGGCTTACATTGAAGCTTGGAGAAAGCATCGGCGTCAGCAATGAGCTGATCGCAGAGTGCGGCCTGATCGAATTTGAATCCGGATTGTTAATTGTAATTGAAAGCCGTGATTGAGATAGAGTCATTATGTATATCTGTCTATACGATATACAATATCAGATAATAATAAAATGCAGTATCAAAGAATAAAAGAAAATAAAAAAGATACTCTGAAAGCAAAGGACCTGTATGATCCCGTGATCAGAGTATCTTTTTATAATACTTATTATCAGAATAATCTTTATTTTTTCTTAGAGTCTTTCTTCTGTTTTACTTTTTCAATCTTTGCCTTTTTGATTTCTTTTAATTTAGGCTCTTTTTTGGTATGCTGTTCGTTTTTATCTGCCTTAGCTGTGTTCAGATCCACAGATTTCGGAGCAGAAGATTTATTTGCATCTGATTGCGAGATCTTATGTTCCAGCTCTGACAGGCTCGCTTTATACTTTTCGGTGATCGGATCAGAGTACAGAGACATGTAGTAACAGTAGAGTGCTTTGTATTCTTCGGAGGTCTTATATCCATTTGTGTAGATATGACCATGCATTTCGTCAAAGGAATCTGTAGTTAATTTCTTTGCAATATGAAGTCCGATATTGGAACAGTGACTTCCGATACGATCCAGACTGGTCAGGATATCTACAAGAGCAAAACCACCGTCGATATCGCAGTCTCCGGTCTGTAAACGGATAACATGGTGATCTTTGATGATCTCTTTTACCTCTGTGATCGACTGAGCAAGCGGTTCGATACGGGAAACAGCAGTCAGATCATCATTTTTAAAAGCAGTAAAGGTTGTATCGATGATATTGGCTGTAGCCTGTAAGAGCGTATTGATCTCCATGGTTCCCTGTGTAGAGAAGGAGATCTTTTCATCGGAGATCTTTCTGCTGACGATCAGAAGATTTTCACAGTGGTCACCGATTCGTTCCAGGTCACTGACACTGTTTAATAATTCCGATGCCAGCTTTCGTTCGGATGAATGCAGTCGCTTGGAGGTGATCTTTAACAGATATTCGTTTAACGCACTTTCGCATTTATCAATGAACATCTCATTTTCCAGAAGTTTTCCGGCAGTTTCTTCATTATATTCCGATAATAACTGACTTCCAAGTTCGAAGTTTTCCTTGATGGAGTCTGTCATGGAGAACATTACCTTCTGTGCCTGGGTAAGAGCGATGTTTGGTGTATCAAGAAGCATTGGATCGAGAGACGCAAGCTCTTTGTCAATCTTGGATTCCTTATCGTCACCGATGATCTTACCGGTCAGATCTGCGATCTTATTTGCCAATGGAAGCAGTAGGATCGCAATGATAAAGTTAAACATAAAATGCAGGTTTGCAATTACACCACGGTTGATGATCTTATCCATGAATGGGAATGTGATAAACAACTGAAGTCCATAGATCACAACAACGAAGAAGATCGCACCGATAATATTAAATAACAGATAGGACATGGCAACACGTTTTGCCTTTTTGTTTGCACCGATACTGCCGAGCAGGATCGCGAAACACTTTCCTATATTAATACCGATAATAATTGGAATCGAAGAACCATAGGAAACAACTCCTGTTGAGGATAATGCCTGAAGGATACCGACCGAAGCAGAGGAACTCTGGATGATCGCTGTTAAGATAAGACCGATCAGGATACCAAGGAGTGGATTGCTGAAAGAAATGAACAGGTTCTGGAAGGTTTCGGATTCTTTTAAAGGAGCGAACACAGCTTCCATTGTATTCATACCAAGGAATAAGATACCAAGACCGACTAAGATACCGGCGATATCTTTATGTTTTTTCTTATGGGCAAACAGAATGATAAAAGCACCAATACCGATCAGAACGGGTGCAAAAGAAGACGGTTTTAATAATTTGAGGATAAACATATCTTCGCCAAGATCACCAAGCCGCAGAATCTGTGCAGTTGCGGTGCTGCCGACATTGGCACCAAATACTACCGGAATTGCCTGACTGAGCTTCATAATACCGGCATTTACAAAACCGATCAGCATGATCGTAGTTGCTGCTGAACTCTGAATGATCGCTGTGACACCGGTACCGAGCCCAAAGCCTTTAATCGCACCGGTTGCCTGACTTTTACCGGTCGTCAGTTTTTCAAGTATCCGTTCCAGACTTCCTCCTGCCAGATTTTTCAGGGAATCACCCATCATGTTCATTCCAAACAGGAAAAGCCCTACGCCTCCCAGTAAAGTCAGAATTGAAAAAAAGTCCACGTCCATATCCTCCTGTGAAAAAATAACTTATTTAATGTCAAATCAATGTAATTAAATTGTAAATCAAATTTTACATACTTGGGTATTATAACATAGATTATTTTCATGTTCTATATTTTTTATTATGAAGCACAGAAATTTGGAATATTACATATATTTTAAAAAGAATTCTGGAAAAAATATATAATATGGTCTTGACAGTACAGAGAACTTGGTGAGAACATAAGGCGGAAGGAAAAACTGTGTTTATGATAAAGTTGAATGGAATGAATATAAATTTGGGAGAGAAAAAATGATACGAAAAAAGCAGGATGATCTAAATGGAATGCAGCTTGCCGGAAATAATTCAATGGCCGAGGTTCTGCTATGGGCGTTAATCTTATTACCACCGGTTATTGCTGTAAATGGAGCAGGGGTTTGTTTTATTCATATAGGACTGTTTGCAGGGATAACCTTTGCCTGCCTTTTCCTTGTAAAAAGGTTACGTTCTTATCGGGATATTTCAGGAAAACAAATTTCTGATATGGGTGATTTTCTGTACGCCAGATATTCTTCTTTTATTATAAAAGAGATGTTCATGTGTGTTTGGCTGATTCTGACCGGAATGATCACAATGGGTCTTCTCAGTTATATTGGAAAATATCTTAGCGGTGCGACAAAACAACATATGATCGTGGTTGTATGTGTGGTTTCATTATTTTGCGCATGTTCTATGTGTTTTATAAGTCGCAGGATAAGAAGTACTGTAAGAAATATTATATATACATTGATGGTGGTGATGTTTCTTGTACTTGTCATATGGCTGTTTGCGGTGAATACGCCGGCTGAGATACTGGACACTTACGGTAAAGTTCATTTGTCGGGTGGAACAAGTACATATCTCAATATTTTATATTATGATGGAAGAAGTATAGGGGTTCCTCATATTATATCCATGCTCGGAATGGGACTTGGGTGTCTGGGATTACCATTTTTGTTCCATGGAGCAATGGAAGCAAGAGATGTACGCAGTCTGGATCGCGGACGTGTTCTTTCCATAATATATACAGGTATAGCTGTTGTGATTCTTAGTGTATGGGCGTTGTTAAATGTTGTCAGCATGTATCCGTTAAAAGCCAGTGAAGATATTGAAATGGGAAAACTGCTTGATATCTATATTACGTCATTATGTTATAAAGAGGAGTATCCGTTGTTTTTCCGATATATAGCCGGTGGACTGTTCTTATGTGCCGTGATCTGTCTGTTGGAACGCATTTATACAATGATGTTTGATCTGTTATTTGGTATGGTTGGATACGAGAAAAAGATCCGGTCAAAAACTCTGATAACCGGGATTGATTTGATGGCTGCTTTGTTTTTTACAGGATTTATTGCTGTAATGTCGATAATTATTCAGAATAATTACCGGGAAATATTATATATTGCATGGGATTATTCAGCTGCGATAGCAGCAGTCTGTATACTGTCGATTTTGTGGAGAGAGACCAGTAAGGCAGGAATCATTTCGGGTTTTTTTACAGGTCTTGCTGTCTGTACGATCTGGAGATTTATTCCTCTCCTTGAGAATCAGACACTTGCAAATGCAACAGAGCTAGGAAGCGGGGTTGCAGCATTTATCATCAGTCTGGCAGTTACGGTTATTGTAAGTATGTTTACACATAAGGCAGATGAAGCAGAGAATAAATTATTTGAACAGATTAAATTGGAGCAGAAATGACATTTAAAATAGTGTGTGTGGGTAGAATAAAAGAGACGTATTACACTGATATGATCGATGCATATAAAAGACAGATCGGCAGAAAACATGAACTTGTGATCATACAGCATGAAGATGAGAAAATACCACAAAATGCATCAGATACGATAAAAAAGAAAATTGTTGATACAGAGAGCCACAAATGCATGGAAAGTATTGGAAAATCAGAATATGTGATAGCGTTGTGCATTAATGGAAAGAAGTGTACAACAGAGTTATTAAGAGAAAAGATACGGCAGGCAGAAGACAGAGGGATTACGACAGTTACATTTCTGATCGGAGGCTCACTTGGGATGTCAGATGAACTGATTCGAAAGGCAGATTTTAAGCTTAGTTATTCAAATATGACATTTCCACATCAGTTAATGCGTGTCATGTTGCTTGATCAGCTTCAGATTATTTGTGATATGTAATATGGTTGTTGATCGTATAAGCACGATATAACTGTTCTGTAAATGCGATAAGAGTTACTTCATCGGACATGGACATACTGGAAATAAAGAAGCTTTCATTATAAGCATCTGATGCCGGAAAACCGATATAATAACAGATGTGAGAGTACCCGTTTACATTCATCCGGTTGATCTTGGATGCAAACTGTTCGGAGGATATGGTCTGAGTGCCTGCCTTATCGGGAAGAAGCTGGATGTTATACGCATCCTGAACAGGCTTCGGAGCTTTTTTGCATGGAATGACGGTGACCTTACAGAAAGGGGAAAGTCGTTTTATATATTCCGCAACAGCGTCTTTTGTACCGGCTGATATTTTTTTCTGATTAACAAAAAGCTCGTAATTCATAGTATTTCCTCACAATTTTAATAAAAAAGATGCATTTATGATTGGTTATTATAATACAATCACGCGGTAGTTTACAAGAAAAGAAAATTACGGTATGAGATTCTTTTTTTTTCGGCAAACTACTGGACAAAGCTGCAAATCTAATATATATTATCAATTTGATTACACATAATGGAGAAAAATGATGAAGAAGATTATTGCATTAGATATTGATGGCACACTTACAAATTCAAAAAAAGAAGTGACACAGCCGACACTTGATAAGATCATCGAGATACAGGAGAAGGGACATGTAGTAGCAATTGCTTCAGGCAGACCGCTTCCCGGGATCAGAAAGATAGCTGATACATTGAAGCTTGATAAATATGAAGGCTATGTACTTGCATTTAATGGTGGAAGAATCGTTGATTATAAGACAGGAGAAGTGGTATATCAGGCATGTGTCGATAATGATATTGCACGGAGAATCTATGATTATTGTGTGAAAAAGAAGATTGGAATGGTTACTTATGAAGGAGATACAGTTATCACAGGTACGCCGATCGACGAATATATGAGTCTTGAAGCAAGATTGAATTTTATGGAGATACATCAGGTGGACAATTTCAAAGAGTATATTGATTTTCCGCTGAACAAATGTCTTCTGACGGCGGAAAGTACTGTTGCAGAACAGGTGGAACAGGAATTAAATGCACTATATGGTGATAAAGTTACGGTTTTTCGTTCCGAACCGTTCTTTGTAGAGATCATGCCGAAGAACGTCCATAAGGCAACTTCGCTTGAAAAGCTTTTGAAATATCTGGATATGGATGTCAAGGATCTGATCGCATGCGGAGATGGATTTAACGACTTGACCATGATAGATTATGCGGGAGTCGGAGTGGCAATGGGAAATGCACAGCAGATCGTAAAAGATCATGCGGATTATATCACACTTACTAATGATGAAGATGGTCTGGTTCCGGTGATCGAGAAGTTTATTTTAAATTTATAGTGTAAATGTTATATTTTTATGAACAGGTTGAATTTGAAATATGTTTGTAGTAGAATACACTTTGTTTATTCGTAAATAATTGACAGTAACTGATTTGATGTGACAGATCAGATGTACAAATGCATAGGAGAATAAAAATGAGCGATAATATTTTTAGCGATGAAGATTTTGACGATTATAATGATACAGATGATGTTCATTACGAGAAATCACCGGCCAGAGAACCGGTAAGAAGAAGCGATTCCGGAAATGGTAGAAAAAAGAGAAAGAAGAAAAGCAGAAACAAACCATGGATTATTGCATTGATCGTAGAAGTACTTGTGATCATCCTTGGAGTTGTATTATTTGTAAATGCTTATATCAATTCTGCCCTTGGCAAGATGCACTACGAGAAGTTAGAGGGTGTAAAGGCCAATGATGACCTGTCAGAAGAAACAGTAAAGAAGATGACCGGATATACGACGATTGCATTGTTTGGTGTTGACAGCCGAGATATTGATATGGTAGAGAACGGAGCACGTTCTGATGCGATCATTATTGTAAGCATCAATAATGACACACAGGAAGTCAAGATGTCTTCCGTATATCGTGATACTTATTTAGAGCTTGCTAATGACTCACAGAGTTATGAAAAAGTAACACATGCATATGCATATGGCGGTGCCAAGGAAGCAATCAATACATTAAATAAGAATCTTGACCTGAATATCACAGCTTATGTAACTGTAAATTTCAAGGCACTTACAGAAGCAATCGATGCACTTGGTGGCCTTGATATCGAATTGAAGTCCAGCGAGCTTGACAAGCTGAATCAGTGTATCGATGAACAGCAGAGAGTCAATGGCATCCAGTCTTCTTATGTATATGAGACAGGTGTTGTACATCTCGATGGTGTTCAGGCTACCGCATATGCAAGAATCCGAAGTACAGACCAGGGAGATATCACAAGAGCATGGAGACAGAGAAAGGTTATCAGCCTTATGATCGAAAAGGCAAAGAGTGCCGGAATCTCCAAGTTAAATGACTGTCTGAATGCAGTTGTAGATGATATCAGCTCCAGCCTTACAAAGAAAGAGATCATGGATCTTGCAACGAACTGCTTCAATTACAAACTGAAATCCTCAACCGGTTTCCCATTTACATGGTCAACACCGACACTTGGAAGCAAGGGAAGTCTGGTTGTAGCAGGAGATCTGGAGAACAATGTAGTTGTTCTTCACAGATATCTGTTTAACGATTATGATTATGTTCCATCCCAGACAGTTAAAAATATCAGTGCAAATATCATCAACGATACAGGATATTATAACCAGATCGATCTGGATACGTTTACAGTAGAAGATGATCCGGATTCAATTGTTAATGAATAGTATATAGAAACATATCAGAAACGAAAGAACATCATGAAACCAGTCAGATTTTGTGGTGTTCTTTTTGTTATGGAGAACAGATCCGGAGCTACGATAATTTGAATAAAATCTTTCCAACTTCCTGTTTGAAATATAGTTATATTGTGCTATACTAGGATAGAAAAATTTTGAGAAAACATAAGAGGTTACAATTATGGAAATGAACAGAGTGTTATTGAAACTTAGTGGAGAAGCACTTGCCGGAGAAAAAAAGCAGGGCTTTGATGAAAAGACTGTATATGATGTTGCCGGACAGGTGAAGAAGATTCTGGATAAAGGAATCCAGCTTTGTGTAGTAATCGGTGGTGGTAATTTCTGGCGTGGCAGAACCTCAGAAAATATGGATCGTGTAAAAGCAGATTCAATCGGCATGCTTGCAACTGTTATGAACTGTATCTATACCGCAGATGCTTTTCGTGTATTTGGAATCAAATCACATATCATGACCCCATTTGCATGTGGAACAATGACAGAGCTGTTCAACCGTGATAAAGCTGTAAAATATATGGAGCAGGGAGAAGTTGTTTTCTTTGCCGGAGGAATCGGACATCCGTATTTCTCAACAGATATGGCAACTGTTCTTATGGCGGGGGGGGGGGGGGGGGGGGGGGGGAGGGGTAAAGGCAGATGTAGTCTTATCTGCAAAAGCAATTGACGGCGTATATGACAGTGATCCTAAGACAAATCCAAATGCAAAGAAATATGACAGCATGCAGATGAAAGACATTGTTGATAATAAGCTTGGAGTTATCGATCTTGCATCTGCAGTTCTTGCAATGGAAAACAAAATGCCGATGATGTTATTCGGCTTAAATGGTGAAGACAGTATTGTAAAGGCCGTTACCGGTGGGTTTTCAGGGACATATGTGAACGTATAAATAAACAGGAGGAACAAAGATATGTTGACAC
>ERZ780105.532-NODE-532-length-10933-cov-7.02078_pt1 | contig 10933 bp, 9 predicted proteins | sample MGYA00511172_ERZ780105 | MGnify/ENA primary metagenome ERZ780105 (study PRJEB29588, sample SAMEA2144299) | human gut metagenome | biome: human gut; feature: human-associated habitat; material: faeces | place: Denmark | collected 2008/2010 ...
TAACAATCAGCCGTTTGGCTCATTAACACAACATAATTATCTACGCAGCATAAGAACTAAAGCGAGGGTCTTTCAAAACTGCCTATCTGGGCCAGTTGAACAGCTATCTGACCGTCTTGGATGACTATGTCCGTAAGCCGAATGAGAATCCTTCCATCGGCTTGATTCTCTGCAAGAGTGCCGACAAAGCCATCGTTGAGTACCTAATTAAGGATTACAACAAGCCGATGGGCGTGGCGACCTTTCGTGCTAAGGAAGATATGCCGGAGAAGTTCCAGAAGGCCTTGCCGGATATCGAAGAACTCAAGAAACTCCTATAGCAGTTTCCCTCGTTCCCTCACTTCCATCAGTCCATCAGTTCCATCAAGTGATGGAAGTTTTTGCGACAGAATACGATGACTGCCGCTTCCAATTCAGGTCTTCTTCCTGCCGATTTCTTTGATTCCGTAGAGGGATCCCGTGTAATCAAGTACATAATAGAGCGCTCCTCCTTTCAGGTATCGGACTCTTCCGAACGACAGTTTAACTCTTTCCAAGGTGTTCTTTCTTAGAAGTTTGAGGGCAATCTGATCTTTCCCATTCGATGCGAACTCCTGGATTGGAATCGTGCTGGCAGGCATTTCGTACTGGGCGTACGGCTGGTCGTTTCCAATAGCATAGCACATAGTACCAGATTCCATCGATTTTACTGAATGTCAACTCTCTTGTGCTCATTCTTCGACTTCGTATCTTGAACTGTCGCATAGATTCCGGCTCCCACATACAGCACTCCTATGATTGCGTCAAGGACAGACCAGACTTCATTGTAGCGTAGATAGATTGGACAGATGGGGTTAAACAGTAGGGCGATTACCGCGAAGAGAATCACTCCAAAGTTGATTTAGTAATCCTGGGCATAACTTCCAATTACAATCAGGCAACTGCTGATGAATACAACGATTCTTAAGAAAGAGTAATATCCGATGGGAAGGTCTGCGATTCCAAGGAAAAGGAAAGCTGCGGGGATAAGGAATATCCAGATCATAGTCTTGATAATTAGAAGGCCCAGATGGAGGTTCCGAAGTAAGAACTGCTGTGAGAGGAAGTGGTCGTGCCGAAAATATCGGAAGAAGTGGTGCTACTGCCAACGCTGCGACCATAGGCGGCAAGATGAGTGGAGTGGGTGTTGCCAAGGTAGTCAGTCGAGGAGGTAGTAGAACCGGTGCTGTAGCCATAGGCATCGCGACGGGTTTCGGTGGCATTTCCAAAGTAATCGGTGCTCATGGAAGAGGTGCCGGTGGTGTATCCGTAAGAATCACGATGGGTCGTCTGGGTGTTACCGAAATAGTCGGTATAAGAGGAAGAGATCCCGATAGTGCGGCCGTAGGCATCGCGGTGGGTAGTCGTAGTGTTGCCGAAATAATCGATAGAAGAAGTGGAAGTACCGGTGGTGTGGCCATAGAAGTCTCGGTGGACAGTAGTACGGTTGCCGAAGTAATCGGAGGTGGAAGTGGAGGAGCCGACATAAACCTGGGCGAAAGCAGAGATGGAAACGGCTACCATTGCAGCGATGAGGGTGATGAACTTTTTCATGATGTTGTGTTTTTATTTTGTTAAACTTAGTTCCTTGTTTCGGTTATATATGTCTGCCTTTAGGGAAAGGTAACCCGGGAATCTAAACTATTTTACACAAAAAAGCCAGAACGTTGTGTCCTGGCCCTTTCTGTTAGTTTGGATGGTCTATATCCACCGGAAACTCTTGAAGACTATATCGAAGTCTGCCTTCCAGGTCGCAGCTTCTTTTTCTCTATAGGAAAGGATCATTTTCACCATTTCGTTGTCATTCTGGAAAATCGCAATGCGACATACGACCGGAATTGAAGCATCGTAATTACTGCCGGTTCGCCGGTAATCGATCTGGATGCAATTCGCGCCATTGATTGTTGTCCATTTGTACGTGTAGCTGCCCATCAACCTGACCGCCGGGCCAATGCATCCCTCGACCATTTCATCAAAGACACTCTTCCACTCACTGTCGAGCGTTTCAGTTTCGGTCGCTTTCATGAAATCGCCATAGTTCCCTCTGACATATTGGATCATTATCCTGCAGTACTTGTTATAGGCAGCCTGTTCCTGATGGGCCAGGCCTTTCTGCTGGAAAACGATTCCACCACTGTTATAATTCAAGTTCAAGCGCTTGAGGGCCTGGGAGTATGTATCACTGGCATCACGCAGCTCCACAGTCGGCGGAACCGCTATCGAATAAGCAGTACCACCATCATATTGCGACCACCCTTCGGGGATGGGATTATCATTTTCGATGACATCAGCAATCTGAACCACGGGTTCTTCTATTTTGTCGTGTGCACGTGTTCCTGTATTTGTGGTAGCGATCAATAAACCGACCACACTCATGATAATGGCCACTATCACGTATCCTTTTGCTTCCTCCCAAACTCCATTAGCAGCATTTGCAGTATCTTTTTTTAAGGATGAAAACAAATCTCTGACATACTCTTCTGCTGCCCTTCTGGCTTTCTTGATATCCTCTTTTAGTTGATCATCTTGGAAGTCATAATCGCTGTCTGTTGAAGATGATGACTGCTGCGAAGCTTGACCGTGGTTGGCATCGCGGTAGAACAGATATTCTTTATCGTAGCTGGCTTTACTCTCAGGATTATTGAGTATTGCATACGCTTCATTAATATCTTTCATCTGCGATATAGTATCCTTACCCTGATTCCTATCGGGGTGCCACATCTTCGCTTGCGTACGGTACGCAGTTTTTATTTGTTCAGGGGTTGCTGTCTCAGGAATCCCTAATATCTTGTAATAATCCTTGAACATGGCACCTACTTCTTTTCTATGTCAGTGCCAGTAGTATTGTCATCATCTGATTTTTTCCAGACGGCTTTCAGGCCGCCAATTAACCCTGCGAAAGCGATCAGACCGAGCATTCCAGGGGTGCTATGGCCAGCTTCTCCACGTACACCTACGATGACAGCGAAGATAAAGAAGAAAACAACGATTGCTACAATTGTAATGATGATTTTGGATGTCTTTTTCATGATTCTATGACTTTAATAGTCAAACTTCATTGCTATGTTCAACCCTATATGTCAAGGAATCAAAAAAGGTAACCTCAAAATGAGATTTAATAATGGCTAAAACGAACCTAAAGAGAGTCCTTTTGTTAACGAACTTCCCTCATATAGAACACTCGTTTGTCCTCGCCCCAACTATCAACAGCTGTAATTATGAATTGCGCAGTTGATAGAAACGATACTTGGTACTCATCTGCCTTATTGAAAACGGGATAAATAGACCTGGCCTTAGTCTGCTCCGGCGCGAGAGGTTTAATAACATACCTATTAACTGATTTATCTCTCCAAGAGGAATTCGCCGATGTAGTGACGGAATAACCAGGCTCGAACAATTCTCCTATTTCAAAGTTGTCACGATCTTCATACACACAAGCCCGATATAACTCTTCACATTCACATCGTGGCATTTTCTCTAACGCCTGGTCAAGAATCTTCCAAAGATTAATTGCGAAAGGCGGTATGTGAGAATGATAAGAATCTTTACGGAATAAACAGGATTCAAAGCCAATAAAGGAGTGGAGAACCAAAGACTCGCATTGATTACATCCAGCAACGATGAAAGCGTCTTCTTGTTTTAAGGCACTTCCCTCGGCCATCATCTTGAAGTGCCCCCGGCCCATTAAACATAGACTTCCATCTCCAAAGTCGTGAGAGACCAGCCTCGCGTCAGGAGACCATTCATCAGGAGCGCTTTTAGCAAGTTCTTGATATTTCTCCTCAAATCTGATGATATCTTCAACAGATTCTATTGGCCAAGGGGCCCAAATAAAAGAATCATCAAGCATAACCCGACTAGGAGCAATACAGTGAGCATGGATTAACGCTAAAGCTCATTGGGGTCCAACTTCTTCTGGTACTTTTTCTGAAAAAGATTAACGTGTTGATAACAGAGCACATAAAACCCATCTTGCTCCTTGAACCATAAAGACAGGCGACAATTCGAGTCACATCGTCAGAATAAACTACATATGAGTACCCTTTATTATCATCGTTATGAACGGCCTTTCTGTACTTCCCATACTTTTTTGACAAAGCAGCACAGAGATCTTCCCAAGATGAATAACTGGTTTTATCCTGACTTGAAAAATGAACTTCGCAAAGCTTCCCTTGATAAAAGGAACAGTTTACATAGTCCCAATCAATACCTGCGAATTTGATGTTATGAAGGTTTAAGGCAGGCTCTCCTTCTGTCGTGTTCATGTCAAGTTCTGAGCCTGGGTAGCTTGCAATATCCATATCTCCAGCCCAGTTACGGGTAGCGTTGGGATACATTTGATATACCTCGTTTCTTGTTGTTGTTCCCAATGTCAAACCCAAGTAATTCTTTTGTATTTGTGCATTTGCTATAACGCTTACTAGCATTGATAACAAAGTAATTGTAAAACACCTTCCCATATTTGGTAATCCTATTTAATTAAAGCCATTATTTTATCTAGTCTAACATAATGAAAGCAGCCCAATAGTACGGATTTGTGTAATCGATCCTGAGTTTTGTTTGGGCTTGCTTAAAAGCATCGTGTTTAGACATGCCGGCAAGCAGATTATGATAGAATGAGTTCATAAAAACACTGGTGATATTATCGTCAATCTCCCATAAACTCATTAATATAGTCTTTACTCCAGCCAACTTGAAAGCTCGTTGCAGACCGAAGACACCATCATTCTTCACATCGCCCAAGCCCGTGTCACATGCGGAAAGTACAACAGCATCAATATGCGATAAATCTAGTTCTGAAATCTCTTTAGATAAAAGAATGCCGTCGTCAATACCTTCTGGGATTTCTTTTCCGAGCCATGCGGCTTGCCCACCCGACATAATTAATCCGGATCGGAGCATTGGATCAATAATTGATTCATCCTCAGTGCTCGAAAATCGATTATAGAAGTCGCTGCGCCCGTCGACGTCATTCAAGAAAAATCCATGAGTAGCGATATGGACGATAGAATAATTATGTCCAGAAAGTGCTTTAAACGATTCTTCGGTACCCGCCTCTCTCGTGAATAATGTCGTGGATATATTCCCTTTGTTTAACAGGCTGCAAATTGAGTCCGCTTCTTTTGCTGTATAAGGAAGGTACTTCCAACCGGCTCTGGTCCCATCAGCATCTTGCAATCCTCTGGAGAATGAGGTATTTTCTATGGGATAGCGGGTGTGAAGTTGAGCCAGCGTCAGAGTGTCGACGTCATAGGTTAAACCACCATATATTACTGCAGAGCTAAGACGGCTCTGAGCATCTTTTTTACAGAGTTCCCGCGTAGATGATAATCTTACCAAGTCACAGCTATTGGTGATACTACCTTCGGTTGAAACACCAAACAACTCAATATTTGTTTGTTGCATAAGACCGTCCGTGGCAAAATACACTCGATCACCAGCCTTAATAAACTTTTCCAGAGGCTTCCAGACCCCTTCATATCCAAGATCAGTAATTTGTCCAGTAAACATTTGGGAGCCCATACTGTTTAACCGGTCAATGTATTCTTTGAGACAGATATACTCGACTTTTGGTTCGTTCCATCCCTTTCGAATCACCATTGCGCAATAAGTGTCGTAGTCATAGTAATCATCTAAGAAGAATTCAACAGCGACCTCCTTATCTTGAAGGCTATTTCTTACATCCTCCCATGTGCTTTCAATGGAAGATGTATAAGTGGAAAGAGCGGGGGATGTAGCTAAAAGCCTGTCCTCCAAATCAAGCGCGCGTTGATATAGAGCCGCCCTTTCCGCCTTTGATAAATTGATGGCCGTGTTAAGCCTATTCTTGATCTCCTTGAATTCGTTAACCAAAACGCCAAGAGAGGGGTCCTGGATTTCATTGAGAAGTCTCTCAAGCTCTTGTTCTGATGTAAGGAGCAAGCCCTTCATCATTAAGGCAGAATTAAAAGCTGTACGTGCCATATCAGGTCGGTCTGCAAGTTGAATGGCAAAGTGAGTAGCTCGTTCAATTCTGGTTAGGTTTTTCTCCCAAAAGGATTGCTTATATTTTGTGTTTAGCCCTTTAAGTGATGAGATAACGTTTTGACTCTGTAGATCGAAAAAATGACTTATGTACTGAACGGCTTTATCATACTGACCAGATTGATAATAGTCATCCGCCATTTGGTAATAGGCATATATAATATCAGGAGAATCCGGCTCAAATACGTTTAATGCCAAGTTAAGAGCCGTTGAATCAGTAGCAATGGCTTTATCCGCCATTTTTAATTTATCATAATCAACGGCCAAATTATGTAACGATGCTATATATAAAGGGCTTAATTCTCCATAAAGGTTCTTCCTGATTTCAACTGCTTTCTCGTCAAGTTCAAGTGCCTTGTCATATTGGCCAACTAAATTATAGAAATACGCAAGATTATTCAAAGAATGGGCGTACATAGGATCATTCTCTCCATTCAAACCTTGTCGAATCTCCTTTGCTTTTAATGAGTACTCTAAAGCTGTCGAATAATCTTTCATTCTACAATATGTAACTGAGATATTGTCCAAGGCTGTTGCATACTCTGCCGGATAACTGTCAAAAGAAAAATGTTGCAAAGCCTTATTCAGGTAATGGAGTTCTCTATCATAGTCTCCCAGCTGTTCCAGCGTATTTGCAATATGTGCATAGAGATAGCCGGCATCGTAATCTTTCACATTCAGTTTTTCTAACAAACTGATTGCCTGGTCTCCATATTGAATAGCCTGAGAATAGTTGCCTGCATGGCAATGGAATGAGCCTAAATTGGATAACGCCTCAGCATATTCGCTTGACATTTCTCCATACAACGCCCTAACTCCCTCCAAATATTGCATCCCTAGTTTAATGCTTTGAGAGGATTCCCTTCGCTCATCGTAGAGGCAAGAGAGGTTACGAATGCAGTTAAGTTTATCGTCCTCTCCAAGATTCTCTTTATCAATAATAAAAAGCGCTTCTTCGGTAGTCCTGATAGCATCATCCAACTGTCCCACATTCGAATAAGCAATAGCAAGTCGAGTGCAAACCTGAGCATAAATATTCGGGAAGCCATCTATCTGTTTTGCATATTCCATCGCTCTTTCCGCTGCTACAAGAGCGTTCTTAACCTCCCCTGCCTTATCATATCCATATGACAGAATACAATATGAATTAGCCAGTTGTTGAAGATGTGTAGGATTATCAGGGTTATGCTCTTCGTAATATACAACAAGTTTTCTGCTTGCTATGAATTTTTTTGTGTCCCCAAGTTCATCGTAGATATCAGAGAAACGTTCATATAAATCAACATAATTGTACGGATGCACCTCGTCCCCCCAGGTTTTTATAAACAGCCATAGCTTGTCTTGCATACTGGAGAGCAGTTTGCAGACTATCCAGGTGTTGATAAACCGGAACCATTTTAGACAATGCTTGTCCATATTGGATAGATTTGTCTCCGTAGAAGGCGACATTTCTCTTCAGTATGTCTTGTCCAAGAACTCTGGCATTACTAAAATCCTCGGCATCTACATACCGTTCTAATAGAAACTCCAACGAAGTTATATAATCCTCTCCGTCATCCCCCCATGCTTCTCCAACTATGCTTGCAACTTCCTTTGCCGTCTCAATCGCTTCTTTATGCTGCCCATTATATGAATAATACTCAGCCAAAGAATTCAGCGAGAAAACATAATCAAGATGATCCTCATCCAAATACGCCTCTTGGATTGTTACCGCTTGCTGACAATAATCGACAGCTTGTTGGAAAGAACCTAATGACGCATAACAGGCGGCTATGTGTGCCAGTTGTGATGCATATTCGTATGAACTCTCTCCATATGCGCTCTTTTGAAAATATGCTACCGTCTGGAACAAACCAAGAGATGTTTCAAAATCATGGAGATTTAAATATGAGTTGGCCAACTGACTTTTGCAAGCAATTACTGCCATTGAACTGTCTGGATATGCTTCTCGGGCGGCTTCTAAGGCATTATTAAAGTGAACCAGAGACTGTTCGTAATCCTGCGCTTTCACGCACTTTATACCAGCATTTAGGTGTTTAGTGACAGTCTTATCAATCTGGGCATGCAAAGACAATGGCGCCCAAAGTACAATAAATACTATGACAAGGAGTATTCTCAACATACAGTTATTCAATGATTAAAACACCTTCTCAATGATGTCCTTAGCCTGCGAACTATAGGGACTTCCGGATTCTGAAATCGCTTTTAGCAGTCTCTTGGCTTTTATTATCTTCCCTTGTTTCATTATGACTATGGCCTCATACCAATCAGCCTCATATGACTTTATCTTTATAAGTTCCTGCTCATATTCTGTTTCCTCATTTCTCATCTCATACTTGGTTATGGTAGAATTGGCTTCGTTTATCATATCCTTGGCTTTTTCAATCGTTTCAAGAGCCAAATCCAGTTCATTATTGCCCAAGTGAGAATACGCTTGTTCTAACAAAGCATCAATTTGATTCCCATCTCTTGCTATGGGGACTCCCAATTCTGTATAAGCCAACATCCCATTAGACTCCAAAGATCGGATGGCTGATGAGTAATTAAACCCGCCGACAACAGCTACGACCATTGCTGCAACAGAAGCGAATGTCCATACCACCCTTTGCCCAGAACTGAAGAATACCTGGACTTTCTCAGAGGCTCGCCTAAAGAAATCACTAAGGTCAATCACATTTGCCTTCTCAGTTTCCCTTTGCGCTGCATGTTGGTCTAAGAACTCCTTCATCGCAACTTTTTGTACTGCATGGACAACTTCTTTCTGGCACTCGTACTCTTTGCGCAAATCAGGATTCCTTTCAATTTCCTGTTCAAAGGCCGACCTCTCTGCCTCAGTCATACGGCCAAGCAGGTGATTGTCAATTCTTTCTTCAGTTGAAATATCGTTGTTCATCTCTTTCGTTTTCTAAAAATGACGTGAATGCGAGAAAAGTAACCTACAATCTCCGGAATTGTTCAACAATCGGCTTCAGTTTCTTCATACACTTGTTCTTCTGGGTCTTTACTGAATCCGCATTACTATAATTCATAGCCTCAGCGATTTCCACCCCAGATAATCGGTCCCAATAGAAATGGCGTAAAAGTTCGTCACAAGGAGGATTCAATTCAGCCACGGCTCTTTCAACGAAGTCTTTGAGTTCCTCATGCTTCCGCTCTGATTCCTCCACATCAGCAACATCCATCATTTGTTTTTGCACCCTGATATCCAACATTTCTTCCTCGCCATCGCCTTTATGGTATAAGTTGACTTTATCAAACTCGTGACTCTTTCTGTCAACGGCTTGCATCTTGCGTATTGCGATACCCAAAAGGTATTGATACAAGGAACTGGTCAGATTGGCTTCCGTAAGCTTGCCACATAGAATATTGTCATACATAGCCATATAAGAATCATGGAATAGGTCCATTGAGTAATCTTCAGGCTTTTTGTACTTATTCCGAAAATATGAAACGAACTGAGGGTAAAACCGATCGTAAAAGCCAGCCATAGCTGACTGATCATTGACAGTGAACCTCTTTATGTACTCCTTGTCGTTCATTTAACTAAAACAAATATGAATCTTTCCGATTTGGCGCACCTTCTCCATCTATGTCTTGGGGGTACTTTGATAATGCTTGGAGCTGAGCGTTCCACTCTTTTAATACTTCCGAATAATCTGTAGAGATAAATGCCCTTGCGTCTGATGCAATGATAAAAGAAAGCAGGCCATAATAAACTCCCCCCGCTGCCTTATGCTCGTAGTTAGTTTGGTATGGTTTACAAGCAGCAATGAATAACCAGTCATTCTTTCCGGTGACAAACTGTTTAAGAGAAGAACTATCAGGTAAAATGAAACGTTTGTCTGAACCTCTGACAATGAGTTCATCATCGTCTTCTGCACGTGAACCGCTTCCACTATGACAAGCATCTGCAACTACAACTATTTTACCACGCTCTCCTATACGCTGGCGAAGCGCTTTTAGTAAACCGTTGATTTCATCATCAATGAGGTGGTTTTCACCTTCATAAACGCCTTTCTCATATTCTTTCTTTGCGTCAAAAGGAATCCAGGCTTCATCGAAACCATCCTCTTCGTCTCCATTTATATCAGTAATCTGCTGACCATGTCCAGAGAAATGAATATAAACAATATCACCCGGCTTACATCGTGAAGTGATGAGGGCAAACCCCTGAAGAATGTCGGCCTTTGTAGCAGAAGAATCTTTCAACTGTATAATGTTACTCTGTGAAAAGCCCTGGCGGACCAATGCAGCCTTGATGATTGTAATATCATTGTTTCCGTGAATGGTGTTCCAGCCGGAATCTTCAGGATAGTTGCCAATGCCTATGAGAAGCGCGTGACGGGACTGCCCCCAAGCATTACAAGCAATGAGAGGTAAGAAAACGAGCAATATGAACTTCCATACTTTATGCACCTTTTCCTCCTTAAAATCGAATAAATTTAATAAAAAACGGTTGCATCACCATAAAATCCATCAGAAAATTCACACAAGTCTCGTACCATTAAATAAATAACAACGGAAACCGGGTTACCTTTCTCGATAAGGCGGCATAATACAGCGAACAAAATAAACTCAGAATTATGCCTGCCTGGTTAATCATCATCCTCATTGTAGCGGCAATCGGAGCCGTTATCGGATTTCTCGGAAACGAAAAAGGAGAACGCACCGAAGGTGCAGTTCAAGGTGCAATTGGAAGTGCTATGGGTTGCGGATACCTGCTCCTACAACTCTTTCTCTGGGGCCTTGGGATCATGGTCCTTATCTGGCTGTTTGGTGCCATCTTCGGATAAAAGAGACAAAGCAATAACTACAATTATTTAATCATATCAAAGCCATGAAAAGAATTTTAACGCTGATTGCGGTATTCCTGCTAGCCGCTCTGGGGAGC
>ERZ780105.535-NODE-535-length-10914-cov-9.72732_pt1 | contig 10914 bp, 5 predicted proteins | sample MGYA00511172_ERZ780105 | MGnify/ENA primary metagenome ERZ780105 (study PRJEB29588, sample SAMEA2144299) | human gut metagenome | biome: human gut; feature: human-associated habitat; material: faeces | place: Denmark | collected 2008/2010 ...
TTGGCTGGCAGCCTAAGGCCGCGTAGCCATATACTCAAATTTTAACGAACTATTGTCAAATGGCGTTTGTTGGATAAAGAACTAAAAACTACTTTTTAAAGTGGGCTCAACAGCTGAAGTTTCGCAATTTTTGCCCCACACGCCCTGAAAGGGCAGAAGCTCTTAGCCCAGGGCAGCGCCCTGGGTATAATGGCAATCAGCAATGCGCCCTGTAAGGGCAAAAGCTTTAAATATTGCCAGGAGTTTTAAAGCTTTTGCCCTTACAGGGCGACAGGTTACCGCCCCAAACACCCCAGGGCGTTGCCCTGGGCTAAGAGCTTCTGCCCTTTCAGGGCGTGCTGCTTGTATCCATTGCTCTGGGCTAAGAACTTTTGGGCCTTCAGGGCGTGCTGCTTGTATCCATTGCTCTGGGCTAAGAGCTTTTGGGCCTTCAGCCCGTACTTAAACCACTTGCGAAACTTGAGCAAACAGTATGTTCGCTGGACTCCTTAGGAAGCTATCCCTCCCAAATCTCATAAGAGAACGGAAAGGCAAGGGCATCCGCCTGCATCTGAGAAGCATCCGCCTGCATCTGAGAAGCTCTCTCATTCCATACTGCCGAGGCGCAGCCCACCTTCAAGAAATGAACCCGGGCGGAGAGCGCCTTGCGGAACACACGATAACTCTTGAGAGTACGGTCGGCATCGGCTTGCTGGATGAAGAAAACATATCTGTTGAGAGGATGGGCAGCCATGACGGAAGCGATGCGTGTAGCCAACTTCTCGGCTGACTGGGGACCGATTTTCGCAAAGATGTACGAGAAATGGAAGAAGATGACCGTAGGAACGCTGGACAAAGCATTCCAATCATCGTCATTCAACTCCTCAAAATGGCTCAGCTTGTGATAAACCACCCGGTCGGCGTAAGCGGCATGAAGCATCCGCTCGCCCATCTGATGCATGCTCTCCGAGATGTCGACTGCCTCGTACTCCAAACATCCTATCTTGTCGCCGAAAACCTGCATGAAAGCCAGGGCATTGGTGGCCGGTCCGCAACCCAGATGCACCGAGATGGTGCGCAGGGAGTTGGAGGAGAGCCTCTCCTCCAACCACTCCCGAACCGAGCCGTACATCAGCTTGGCGCAGGCATAGTGGGCAGGCATCATGTTGTGACAGTAAACGAGCACCTGGTCGGCGGGCGTGAAGGTGCGCATCCGGTTTCTGCCCGAGGCATCCTTGAGGTCGGTCTGAATGATTTTGGATTGCACGAAATGGCTCCTGCCATAGTCGATGAGCGCCTGGTTGGTGGCAAACTCGTTGCCCAGAACATACTGTGGCCAACGGGTCATCGCATCGCCCTTGACGGGCTCTTCGACGACCGTACGAAACGTACGGTCAAAGGTTTCATCAGATGATAATTCCTTGAGCGAACCGACAGAATCAGCCGAGCCGACAGAACCTGCCGAATCGAGCGCCCCTGCTTCCCCAACGACAAAGTTTCCGCTCACATAGTCGCTGGGCGAGATGTCGAAATAGCTCTGCCTGTTACGGGCAAACTCCATGAGCTTGAAGAAGATGACGTTCTCGCGCAGGAGTCTGGCGTTGCCGATCATGATGAGATGTTTCATGGCACGGGTCATCGCCACGTTGAGCTTACGGTCGATGATTTCGCCCGACGCACGGTCCACATACTGGTTGCCGGTGAGGAATCCCAACTGATAGTATTTCCTGATGGTGAAGCCGTAGATGATGTTCTCGCACTGGCTTCCCTGATAGCGCTCCACAGTGTCGATCATGATGTCGTGGAGCGGTTCGATGTGGTAGCTGTCTATCTCGTTGCGTATGGTGGAGATCTGATTGCGATAGGGCACGATGATGCCCACCGTGCGGTCTTTGTCGAAGCCCTCGGGATCCATGAGGTAGATGCGATGCACCGTGGCGGCGATCATCCTGGCCTCGATGAGATTCACCTTGTCGGAGGTCTCCTGCTGGCATGGGTCGAGTCCTGTCTGTCGTGGCTCGGGATAGGTGACGAAGGCGATGCGGCGGGTGGTGAGCAATGCCTCCAGCCCGTCGTGGCTCTCAGAGGTGAGCGGCGTGGGCTCCTCCTGATAAGGCAGGGGCACGGGGATGAGCTTGTTCTGATAGAAGGCATAGTTGGGGAAGATGGCTATCTCGCGGTGCATACGTCCCTGGCGGGTGAGCATGTAGCTGTACTCGTTGTTGACACCCTCGGAGCGATAAGCCTTGATGAGGCGCTCGAAGAGCGAGAGCCGGCAGTCGGTGAGGTGGATGGCCCGCAGGTTGGGTTCCTGCACCATGGATTCCGACTCCTGTTGCTGCACGACGGCTGGCAACTGTTTCTCGTCGCCTATGAGCACAAACTTGGCGATGGCGTGCTCGCCCGTGCGTGCATTCTTCGCCGAGAGCAGACCTACGATCTGGGGCTCGAGTATTTGGGAGGCCTCGTCGACAATAGCCAGGTCGAAATGCTTGATCGACAGGAGGGCTATCTGACTGTTGAAGGCTGTGGTGGTGCCGCAGAACACACGGCAACGCTCTATCATCTGCCTGATCTCACGGCCGTCGCGGCACGCCTCTGACCGCTTTCCGAGCAGGTGGGAGCGGTAAGCCTCATGACAGCCCAGCTCGCTGCCCAAGCGCACGAAATCGATGCCCTCGCCTACCAGTTTGCTGCACATCTCGTCCACAGCCCTGTTGGTGAACGAGAGCAGCAGTACCGACGTGCCTTCCTCCATGAGCTGTTCCTTCAGCACGTTGACCATGCCGAAGGAGGTCTTACCCGTGCCGGGAGGTCCGATGATGAGAAAGAGGTCCCGGGCCTGCTTCACGCGCAGCACCAGGTCGTTGAACTCCGTGTTGCCCTGGCTGGCGTAGTCGCCCTGGAGTGTGAGCGTGGTGTCGACCCTCGGCTTGCGCTGCAACAGGAGCAAGTCCTTGCGTTCCTGACGGGCTTCGAGAAAGAGTTGAAGGCCCTGATAAAGAGCACGGTACGACGATTCCATAAAGTCATGCTCTATCGCCCACACCTCGCCATCGAACACCTCGCACTGGGTCTGCGGATTGCGGAGCGACACCTCTACCCTCGTCTCGTGAATGTCGACGATCGACCCACGGAACACATAGTGGCGCGTGGCGTTGGGCTCGCCCTCAAGGGTGGGATTGTAGGCATAGAAGAAGACAATATCGCCCTTGCGGAAGTTGGACACGTCCTTGTCCTGTCCGTCGGCGAAGGCGAACTCCACCCGCTCGATGGGCATTCCCTTGACCTGTCGGATGGGCATCATGCGCAGGTCGCAATAGATGTTGCCGGCGTTGCGTCGCTCGTCGAGTGTGGAGTTCCATACCGAGGCGAATCCCGACTCCTCCTTGGTTCGGTTGCCCACCTTGGAGAGCATCTGCTCGTTCTCCACAAAGGTGAGGAAGCGGTAGTAATAGTCTTTCTCCAAGGGTGTGGCCGTGCGCACCCGGTCGAGCAGCGCCTGCAGCTGTGGCCGCTTGTAGCGTTCCCACAACGTTCCGCTCTCGCCCGGACATACGAGCTCGGGGGTGAGCGACTCGAGAATACGGAATCCGCCACGCGTGAGGAGCAGTTCGAGCCAGGCCACCTGGTTGCGCAACCTGAGCGCCTTGAAGAGCAGGTCGGGCGCCGAGGCGATGTCGAGCAGGCTGTTGGCGTACTTCGAGTAGAGCATGTAGGAATGGAAGTCCTTGTAGGCCACGCCGTAGTTGTATCTGAAGATGGCACGATAGAGCAGCGCCTGCACGTAGTGGTCGGGGCGAATGCGGGGTGTCTCGGGGCTCGACTTATAGGACGCCTTGCCCGATTTCTGCTCCACCATGAGCGTGAGGTCTTTCTGAATGAAGTCCATACGGGCCTGCAGTCCGAGTGTGGGCGAGAAGAAGGAAGGCTCCAGGATGGTGTTCTTGCCGTCGCGCCTGAAGGCTACTGACGAGGCCTCGGCCAGGGCTCCCTGCACGGCACGGCGAATGTGCTGGCGCTGCAGTTCGGCATCGGCACGGAAATGGTCTGAGAGGGGTGTCACGGCGAGGCTCACGGCATTGCGGGCGCAGAAGTCAGCCATGCTCTTCTCGTAGGGGCGGTCTACGTGGTAAACCTCCTCGTCGAGCAGCTGTCCGGCAAAGTTACCCAGCATGATGGCCTCGTTGCTGAAGGCGGGTGCCAGCTTCCTGAGCATGTAGGCGTAGGGGGTGGCGGTCTCCTGCTCGGAGAAGCATCCTGCCAGCGAGGTGACGTCTATCAGATAGTCGGGGTTGTAGATGATGATGGCGGGATAGATGATGCCAGCCTCCTCGCGGGGCAGGATGAGGTTGAGCTGTTCGCCTTTGAGCAGGATGTCGGCCAGATAGGCTCGGTCGCCCAGCGCATACGGGTTGTCGGCCTTGCGATAGTAGATGCGGCACGACTCGCCCGTCTCGCTGTCGGTGGCTGTGATGAGGGTGTCGTCCCAGGTGTCGATGATGACCCGCATCTCGCTGCCCTTGCGATAGAGCGGACGGTAATAGGAAGCCACGACATAGGGGAAACGATGGTCGAGACTGGCGGGCACGGGAATGTCGTAAACGAGAGCGATAAACTTGCACAGGGCGGCTGTGTCGTGGTCGACTGATTGGCGCAGCTCCTCATCGGTCAGAATGGATTCGGGAGCGTTCTGTGGGTTTCGGGGGGCATTCAAAGCTTGAAGGGGCGCATTCTGAAGACGGCGCAAGCGGATGCGGAAGGCGTTGACCGAAGCCGAGAGAGAGGCGTCGCGCATCTTGTCGCGGTTCTCGGTGAGCAGATAGTCCACCTTGGCGAAGAAGCCGGCAAACTTGGTCTTCGACTGCTGCAACTTTCCCTCCACGGCCTGATGGAAAACCTCGCTGAGCAGACGGTAGCGCAGACGGATGTCAATGTCGGCGGGTATCTGGTCGACCTGTTCGAAGAGGTCGGTCGCCACACTCTCCACGTGCAGTCCTGCCAGCCCCTCGCCTGCCGTCTGCACATCGTAGGCCTCTATCCTGAGTCGTCGGGGAATGTCGCGCATCTGCTCGGCTGTAAAGATCTGTGCGCCCTGACTTCTGCTGCCGAGGACAGCTCCCAGGTGGCGGTTGTCGCATACGGAGAGCCACTTCCCTACACTCTCCGAGAGGCCCGAGGCGTCGATCTCCGCATCCCGGCTGAACACGACCACCACTCCCACTTCAAGGCGCTCACATCCGAGATATTTGCGCAATCCTGCGGCAGTTCGGCTTCGGTTGAGCCGTGCCTGTGCGAAGGGACTTTTGCCGTAGGCTCCACCTGCTATCGTCCTGCCGTCGCTGGTCCAAGGTCCGTTCTCGCCTGCCACGATGCTGCCACCCCAGTTCTTGAACTCTATCACCAATGCCGCCTGCGGTGTGAAGAGCAGCGCATCGAGCTCCACGCCCTCAATGTTGTAGTTGCCCACGAGCACGTACTCCCCACCCGTCTGCGCCTCCAACTCGCCCAGGATTCGACAAAGTGCATCAAACTGCCTGATCTCGGCCGCATGCTCATACTCAGAAATCTTGTATATTCTCACCCCCATGTATCGTTTTTTATTTTGCTCACAAAATTACAAATTATTTTCGATACCACCAAATTTTTGCCTGCGTCAACAGGCGAAAATGGACAGAAGCGCTGACACTGACACTGACAGTCCAAAATTCCGCAACTCCCCCCTTGAAGGAAAAGGGTGAAAGAGAAAGTTTATATTTATATATATATAAATATAAAAATATGTTATTAACATTTCTTCACTTTTCCGTCCTCATTTCATCAAAGACAGGGTGCGGAAAATCGGACTGTCAGTGTCAGTGTCAGCAGAGGGATGGGTTGGAAGAAAACTTAGTTTTCATACACGCGAAACTAAGTTTAAGTAAGGCAAAACTTATGTGATGGTAAAACTACTGAGGGTACGAAACGTACCGTCAGTAGTTGCGCACCCTCGAAAAAGTCATTAGAAATGATATTTCGAACCCACGCTGAGACGCAGTTCCACCTCGGCAGGATTGCACCAGTGGGGAGCCTCCAGGTTCTTGGTAGAAAGCGTGGCGGAAGGTTCAAGATACAGTTCCACACGAGGCGACACGCGCAGGCCAGCCTGCATGGCAGCATGAAGACCCGGAGCATAGTTGGGCGTGCGGTGCTCCTTGGTGCTTACTGCCACCTGGGCACCCAGCAGACCCGTGAACTGCACCAGTTCGTCGTCGGAAGGCTCGCCCGTAACGGCACTCTTCAGGTTCATCATGTAGTCGGCACGAAGGGCTGTGAGCGTCTTGCTGCCCAGGTTGGGCGAAGGCACGAGGGTGTTGCCCAAAGCCACCTGGATGCCGCTCAGAGAGCTGAACCAATGGCCGTAACCGATGTCGGTGGGAAGAGTGAGACGGCGACCGATGCTTCCTCCGTCGCCCATGTTGCCTGTATAGACACCCGTTCCGGCACTCAGGAAGACGTAATTTCTGCGGGATGGAGCCTCGTCGAGGTCCTTGTTGCGGGAGCTGCGCTGCACGTTGTACTCCACACCCAACTGCACCTGGGGCTGCAGACGATGCGAACGGAAGCCCTTGTAGCGCGAGGTGAACTCATAGCCCAACTGGGCCTCGCCCAGCAGGTTGACGTGCGACGAGAGGCGCAGGGCAAGCTGTCCGCCGGCATGAAGGTCGGAGTTGAGACGGGTGTACTCGGAGTGGTCGGCACCAAGATTGAAGCCCAGCACGGAGCGCAGGGAGAGCACACGCGAGTTGTCGCAACCATAGCTGACGGCCGTGAGGTCGGTCATCCAGTCGAAACCGCCCGTTGCCGCACCGTAGTAGCGCTTGTTGATGGGGCGTCCGAACATGCCCTGGAAACTGTAGCGGAAGCCTGCCATCGGAGCCGACCAGTGGGTGTAGCTGATGCGTGCCACAGGCATGTAGCGCTTCCACTCGTCGTACTGGAAGAGGCGCACCGCCATACCTCCCGTGAGGGCGAAGCTGTTGCGTCGCATCTTCATGTTGTCCTCTGCCTGATGGGCCTTACGCGACATTTCCTCGTGATAGGTGTAGACGAATCCAGCCATGAGCGAGCTGGTCACGTCGAGCTTGTCGACCGTATAGGCATTGGGCGCCCAACGGCTGTTGTAGAGGTCGAAACGGGGCTCGAGCACGAAGTCGATGTCGCGCGAGAGGCGGACATTGGCCTGCAGACCGGCTCCTACGTTCAGACTGTAGCGCGACTCGGTGTACCAGTCGCGCGAGTAGTTGAAGCCGATTCCCGCCAAGGCGTTGACCCAGAAGCGTCGCTCGGGCTTGAGTCCGCCGAAGGCATTGTGCAGATTGAGCATATAGTCGAGACGGGCACCTATGGCACGCATACGAGTCGCGTCGTTCTGCATGAAGGTGGTGGTGTTGAGGTTCAGACGAAGTGCGTTGCAGGGGTCGATCCACTTGCCGAGCGACACAGCCACGCTCATGCCCGTATTGTCGTGCCAGTCGCTGACGTGGGCGCTGCCCAGGAACAGGGGTCCTGCCTGCACGCCGGCAAAGAGTCCGTCGGCAAAGCTGTGGGGCGTGGAGAAATAGGAACGCATGTTGCCCCTGCGCACGTCGGGCATACGGACGCCCAGACCCATGGTGAGGCTTGCCATGGGGCGAAGATTGCGCCAGGTCTGCACCTGCGACACGTTGTCCTGCGTCACGCCCACACGTGTCTCTGCATAGACGTAGGTGATGGGCGAGAAAGCATACTGTCCGCGCAGACCCATGTGAGCGCCGAAGCCGTGGTCGTTGTGCTTGTTCTCACGCGAATACGACAGGTCGACGCCGGCAATGCCGTACACCTCGAAGGGATGCTGGCTGTAGTGAGTGCCGGGCTGGGCGATGGCGGTGATGTTGAGCAGATAGTCGAGGCCCACGGAGGCGTATTTCGTCTCCTTGCCGCTGATCTTGTAGGCTCCGCCATAGAAGTTGAGCCTTACTCCGTGTTCGGGCGAGATCCAGTCGCCCAAGCCCATCTCGGCGATGGGACCCAGCTTGACGTTGTGGCGGCCCATGAGATTGCCTCCGAAACCGAAATCCATGAACAGATGGTCCATGAACTTCTTGTCCTTGTACGACTTGGTGACCTGTGGGCGCTGCAACATATAGTCGAGAGCGCTCTTCGAGAGCTGCGCCTTACCGGTGAGGGGTGCGCCCGCCATGATGAGGGCGCTTATGAGGATGAAATCTTTTCTTTTCATGATGATCTGTGTGTGTGTTTATTGTTGTTTATCCGTAGACAGGAGGTCGGTCACGTCACCGTCGGTCTTGGCGATTTCCTTGAGCGAGGGGTCCATGGCGAAGGCTCGTTTCAGCTCCTCGTAGGCCTCGGTGGGGTCGTTGGTACGGTTCAGACAGATGGCACGGAGATAGTGGCTCACAGCCTCGTTGTCGGGCAACTGACGGCTCATGCGCAGGGCTGCGTCGTCGAGCTTCATGGCAAGGAGCATCACCACCTCGTTGCGCTTGCCGGTCTTGGCGATGGCGGCGTAGTTTTTGGCATCGTAACGGCTGTTAAGAACGGCGTTGACGGCCAGCATGGTGTGGGTCGACTCGTTGTCGTTGACGAAATGGGCCACGGAGTCGGCAGAGGCATAAAGGCCCTCATTGAGCAGGGTGATGAGCTGGTTGACGTTGACTTCCTGAGGGGCACCCGCTCCAGCGAAGGGGCGCAACAGGGAGGCGTCGTACTGACGATGGTTGATGAGCTGCACAGAGAGGTCGTTGGCTGCTGCCATGAACGAGGGGTACACCTCGAGTGCCTGGCGCATCATGGCGACGCGCTTCGCTGTGTCGGGCTCGGCACGGTAGAGCTTGAAGAACTCATACTTCGACAGCTGGCTGTAGTCCTGGGCGTAGAGCTGGGCAATCTCGTCGATGGTAAGGGTGCGGTAAACGTTGTAGTGCAGGGTGTAGTCCACACGGCGCAACTGGGGCAGACAGCGGGTGGCGATGATCTTGTGATAGAAAGGCAGGCGCTGTATGGCTCTGCCCTGGGCCTCGATATTGCCAGGATGAGCAGCCAGGATGGCCTCTACCCTGTCGGCCTCGCTGGCAAGGGTGTCCTTGCGGAGTATCTCGGCCACACGCGACCAGGGAGCCACCGTGGCGTCGGACGTGAAGGTCATTCCCTGGGTCATGTCGGCAGGAAGGGTGCGCTTCAGGAAGCCGAGGGCGTAGTCCATACGCATCTTGGCCAGACTCATGTTGCGGGAGTAGCGTCCCTCAGGCGACGACTGACCTCGGAGCTCGAGCGAGCTGAGCGAGGCGCCCTTCGACTGGGAAATGGTCTCTATCTGCTGACGGAGCTTGTCGATCTCGGAGGCGTTCTGCGGGTCGCTACTGTCGAAGACGGCCTTGCCCACGGGGAAACGGAGGTTCACCTTGCCCTGACTGTCGCGAAGCTGTACCTCCTTCTTGGGGAAGTAGGCTGAGTCGGTAAGTTCGTGGGCGGCAAAACTGTAGTCGAGGAAGCGCAGGGGGTTGACGGTTCCACGGGCGATGATGGTGGTGTCGCGGTAGAGGATGCGGTTGTAGTTCTCGATGGCCATATAGACGTCGCAGGAGAAGTCGTCCTTCACGTGCTCCACGTAGATGGAGTCGTTGTAGCCTATGATGTCGTTGGGGCGGCCTTTCTCACGTGTCTGCTCGCTCTTCACGGTGATGTAGCGTGCCAGAGGGTCGCCGGCAAGCGAGTCGTTGAGGTCGAAGTTGTAGAGTCGGTCCTGCGTCTCGTTATACTCGCGTGCGTCGTACACCATCGGTTTCATGAGGGTCACCTGCTTGCGGGTGGCGTTGTTGAGCACGGGCTGAACCACGAGTCGGGTGTTGTGCGAGAACATCTCGCGGGGCACACGCACACGGGTCTTCACATGGAAATAGTTGCCTCTGACCTCGATGTCGGTTGGCTCGGGCAGGATCTTGTCGGTAATGCGCTTCTGCGAGATGGTCACCTCCTTGAGCGAGACACTCTCCTCTTCGAGCACCACGCGCAGTCGCGACTTGCCCTTCACGTCCACTTCCTTGGTCTTCATACCCACCATGGAGAAACGCAGACGGGCATTGGAACGCACGTTGACGGCAAAGGTTCCGTCGACATCGGTCATGGCAAGCACACGGCGTGTGGAGGCGTCGGAAACGTTGACACCGATACAGGGTGAGCCGTCCGACTTGACAACTACCGTACCCAGCACTCGCATCACCTCCTGTGCGGAGACGTCCGACACGGTGAGCAAGAAGAGGGCGACAAGAAAAGTAATGGAGCGAAGAGGCTTCATAAATAATAAGTTATGAGTAGTCATAAATTGCATTCTTATCTTATTTTTTGTATGTATATATAAGTATGTTCATGCATACGTTTTTGTGAAATCTTATGCTGATAAAAAAGAGAACTATACACGTGAAAGCCTTCGTATGTGTGTGGCTTCCAGGGGAATTGTGCTTTTTACTTAATCAGATACACGAAGGTTACACCAGCCTTGATGGGGATAGGTCGCCACCCTTTCACATTGGCCTCGCCGGGCTCATACTCGTCCTTGTCCCAACTCATCTCCTGCACGTGAGCCATTCCCACTCCAAGGGTCGTCTCAAGACTCCATCGTCGCGACAGCACGAAACTGTAGCCGTAGGTAACGCCTCCACCATAGAGGTCGCCCTTATGGCGATTGCCCCCACGCTCGTAGTTGTAGTGGCATCCTATGCCGGCAATTCCAACAAAATGACCTGTCTGCGGACGGGCGCTGAACCAGTAACGCACCTCTGGCGTGATCATGGCGCCACGGGTGTCGATGTTAAAGACCTTGATGCGGTTGTAAGCTGCCTCACTAGTGTCCACTAAAAACGATTAACAATCGTTGTAAGTGGTTGATATACGACA
>ERZ780105.537-NODE-537-length-10882-cov-4.71543_pt1 | contig 10882 bp, 12 predicted proteins | sample MGYA00511172_ERZ780105 | MGnify/ENA primary metagenome ERZ780105 (study PRJEB29588, sample SAMEA2144299) | human gut metagenome | biome: human gut; feature: human-associated habitat; material: faeces | place: Denmark | collected 2008/2010 ...
CAGGAATGCGCCCATGGAGGCGGCAAGGCCGATGCAGATAGTCGAAACATCGGGCTTAATGTACTGCATGGTGTCGTAGATAGCCATGCCCGCCGTGACACTTCCGCCGGGGCTGTTGATATAAAACTGTATGTCTTTATCGGGGTCCTGTGCTTCAAGGTAAAGAAGCTGTGCAACAACAAGGCTTGCAGTCGCATCGTTGACCTCCTCGGACAGCATGATGATGCGGTCATTGAGAAGCCTTGAAAAAATGTCGTAGGAACGCTCGCCGCGGCTTGTCTGCTCCACGACATAAGGTACTAAACTCATAATAGTCTCCTTTCATATTTAGCCTATCCAGGAGATCATATCCGAATAATCCGATTATTATTCAGCTGCTTCCTCTTTGGGGGCAACGATCGCAGAATCCATAATGATCTTGGTAGCCTGCTCTCTCTTGTACTCGTTCTTTATAAATTCCTCGCCGAAGTACTTGAGGATGGACTCGGGAGTAGCATCAACGGACTCGGCGGTGGTCTTTACATATTCGTCGAGTGCATCGCCGGAAATGTCGATGCCCTCTTCCTCGATTATAGCCTCAAGCAGAAGCTCCTGCTTTACCTGGTTAACGGCAACGGGACGGATGGTGTTGTTGAGCGACTCGTCGTCAAGGCCCATCATCTTGATGATATCCTCGGTGGAGAGCTTGGGGTCGGTGACGCCGAAGTTGTTAGCATAGGTGTGTACAAGCTCTTCGACCTTGGCATTGATGAGCACCTCGGGGATATCAACGGTCATATTATCGCATGCCTGCATGATAATGTCGGAACGGAAAGCAGCCTCGACATTCTCAACGGCTTTCTTTTCCATCTCATTGCGCAGGTCTGCTCTGTACTCGTCAACGGTCTCAAACTCGGAGACATCCTGAACGAAATCATCGTCAAGCTCGGGAAGCTCTGCAACGCAAAGGCTGTTGAGCTTTACCTCAAAGACAACATCCTTGCCTGCAAGCTCAGCGGTGTAATCCTCGGGGAAGGTGATGTTAATATCCTTGGTCTCGCCGACCTTCATGCCGATAAGCTGATCCTCGAAGCCGGGGACGAAGGTGTGGGAGCCGATCTCAAGGCGGTAGCCCTCGCCGTAGCCGCCGTCAAACTTCTCGCCGTCAAGATAACCGTCAAAGTCGATGCTTGCGGTGTCGCCTTCCTGAGCCTCACGGTCAACATCAACAAAACGGGAATTGCGCTTACGGTCGGCATTGATCTCTGCCTCGACCATCTCATCGGTGACAGTTGCATCGCCCTTCTGTGCGCTCAGGCCCTTGTACTGGCCGAGGGTGATTACGGGGAACAGGTCGACCTTAAATGTGAGGACGAGGGACTTGTCATCGGTAATCTCAACATCGGTCATGCTGGGTCTGCCGATCATCTTAAGGCCGCTGTTGTCGATGCCGTAGCCGAATGCGTCGGGAGCGGCAACTTCGATAGCGTCCTGATAGAAAGCGTCTGCGCCGTACATGCCCTCAACGACTGCACGGGGAGCCTTACCCTTTCTGAAGCCGGGGATATTTATACTGCCCTTGACATTGTTAAAGGCTTTGTCGACAGCCTTGTCAAACTCGGCAGGATCAACTTCAACCTGAAAAGTTGCAGTATTATTTTCGTTTTTTTCTACGTTTCTTACTTGCATTTATGTCTTCCTCCTAATAATGTTCTTTCAAACACTTAAGCATAATAGCAGATTATCCCGCTAAAAGCAATGTTTTTTATATCAATAATGTGTATTTACAGCAGCTTTTTGGGCTCAAACTGTATATAATCGGCAGATACTAAGTCAAATTTCGCATTCCCGTACATTCCGTTAAAGGCAAATGCGCAGCCAGGGCCGTGGATATGGCCGTAAATGCAGCGCCTGACATCGTATTTGCGCAGAAGCTCAAGTATCTCTGGACACTCGTAATTGTAATACTTCGGCGGATAGTGCATGAAAACATACTTTTCCCCCTCACCTGCCGCCTTAAGTGAGGCATCAAGCCGCATTATCTCACGATTCATGACCTTTTTGTCATGCTCGTTGCCCTTGCTCTCCTCGTAAAACCAGCCTCGTGTGCCGCAAAGTGCGATATTTTCATATTTAAAGCAGTTATTGTGCAGAATATCGATTGTCGTGATATCGTTCTCGGCAAAGAATTTCTTTGCCTTTGTTGCCGTTGTCCACCAATAGTCGTGATTGCCTTTTAGAATTATCTTTTTACCCGGCAGACGGTCGATGAACTTAAAGTCCTCAAGTGTCTCGTCCATCGACATACCCCAGCTTATATCGCCGCATATGACCGTGAGGTCGTCGTCATTCAGAACAGAAAATCCCTCTTTGATTTTTTCTACATAGTTTTCCCATCTGCCGCCGAAAACATCCATCGGTTTGTCGGTGCCCAGCGACAAATGCAGATCGCCTATCGCATATAAAGACATAGTGCCTCCGTATATTCAGGTATAATAAGCAGACAATAATATTGCCTTACGGCAATACTATCGGAGGTATAAAACAATGAGTGAAAAGAAAATGAACCATAGTGAGATAACCGGCGTCGGCTGCGATGTAAGCACCTGCAAGTACAACACCATCGACAACAAGTGCGCCGCCTCCCAGATCAAGGTTCAGAACGAGAGAGCGACCACCAAGTCCGAGACCTTCTGCGGCACTTTCTGCCCAAGAGGCTGCTGCGACTGACAAAGCGGGACAATGTCCCGTACATATCACTTCAGAAATTCGGTAACTGCCTGTTTCATGGCCTGCTTTTCGATAACGGTCTCAAAGCGCACAGGGCGTTTATCAAGGCCGCACAGAGGTGCAGGTGCTGCATTTCCCGTAAAAGACGCAAGCTTTTCTATAAGCTCCACACCGGAAGCATCAGTCTTTTCGCCGAGGGCGTCAAGCACGCTGTCGCAGAACTTGAACGGGCTTGCGGTCGAGACAACGACCGTCGGTCTGTCCGTTTTATGCTCAAGCATGAGCTTGTACGCAACAGCGGTATGCGTGTCGATAAGATAGCCGTGCTCATTGTACACATCAGCAATTGTTGCTTTCGTGTCGGCATCGGTGCAGAAGCCGCCGACAAAGTTATCGGACAAGACCTTGAATATCTCTTTGCTCACAGTGTAGCTTCCCTTTTCGCTCAGGCTGCGCATGTATTCTGCAACCTGCTTATCATCGCCGCAGACACTGTACAGCAGACGCTCGAGATTGCTCGAAACGAGGATGTCCATCGACGGGGATATCGTCGTGTGGAAAGCTCTGTTGCGGTCGTATGTGCCGGTCTTGAAGAAATCGGCGAGTACATTGTTCTCATTCGATGCGCAGATGAGCTTGCCGACCGGCAGCCCCATCTGCTTTGCGTACCAGCAAGCGAGGATGTCGCCGAAGTTGCCGGTAGGGACGGCAAAGTCGACCTCGTCGCCGAGTTTTAACCCATTTGAGTTAAGAAAATCGCAGTATGCCGAGAAATAGTAAACTATCTGCGGCAGAAGTCTGCCCCAGTTAATTGAGTTTGCAGAGGACAGAAACCAGCCCTTGGCGGAGAGCTCTTGAGCGAGCTGCGTATCGCCGAAAAGGGTCTTAACGCCGGTCTGAGCATCGTCAAAGTTGCCCTTGACAGCCGCAACGGAGACATTTTCGCCACGCTGTGTGACCATTTGCAGCTTCTGTACATCGGAAACGCCGTTGTGCGGGTAAAATACCAGTATCTTCGTGTCCTCAACATCGGCAAAGCCCTCGAGCGCCGCCTTGCCGGTATCGCCGCTCGTGGCAACGAGGATGCACACTTTTTTCGTCTCGCCGCATTTTTTAAGCGATGCGGTGAGCAGGTGCGGCAGAATTTGCAGCGCCATGTCCTTAAATGCGCAGGTCGGGCCGTGCCAAAGCTCCAAAACGGCGGTCTTGCCGTCAATTATATGAAGCGGCGCAACGGCGGCATCATCGAAATTATCGCCGTAAGCTGCGCTGACGATGCGCTTTATCTCCGCTTGGTCGAACTCATCAAGGAACAGAGAGAGAATCTTCTCGGCTCTGCCACGGTAATCGGTCTTGCTGAGTGCCTCTATCTGTGCAAGGCTCAGCTTCGGCAGTTCCTCGGGCACGAACAGGCCGCCGTCGGGTGCAAGTCCGTGAACGATTGCATGTGCCGCACTGACACGGCATGATTTATCTCTTGTGCTGTTATACATCATTTTGATCACCTGTTAAAACGCATTTTCGATGTGGTTTATTCTGACCCTGCCCTTTTCGCCGTTGGGTGCATAGATCTCTATCACATCAAACCTCGGCTGAAGCTCCGTCTCATTTTGTTGGAGCCAGAGCTGCGCCGCCATCATCACCCGCTGCTGCTTTGCGGCGGTGACAAATTCCTTTGCCTCGGCGTATGCGTCGTTTTTGCGGAGCTTGACCTCGACAAAGACGATATACCCACGCTTTGAGGCAACGATATCAATTTCGCCCTGCCTGTAACGACAGTTCATGTCTATTATTTTATATCCGTGCAGGCGGAGATAATTTGCCGCCTTCTTTTCGCCCCATGCGCCAAGCTGTCTGTTATCCATCAGTGCATCTTCCTCAGAAAGCTCGGGCGATGTATCTCGCTCGGTCCATGCTCACGCAGTGCCTCGTAGTGCAGCTTTGTACCGTAGCCCTTGTGCTTTTCAAAATGGTACTCCGGGTACTTTTCCGCCATTTCAAGCATATATCGGTCACGGGTCACCTTTGCGAGTATAGACGCCGCGGCAATATCGGCGCACTTTGCGTCGCCCTTTATAACGCAGCGGCTCGGGATATTTATCGCACTGTTGCGGTTGCCGTCTATGAGTGCAAGCTGCGGCTGCGGAGCAAGCTTTTCTATCGCTCTGTTCATGGCAAGCATGGCGGCGTTCAGGATGTTGATGCTCTCTATCTCCTCAACGCTTGCAAAGGCGATGCCGTAGGTAATGGCATTTTCGCAGATAACATCGTACAGCGCCTCACGCTTTTTATCCGTGAGCTTTTTGGAATCATTAAGATCAGCTATCTCAATGTCCCTCGGCAAAATGACCGCCGCTGCGCAGACAGGACCTGCAAGCGGGCCTCGGCCTGCCTCGTCAACGCCGCAGATGAGTTCAACCCCCTCGGCATATATCTCGTTTTCAAGCTTCCAAAGCTCCGTCATTCCGGTTTCTCCAAGCTGATCCTGCCGAGCTTGCCGTCGTGGTACTCGCCAAGCAGGGTATTTGCCATCCGCTCAATGTCATATTCGCCCTTTGATACCAAAAAGCCACGCTTTTTTGCCGCTTCCTCAAGCAGCTCATAACCGTTCATTTCGGGGTCGGGGACGAATTTATAGCGCTGTGTCAGTGCATCGGGGTACATTTCACGCAGTCTGAGCATGAAATTTGCGCCCAGTGTCTCTTTATCGAGGACATCAGCCTTTATTGCATTGGTTATAGCGAGCATTTCGCCAACCTCCTGCGAATCGAACTTCGGCCAAAGTATGCCCGGGGTGTCGAGAAGGTCAAGGCCACGGTCGATGCTTATCCACTGCTTGCCACGGGTAACGCCGGGCTTGTCCCCTGCCACGGCGGCCTTGCGCTTTGCCACCTTATTTATGAATGTAGACTTCCCGACATTTGGGATACCGAGTATCATAACGCGCAGCGGGCGGGACACCTGACCCTTTGCGGCGTAATCGGCAATTTTATCCGCCAGCAGCTCGCGGAGCGCCGGAACAAAGCCGTTTACGCCCTTGCCGGTCTTTGCATCGGTCTCGAGTATCTTTATCCCTTGCGCCTCAAAGTGCTTTTTCCACTGTGCGGTCACGGCGGGGTCGGCAAGGTCGACACGGTTTAGGATAATAAGTCGCGGCTTACCGGCTGCAAGCCTGTCTATATCCGGATTGCGGCTTGAGTTCGGTATTCTTGCGTCAAGTATTTCGCACACGGCATCGACAAGCTTGATGCTGTCCTCTATCATGCGCTGAGCCTTGGTCATGTGGCCGGGAAACCACTGAATATTCATTTTTTCAAAATTTGTATCTGCCATAGCAATTATTTATACGGTGATCCTATATGGTCAAACGGGAAAGCGATGAATACTACCTTGCCGATGATATCACGGGTATCGACCATGCCAATACGCTCATCACGGCTGTCGGTCGAGTCGTTGCGGTTGTCGCCCATGACGAACACACAGCCGGGCGGTACTATCTGAATGCCGGTGAAGTCTATCTTATTTGCTGTCGGCTCGGCTATTATCGGCTCATCAAGCGCTTCGCCGTCGACATAGACAATGTGCTTGTCAAAATCTATCTCGACTGTCTGCATCTCGGTCGCAATGACACGCTTAACAAGAGCGTAGTCTGCGTAATCGTCCTTTTGGAACACGATTATATCTCCCTGCTTGGGCTTATAAAGCAGGTTCGTGACGACCATCTTGTCGCCATCCTCGAGCGTGGGGTGCATCGAAGAGCCGACAACATCAACGAGCCTTACAAAGAACACAAACACCAAGACGCAGGCTATAAGCGCATACACAATGCACTGTATCCAGTCATAGACCTCTGCTCTTTTGGATACGGTCTCCTCGGTTTTCTTCTTTTTATTATCAGCCTTTTTCATTTGCATTACCTCTGATACTTGTGGTTCTAATCATTATACACTCTTTAACCGCATTTAGGCAACAAAAAAAGAGGCTGATGCCTCTTTTTTTGACCATTTGTGGGTCTTGAGCTTACAGACGCTCCTTGACCTTTGCGCTCTTACCGACACGCTCACGCAGGTAATACAGCTTTGCTCTGCGGACTTTACCGCGGCGGACTGTCTCTACGGAGACGATGGAGGGAGAGTGTACGGGGAAGACCTTCTCGCAGCCTACGCCGTAGGAAATACGACGGACGGTGATGGTCTCGTTGATGCTGCCATGCTTCTTGGCAATGATTGTGCCTTCAAAAGCCTGGTTGCGCTCACGGCTGCCTTCCTTTACACGAACGGTGATGCGGACGGTGTCGCCGACATTCAGTTCGGGCAGTTCGGGCTTCATGTACTGTTCGCTGAGAACTTTGATCAGATCCATAGTCTAATCCTTCCTTTACTTAAGGCGTTCGTGCCGGAGGACTCCCTTTGGGTCTCGGCAGAGGACCGCTTGATAGCTCGTACCATATCTGCACAAGCCATAATATACTATCACACAAAGTCTTGTATTGCAAGCACTTTTTAGCGGAAAACTCCCATATTTTCGTCAAACACCTCAAGCCTGCGGAATTTTGCAAAATCGGGTGCTATATCGGGGCAAAGCTGTCTTGTTGCCTCGGCAAGCAGCTCAGGGTTGAGTGTCGGCTCTTGGGCGGAGATAATGGCATTGAGCCGTACATCGCTGCCGTCAGCCGCAAACGATATCTCCTTGATTGCGGGTGCTATATCGCTCTCACCCATGCCGCGCTTGGTCTTTTTGGTGATGACGATGCTATCCTGTGCGTAAAACTCGCTGAGCTTTGCCGCCATTTCCTCGGCGCTGCGCTCGTCGTACTCAAAAACGCCGGATATCTTGATCCATTTTAGTTCCTTGACCTTGTGCTCGGAGGAATACACCTTGATTGCCTCGATGCCCTCGGGAAGCTGCTTTGACAGCGCATCGAGTATATCCTGCGGCTGCCTGTCCTCAAGGAGCTTAAAGTCCATTATCTCACAAATGCTCTCGGCACCGACCGACAGCGGAAGCGCAATGGATATCTGCGGGTGCGGGTTAAAGCCCTCGGAATATTTTAAGCGGCACTCGGCACGCAGAAAAGCTCTCGTGAGCGTGCGCATGAGGTCAAGATGCGAGATATAAACAGCTCTGCCGGTCTTGGAAAACAAAAGTCTGTACTTATCCATCGCAGCGTCCTCCCTTCAAAAGCTTTGCGGCACCGCAGGCCGAGCACTGCTTGCGGCAGTCGGGCGAAAGCTCGGAGCGATAGCACTGCTCCTTTTCGTGCCACAAATGCTCTTTACGCACGCCGACATCAACAACATCCCACGGCATGACCTCGTCCTTGCAGCGCTCACGGTGCGCATAGAAGGTCGGGTCAACGCCGGCGTTGTCAAATGCCTGCATCCAGCGGTCAAACGAGAAATAATCGGTCCATGCTTCAAGCCTGCCGCCGCTGCGCCAAACATTTTCGATTACCTTGCCCATGCGGCGGTCACCTCGGGAGAGGGTCGCCTCGATATAACTTGTCTGCGGGTCGTGCCAGTTGTAGACCACATTCTTGGCTTTTATACTATCACGCAGGAGGTTAACCTTGGCAATATACTCGTCCATCGTGTTCTGCTTTTCCCACTGGAACGGACTGTGCGGCTTCGGCACGAAGCAGGAGGTCGACACGGTTATGCGCACTCCCCTGTTTTTGTTCTTGGCATAAAGCCGCCATGTGTGCAGAACTTGGTTTGCAAGCTCCGCTATGCCGAGAATATCCTCCTCGGTCTCGGTGGGAAGGCCGAGCATGAAGTAAAGCTTTACATTGTTCCAGCCACCCTCAAATGCCAGACGACAGGTGTTTAGAAGATCCTCCTCCGTGACATTCTTGTTTATCGCATCACGCAGGCGCTGGCTTCCTGCCTCTGGTGCAAAGGTGAGGCCGCTCTTGCGGGTCTTTTGCAGCTTGTGCATTATCTCGATGGAAAAGTTATCGGCACGCAGTGACGGCAGAGACAGACCTATGCTGCGAGGCTCGCAGTATTCAAGCAGGCCGTCACAGATGCACGAAAGATGCCGGTAGTCGCTTGAGCTTAGCGACAGCAGCGTGATATCCTGGCAGCCGGTGTTTTTGAGAAGCGCCTTGCCCTGCTCGATAAGAAGCTCCGGGCTTTTTGCTCTAATGGGTCTGTAAACATGACCTGCCTGACAGAAACGGCAGCCACGCACGCAGCCGCGGAAAAGTTCGAGATTGACTCGGTCATGGATGACCTCGGTCGAGGGAACAACGGGATGAAGCGGAAAATGCACCTTGTCAAGGTCGGCTATGATGCGCTTCGTGACACGCTCGGGCGCACCGTCGGCGACTTCGATGCGGTTTATTGTATTATCATCGTTATAAACTGGCGTATAGAAGCTCGGGACATAAACGCCGCCGATGTTGCAGGCTTTTTTAAGAAACTCCGCCTTACTCCAGCCGTTTTGCTTCGCATCATGGATGAGCGCCAAAAGCTCGTTATTCATCTCCTCGCCCTCACCGAGAAGGAAAATGTCCACAAAATCCGCCATGGGTTCGGGGTTCAGTGCTGCCGTACCGCCGATGAGCACAAGCGGCAGAAGCTCAGTTCTTTCGGCACTGTGGATAGGCAGTCCCGCCATGTCCATCATGTCAAGCACCGTGGTGTAAGCCATCTCGTAGCCGACTGAGAACGCCAGCACATCGTGCTCGGAAATGGGGTCGCCGCTTTCAAGCGCATAGAGCTTGACATCGGACTTTTTCATCTCCTCGTACATGTCGCCCCATGGCGCATACACACGCTCGCACCAGACATACGGCAGCTCGTTCATCGTTGAGTAGAGTATGCCCATGCCGAGGTTTGACATGCCTATCTCGTAGGTATCGGGAAAGCAGAACGCCACCCTGACATCGACCTCGTCCTTGTTTTTTATTATCTGATTATATTCGCCGCCGGTGTAGCGTGCAGGCTTCTGCACTCTCGGCAGTATGCGCTCAAGTTTTTTATCCATGTAAAATCTCCAAACAGTTTATCTTTGTAATTTTACAACATTGCACCGTTTTTTACAATACCCGTTTGTGCCGTTAATACCCACACTCCGGCGATAAGCAGCGCTGCACCGAACGAGCGGCGAATGAAATACGCTCCCGCAAACAGCAGCGCCGTACCCGTGAGCATTCCGGAAATCTCAAGCAGCGTCTGTGCAAATACGGTGCCGCCGAAGAATCGGGCAATGCACTCAAGTGCCCGCCCGCCGTCAAGCGGCCAGGCAGGCAGTAAGTTGTACACCGACAAGACAAGGCTGAAGCCCGCTGCTTTTATAAGCAGCAGGTTTTGGCTCAGGTTGCCGAGGTATGATGCGGCATAAGCAAGAGCAAAGCCCGCCGCAGGGCCGGCGCATAAACAAATGACACTTTCCAAAGTACCGCCTGCATCGGAGCAATTTATGCAAAGTCCGCTAACACTGACCTTGAGACCATGCACCCTGCCGCCGCATAATTCAATTGCCGCAATGTGACCAAGCTCGTGGACTAAAACGGCAAGCAGCAGCGCCGCAAGGCTCGTCATGCCCCCGAAAAAGTAAATGACCGAGAGCAAAAGTATTGCTCCGGCGCTGATATCTACCCTTTTCATATGTAAAACTCGGGGTTGAGGTAGGTTTGACCTTTCATAAGTTCAAAATGCAGGTGCGGTCCGGTGGCAGCTCCCGTCTCGCCGACAAGGGCTATCGCCTCTCCCCTTTTGACTTTGCCGCTGCCTTTCAAATGCTTGCTGCAATGGGCGTAAAGCGTGCGGTAACCGTCGTCGTGGTCTATGATGACATACTTGCCGTAGCTGTCATTTTCACCGATGGCGTATATCGTGCCGTCGGCAAAGGCGCACACCTTTTCACCGGTGTTTGCCGCAAAGTCCGTGCCGTAGTGGTACTTGACCTCGTTTTGAATGGGGTGCTCTCGGTAGCCGAAGCCCGAGGAGGTTACACCTTTTACCGGGCTTGTATACTTAAACGGCAGCGCAGAATAATCATATGACACATTTGAAGGCACGGCGTAGTTTGAAAACGCCTTTTGTGCTGCGTAAAATGCTGCCACCTTGGGCGGCGTTGTGGGCTTCGGCGTGGGCGTAGGGGTAGGCGTTGGAGTTGGAGTTGGAGTCGGGCTCGGGGTCGAGGTCGGAGCAGGTGCGGCGGTCGG
>ERZ780105.540-NODE-540-length-10851-cov-6.24454_pt1 | contig 10851 bp, 14 predicted proteins | sample MGYA00511172_ERZ780105 | MGnify/ENA primary metagenome ERZ780105 (study PRJEB29588, sample SAMEA2144299) | human gut metagenome | biome: human gut; feature: human-associated habitat; material: faeces | place: Denmark | collected 2008/2010 ...
ATTGATCTTTTGTTTCCCTAAAAATCGAAAAACAGTATGCAGACCTACCTGCCGCAGAGCATGTACAAGACCTTTTTCATCGTCATGGCGATTTTGCTCGGCGCATACATCCTAAAGGGTCTGTGCTACTACTTTATCACCGTGGTCGGCCACCGCATGGGCGTTCTCATCGAGGCGCAGATGCGTGAGGATCTTTTCGACCATGTGCAGACGCTGTCGTTTGATTACTTTGACCGCAACCGCACCGGCACGGTGATGAGCCGGCTGACAAACGACCTGTTTGAGATCACCGAGCTTGCGCACCACGGTCCGGAGAACATCGTCATCTGCACGCTGACGATCATCGGTGCAATAATTCTGATGTTCACGATAAATGTCAAGCTCACGCTCGTGCTCGTGATTTTATTGCCGCTGTGCCTGTGGTTCACCATGAGCCAGCGCATCAAAATGCGTGACGCCAACATCGAGGTCAAGCGCAAGACCGCCGTCATCTTCTCGGCGCTGGAAAACAGCGTGTCCGGCATCCGCACGGCGAAGGCCTTCGCAAACGAGGAGCTCGAGCACGACAAGTTCCTTGCCGCCAACGACAAGTTCCGCAGCGCCAAGACCGAGTATTACAATACCATGGGTCTATTCATGAGCGGCATGGAGTTTACCTTAAGCATCATGCCTCTTGCGGTCATCGCCTTCGGCGGCTATCTCGTGATGAAGGGCTCGCTAAATTACATCGAGCTTGTGACCTTTACCCTGTATGTCACGACCTTCGTCACGCCTATCCGCAAGCTTGCGCAGTTTGCCGAGCTTTACATGCAGGGCACGGCAGGCTTCGAGCGCTTTTTGGAGCTCATGCGCACCGAGCCGACGCTCAAAGACAGAAAAGATGCAAAAAGCTTGACAAATGTCAAAGGCCGTGTAGAATACAGGCATGTGAGCTTTAACTATGATAAGGCCGATGTGCTGCACGATGTGAGCATCACGGTCGAGCCGGGCAAAACGCTGGCGCTCATCGGTCCCTCCGGCGGCGGTAAACCCACCATGAGCCAGCTGCTCATGCGCTTTTACGATGTAAACTCCGGCGCCGTTTTGGTAGACGGAAACGATGTGCGTGACCTGACGCAGGCCTCCCTGCGGCAGAATATCGGCATGATACAGCAGGATGTGTATATGTTCGCAGGCACCGTGCGTGAAAACATCCGCTACGGCAGACCCGATGCGACCGACGAGGAGATAATCCAAGCCGCAAAGCTTGCCGAGATACATAACGAGATAACGGAAATGCCCGACGGGTATGACAGCTACATCGGAGAAAGAGGCGTCATGCTCTCCGGCGGACAGAAGCAGCGCATTTCCATCGCCCGGGTGTTTCTCAAAAATCCGCCCATCCTCATTCTTGACGAGGCGACCTCGGCGCTCGATACCGTGACCGAGCAGGCTATCCAGGCTTCGCTCGACAAGCTCAGCGTCGGCAGAACGAGCATCGTTATCGCTCACAGGCTTTCCACCATTCGGAACGCCGACCTCATTGCGGTCATCGAGCACGGCAAAATTGCCGAGTGCGGCACGCATGAGGAGCTATTAGCAAAAAATGGATTGTATGCCAAGCTTTATATGGCTCAAAGAGGAAGAGAAAAATGAAAGACAACACTACAAAGAAACTGATTTTAGCGGCACTTCTGGCTGCCCTGACCTGCGTTGCCACGATGATCATCAAGATACCCACCCCCTTGGGCGGATATATCCACACCGGTGATGCGATCGTTGTTCTGGCGGGCTTCCTGCTCGGACCGGTGTGGGGCGCACTTGCGGCCGGTCTCGGCTCGGGTCTTGCCGATGTTATCTCCGGCTATGTGCTGTATGCACCCGGCACCTTTGTGATAAAGGCCGTTGTCGCACTGTTGGCCGGCTGGCTCATCGGCAGCAGGTTTATCAAGAACGAGTTTGCCAAGGCGCTCGTTGCCGGCATCATCGGCGGTGCCGTCATGGTCGGCGGCTATATGCTTTATGAAGCGGTGTTCATGGGCTTCGGAGTTGCCGCTGCCGCCAATATCCCGATGAACGCTATTCAGGGCGTTTTCGGCGCTGTCGCCGGTGCGGCACTGTATGTTGCGCTGAGCAAGACCAATTACTTTAAGAAATAAGTAAAAAAGCTGTGACCAACCGTCACAGCTTTTCTTATTATTATAATGAAAAGCAAAACTCCGCAATGATCTCGCATTGCGGAGTTTTGCTATACAGAATATAAAATGTAAATTACATCTTATTGAGCTTCACGGTCATCTTGGACTTCTTGTGAGCTGCATTGTTCTTATGAATAAGACCCTTGACTGTTGCGTGGTCAACAGCCTTGACTGCTACCTTGTAGCTATCGGCTGCAACAGCCTTGTCGCCTGCTTCGACAGCTGCTTCGAACTTCTTCAGGACGGTCTTGAGAGCGGTCTTGTCGGCACGGTTCTTTGCACGGAGCTCCTTGGACTTGGCGTCTCTCTTCATTGCGGACTTAATGTTGGGCATCGTGGCACCTCCTTACTTAGTAACTAAAAAATCCATCACGGGATTTTCCGGCGAATACCGCCGGTTTTCGCCGGCTATCGGACTGAGTACGGCTCAATCTGATCGTTACTGCCGTTTGGGACTGAAAATCGATAACGAATAACGAGCATAGCTCGCAGGGAATTATTGTACCATCAACGCATTGAAAAATCAAGCATTTTCTCATATTTCCGAATATTTTTTTGTAATGCGCATTACTTGTGGTCAAGCCGGAGACACTATACAATATCTTGATTTGGAAGTGAGAAAAATGCAAAATTCCTTTGCCCGCACCGACCTTGCCCGTGAAGCCAGTCTGCGAGTGGGCGATAAGCTTGAAGGGTTAGTCACCGAGGAGCTTATAATTTCAAACTGCCGTGCCAGCCGTGTCTCCGTCGCCGATAAAGCCGCTTCCGATGCCATCGGCAAGCCGATAGGCGAGTATTATACATTGGAAATGGCAGATTATGTTAAGCGACAGGAGAATTCCTTTTCCGACTGTGCTCATGCTCTATCGGAGCTGCTGAACAAGCTGCCGTTTATAAACTCGGCAAACAGTGTTCTTATTGCCTGCCTCGGAAATAAAGCCGTTACGCCGGATGCCGTCGGCCCCGACACGGCTGACAGTCTTATCGTCACCCGCCACCTCAAGTCCTCCCTGCCGGAGCAGTTTCAAGCATTCTCATCCGTCAGCGTTTTCAGAACCGGCGTTTTGGGCACGACAGGTATAGAAAGTGCAGACGGGCTGAAAGCAATTTGCGATCTTGTCCGCCCCGACTGCGTCATCGCCGTCGATGCTCTTGCATCGGGCGAGCTATCCCGCCTGTGCCGCAATGTGCAGATCTGCGACACCGGCATTTCCCCCGGCTCAGGTGTCGGTAATAACCGTGCGGCGCTCAATGCCGACACTCTCGGTGTCCCCGTCTGTGCGATCGGCGTGCCGACCGTTATCGATGCCGCCGCATTCACCGACGCAGAAGAAGCCAAGGGCTTGTTCGTCACGCCCCGAAATATCGATGAGCTTGTCAAGAGCTCTGCTAAGCTCATTGCCTACGGCATAAACCTTGCCCTGCACAAGGGCCTGACCATCGAGGATGTTGATATGCTTGTGGAGTAAATTGTTTCACATGAAACACAACTGAAATGTTTCATGTGAAACATCGGCGAAAAAATCTAAAAATGTTTCATGTGAAACATTGAAAATGACGGCGATAGCGGTTATAATAGCCTTGAGGTGAAATTATGTCCAAGATAATCGCTATTGCCAACCAAAAAGGCGGCGTCGGCAAGACGACCACCTGTGTAAACCTCTGCTGCGCTCTCAAAATGAAGGGCAAAAAGGTGCTCATCCTCGACTGCGACCCGCAGGGCAACTCGACCTCGGGCATGGGCGTTGATAAGTACTCCACCCCGGGCGCATACGAGCTGATAGCCAAAAAGGCCGATATTTACGATTGTATCCGCAAAACGCCCTACGGCGATGTCATCCCGTCAAATAAGGAGCTGTCCGGCGCCACGGTCGCCCTCGTACTCGCCGAAAAGCGTGAATATGTCCTCAAGGACGCCTTGCAGCTCGTTTATAACGACTACGACTACATATTTATTGACTGTCCCCCGTCTCTGGAGCTGCTGACCCTTAATGCGCTCGTTGCCGCCGACAGCATCATTATCCCGATGCAGTGCGAGTATTATGCGCTCGAAGGCATTGCAGACCTCATGACGACGATTAAACTGTGCAAAAAACGCCTTAATCCCGGCCTGAATATCGAGGGTATCGTGCTCACCATGTACGATGCGAGAACGAACCTCACTCAGCAGGTCGCATTTGAGCTGAAGGAATACTTCGGCGGCAAGGTCTATGAGACCGTCATCCCCCGCAGCGTGCGCCTGTCCGAAGCGCCCAGTCACGGTAAGCCCGGCGTTGCGTACGACCGCATCGGCAAGGGCAGCCGTGCATATATGAAGCTTGCAGATGAATTTCTCAAACAGGAAAGGAGAAAATGATGGCAAAAGAGCTTAAAAAAGGCCTCGGACGGGGCTTGAGCGAGCTTTTCGGCGACGATATCGACGAAAACGAAGCCGAAGGCGAGCTTCTGCATCTGCCGATAACCAAGGTCGAACCCCGATCGGATCAGCCGAGAACAAAATTTGACGACGAAAAGCTGCAGGAGCTGGCAGATTCCATCGCCCAGTACGGACTGATTCAGCCAATAACCGTCCGCAAGCAGGAAAACGGCTACTATCAGATAATCGCAGGCGAGCGCCGCTGGCGTGCAAGCCGCCTTGCCGGACTTGTCGAAGTGCCGGTGCGTGTTATCTCCGCCGATGACCGCCGTGTCGCCGAGCTTGCACTGGTCGAGAACCTCCAGCGTGAGGACTTAAATCCCATCGAGGAAGCGCTCGGCTATAAAAGCCTTATCGAGGAATACGGACTGACGCAGGACGAGGCGGCAAAAAGCGTGGGTAAATCCCGCCCGGCAGTTGCAAATGCAATGCGCCTTTTGGGCCTGACCCCCGAGGTTCTGAAGATGGTCGAGGAGGGCAAGCTCTCCGCCGGCCACGCAAGAACGCTGCTTCCGGTTGAGGATGCCGCCCTGCAGCTGAGCACGGCGAAGAATGTCATCGAAAATTCCCTTTCCGTGCGCAAGACAGAGCAGCTCGTCTCAAAGACGCTCAAAAAGCTGCGTGAGCCGGAAAAGAAGCCGACAAAGAGCGAGGAGCTTTTCGTTGACTACATCGCCGACACCGCAGATTACCTCAGCCGCACGCTCGCCCGCAAGGTGAATATCGAGTGCGGCAAGCGCAGCGGCCGCATCGTGCTTGAATTTTACGACAGCGACGACCGTGAGGCGCTCATCCAAAATCTCGTCCGAATGGGCGGAACATGGCAGGAAAATAACGATAAGTAAATTCTTATTGCAATAATATAACAAGGAGTAATCAGAAATGCTTGATATAAAGTTCGTAAGAGAAAATCCCGAGAAAGTTAAGGAAAACATCAGGAAGAAGTTTCAGGACGCAAAGCTCCCCCTCGTCGATGAGGTTCTGGAGCTCGATGTGAAGTACCGTGCCGCTCTCACCGAGGGCAATGACCTTCGTGCTGCGAGAAACGCACTGTCCAAGCAGGTCGGCGTGCTGATGGGTCAGGCCAAGAAAGACCCCAGCAAGCTCGAGGAAGCCGAAAAGGTCAAGGCGCAGGTCAAGGCCGATGCCGACCGTCTGGCCGAGCTTGAGAAGGCTGCCGCCGGGATGAGCGAGCGCATCCGCACCATCATGCTCACCATCCCGAACATCATCGACGACTCCGTTCCCATCGGCCCGGACGACAGCTGCAATGTCGAGGTCGAGCGCTTCGGCGAGCCGGTCGTTCCCGACTTCCCCATCCCCTACCACACCGAGATTATGGAGAGCTTCGACGGCGTTGACATGGATGCCGCCGGCCGTGTCTCCGGCAACGGCTTTTACTACCTCATGGGAGACATCGCCCGCCTGCACTCTGCGGTGCTGGCCTATGCAAGGGATTTCATGATAGGAAAGGGCTTCACCTACTGCATCCCGCCGTTCATGATCCACGGCAATGTCGTCGAGGGCGTCATGAGCCAGACCGACATGGACGCAATGATGTATAAGATCGAGGGCGAGGATCTGTACCTCATCGGAACAAGCGAGCACTCGATGATAGGCAAGTTCATCGACCAGATGATACCCGAAAGCAAGCTTCCGCAGACCCTCACCAGCTACTCCCCCTGCTTCCGCAAGGAAAAGGGCGCACACGGCATCGAGGAGCGAGGCGTTTACCGCATCCACCAGTTTGAAAAGCAGGAGATGATCGTCGTCTGCAAGCCCGAGGACAGCAAGGCATGGTACGAAAAAATGTGGCGCTACTCGGTGGAGCTGTTCCGCAGCATGGAGATACCCGTGCGCCAGCTTGAGTGCTGCTCGGGCGACCTTGCCGACCTCAAGGTCAAGTCCTGCGACATCGAGGCGTGGTCGCCCCGCCAGCAGAAGTATTTCGAGGTCTGCTCCTGCTCAAATCTGGGCGATGCACAGGCTCGCAGGCTGAAAATGCGTGTCAAGGGCGAGAACGGCAGGACCTATCTGCCGCACACGCTCAACAACACCGTCGCCGCACCTCCCCGCATGCTCATTGCGTTCCTTGAAAATCACCTGCAGGCCGACGGCACCGTCACCATCCCCGAGGTGCTGCGCCCCTACATGGGCGGCACGGAGGTTTTAGTGCCCAAAAAAGCATAAGGAGACAGAGAAATGAAAAAGTTTATTTCCGAGTTCAAGGCGTTCGCCCTAAGGGGCAATGTAATGGATCTGGCGGTCGGCGTCATCATCGGCGGCGCTTTCACCGCACTCGTCACCTCGCTCATCGATAACCTTATCAGCCCCATCATCGGCTGCTTCAGTCTCGACGGCTTTTCGGGTCTGAGCGTGACCATCGGCAAGGCGACGCTTACATACGGCGCATTCATCATGGATGTGATAAACTTCATCATCATGGCGTTTGTGGTGTTCCTGCTGGTCAAGGGCGTAAACAAGCTTGCTACCATCGGCAAAAAGCAGACCGAGGAGGAAGAGCCCGCCCCCGAAGAACCCCCCAAGCCGACCACCGAGGAGCTCCTTGCGGAGATCCTGGAGGAGATCAAGAATAAGTAAGCAAAAGAGCGTTCCGCATGGAACGCTCTTTTTCATTATCAATCATCGCAGCTTTCAATGTAAATTTCCTCGGCGGCATTCAGGGCAATTATCAGCACTTGTGCGACCGGAACGGCTTCGGGTATCTTGCTCAGCGGGTCGATAGCATCGTCGACCGCCTTGCACAGCAGGGTGTACATGCTTTTGTAGTCCGGCATAATATTCCTCCTTTTTACCCGCAAACGGGTAAGATAATTCTAATTTAAAATTCCTGTGCAGTCAACCCGTATTCGGGTAATTTCGCCCGCTGCCGTTGATATCATTAGCTTAACCCACAAACGGGTAATGATATCAGCGAGGTACTGCAATGGACTACTCCGAGATCTATATCAGACGCATCCGCACCCTGTGCGCCGAACGGGGCATAGCGATTAATCGGCTCGCCGTGATGAGCGATGTCAAGCAGTCAACGCTCGACAATATCGTGCGTGGGCTGACCAAAAATCCACGGGTCAAGACGCTGCACAAGCTGGCGCTGGCTTTCAACATGACCCTAGCGGAGTTTCTCGATTTTGACGAGCTCAACGACTACTCGTTCGACGACGACACGGATGATTGAACGGGGGTGATAATATGTCAGTCAAGGACGCAGTTGCGCAGCGCATCAAGGGGCTGTGCGAGCAAAGGGGCATTACCCCAAACTCGCTTGCGAACATTTCGGGCGTGACACCGTCTACCGTGTACAGTCTGCTCGACCCGAGCAGGCGTGAAATTTTCGTCTCGACCGTCAAAAAGCTCTGCGACGGTCTGGACATGACCCTCGGTGAGTTTTTCGCAGCGCCTATGTTTGACGAATTGGAGCAGGAAATAAAATGAGCAGTCAAAACGACTGCTCATTTTTGCTACAAAGGCACACATTAAAGTAGCCTTGCAAAAGAAAAAGATATCTGCTAAAATAAGAAATACAAAGTTTTACAGACCAAGCAAACTTGATTAGCTTTTGTAATAAGGATGTTCGGTATGGGGGGGAAGCAAAATGATATACAATGTTTATTGCGATGAATCATGTCACCTAGAAAATGACGGCATCAATGATATGGTTATCGGTGCAATTTGGTGTCCGCAAAGCGAGGTCAGAAAAATTAACCGACGCATAAGGGATATTAAAGCACGGAACAATGTATCAGAAAAAATGGAAGTCAAATGGACAAAAGTCAGCCCTGCGAAAATTGATTTGTACAAAGACTTGATAAACTATTTTTTCGATGATGACAGCCTGTGTTTCAGAGCGGTAATAGTTAGAGATAAATCGAAGCTTAACCACGCCGCTTATAATCAAACTCACGACACATGGTACTATAAAATATATTTTGATATGCTAAAGGTCATATTCTCACCCGACCAAAACTACGAGGTCTACATCGATATTAAGGATACAAATTCACACAAAAGAGCGCAGCGGCTTAAAGAAGTGTGTTCAAATTCAATGTACGATTTTTCTCGCCGGATAATTAAATGTATTCAGCCGATTAGATCCAATGAGGTTGAGATCATGCAGCTGGTAGACCTGCTTATTGGTGCAATTGGGTATGCAAATAGAGAATTTCCGGCAGATTTCCAAAAGAGCTCGGCAAAACAGGAAATTATAGAACTGATAAAGAATCGCTCAGGCTATACGCTGAACAAAACAACATTGCTGAGAGAGGAAAAGATGAATCTTTTAGCGTGGGATGCGAGGGAAACAATATGACCGGAGAAGGATGCTGGATTCCTGATTTGGAGCGCTTTGAAGACTATAATAATTCGTGGGAAGCGTATCAAGAGGCATTGTACAGCATATTTAAAAGTGATTTTATTGATAGCCGTCCCGAGCTTGAGGGGAAAAGGGTCGTAATAAGAAGACACCCGATAGAATTTGGCAAGGAAGAAGCATTTTTTCATGTTACTTGCCAGGACTACAAAAAAGACGGAGAACGACTGCCGGATTTAAGGCGGTGTGAAAGAATAAGATGGGTAAGGGCATTTATAGAAAATTACGATTGTGACCCGGAGCTGTGCCTTGAATGTGAAGGAATAAAGGTGTGGTCCGAGCCCTACAGAAAGTATTCCCGTATGCACATATTGCTCGAAGAAGAAAGATATATGGTTGTCGTAGAGCGCAGAGAAACTTATTGCTTGCTGGTAACGGCGTTTTATTTGGAACATGATCATGCATTGGAGAAAAAACTGAGACACTATCAAATGTACAAATGAGAGTTATCATAAGTTAACAGAAAAATTTTTAAAAACTTATTGCAAAGTTTTTAAATCTCGCATATACTAATAATAGCTCATCTGCCAAGTGTAGAAGGAGTTTCTGAAGACGCTGTGTATTTGCATAGCGTCTTTTGCCCTATTTGCACCAAAAAAGCTTGACCTAATCAGTCAAGCTTTTTTACTGTTTTACTCCCTGGTGCGTAATTTTCCTATAACATAGCTTGCCGGTATCAGCACGCAGGAGATGGCGAGGTTGGCGGCGGGGACGACGAGATGCGAATAGAAGCTTAAATTATCCGAGTCCATGTCGAGGAGGACGGCGACAACCAGCATCAGCGCTGCCGAGGTCGGTATCAGAAATCGGCCGTTCGACATATCGTGCATGACGGTGTCACCGGTATCCGGCACATAGCCGAAAACAAGGCGCAGGCAGTGGGATGCAACGATGAGCATCATTGCAAAGATAATGAAATCCGGCAGCACCCAGAGGGCGACGACCAGCGCTTCGATGCGCTCGATGGTCTTGAACACCGTAATATTCTGTATCATCGCAAAAAACGGGTAGTTAAAGCGTGAGATCAGCTCCGAGCCGTAGTTGCCGATGGCGGCGGCGCATATCAGCGCAAACAGCAGACACACCGGCACGAGCCACAGCGAGTACGCCTTGGCACGACGGCGACAAAGCTCCCGAGACCGCTCGAAAAATGCCGAGTACACGAAAATTCCGGCGTATATCTCAAACATCGGGATGGCGGCGAGCCCGAGCTTGTCCGGCTCACCCTTTGACAGCGGCAAAATGAGGTTAAAATCAATATTCGTCAGCGCAAAAAGGAGCACCAGCACAAGCACGACCACGAGCGTCGGCGAGAATATGCGTGCCGAGCGCAGCAGCGCCCTGCGTGGGCCGAGTGCGGCGGTCAGGCCGAGGGCGAGCATGACGATGACGAACGGCCACGCATTGCCTGCCGGGTAAATGGTGCAGATGAAACGCTCCGCCCCCGAACGCAGGATAAAGCCGCAGCAGAAAATTAAAAACGCCGCCGTACCGCCGAGCACCACCGAGCCGAGGGCTCTGCCGTTGGTGCGCATAATCATCTCACCGAGGCCCTCACCGCTGTGCCGTTCGGCCAAAAACGCCGACAAAAACCACACATACAAAACGAGAAACGGCAGTGCGACAATGGGCGCGACCCAGCTTGCGCTGCCTGCGGTCTGCGTATTGAATTTCGGTATCAGCCGGACGGCGGGCGCGAGCGATGACACGAAGATAAGCGCCATGAGCTGCCGCCGGTCAAAGTCTGGTTTCATTCCGAGCTCCCCAAGCCGACATCGAAGCTGCGGTCAACCTCCGCCTCGACGCCTACATTATAATATATATCACGCAGCCGCTCCGACAGGTCGGCGCTCGCTCCGCGACTGCGC